>Ga0209253_10000044_pt1 | contig 77792 bp, 76 predicted proteins | sample FrelakmetBRP12BR_FD_187145 | JGI IMG/M metagenome (GOLD analysis project Ga0209253, IMG submission 187145) | Freshwater lake sediment microbial communities from the University of Notre Dame, USA, for methane emissions studies - BRP12 BR (SPAdes)... | ecosystem: Environmental > Aquatic >...
CTCTTCTCTCCCTTCGGTCGAGAAACCGTGCCCGCTCAGTCTTCGACGGGCTTCCTCGCCCAACACCCTCGCCTCTTCCCCCGGGGGCTTCGGGGCGGCTTCCTGCGCCATATCATGAAGATCACATAGTTAGAAATGCTCCCATAAGCATTTAGAAAAGGAATCGGGCGACTTCAGGGGGGTCGAGGAATTCCCAGTGGCCGTAGACCCCGGCGGCTCGCGCTCCGAGTTCGAAATGGAGCATGGCGATTCCGCAGTCCAGGCGCTTGGAGATCGGCGATGAGCTTCTCCGGTTGTCTGTCAAGACGATGACCGTATTTTCTTTGATGTGGAACCGCCAGGGCTGCCTGTTAACGGCTGATGGGGCGAGCCGAGCTGCTTCTATGGCTTTCTCCATCCAGGGCTCCGGGATCGACCCGTCTGTTAAGTCGCCCAAAGTTCTTCTCCTATGAGACCTGGCAAAAACAGAAAGCGATTTTTCTGAAAAGCCCTTTTTTTCGATAGCGTACCCAATAGGCGTAACAGACAGGATTTTTTCGTTCTCCTGGAGAGGGATATGGTGCATGACCATCTCGGGCCGGAAGAATCCTCCAACCCAACATGTGTTCAGGCCGAGGGCTGCAGCCTCGAGAATGATCCCCTCTCCGGTGTATCCAGCGGCCTCCTGGACGCGGGGCGAGCTCATGTCTCCAATAAAGGCGGCATAGCACGGAGCGTCATTCACCCGGCCATATTGCCCGATGAGCCCCTTAAAGATCTGACCCGGTCTGGACCGAACGAGTTCTGCCCGCGCCTCGGCGAACGGTCTAAACTCGCGGCAGACCTTTTCGATCCGCACTATCTTTTCCTCTTCAGGGAATTGACCTGTATAGGCTCTCCGCGAATGGCGGATGAAAATCGCCCCATACCAGGCTTCAACAGGCAGGTTCATTTTGTTGTCGCTTTGTTGGATTTTTCTATGCCATTATGCCAGAAGCGCGGTGGAGGGGCAACCCTTATTGACTTCAGTCTCTGTAAAATGTATGAGATAGGTTTCATTAATAATAACCGAACCAAGGAGGTCATCTTATGCTTAAGCGCCGCAAAACTTCACATTCTATGCTCCTCGCTTTCGTGTTTTTATGTTTGAGCGCGTTTGCTCCTGCGCTGTCGTCTCAAACCGCCGATAAAGAGTACACTGAGAAAATCCTTGAATACACCACGGAAAAATTTTTCCTGACCGAGCTGGTGGACCACCTTCCGGGTTCGTCCTCCGTGCCCACGCCTCTGAGCGTGCTGAAGCATATCGTCGGCGCGCCGGATATCCTTGACCATACAAGCGATATTTACGCCTACATGCGAGCCCTGGATGTGGCGAGCCCCCGGGTCGAGGTCTATTCCATCGGGCCGAGCGATGAAGGCCGGGAGATGATCGCCGTAGCCGTCTCCTCTGAAGAAAATATGGCCGCGCTCAAGAGACACAGGGAGATCATGGCCCGCCTGGCCGACCCGCGGCAACTCAAAGATGAAGAAGCGGAGAAGCTCATCGCCGAAGGAGTTCCGGTTTATTGGATTACCGGCGGCCTTCATTCCCAGGAAACAGGTGCGCCCGAGATGATGATGGAGCTGGCCTATCGCCTTGCTGTCGAGGACACGGAGTTCATCCAGGCCATCCGGAAGAATATGATCGTGCTCATGACGCCGGTGCTTGAGGTCGACGGCTGGGACCGGGCCGTCGACGCATACCTGTATAAGAAAGAAAACAAGGACAAAAAGATCATCCCTCTTGTCTACTGGGGCAAGTATGCCTTGCACGATAATAACCGCGACGCCATCGGGCTGGGCCTCCAGCTTACCGGGAATCTCATGAACGCGTATTTTGAATGGCACCCCGTCATCATGCATGACCTTCATGAGTCCATTCCCTATCTTTATACTTCCACGGGCACGGGGCCTTTCAACGCCTGGCTCGACCCCATCACGATCAATGAGTGGGAGGAGCTTGCCTTCGTGGAAGTCAGTGAAATGACCAGGCGCGGGGTCCCGGGCGTCTGGACTCATGGATTTTTTGACGGCTGGGCAGCCAATTACGCCTTCTATGCCGCCCTTTTTCATAATTCCACAGGGAGATTCTATGAGACATTCGGCGGAACAGGCGCGGACACCATGGTCAGGACGGTGACGGCAGAGGCCAAGAGGGCCTGGTACCGTCCAAATCCTCCGTTCGAAGCGGTGAAGTGGTCCTTCCGCAACAACATCAACCTCCAGCAGAGCGCGTTGCTGCTCTCTTTTAAGCATGTCGCGGAAAACAAGGCGAAATTCCTGCACAATTTTTACCTGAAGAGCAAGAGGTCGGTGGCCAAGGCCAGGACAGAAGGGCCGGCCGCCTATGTGATACCAGCCGACAATAAAAGGCCCTTGGCTTCGGCGCGGCTGGTCAACCTGTTGAGGAAACACGGTGTCGAGGTCCAAGTAGCGGGCGGCGAAGTCACGGTCGGCAAAGACAAGTATCCCTCCGGAAGCTACGTCGTCCGTATGGACCAGCCCTACAGCCGCTGCGCTGATATGCTCCTTGATCTTCAGTACTATAATCCCGCAGACCCGCGGCCTTATGACGATACGGGATGGACGCTGGGCCCCCTTTTCAACGTCAAGACGGTGCGGATCACGGACACAAGAATCCTCGATGCACCTATGAACCTTTTGACGAAAGACGCCGCGGTTGAGGGCAAGATCCTGAACAAAGAGAAAGCGGCCGTTTTTGCGGTGAACCATGCGGCCGAGCTTGAGCTCATGACATTCCGTTACATGCTCAAGGATTTTCGGATGCTCGCGGCCGAAGACGGCTTTTCCGAAGGCAACATTAAATTCAACGCCGGAACATTTCTGATCCCTAAAGAGGGCAACGGAGCTAATCTGGTGGAAGCGGTGGAGAAGGCCTGCCGCGGCCTCGGTCTCACGGCCTATGGCCTGTCTGCATTGCCCAAAATCAAAACCCACGACCTGGAAGCACCGAGAATCGCCATCCTCCATTCCTGGCAGTATACGCAGGATGAAGGATGGTTCCGGCTGGCCTTTGATAAATTAAGCATCCCGTACTCTTACATCAGCGTTCAGGATGTGAGGGATGAGGAGAATCTCCGGGCGAAGTATGACGTCATTATCTTCCCGCCGGGCGGGATGTTCGGCAAGATTCAGAGAGTCGTCAACGGGGTCGGAGGAGAAAACCCGGTCCCCTGGAAAAAAACGGAGAAATATCCCCATCTCGGCGGGCCGGATTCCCGGGACGACATCCGCGGCGGACTCGAACTCAAAGGCATTCTGCACCTTAGGGAGTTTGTCGAGCAGGGAGGGTTGTTTATCCCCATTACTTCAAGCTCGGAACTCCCGGCAAGCTACGGCCTTGTAGAAAGCGTAGCGGTTATAAAGCCGTCCAAGCTGAAGGTCATCGGGTCGGTGCTGAGCGCCAACATCACGGATGTCATGAGTCCCATCGGCTATGGCTATGACCGGAACGTCGGCGTCTATTTCAACGACGGCCCGGTGCTCGAAACAGGTATGAAAGCTGTGACCGGAGGATTAGACCTGGAAGAGCTCATTAGCGGTGGGCCGACGAAGGGCCGGCCCTCGGGCCGGGGCGGCCCTAAAGATCCAGACGTGATTCAGGGGAGGATTCCAAAAGTGGAAAGAATCCAGGGTGTCGGGACGGGCATTCCCCCTGAATACAAAGACATGTTCGACTTCTACATGCCGCCAGACCTAAAAACGGTCAGGATCATCGTGCGTTTTGATACGGCCGATAAACTCCTGGTCTCTGGCCTTCTCGAAGGAGGGGAGGAGCTGGCCAACAAGCCAGCCGTTGTGGATGCTACCGTGGGGAAAGGCCATATCGTCTTTTTTGCCATTCACCCCATGTGGAGGTATCAGACCATAGGGAGTTTTTTCTTCCTCTTCAACGCTGCCCTCAACTACAGCAATCTGGATGCCGGGAGGCCGAAGCCCGCTCCTGATGCTCCGGAGAAATAGGCGATTAAATATCTTTCCTGAGGCCCAGGAGTTTGGCCAGGTTGGCGTCGGGGGTCAGGACCAGTTCAAAATTGCGTTGAATTACCGGGGCCCGTGATTCTTCCCCATCTTGGGTTTCCTAACAAGATAGAGCAGGCGGGCTGGCTTGCCCTCTATCTTGCGCTGGATCTTCATTCTCAACAAGCGCAGGCCGGCCTTTTTTATCATGCCGCGGATTTCGGCAGAGGTGTAGGCGCGTTCCTGGACTTTGACTTTCCGCTTTTCAAACAGGCGCCCCTTTGGGATGAACCAGAGTTGATGGAAAGTCGCAATCCGGCTCTTGGTATCATATTCATTGGACGCCATTAGATAATTAGGTCCTGGACAAAACAACTTTTCCTGACTTCCTAACCAGCGAAACCAATGTTCCGTACTCATATCGAACTGGAACAGTCCACCTTCATTGAGCATCCGGGCCACATTGACGAATACCTGCTGCAGATCCCGAGGAACGAGAATGTGGTCAAGAGCATCGAAGTGACAGGTCACCACATCTGCGCCTGCTTTTAGATTGAGCCTTGTTAAATCTTGACAGTGCCAGCGAACCCGTTTTGATTTTTTCCGAGCCTGGCGCAGCATTGCGGCGGAACGGTCGACACCGACAACTGTCCATCCTCTCCGGCTGCTCCACGGAATGGTCGCGTTGCCTGTGCCGCAAGCGAGATCGACAAAGACACGACTCCTGACCTTGTATCGGCGCAAGGCTTCAAGAAGGGAATCCCTCCATTCGCGATAAAAAGCCTGAAGGGAGCTGTCGCTCGTCATGGAATCATAAAGATCCGCCAAATCCCCATACGGGTCGCTTGCTCCTACCATGGGGTTCGCCTCCTGGACCTTGTCCCATTCATCCCAAGACAGCATATCATCAACAATGCAGCAATAATAGAGGAAGATGCCTCTCCGCACTTTTTTGGTATAATGGGGCGGTAGAGTCCAAAAAATGATTGCTGTCGAGAACCTTTCGAAAAATTATGGCCCCCAGCTTTTGTTCGACGATATCAGCTTTAAAATCAACCGGAAAGAAAGGGTCGGGCTTGTCGGAAGAAACGGGCACGGCAAAACAACCCTGTTTCGCCTCATCGCCGGGATGGAATCGCCCGATTCCGGCCAGGTTTATATCCCCAAGAAATACCGGATCGGGTATGTCGAGCAAGAGCCCCGGTTTGTCAAACCGACAATTCTCGAGGAAGCATCCAGGGGTCTCCCTGCTTCGGAAGCGGAGAAGATTTGGAAAGTGGAGAAGGTCCTGGCCGGCCTCGGGTTTGACAAACAAGATTTTGCCAGTCCTCCGGCCGCTCTGTCGAGCGGTTTCCAGGTGCGGCTCAACCTGGCCAAGGTCCTTCTGGCGGACTTCGATATGTTGCTTCTCGATGAGCCAAATAATTATCTCGATATCACCTCCATCCGCTGGCTTTCGCGCTTCCTGCTCCGCTGGCCCGGCGAGTTCATGCTCATCACCCATGACCGGAGTTTCATGGACGCCGTGGTCACTCATATCCTGGGGATCCACAGGAAAAGAGCGCGGAAGATCGGGGGCGATACAGGAAAATATTATGCCCAGATCGCCCAAGACGAAGAGACCTACGAAAAAACCCGTCTCAACGATGAACGGAAGCGAAAAGAGATCGAGCTGTTCATCAGCCAGTTCAGGGCTAAGGCCCGTCTCGTCGGGTTGGTCCAATCGCGGATCAAGACGCTCTCCAAAATGGAGAAGAGGGAGAAGCTCGAAAAAATCCCGGCCCTGGATTTTTCGTTTAAAGAGAAACAATTTCACGGCAAATATGTGCTGAACGTGCGGGACCTTTCCTTCTCCTATGATCCGAAGAAGCGGCTGATCGAGGATTTCACTATCAGTATTGGCGCCCGGGACAGAGTCTGTGTTATCGGGAAGAACGGCAAAGGGAAGACGACACTGCTTAAGTTGATGGCCGGCGTTCTCGAGCCGAAGCAGGGAGAAATCAGCAGCCCCCAGGCCGTAGCTCCCGGCTATTTCGAACAGTCGAATGTCGCCGGGCTCAGCGATGCGAATACTGTGCTCGAGGAGATCACCTCTGCCGATCCCGAAGGCGACCCGAAGCGCGGCCGCCAGATCTGCGGAGCGGTGATGTTCGAGGGGGATGAGGCCCTTAAAAAGATCTCCATTCTTTCAGGCGGGGAAAAGAGCCGGGTTGTTTTGGGTAAGCTCATCGCCTCTCCCCTGAACCTCCTTCTTCTCGACGAGCCGACCAACCATCTGGACATGGAATCGAGTGACGCCCTGCTGACAGCGATCGATTCCTTTGAAGGGGCTGTAGTCATAGTCACCCACGACGAGATGTTCCTTCACGCCCTGGCCCAGCGTCTAATTGTCTTCCAGGGCGGAGGGATATCGGTCCAGGAAACGGATTATCAAAGATTTCTGGACAAAGTGGGCTGGCAGGACGAGGAAGAACTTCCGCGGCAAGCGGGCCGAGCGCAGGATAAGGGAGACAAGGAGAAGCCGAACAGGAAGGATATGCGCAAACTCAGGTCCGCCATCCTCGGAGAGCGGGCCAGGGTGCTTAAACCCCTGGAAGCGAAGATTAGCACAGTCGAAGCTGCCATTGGAGTTAAAGAAAGCGAGCTCGAGCAAATGAACCAGGCTATCATTGAAGCCGGCCGCGCGAAGAACGGCCAGGAGATTGTTGAGATCTCCAAAAGCATGCACCGGTTAAAGGAAGATATCGATACTCTTTATGACCAGCTCGAGAGTTTGACGGCCGCGCTGGCCGAGAAAAGGACTGAGTTCGACAAGGAACTCGCGGCGACGGGTGATTGAATTGAATTGGCACTGGGTTTAAAATGGGATGGAAACAATTGAAAAAGCCGACCAGTCTTGCGGCCCTTCATTTCCTTCTTTTGCTGGCGGCGCTCTCTACTTGCTGCGTTATCGGCGTGGTGGATGACCAGTATCCTGGGGGCGCTTGGTTCCCCGGAAATGCCTATCAAAAAACATTGGCCATGAAATCCGGCGGGACGCTTTCCCTTGAAAATACCAACGGGAATATCGTGATCCGGGGATGGGACAAGGAGAAAGTCGAGCTGACGGCCGTGGAAAAGAGGAACCCCCCTGTATCGCCAAAAATTTATTTTTATGGCTCACACGAGCTCGAGCCGAAAATTGACCTTCAAGCCTCCAAGGAAGTAATCGCGATCAAGACGGTTTCCTCCGGCAAAGAGGATGAATTTCGGTTTATCCATTATGACCTGAGCGTGCCCCGGTCCATAAAGCTTGAAAACATCCGCAACGGTCAAGGCGACATTGAAATCAGCGACGTTTTCGGTAGTGTCCAAATCGGCCAGAAAGAGGGGAATATCACAATAAAGAATTTTTCGGGCTCCGCGCACATCGCTCTGGGAAGTGGCTCCGTTGAGGCCGAGGTCCTGGACGTCAGGCCGGAGGACCAAGTGCAAATTAAAAGTGAGCAGGGCGACATCCTTCTTTATCTCGAGCCTGGAGTGACGGCGCAGGTTGAGGCAAATGCGCCGGATGGGAACATCTCGAGCGATTTTAACCTTAACCAGGTTTTGCCGGCAAAGGCGGTTTCCGCAAAGTTGGGGGAAGGGAAAGCGTCTTTTGTGCTGACGGCTCTTCACGGCGACATTAAAATCAGAAAGGCTGGGGATTAAAAAGACCCTAAGGAGACGTGGACTATGGATGAAGACAAAAAAGAGTTAGGGGAAGTCGGAGGTGAGGAAGATATTGGGGAACTGGAAGAAGAGAAGGAAGACAAGCCAGGCAAGAGAAATATTAAGCTGATTGGCCGCGTCATCCTTGTCCTGGCCATCGGCGCGGCGCTTTATTACTTTTTGATCTACAACAAGAAAGGTGAAAAAGCCGCTCAGATGCCGGAGCCCCAGCCTGCCTCCGTCGCAGAAAAAGCCGTCCCTCCTGCGGGGCAGGCAGCGGCGCCGCAATTCCCGCTTGTGGAGCTTGACAAAAGCGATGACCTGGTGCGCCAATTGGCCAAGGAGATCTCCACTCATCCAAAGATACCTGTTTGGTTGATGAGCGACCATCTGATCAGGCGCTTTGTTGCCTCCGTTGACAATATCGCCAATGGTCTCAGCCCGCGGCCTCATATTGATTTTTTCATTCCGGCGGGAGACTTCAAGATTGTCAAGAAGGGCAATCTTTTTTATGCCGACCCGGATGGATACAGCCGCTATAATCCCGTCGTGGATGTTATTATTTCTCTGGACACAGAGCAATGCATTTATGTTTTCCGCTCCTTGAAGCCTCTTTTTCAGGAAGCTTACCGCGACCTGGGATACCCCGAGCAGGATTTTCAAGAAACCTTTTTCAAAGCAGTCGTTGAGCTCTTAAAAGCTCCCATTGTGGAAGGCGACGTGCGCTTGGAGCGGACCGTCGTCAGCTATGTCATGGCCGATCCTAAGCTGGAAGACCTGAGCGACGCGCAGAAACATCTTCTCAGGACGGGGCCGGAGAACGTCGGCGCCATCCAGACAAAACTCCGGGAGATCGCTCTGGCCCTGGGGATTCAAGAATACAGGCTTCCGAAGCCTTCTTTTTACACCCCTCAAACGGCGGGAAACTAGGGGCCTTCTCGTTTTCCGCGCCAGTCAAAAGGCGCGATCAAGCTAAAATCCGGCACCAGATGGTCCTCGGACCTGAATGCCTCAGGCTGGACAAACATGTTTTCAAACTGCAGTTCTTGGGCCTTGGTGAGCACGCTCTGATACTCTTCCGGACGGAGCGGCCTTTGGAGTTCCTCGGGGGCTCTGTAACAGGGGGAGAATTGGCTCATCAGGCTTATACATGTGTGTGGCGAGAGCTCCGCGGCCAGCCATTCCAAGGCGGCAAAGGAATCCCTTGACTGTCCAGGCAGAACGAGATGCCTGACGATGAGCCCCTCCCTGGCGATTCCCGCGCTATCAAGAACGAGAACGGGCCTTTGCAGAGACATCTCTTTTATAGCCAGGCCGGCGTGCTTGAAATAATCGGACGCTCCGGAAAATCTTCCGGAGACTTCGGCAGAAAAGTATTTAAGGTCAGGAAGGTAGATATCGATGATCTCGTCCAAGCTCATGATGATCTCGGCCTTTTCGTACCCGTTGGCATTATAGACGAGCGGCAGACTGAGGCCTCCTGCGTACGCGATCCGGAGAGCCCTCAGTACAGGCACGAGTAGGTGAGAGGGGGAGACGAGGTTGATATTGAGAGCGCCGCTGGCTTCGAGGTCGAGCATCATCCGGGCCAATTCCTCGTCGCTGGCGGCTTTGCCCTGATTCAGCCAGCTCAGCTGGTAGTTCTGGCAGAACGAGCACTTCAGATTGCAGCCCGCAAAGAAAATTGTGCCCGACCCGGCGCGCCTTGGGGTTTTTCCTCGCTCATCCTCGCTGAAGTCCCTGCACCCGCTGAGAACTGGTTCCTCGCCGTAATGGAGCAGGGCATGGGAGACAGCGGCTTGGTTACCGCTCTGGCAAAATCCTTTTTCCCCTCGGCTGCGATTGACGCCGCATTCCCGCGGGCAGAGGCGGCAAGAGACTTCGTGCTCCGCCAGCTTGGCCAGGGCGGATTCAATCCTTTTTATTTTCTGCGTCGGCGTCATTCTCAAATACCAGTATCTTTCCCTGCTTTTATTCTAACAGAAAGTTTCCCCTCGGAGCATCTGAAATTTCTCCGGTCCTGACACCGATTATAATTTCTTGACACGGCCAGGAGAGTATATTAATGATGGGTGTTCCGAGGAGCGTCCATGGAGTTTATTTCACGCGTCGTTGATTTCATCTTGCATCTCGACAAATACCTGAGCACGCTGATCCAGAACTATGGCCTCTGGACCTATGCCATCCTTTTTACGGTCATATTTGTGGAGACTGGGTTTGTGGTCATGCCGTTTCTTCCCGGCGATTCGCTTCTTTTTGCCGCAGGCACGTTCGCCGCTCTCAAAGCCCTGAATGTCTGGTGGCTCTTCCTCCTTCTTAGCGCAGCCGCCGTCCTTGGCGATACGGTCAATTATTGGGTTGGCCATTTTGTCGGGCCCCGAGTTTTCACCAAGGAAAAATCCCGGTTTTTCAAGAAAGAATACCTTGAGCGCACCCACCGTTTTTATGAGAAATACGGCGCTGAGACGATCATCATCGCCCGCTTTGTCCCCATCATCCGGAGTTTTGCTCCCTTTGTTGCTGGAATCGGAAGCATGAGTTACTGGAAATTCATCAGCTATAACGTGATTGGCGGGATCGGCTGGGTGGCGGTCTTCGTTTTCGGCGGCTATTTTTTTGGGAACATCCCTTTGGTCAAGAATAATTTTGGGATTGTGATTATCGCGATCATTGTCATTTCTACGATCCCCGCCGCGGTAGAATTCCTCCGCCACCGGCGGGAGGCCCGTCAGGCCAAATCGTGAAAAATTTTCCTTAGGGCGGGGAAAGCCAGAGCCCGGGAGTCTGTCAAATCGGTGTGGAGCGGAGTGACGGAGATGTAACCGAGCTCGACGGCTCTGACATCGGATGCCTCATCCCCCAACGGCTTTGGTTTTCCCGGCCCGATCCAATAATAGGCATGCTGGCGGGGGTCTTTTTTTTCGATGATTTCGGGAGCGTAGCGCTTTTCCCCCAGCTTGGTGAGCCGAATGCCCTTGATGGGCGGGGGAGGGATGTTGATGTTCAGGGTCAAGCCAGGAGGAAGCTTCCTTTGAAGAAGACGTTCGGCCGCCCTGGAGATAAATCCGGCGGCAAGATCAAATTCAAACGCACCCCCCTTTCCCGGCAGAACAGAGGCGGCTATGGAGGGGATCTGAAGAAAGGTTCCTTGCAGGGCCGCGGCTACGGTTCCGGAATACGAGACGTCCTGCTGGCCGAGGTTGGGGCCGTGGTTCAAGCCGGAGACGATCAGGCTGGGATTCCGCGGTAGCAGTTTCTTGAGAGCCAGATAGATGCAATCGGCCGGAGTGCCGTCAACGGCAAAAATATTTCTTCTCACCCTTTGAACACGAAGAGGCAGTCGCAAGGTCAAGGATAGAGACGTGGCGCTTTTTTCTCTGTCCGGGGCGACGATATAGAGATCGGCCAACTTCTTGAGGTGAAGCGCCAGTGCCCGGAGGCCTTCGGAGAAATATCCGTCATCATTGGTCAAAAGGATCAAAGGCTTCATCGCTGCCGTCAGGAGCGGATCATGACCAGGATCATCTTGAACTTTTTCTGGGCCTTGAGGGCATGGGGCCGGTGGGCCGGCATGATAATCATTTCCCCTTTCCGGACGCGGTGGCGCTGCCCAGAGATGATGACTTCGGCCTCGCCGTCGGTGCATAAAACCATCGCGTCAAACGGGGCCGTGTGTTCGCTGAGTTGCTGGCCTTCATCAAAAGCAAACAGAGTGACAGTCCCCGTTTTCTGGCTAATGATCTCACGGCTGACGATAGAGCCAGCCTGATATCCCACCAGGTCGAGGACGTTTAGAGGCTGCCCTTTCGGGCCTTCCGCAGCTTTTTCCTTTTTTATCGAGCCCATAATTTAGCCCTCCTTGGCCGAGATATATTGGCAATAGCCGAAGCTGATCGGGCCGCTTTGAGTGATCTGGCAGGGAAATTCGCGACATTGAAAACAGAATCGCACACTCTTGTGGAAGGCGCAGGTACATATTTGGCAAAACTTGTTTTCTTTGGGCATGCAGCCGTGTTCTCCGTTGGGGCAAAGGCCTTTGGCCATTCGGGGACAGATTTCACAAGCAATGCCGCAAACTCCAATTTTCATCTCTTGTCTCCCTGACTCAGATATACTCGCGCTCGGGATCAAGCGTTCGGAGTAAAAAATGGTCGGGACGGGCGGATTTGAACCGCCGACCCCACGCACCCCAAGCGTGTGCGCTACCAAGCTGCGCCACGTCCCGAATCAAGAACGCAACATTATAGCAGAGTTGAGGGTTACTTTTATAATTTTCTCGACCTTTTTTCAAGCGAACTTGCGATCCCTTGGAGCTGCTCCCGGACGTCGTAAAGGACTTTTTTCAGATGGTCCGGATGCACCGGCTCGGCGCGTTTCCCTCCAAATTCCTCTTCGATCTTTCTTTTGGCCCCTGCCAGGGTCAGCCCGTCCTTAAGCAGGAGCTCTTTCAAGCGGAGGATGACATCCACGTCCTTCTGACGAAAAATCTTCTGCCCGCTTCCGGCCTGGCCGGCATGCAGGAACGGGAATTCCTTTTCCCATCTTTCAATAACCTTGGGCTCGATCTGGGCAAGACGACTGACTTCGTCGAGTCGGTAAAAAAGTTTCTCCTGAGATTTTTCCGTTTTCATCGGCCTCGCCCGCGCGATTCGCCTCTCCATACCTCAAAAATCTGCCCCCACCATACCATGTCTTGATGAGATCGTCAAGGCGGTCAAGGCGGAGCGTTCATTGACAAGCAGCTCCGTTTCCGTGATCATCTTGTTCCGGAATAGGGGCCTGCCACGGCTTCCCCCCGACATCCTCGCGGCCCATTCTGTTGATCACACAAACAGGAATTCTGGAGGCACCAAACGCTCCGGTGGTCGGGGGGCCCCCCAGCCGCGTCACCCTCTCTAGACCATTGCCTCAATATCGCGGAAACGGAGCCGCTTGCGGTTCATTGACTCCGGCGGCTGAATGTCATTATAATGAGCCGGTTCACCCGGAAATTCGTGAGAAAAGCCTGGATCGTCTGTCTGGTCTTTCTTTTCGCGGTCACAGGGGGGCTCTATTTTCTGCGCCGGGAAAGCTATTTTCTAAACAAGAACGTCCGTCTCGTCAGCATGAGGATTTTCGAGTATCAGGAACTTTCTCTCCACCGGCGCCTAAAATATAAAATCGAATTCCTCCAGGACCGGTACAGAATCTATGTTCTTGCCCCTTCGCCGGAGGAGACATGGAAGGAGGTCAAAGAGATTCGGTATGAAGACGGCATCGAGACGAACTTGCTGGGATTCGCATTTGAGATCCAAAAGGGGAGAATTATCTCCTACGAATTCAGCGGAGACCGGAGCTCCATCCGGCGTCAGGTCGTTCTCGGGTTTTTCGCCCCAAAGAATCCCCTAAAACAGAGCGGGATCCTGTTTCACAGGGACGGAACTTGGAGGGCTCTGAAAAGATAGAATGGCGCGGCCCAAGGTTCTTGATTTTCTCGGCAGGCACGCCGGCCTGATCGGGTTGCTTTTTGTGGCCCTGGTCATTCGCATCGTTATTTTCCAGAACATTATTCCTCTGATCCACACGGACTCCATCACTTATCTTGTTCTGCGTGACCTGCAACCTGTGCGGACGCCGGGATATCCCTTTTTCATTGAAATCATTCAGTTTTTCAATGACCTTTTATCGCTCACGCCCCAATACCTGCGTTTGATTGTCTTTTTCCAGATGTTCCTCCTCGGGATGCTCAACACCTATCTCGTCTATGCCCTCTCCAGAATCCTCACTCAGAGCAAAGGATTCGGCCTGTTCATGGGTTTGATGTTCAACCTTGATTATTTCGTTATCGGGTTTGAGTTCCTTCTCCTGACGGAAACCCTGACCTTTACTTTCCTCGCTTTGACGCTCCTTTTTTATCGCAACATCTTTGAAGGTAAGCGGGGAGCAGCTTATCTGGCCGGCCTTTTTTCTGTCGTGCTGCTCTTGACCCGCCCGACTTTTCTTTTTCTCTTCGTGGTGCTGCTGGGCCTGACCGGGCTCGTTCACTTCCGGCAGATCGTCAAGGGCGGCTACTTCAAAGAATACGGCAAATCCCTGGCGATTTTTTTGTTGATCAACCTCGTCGGGATTGGGTCCTGGTCTTTGAGAAACAAGCTGAAGTATGACTATTTTGGTGTTTCTCTTATTTTGCCTTATCAATTAGGCTATTACACGACCCATTTTTATCAGAAGTACAAAATGGGAAGCGACCCGGAACTGGATCAATACGGCCGGATCTTCCTCGAAGAGAAGGGCATGCCCTACAATTTTGCCCACAGGCTTTCGACGGAGTTCGGTCTGCCGGACGCGAAGGTCGCCGGCATTCTCGGGAAGATCAACATCAAGCTCATCAAGGAAAACTTCGGGGAATACTTGAAGCGCGTTCCCGGGGCCGCCTCGGATTATTATGATTACTCCTGGTACTGGACGCTTCTTCAGGACAAGCGGCTTTTTCCCCAGATTAAACTCCTGGCCCGATTTTTTAGAATGTTCTTCGCCCTGCATGCGGCTATGTTTAAGAACCTCGTTCTCTTGCTCATCGTTACCTTGGTCGTGCCCGCGGCGTTTATGGTAACGATCTGGACACGGAAGGACCGTTTTCACTTGCTCTGTCTCCTTGAGGGAGTGGTCCATTATAATTTTCTCGTGTCCGTTCTTCTGACCAATAACGGGGTCAATAACCTCCGGTTCAGGCTCCCAGTGGAGCCCTTGATCCTGCTCATTTTTTATGGCGCTTTGTTTACGTGGGGCAGGAGCCTGTTCAGCAAAGTCCTTAAACTTCGCGGATCAAAGCGCTAGCGGATCGCGCATCGGAAGAGTTGTTATCTTAAACTCAACTGGGGAATCTGCTATAATCAACCCAAGCGCACATGCAAAAAAACCAGACGCTCACTCCGCTTGCCGAGAGGATGCGGCCGCAAACATTCAGCCAATTTTACGGCCAGGAGCATTTGCTTGGACCGGGGAAGATCCTTTCGGAGCTGATCGAGTCCGGCCACCTGGTCTCGCTCATTTTCTGGGGGCCTCCCGGCTCGGGAAAGACCACGCTGGCTATAATGCTGGCCAGGCATTTTGATTTTCCCTGCCTTTTTTTCTCTGCGGTTCTATCCGGGATCAAAGAAGTTAAAGATGTCATGGTCAAAGCCGAGAGTCACAAGAAAATGTACGGGAAGCCGAGCATCATTTTCATCGATGAGATCCATCGTTTCAACAAGGCCCAGCAGGGAGCGTTTCTGCCGTATGTGGAGCGGGGAGATATTATCCTTTTCGGGTCGACCACGGAGAATCCCTCTTTTGAGGTCATTGCCCCTCTGCTCTCCCGGACCAAAGTCCTTGTCCTCAATCCTCTTCCAGAGGAGGCGCTGTTCCTCGTCATCCAGGACGCCCTCCAGGATGAGCAGAACGGGCTGGGAAAATTGCACCTCCAGCTCGACGATCAAGCACGCAAGCTGATCGTCGATTATGCCAATGGCGATGCCCGGCGAGCCCTCAACACCCTGGAGATCGTGGCCAGTCTCTCCCATGAAGGGAGGATCGGCCCGCCAGAGGTTCAGGAAGCCCTTCAAAAGAGGACCCTCCTCTATGACAAGAGCGGCGAGGAACATTTTAACCTGATCTCGGCGCTTCATAAGAGCCTGCGGAACAGCGATGTCGATGCTTCCCTGTACTGGCTGGCGAGGATGATATCTTCAGGAGAAGATTCCCTCTATATTGCCCGGCGCCTGGTCAGGTTCGCCTCCGAGGATATCGGGCTGGCCGACCCTCAAGCCCTTTCCATCGCCCTCCGGGCCAAAGAGGCCTACGATTTTCTTGGCTCACCTGAAGGAGAGTTAGCCCTGGCCGAGGCCGTTATTTATCTTGCCTCTGCGCCCAAGAGCAACCGCGCCTATGCGGCCTTCTCCCAGGCGATCAAAGATGTCGAGGCCAGTCCGCATGAGCCAGTTCCACTCCATCTCAGGAACCCAGTCACCCGGCTGATGAAAGAGATCGGCTATGGTCAGGATTATGCCTATGCCCACGATTATGCCGTTTCCACGACTGCGATGGAAACTCTGCCTGAGAAACTCAAAGGCCGCAGGTATTATTCACCGGGGAATATGGGTTTAGAGAAAGAGATCAAAAAGAGAATGGATTGGTGGCAGAAGGTGAAGGACAGAATAAAGACAGAGGAAACCCGTTAAGGCTTCACTCTTCCCCTTCTTTTTCTTTCAACAGATAATAGACCACCCAGCTGATGTCGTCGGCGAGGCAGCCCAGGCAGGACGTCTTGGTCGTGGCCAGCTCTCCGTCGGAGATTTTTTCCTTGAGAATTTTTTTCACTTTTTTTCTGATCTTGTAGAGCAGGATGTAATTGACCATGGAGCCTTCTCTCCCGCATAATATCAGCTTCCCCAGCCCATGTAAAGATTGAGAGAGGCGGAGAAAAAGTGGTATGATTGGGCCCGGGGATGAGGCGGAATGAAAAGATATTTCTTGTTGCTGTTCGTTCCTCTCAGCCTCTCGTGCTCTCTTTTCAAGGGGAAGCTCGTACCTTATCCTGGCGGAGTAGTTTTCCCCTTGGCTGAAGCGCAACAGATTTCCTACGAGGGGAAGATACTCCAGTCCATCAAGAGGTCCGCTGAAGAACTCTATTTCTCGACAGATACGGGGCTGCTTTACTGCCTCGATTCTTCGTCGCCCAACATAAAGTGGACGTTCACCGCAGATTCCCCGTTCGGTTGTCCGCCTTCAGTGGGTCCGGACGCCATCTTTATCTGGGATCAGGCGAACACCCTCTATTGTCTCGACAAGAAAGGGACACTCCGCTGGAAAAAAACGCTTAAAGAGAAGATCTCATCGCCGCCTTCCTGCGACCAGGAAAATGTCTACGTCGGAACCCAGGAAAAGACATTTCTGGCGATCAGCCAGTCTTCGGGAGAAAGCCTCTGGCAGCTCAAAGCGGGAGGAGCGTTCGAGGCAGGTGCCATCTTCTGGAAAAACAAGATCATCGCCGGGTGCGCCGACGGCAGGCTCTATTTTCTCAGCCGCAGCCAGGATCTAGAAAGCACAGTGGATATTGGCAGTCCCATTCGAGTCACTCCGCTTTTGGATGGAGACCGGCTGTACTTTGGGGCGGAGAATTTCACATTTCAGTGCTTTGACCTGGTCAAAAAGAAAACGAAATGGAGAATCAAGGCAGGAGGGAATCTCCTTTTACCGCCGCATGCAGACGAGGGCAGAGTGTTTTTCTTTGCCTCCAACAGCGTCCTGTATTGTCTCAACAAACGGGGAGGAGATATTCTCTGGTGGTGGATCGTCCCCTCACGGAATGTTTACGACCTTGAATTGGCCGCAGACAAGGTCCTGGTCACGCCTTTTTTGCCCGTCCTGATTGGCCTGGACAGGAAGACCGGCAAAGAAATAGGGAAGTATGACGCGAAGCTCGGGATGAAATCAAATCCTGTCTGGAATGATCCCTATGTCGTTGTCAGTCTTTATGATGACGTCGCAAAAAAAGGCGCCATGCTCTATCTCGGTAAAGAGGTCAGCGTCAGGCTGAGGCCATCCTTGCGCTCTCCCCAGCCGGCCGGGACGGAAATCACTTTCACGGCTTCTGCGGTCGGGTTTTATCTTCCCAAGTACGAGTTCTGTCTCCGCGACGGAGGGGTTAAGGCTATCGTCCAACCAGGATCGGGGAGGAACTCCTGGGTCTGGTACCCTGAAAAGGAAGGGGATTATACGATCGGAGTCAAGGTGGTCGATCAAAAACAGACCAGGGAGGTCGAGCTTTCCTTCAATGTCGCCGCCAAAAAAGAAAAATAAGCCATCAGGACTAAATCACGAGAAAGGAGCAGAAAAATGAACAGAGAGGACGCTCAGGAGCTTGTTAGAACGCATCTGAAAAATAAGAACCTGGTTAAGCATTGCCTGGCTGTTGAAGCCTGCATGAGAGGTGTAGCTGCGAAGCTCGGCCAGGATGCGGAACAGTGGGGGCTGGCCGGAATTCTCCACGACCTGGATTACGAATTGACCGAGAAAAGCCCGGAACTCCATACAACCGAGACGGTCAGGATTTTGGGGGAGTCTGGCGTCGACTCAGCCGTCGTCCATGCCATCCAGGCGCATGCGGCCAAAGTCCCCTGCGAGAGCGAGATGGACTGGGCCATTTTTTCCATAGACCCCCTGACTGGTTTGATTATAGCCGCCACGCTGATGCATCCGACGCGAAAGCTTGCGGATGTCGACTTGGAATTCATCAAGAGACGCTATAAGGAAAAGAGCTTTGCCAAGGGCGCCAGGAGAGAAGAAATCGAGGAATGCCGGAATATCGGCCTGGACCTGGACGAGTTTATCTCTATTTGCCTGAAAGCCATGCAGGGGATCGCTGCAGAGCTGGGCCTCTAACTACCCCGAGCTCAGAATTTCCCGAAGATGTCCGCTTTGAATCCGATCTCCAGGTATCTGCCCCGCCACGGAAAGCCGGGTTCTGTGTAGAAATAGTCGTCGACGGCGTTGCCAAGCTTGGCGAAGATTTCGTAACGCCCCGCGATCAAATAAGAGGCAATCGCGTCCAAACTGAAGTAGGAAGGAATATGCAGCACTTGCCTTGTGCTGGAATCGTACCACCAGGACTCGGACCCGTATATGCCGAGGAACCCGATGCGGAAATCCCTGAAGGGGAATACCGAGGCGTCAAAGTTGAGGAAGTGGTTGGGCTGGGCGTCGAGGGGCCGGTCGTCGGTTTCATTGCGATGGTCGAGATAGGTGTAATTGACCATGGCTGAGAGCCAGCGCAGGTTTTTCTGGACCTGGACCTCGAAACCATTGATATGAGCCTTGCCAACGTTGTAATAATATCGTGTGCCGTCCGGGAGCCGGACAGTGTCGATGAAGTCCTTGAATTGGTTAAAGAATACAGTGCCCGTCACATATACCGGGCCGCTGTATGTCGTACAAAACTCAAAACCCTTCCCCGACTCGGCCAGAAGGTTCGGGTTTCCGGAGCTGGTGGAGTACAGCGAGCGCATGGAGGGGAAGCGGGACTTCCGGGCGAAAGACAGGTGAAAGTCCAAATCTTCCCGCGGAGTGAACTTGACTCCGACCATCGGGTTAAGAGAGGTGTTATTTTCGCCGCCCGCGTATTTATCGATGTAATCCAGGCTGAGGCCGCCGATGAGTTTCCACTGATCGCTGACGCTGAACTGGTCTTCGATTCCGGCTGAGAGCGTCCCTTGGTCCACCTTCTCCCAGGGCAAACCGACATCGTCCTGGATATTGGCAACGTCCTCTTGGAAGAGGACACTTGCCTTGAGGGTGTTGGTCTTTCCGGTCGGAAGGTCCGCCAGGACGAAGGCACCATAGGACGAGTTGTCATAGGTGCTCTTGGACTGCAAGGTGGTCATGGCCGGGTCAGTGAACCAGTCAAGGATGTTATAATAGTTCACATAGTAAGCCCGGAAACGAAGAACCGAGTCGCCGCCGAGTGAGGTAAATCCTCCGGCATTGATTGTCGAGCGGTCCCACCTGGGAAACCGCCAATACCGGGGTCTCTGGGTGAACAGGGCCGGTGGCATCCCGTACTCGGACTGGTAGATCCCGCCGTTGACCATGATTTCGGTTGAGTCCGAGGGCGTGTAATAGATTTTGGCACTGAGATTGAGGCGCTCGAAATCGCTGTTCGTCCGCTCGGTTCGATCGTTGGTGTCTGGGTCGGGATAGTAAAAACCGTCCGAATCCTGGTAGAGGGCGTTGGCCACAAACCCGAAACGCTTCCAGCCGAACGACGTATCAAAACCCAGGCTGCGCGTGTCCAGATTGCCGTAGCTCCCCATGAGCGAGAGCATGGGCCTCTCGGCAGGCCGCCTGGTGATGACGTTGACGACGCCTCCGAGCGTATTCGGGCCATAGAGGACCGAAGAAGGGCCTTTCGTCACCTGGACGGTGTCGATGCCTCCGGCCGAGATCTGCTTGAGATCGAAGGTGCTGAAGTAGGGTTCGTAAGACGGAACTCCGTCTATGAAAAGGGCAATCCGGTTGGAGCTGACGCCCCGAAGCTTAAGGCTATAGGTATCCTTATCTCCGAACGTGACCATCGAGCCGGGAACATACTTGACGATTTCAGACAGGTCGCGCGGTTTGATCCCTTCGATCTGAGTGGGCTCGATTGTAGAGACTGTGGCCAAGGGGATATCTCGCGGCGCCTTCCCGACGACCAGGATTTCCTCTGTGATTCTGACGGGCTTCTCCTCCTCTTTCTTCGTTTTTTCGGCGGGCTGGTCCTGGCTAAGGGCAGGGAGAGGGCTTAGGGCAAACGCGAAAACAAGCAGGATCAGGGATGCGATTTTAATTGGGGTGGGGGTGGAATAACTCATGGAGTGCTCCTTTTCAAACACGGAAGGAAAAGCCGTTTCCCGCTTTTCCCTATCGGTCAGAGGGCCTGGCTTTATAATGCTTTAGCGCCTCAGACTCGGAGATTTAATATGTTAACAAAATATCCGTAAAATTCAAGTCTGTTTCTTGTTACCAACAAAACGAACGCTCCTTAGGTTTGTGTAAGCAGCTCCGTTTCCGTAATACTGAGGGGGTGGTCTAGAGAGGGTGATACGGCTGGGGGGAAGACCTGGCAGGCCCCTATTCCATAACAAAATGATTACGGAAACGGAGCTGCTTACTAAGGTTGCAATAAAAGTGACCAAGACCATCAATTTGTGTATAATAATGGTCTCTTTGATCGCGGAATCGGGCTTCGCCCAAAACCCGGAGAAATCATATGTTTTCTTGAGCTTGGAGGAATTCATGATCAACGCCCTCATCCAAATTCCAACTCCCGTAAACGAGCCTGTTCTCAGTTATGCTTCGGGAACACAGGAGAAGAAAGCCCTGAAAAATCAGCTCGACAAAATGCTCGGGCAGGCATTTGAAATCCCCCTCATCATCGGTGGAAAAGAGGTGAAGACTGGGGATCTGGCCGCTTGCCGTTGTCCTCACGACCGCCGCCACGTTCTGGCCCACTACCACAAGGCGGGAGCCAAAGAAGTGGAAATGGCGGTCGCGGCCGCCAAAGCCGCATGGCCTGATTGGTCGGGGATGGATTGGCTGAACCGCGCCGCCGTCTTTCTCAGGGCGGCCGAGCTTCTTGCGACAAAGTATCGTTACATCCTAAACGCCGCCACCATGCTCGGCCAGTCGAAGACGGCCCATCAGGCTGAAATTGATTCCGCCTGTGAGCTCATCGATTTTTATCGCTTCAATCCGTACTATATGAGTCAAATCTATGCTCAGCAGTCGGATTCTTCGGCCGCGACCTGGAATTATATGGAATACCGTGCCCTGGAAGGGTTTGTCTTTGCCGTTACGCCGTTCAATTTCACCGCTATCGCCGGCAACCTTCCCACGTCGCCGGCCATGATGGGGGACACGATCCTCTGGAAGCCGGCTTCCTCCGCCGTCTATTCCGCTTATTTTCTGATCCAACTCTGGAAAGAGGCCGGCCTGCCCGATGGAGTGATTAATTTCATCCCTGGATCGGGACGTTATGTTGGCGACCCGGTTCTGGAAAAGCCCGACCTGGCCGGCGTTCATTTCACCGGAAGCACGAGTGTTTTTCAGGGCATGTGGAAGACGATCGGTGCAAATATCATGAAGTACAAGACTTATCCCCGGATTGTCGGTGAGACCGGCGGTAAGGACTTTGTCTTCGTCCACGCCTCGGCTGATGTCGATGTCGTTGTCACCGCCCTGATCCGCGGCGCTTTTGAGTACCAAGGACAGAAATGCTCGGCGGCGAGCCGCGCCTATATTCCTGATAATATCTGGCCTGCTGTCAGGGCAAAACTGGTTGATGAGCTCAAAACGATCAAGATGGGCGACGTCACCGATTTTTCGAATTTTATGGGCGCGGTCATCGATGAAGCGGCCTTTTCGACCATCTCCGAATACATCGAGTTTGCCAAGAAATCAAACGACGCCGAGATCATTCATGGCGGCAAATGCGACAAGTCCACGGGGTATTTTATAGAGCCGACCGTCATCGTGGCCAGCAATCCCAAGCACAGGCTGATGCAGGAAGAGATCTTCGGACCAGTCCTCACCGTCTATATTTATCCCGAAGCTGAGTTCACCCAGACTTTGCACCTCTGCGACGTATCCTCACCATATGCTCTCACCGGAGCTATCATTGCGACAGACCGCAAAGCCATCGCCGAAGCCTTCACTGTCCTGCGGCACGCCGCTGGCAATTTTTATATCAATGACAAGCCCACTGGTGCGGTGGTCGGTCAGCAGCCTTTTGGAGGGGCGAGAGGTTCGGGGACAAACGACAAGGCCGGCTCTTTCCTGAATCTCCTCCGCTGGACCAGCGCTCGCGCTGTCAAGGAAAACCTGAATCCGCCGAGAAACTTCCGCTATCCGTTTTTAGCTGAAAAATAGGACATTGGTTTCAGGAACAAAAAGATGAAAATATTTTCATTAGTTGGGAGTTCAGGCAGCGGCAAAACCCGACTGCTGGCCCTTCTTATCCCGGAGCTCAAGAAGCGCGGTCATGCGATCGCTGTACTTAAGCATTGTCCGCATGGGTTTTCCCTTGACCCTGAGGGAAAGGACTCCCGCCAGATCTTCGAGGCCGGAGCGGACAGTGTGGCGCTTGTCTCCTCTGATATGACTGCCGTTTTCAAAAGGGATGGAAAAATAGCCGATTTCAAGGCTTTGGCCCGTCTCTATTTCAGCAATATCGACATTCTCCTGGTTGAAGGCGGCCGCGCCGTCAGGGGTTTACGGAAGATCGAAGTTCTCAGGGAAGGCGAGCGGCACCGACTAAAGACTCAAGCCGGGGAGTTGATAGCGGTTGTCACAGACCGTCAGGTGAAAGGGGATCGGCCCGTTTTCCGCCATTCCCAGGTTAAGGAAATCTCCGAGTTTCTGGCAGACCAGCCGGAAGAGGCGGAACCGAGCGTTACTCTGAATGTGGACGGAATCCCGATCCCGCTGAATGCTTTTGTCCAGAATGTGAGTGCAAACGTTATGCTGAGTTTGGTAAGATCTCTGCGCGGGGTCAAGGACAATCCGAAAAGAATCACCTTCACGGTCATAGAAGGAGGAAAAGAAGATGAGGGAAATTAGAACCTGGGCTTGGATTCTGCTCTTCGGCTCTCTCTGGGGGATGAACGAGGTTATGACCGGAGAGTTCCTGTTCCGCAACCAAGTGTTCTTGGCTTCTGTCTGGCTTGCTGCCTGGGCTTTTTTTATCCTGGCCGTGGCCAGGGGAATCGCCAACACGCCCGGAACATCTGCTATAATTGCAGCGATTGCCGCGGGTTTCAAGTTAGTCAATGGCCCTCCTTTTTATTGTCATCTGCTGGCCATATTCCTTCTTGGAGTTGGCTTTGATCTGGCTGCAAGCCTGTTGCTGAAAAAAGGATCTAGGTCCGCCTTTAGGCAGGGGCTGACGGGCGTCCTGGGAGCCTACGGAGGCTTTGCCCTTTTTGCTTTAATCATAACCTACGTAATCCGATATAAGTATTGGGTTGCTGGGGGATCGGCCAAGGTCTTGGAGCACATCTTTGTGGACGGCAGCGTTGCTGCCATTGTGTCAGCTTTTCTTGTTCCCCTGGGGTACAGAATCGGCTCTGTTGGCTGGCCGGCCCTGGAAAGGCATCCGCGTTGGTCATCCGTCGCAGCCGCGGCTGGCGTGATCCTTCTCTGGATTCTGGGACGGGTGATGAGTTGAGGAGCGATTCATGAGGATTAAAGTCAACAGGGACAAATGTACGGGCTGCCGCCTTTGTCTCCAGATTTGCGCGATCGAGCATTTTCGTGAAATAAACCCGAAAAAGGCGGCCCTCCGCATCGAGGCAAAGTTCCCCGACCCCGGAAAGTATCGCCCGTTTGTTTGCACGCAGTGCGGGAAATGCGCCGAGGTCTGTCCTGAGGAGGCCATCAGCCGCGCGGATTCGGGTGCCTATATTGTCGATCAGGACAGATGCACCAACTGCGGAGTCTGCGTTCCCGCCTGTCCCGTGGGAGTCGTTTTCCAGCATCCAGACCATGATTTCGTCATCATCTGCAATTTCTGCATGTTGTGCACCGAGCTCTGCAATACCGGGGCCATCGTGAAGTGGGAAAAGGGCGCTTCTCTTGAGGCCAAGGGGGTTTGATATGGCGAACGGTCTTGCCGGGAAAACTCTGAGGATCAACCTCGCCACAGGCGATATACGGCGCTTTCCGACTGACGAGGCGCTTTACCGGCGCTGGCACGGCGGACGGGGAATCACGGCCAAGATCCTGTATGATGAAGTTCCGCGGGATGCGGACCCTCTCGGCCCAAAGAATATTTTTATCATCAATGCAGGCATCATGAGCGGGTGTTTTATCCCCGCCGGTTCCAAGGTGGAGTTCGGCGCCGTCTCTCCCTTGACCAACGGCCCGGGAGACTCCAACATGGGCGGGCATCTCGGCCCAGCCCTCAAATTTGCCGGCTATGACATGGTCATTTTCGAGGACATCTCTCCCAAGCCGGTCTACCTTTTTGTGGACAATGACACTGTGGAATTAAGGGATGCGACGGCCTATTGGGGCCTGAAATCTCTCGATTGCGAAAAGAAGCTCAAGGAGGACCTGGGCGAGGATTTTGAGATCGCCACCATCGGGCCCGCTGGTGAAAACGGAATCCTCTTTTCTTGTATCACGCACGATTTTGGCCGGCAGGCCGGCCGGACCGGTCAGGGCGCGGTCATGGGCTCCAAAAAGCTGAAGGCGATCGCCGTGCGCGGCAACAAGTCAATCCAGGTCCATAGCCTGGATTCCTTGAGGAAGCAGGTGACGGAAATCATCCTGCGGACCCAAAAACATCCCAACATGGTGCCCTGGCAGAAGTATGGCACGGCGTTCTTCATCCAGTGGTCGAACGCGAATGCCTGCATTCCGGCTTATAATTTTCAGACGACTTATTACGAAGATATTGACAAGATTGACGGAGACCAGCTTGTTGAGAAATGCCTGATCACCCACAAGGCCTGCTTCGGCTGCTGGATGAATTGCGGCAAATACACCAAGGCCGTGATTCCTGGCAAGCCTGAGGTCCACCTGGAAGGGCCCGAGTACGAGACCGGCTCTCTCTGCGGCTCCAACCTCGGGATGAAGGACATCAATCATGTGGCCTACATCAACTGGCTTCTCGACAACCTGGGCATGGATTCGATGTCGGGCGGGGGCGTCATTGCCTTTGCTATGGAGTGTTTCCAGCGGGGCCTGATCACTGAAGCTGACATCGAGGGACACACCTTGAAGTGGGGCTCGGTCGATGACGTGGAACATTTTCTCGATATGGTTGCGTATAAGCGGGGGATAGGGGACTGGTTTGCGGGGGGGTCAAAGCGGGCTGCGGCAAAGATCGGCCGCGGGTCTGAAAAGTTCGCTATGCAGGCCAAAGGACAGGAGTTTTCCGGCTACGACGGCCGCTGGGCGCCGGGGATGCTCCTTTCCTACATGACATCCGACATCGGGGCCCATCACAACCGTTCCTGGACGATTACAGTGGACATGGCCGAAGGGAGGGACACGGTCGAGGGACGGGCAAAAATCGTCGTCTATCTCCAGCACATCCGGCCTCTCTTTGATACTTGGTGCATTTGCCGTCTTTTCTGGGGGGAGCTCGATATCACGCCCGAGGAGATCGTCGAATCGCTCAACCACATTACTGGCTGGGGGGTCAGCGTCGCTGAGGTTTTGCGGACGTCCGAGATGATATGGAACCTGAACCGATGCCATTACATCGAGCGCAACGGGGGCAACGGCCGCTCCTTTGATTACCCGCCGGCCCGCGCCTGGGAGGATAAAATCCCCAGCGGGCCGGGCATGGGCAAGGGTCTCAGCCTGGCTCAGATTGACCAGATGCTGGATGAGTATTATGCCGCCCGGGGCTGGGACGGGAAGGGGAACCCTACCCGGGCGCTCTTGGAAGATCTTGGACTCGGGTATGCCGCCGATAGGCTGGAAAAGGCAGGCTTCTTGGGAGACCCAATTCCCGGGGGGATTCCGCCCGTTCGGGGAGAAAAGTACAAACCCAAGGCCTTTTAGCTGCGGGAGAAGAAGGAGTTCAGGAGATGGTCATTTTTCTCAAAGCAGGCGGCGAGCTAAGAACGAAGCTCAATCCGGACGTTGATTTTTACACCCGTCGCGTGGAGACAAAGGAGGGCCAAAGCCTGAGGGACATCTTAATAGGTATCGGCATCAACCCAGCGTTTGTCGCCTTCGCTTATAGAGATGATAAAGTAACACGACTTGACTATGTCCCCCTGGATGGGGAGGTCATAACCCTTCAGCCTCCTGTATCGGGGGGATGACAGGCCGGACATGCTTTCTAACGAGGAAAAAGAGCGTTACAGCCGGCAAATGCTTATCCCCGGCTGGGATCAAGAAAGGCTTAAGCAGGCGACGGTGCTTATCGTCGGTCTGGGAGGGCTCGGCTCTGCCTCCGCTCTCTATCTTGCCGCAGCCGGCATAGGAAGGCTCCGCCTCTGTGATGGAGATACTGTCGGCCGGTCCGACCTCAACCGCCAGACCCTCTATTCCGAGTCTTCTATCGGGTTATCTAAAGTTGATGAAGCCGGCAGGCGGATCGCGGATCTGAATCCTTCAGTTGCTGTGGAAAAATTCAATATTTTCCTGGATTCGCAGAACGCGGGAAAGCTCGCCGAGGGCTGTCAGGTTATCGTGGACGGGCTGGATAACCTGGAATCTCGGTTTGTCCTCAACAAGGAGTCCTTCAGACAGAGAATTCCGTTTGTTTATGGGGCCGTTCATGGCTGGCTGGGGTATGTCGGGCTCTTCCTCGCTCCTCAAACCGCCTGTCTGGCTTGCCTGATGCACCCTGACCTCGTCAGCCGTGATCGTGTTCCAGTGGCAGGCATAACGCCTGGAACGATCGGGCTCATCCAGGCCAACGAGGCCATCAAGTGGATCCTGGGCAGGACCGCCTCTCTCCTTGGGCGGCTTTTAATTTACGATGGCACGGACCTTTCCTTCGAGATTATCAGTGTGGAAAAAAACCCGGCCTGCCCTGTTTGCTCCAAGGCTTGAATCTCTTCTTGGGCTGGGGTGCTTGAACTCGGATTTCATTCTATGCTATAAAAACTTGAACATAATCCTCTCCTTCGAGGATATCTGGAAGGAGAGCTTTTTGTTCAGACTTTGGCAGTTCTTCTCGCCGAAATGACTCGATTTTTGGACAGGGCGAAGAAGGAACAGGAGGGTTTACGTGGCCAAGAAACTCCATCGGTCTCTAAGCCGGAGAATGCTCGGGGGAGTATGCGGCGGCCTGGGGGAGTATTTTGAGGTCGATGTCTCCCTGGTCAGGCTGATCTTTATCGGTCTCGCTCTTGTGACCGCTCTTATCCCGATGATGATTTTTTATCTGATTGCCTGGATCATTATTCCGGTCGAGCCGGCCGCTGAGACAAAAGAATAATTCGTTGACTCAACGGCGGTTATCGGATATGAAATAGGCAAATGGGCGGACCGGGCGCGAGCAGATGAAAACAGGCGATATTCCCTTCCGCCATGTAGCTATCGAGGGAGTGCCGAAGTCCCAAAAAACAAAATTGACCCAAATTCTGACTCAGTTGATCGGGGGTAAGGTTGTCCTGGACAGGCCGGAGAACCCTTATATCAAAGATTTCTACGATGAGAAGGAAGGCGCCTCTTTTCTCGCCCAGCTTGTTTTTTTGGTTAACCGCTACCACCAGCAGTTGCGGCTGTCGCAGAGAGACCTGTTCGAGGAACGTGTCATTTGCGACTATCTTTTCGAGAAGGACAAAATCTACGCTTATCAAACCCTCAGCGACGAAGAACTTGTCGTCTATGAACGCATCTACGGAATCCTGGCGGAGAGGGTCCCACGGCCCGACGCCGTTGTCTATCTCCAGATTTCTCTCCCCACCCTGCTCAGGCGAATTGCCAGGGAGGGGAGCGCCATGGAAAAAAATATTTCAGAGAAATATCTGGGGGACCTGGTCGAGGCGTTCGATTATTTTTTTTTCAACTACCAGGCCGCGCCTCTGCTCGTGGTCAAGGCGGACGACCTCGACCTGACCCATGAAGAGGAGATCACGGACATCATCAACCAGGTCAGCGAGATGAAGAAAGGTCCCCTTTACTATGTTCCGCAGAGTTTTAACCAAAAGGACTCGGGCAAAAAATAGTTATCCTTAAAAAATATAGACTTTACCCCAATCTCGCGGTTCGAGGCGAGATGGGGAGAAAGGATCAAATATGTCAGAAAAGCATATTTTAGCGGTCACCATCCCTTTTCTGCAGGAAAAAAAGGCCCGGCGGAAGAAAATCGTGGCCCTTACCGCCTACGACTTTCCCACGGCCAGGATTGTCGATGAGGCCGGCGTCGACCTCATCCTTGTGGGAGATTCTTTGGGGATGGTCGTGCTCGGCTACCCCAACACCATTCCGGTGACCATGGACGAGATGATCCATCATACCAAGGCGGTCACGCGGGCCGTCCGGCGGGCTCTGGTCGTCGGCGACATGCCCTATTTCTCTTTTCACAGGTCGGCGGACGACACCATCGCCAATGCCTCACGGTTTCTCAAAGAGGCTGGGGCCAAGGCCGTCAAGATTGAAGGGGCCTCGAAAAAAAGGCTGAAACTCATCGAGGCCCTGGTCGAAGCCGAGATCCCGGTAATGGGGCATGTCGGGCTCACTCCACAGTCCATTCATCTCTTGGGGCAATACAAGGTCAAAGGAACGGTATCCACAGAAGCTAAAAGAATTCTCAACGAGGCCCAGAACGTTGAAAAGGCGGGCGCTTTTGCCCTGATCTTGGAATGCATCCCCGAGGACCTGGCCAGGGCCGTTACGAAGAAACTGAAGATACCGACCATTGGGATCGGGGCCGGCCGGCACTGTGACGGACAGGTTCTCGTCTTCCATGATATGATTGGGCTGTCCAATGGGTCTAATCCAAAGTTTGTTAAAAAATATGCCGCCTTGGGGACGACCATCATGCAGGCGGTCAAGAAATACAGCGAGGAAGTCCGGCAAGGCCTCTTCCCCGACGAGATGCATTCCTACCATACTCTCCGAAGGAAGAAAGCACTAAGATGATCACGGTGAAAAAGATTGGCGAGATGAAGGCCGCGGTCACCGAAGCCAAGACTAAGGGACTGAGCATCGGGTTTGTCCCGACCATGGGATTCCTTCACGAGGGCCACCTGAGCCTGGTGAGGGAATCCAGGAAAAGCGCGGATGTGACCGTGGTCAGTATCTTTGTCAACCCCCTGCAGTTCGGCCCGAAAGAGGACTTCAGGCAGTATCCCCGGGACCCCGATAAGGATTCGTGGCTGCTGGAACGGGAGGGCGTCGATTATCTTTTCTTCCCGGCCGAGCGGGAGTTGTACCCGGACGGATACAAGACGACCGTCGAGGTGGCGGGCCTCCAGGACAAGCTCTGCGGCCGCTCCAGGCCCGGCCATTTCAAAGGCGTCACGACCGTGGTTCTCAAGCTGTTCCTTATCGTCCAGCCGGACCTGGCTTTCTTCGGACAGAAAGACGCCCAGCAGGCCGCTGTCCTGCAGAAGATGGTCAAAGACCTCAACCTGGATGTGAATATCAAAATACTGCCCATAGTCCGTGACCAGGATGGGCTGGCCCTGAGCTCACGCAATAGCTACCTTGACGTAAAAGAGCGTCAAGCGGCTCTCATCTTAATCAAGAGCTTGAGGGAAGCGGGAGCGTTGTTCAATGCGGGCGAGCGAAACGGGGCGGCCATCATCAGCCGGATGACTGAGACCATCATGAAGGAACCGCTGGCCAAGATTGACTATGTCGAAATCGTCGACCCCGGCGAGCTCGAACCTGTCGACACTCTTGACCGCGATGCTCTTGTAGCCGTAGCAGTATACATAGGCAAGACCAGACTCATTGATAATATAATCTTAAGAGCGAGGGTGAACTGATATGAGACGCATCATGCTTAAGGCCAAGATCCATCATGCCCGCGTCACCGTGACGAACAAGGATTATGAGGGCAGTCTCTCTCTGGATGAGAACTTGATGAAAGCAGCGGACATGCTTCCTTATGAGAAAGTTCATGTTTACAATGTCTCTAACGGAGAAAGATTCTCGACGTATCTCATCAAGGAGGAGGAGGGCTCGGGAAAGGTTGGGATTTATGGCGCCGCCGCCCACAGGGCCGGGGTGGGAGATGAACTCATTGTTGTCTCCTATGTGCTTCTGGACGAGGACGAAATCGAATTCTTCATGCCCAAGATATTGCTTCTCGGCGATGGCAACAAGGTCGTTGAAGTCAAGTAGGGGCGAGTCCTCGGACATTTGAATATTCTCTTTTATGACGGGGCAATAATGGCAAAGAAACGACCACGAATAAGAGCAAGGCGGGAGAGGGATTTTCTGGGTGAACTGTCTGTCCCGGCCGAAGCCTACTATGGAGTCCAGACAGCGAGGGCAGCGGAAAATTTCCCCATCAGCGGGATAAGGTCGGACCCTGTTATGATCAGAACCCTGGCCTTCGTCAAAAAGGCGGCGGCCCTCGCCAACAAAGAGCTCGGCAGGCTTGACGGCAAGAAGGCGGAAGCCATCGTCAGGGCAGGCGACGAGATCATCGCGGGAAAGCTTGCCGACCAGTTCATCGTCGATGTCTTTCAGATGGGCGCAGGCACATCCCTGCATATGAACTTAAACGAGGTGATTGCCAATCGCGCCGAGGAGATCTTAGGAGGAAAGCGAGGAAAGTACAGACTCATTCACCCAAACGACCATGTCAACATCGGACAGAGCACCAATGATGTCTATCCTACGGCGATGCGCCTGGCCGGCGCGTTGCTCCTCCGCGATCACCTGCTGCCCCAATTAGAGAAAATGGAAGACGCCTTCTTCGCCAAGGCCAGGGAATTTGCGGCGATCGTGAAATCCGGGAGAACGCATCTCCAGGATGCAGCTCCCATGTCTCTTGGACTGGAGTTTGAGGCCTATGGGAAAGCCCTGGCAAAATGCCGTTGCTTTATTGAAAAATCCGCTGAGTCGCTCCTTGAACTGGGAATCGGCGGAAGCGCCGTCGGCACGGGTTTGAACACGACGCCCGGCTATAGGGAGCTTGTCATAAGGCACCTTGCTCGAATGACCGGGCTCAAGTTGAGGTCGGCCGATGACCTGAGAGAAGCGATGCAAAGCCTGAGACCGTTCACTGAGGTTTCTGCGGCTTTGCGGAACCTTGCCGGCGAAATGAACCGCATCGCCAACGACCTCCGCCTGCTTGCCTCCGGTCCGCGCACTGGTTTAGGCGAAATATCCCTTCCAGCCGTTGCTCCGGGCTCCTCCATCATGCCGGGCAAGGTTAATCCTTCCATGCTCGAGATGATGAATATGGTCTGCTATCAGATGATGGGCAGCGATCTTATCATCAGCGCCGCCTCGCAGGCCGGACAGCTCGAGCTCAATGTCATGATGCCGGTGGTCTCATTCAACCTCAACTTGATGATCGGGATAATGGGACAGGCCCTGCTTCAGGTTAGGGCAAAATGCATTGAAGGGATTCAGGCGAATGTCGAACGATGCCGCGAATTTGCCGAGAAAACCCTGGGGCTTGTCACGGTGCTTTCTCCACGGATTGGCTATGCCCTCGCTTCAGAGATCGTTAGAGAAGCCGTGCGTACGAACAAAATGCTTCGAGAAGTCATCGAGGAGAAAAAGATCATTCCGCGGGATGAAGTAGATGAGCTCTTGGACCTCGAACGAATAGCGGCCTTTCTCCCAAGAAGCAAGAAGATTCGAAAAGCAAAGACTCCTTAGCCGGCTTCTTATCCTTCCGCAAGAGTTTTTAAGAAACCCGGGTTCTCGAGCAATCCGATGAGGTCATTCATGAATCTCGCCGCCTCTGCGCCATCCACGACGCGATGGTCAAAGGAAAGGCAGAGAGGCAGAGTTTTCTTCACCCGGATTTCGCCTTTTTCAGCCCGCGCGCGGTCTTTAATCTTCATTGTGGCCAGAATGGCGACTTCCGGATAATTGATGATGGGTGTGGCCGCTTCGCCGCCGATCATGCCGACATTGGTGATAGAAAACGTCCCGCCTTTGAGGTCGGCGAGGTCAAGGGACCTCTTCTTGGCCGCCTCGGCCAGCCTCTGGGTCTCCGCGGCGATGCTAAGAATGGATTTCTGGTCGGCCGCTTTAACCACAGGAACGATCAATCCGTCGGGCACATCGACGGCGATGCCGATGTTGTAATATTTCTTGACGATGATCTCTTCTTCCTCATCGCTGAGGGTCGCATTAAAAAGAGGATGAAGCTTGAGCGCTTCAATGACGGCCTTGATGATAAAGGGAAGGTATGTGAGCTTCGTGCCTTTCTCTGCAGCCTGCAGTTTCATTCTCTCCCTTGCTTCCTCGAGACTTGTGGCATCGGCTTCGTCGAAATGGGTGACATGGGCGGCCTTCGAGACAGACTCGGCCATCCTTTTCGCCGTGGCTCTTCTCACGCCCCGAAGAGGAATCCTCTCAGTTTCGCCGTAGAAGTCGAATTTCTCCTTGATGCGGACCGCCGGCTTTTTCTCTTCCAGGAGTGGAGCGGCGGCTTTGGCGCTCCTGACATCCTCCTCTGTGATTCTTCCCTGCGGCCCGGTTCCCTTGACCGCTTTCAGGTTGACTCCAAGCTCGAGGGCCAGCTTCCTGACTTTGGGAGTCGCCAGAATCTCCTTGATTTCCTCTTTGCTTTCCGTAATGACTCCGACTACAGAAGGAGCCGGCGCTGCTTTTTCTTCGATTTTTTCTTCGACGGCTTTTTCTGGTAACGCCTCGCCCTTTTCGCCAATGGTCACAAGGACCTGGCCCACCTTAATGATCTCTTTTTCCTTGAAATGAAGCTTGAGAACCGTCCCGCTGTAGGGAGACGGCATTTCCACGATAGCTTTGTCTGTTTCAATCTCAGCCAGAGACTGGTCTTCCTTGACCGAGTCTCCCTCCTTGACCAGCCAGCGGACGATTTCTCCTTCGGTGATGCCCTCACCGACATCAGGAAACTTAAATTCTTTGGCCATGGTTACGACTCCATTATTTTTTTGATTGCCCAGGCCACGCGTTCCGGGCTGGGGTAATAAAAATCTTCACTCTGAGCCAGTGGGACGGTTATATCCGGCGAGGTCACGCGCATAATCGGAGCTTCGAGCTGCAGCATCGCTTTTTCCGAGGCCAACGCAGCGATCTCCGCTCCCAGTCCGCAGTTTTTCGGCGCTTCATGGACGATGAGAAGACGGCCGGTCTTCCTCACAGATTGGAGGACGGTATCGCGGTCAAAAGGCGCCAAGGTCATGAGGTCAAGGATCTCGGGGAAAATGCCATCCTTTTCCACCACTTCTGCAGCTTTGAGGGCGACAGGGACCATCGCTCCCCAGGCCACGACGGTCAGGCCTTCGCCTTCGCGCATAACCTCTGCCTTTCCCAATGGAATCTCATAGAGCTCCTCCGGCACTTCTTGCCGTCCGGTGCGATAAAGCCGGGTCGGCTCGAGGAAAATGACAGGATCATCGTCGCGGATGGCAGAAATGAGCAGCCCCTTGGCGTCATAGGGAGTGGAAGGGACAACGACTTTCAGGCCGGGGATCTGGCAGAACAAGGCTTCAGTGCTCTCGGAATGGTGTTCGAGCGCTTTCACTCCGGCGCCATAGGGAGTCCGGATGACGAGAGGAAGAGAATATCTCCCGCGGGAGCGATTTCTCAGCCGCGCGGCATGAGAGATAATCTGGTTAAAGGCCGGGTACATGAACCCCATGAACTGGATCTCGGCGACCGGCCTCAGCCCGGCAATGGCCAGGCCAATCGAACTGCCCACGATCGCTGACTCGGCCAGGGGTGTATCGATGACCCGCTGGCTGCCGAATTTATTGAGCAGACCGTCCGTCACCCGGAACACTCCTCCGTCCACGCCGACGTCCTCACCCAGGAGAACGACCCTTTCATCTCTCTCCATTTCCAGAACCAGAGCTTGATTGAGCGCTTGGACAATGTTGAGCATCATTTCTGGCCCTCCTTGACAAACGCTTTGAGATTGTCGAGCTCCTCCGTCAAATCAGCCGGCATCTCCTTGAAGGTATAAATAAACAGGTCGTCGAGACTTGGAGGGGGCGTGTTTTCGGCCTTTTCAATAGCTTCATTGATCACGTCCTCAGCCTCCTTTTGCACCTGATTCTCGAACGATTCATCCCACAATCCCTTGTTCCTAAGATACAGCTTGTACCTTTCCAGGGGGTCTTTTTTCGCCCACTCGCGGACCTCGTCCTCTGCCCGATAGCGGGAGGCGTCATCCGATGTCGTATGGTTTCCCATCCGGTAGGTAAAGGCCTCGATGAGCGTGGGCTCTCCTCCGGCGCGCGCTTTGTCCAGGGCCTCTTTTGTGGCCGCGTACATAGCCAGGACATCATTTCCGTCCACAATGATTCCAGCGAACCCAAAGGCCAGAGCTTTTTGGGCGATGGACTTAGCGGCCGTCTGTCTGCTAACGGGAGTAGAAATGGCGTATTGGTTATTGAAGCAAATAAAAACGTTGGGAGTTTTAAGAACGCCGGCAAAGTTCAGGGCCTCGTTGAAATCGCCCTGGGAAGTGGCTCCGTCGCCGAAATAAGCCAGCACGGCCGTTTTCTCCTTTTTGATCTTTGCAGCCAAAGCACATCCGACAGCATGGGGAAGCTGAGAGCCAACGGGAACCGCCATCGTAAAGATATTCAGGTCAGGCGGAATGCGCATTCCTTCCTCGTTCCCCATCCAGTAGAGATAGTAATTTTTCAAGGGTAAACCCAGAGTCAGATACATTCCGAGGTCGCGGAAATAGGGAAAGACCCAGTCCTTTTTCTCCAGGGCAAAAGCGGAACCGACCTGGCAGGCCTCATGCCCGAGGCTGGGAGCGAAGGTCCCCATCCGGCCCTGCCGCTGGAGTTTGAGGGCTTTGAGGTCCGCGGCCCGGGTCGTGACCATCAGGCTGTAAATTCGCCTCAGGTCGGAGGCCTCGAGTTTTGGCTCCAGGTCCGGCCTGGCCTGCCCACTTTCATCCAGGATTTGAAGCTTCTCCCCCCTGAGGGGGCCGAATTTTTCGATCACGTTGTGTCCTCCTTTTGCGCCGGGGACATTTTGATTTCCCGCAGAAAGCGCATTCACGATATTTCCGGAGGATGGCCTTGGCCCGGGGTTAAAAGCTGAATTTCACCCCGGCAAGAGCCGTGAAGCCAGACAAGTTGATCTCGGCTTTTCTCGCTCCGGAAATAGACTCTCCCGCCGGACCGTCTTTATCAAAAAAACCAATCACTTGATACGTTCCGGTCTCGACGATGCAATTATAGGCCCACATATAATAGTCGGAGCTGGTACTGCCGAATGGGCCGGAATCCGAGCTCCCCAGATTCGACCAGTTCCCCTTGATGCTCGAGACCTTGCTATACCTGTAGCACGCCTCGGCCATTAGGGCGACGCCTGAGCCGATTCTGTAATTCAAACCGACTCCTCCCTGGAGGCCCAGCGAGATCTGGCTGGCAGTGAACGTTATTGTCTGCTGTGTCGACGAGACGGACGTCGTCGCTGGGTTTTCAAAATTGAACTGGACAACCTGAAAAAGAGGGCCAGCGTAAACATCGAGGTTTGTTTTCGTTGACAGCCCGACGAGGCAATGGAAATTCAAGAAAAACGGGATGACCGATATCTTAGCCCTGTAAGTGGACTGATAATCGACTGGAATGTCGGAAACCATGGCTTGGGTCACGACCTGGCTCTCGTTTGCCACCTGGTACCATCCGCCCCCGAACCCAATTCCCATCCATCGATTCAAAGAGTTAATGATTTCGAATTGGATATTAGTGCCGCTTTTCAGTGAGCCATACGCCCCCGACATCGTCAGACTGGTGTCTTTGATATATGCGTTTTCGCCGGCGATGCCGCTGTTGTAATCGTTTCCATCGATCCAGGCCCGTCCTCCTGTTAATTTTAACGACACTTCCTGGGGGGTTGCCAGGGCTGCAAAGAGCAAAAGCAAAATCCCGCCCAGCACAAACTTTCTCATGGTGCTCCTTGCCTCGAGGCCCCCATTTTTAAATACTCCTTTACGGCTGCTTCAAAGCCCAGTCCTTGAGCTTTTCGTACGGGATTTCACCGCACACAGCGTCTTTGGATTCCGGGTTGAAAAACGTCGGAGTGCGAAGCTGGCCCCCGCACTTGGGGGCGATATCAGGACGATAAGAGCGCATCAGGTCGGCGTTCTTTTCATCGTGCCAGACTTCGAGCCTCTCGAACTTGATTTTCTCTTCCTTCTCCAGCCTGTCCACAAGGGGGATCATGGCCTTGCAGTGGGGGCATTCCCGGGCATGAAACATGATCAGTTTGCTCATTTTTTTCTCCTGACGAAGAGCCCGCACCAGCACTCTCCGTCCTCTCGGCCTTTGTAGGTTTCATGGCTGACAAAATTGCAGGGGCAGACCAGCTTGAGGTCTTCGACAAAGTCCCTGGTCGCGAGCCGGCAGGGGCAATACTTGAGCCCCTGGTTTTGCTCATTAGCGATCAACCCGTCTAAGAGCATTTCCACCTTGGCTTGGTCAGGGCAAACTTGGAATTCATTTTTCTCGACGAATTTGTCGATGGCCCGCCGAAACTCGTCCCGCGTCATTGTTGTTCTTGTGATTCGGCTGATTTTTTCGGCCTCGGCGGAAGAAATCTCGACATAGGCGTTTTTGACAAGGCAGGTCGGACAGACCTCGGGCGGTTTGACGCCGTAATGAATATCGTTGCAGACGAAGCAACGCCAGAATTTTTTCATGCGCTATAAACCTTTATTCTCATTTTGTGGCCGGGGCAAGAACGCTCAGACAAGCTTGGCTGCCTCCTGCTCGATCTCGGATTTTCGCGTGCAGTAGTAGCCGTTCTTCAAGCCATCGCTCTTATAAACAGGGCATTTGGGACAGTCGCATCCTTTCTCTTGAGTGATCACTTTGCTTTGACCGACGAGCGCTTGGCAGAAGGCCTCTTCTGTTTCAACGGACGTGTAGGTCGGACACGTCTTGCAGATGCATGCCTGTTCGGCCAGCGGCAGGTTCTGCTCGAATTCGGCGAGCATCGCCGTCGCTTCTGTCTCTGTTTTGCCCATCTTTTCTTGGAGCAGCTTTTTGACCAGGTCTTTGCGGCTGATCTCTTCGGCAGATGCCTGCTCCGAAAGGGGAGCGGCAGTGGAAGAAGAACTTGAAGGGGCAGGAGGCTGCTCCTTCTTCTTGCAGGAAGAAAGCCCGAGATGGGCCAAGGCCACCCCGATCAGTCCGCGGCCGCCTGTCCCAAAGAAGGCTCTTCTCTTCATCGGGTCTCCTTTCTAATAATGCGCATTTCTCTGTTTTTTATAAGAAAAGCGGTTTTCAATCAAGATGATAGTTCGGAGCTTCCTTGGTGATCACAACATCATGGACATGGCTTTCTGTTAGCCCCGCCGCGGTGATTTTGATGAACTTCGTCTTCTCCTGCAGCTCCTTGATGTTCTTGCAGCCGGAGTAGCCCATTCCCGCCTTGAGCCCCCCGACCATCATCTGGACGATATGGGATGTGCTGCCCTTGTAGGGAACGCGTCCTTCGATTCCCTCGGGCACAAGCTTGCTTTCGCTGAGCGGCGAATCCTGGAAATAACGGTCCCGGCTGCCTTGCTTCATCGCCTCGATGGACCCCATCCCGCGGTAAGTCTTGTAGGAGCGTCCCTGATAGATCACGGTTTCTCCGGGAGACTCGTCCGTTGCGGCGAGGAGGTTTCCGAGCATCACTGTGCTGGCTCCTGCAGCAATGGCTTTCGTAATATCGCCGGAGAATTTGATGCCGCCGTCAGCGATGATGGGAATGCCTTTGCTCTTGACCACGGCGTAGACATCGGCGATGGCCGTGATCTGCGGAACACCCGCTCCGGTAACGACTCTGGTCGTGCAGATGGACCCCGGACCAACGCCGACCTTAACGGCGTTCACGCCCAGCTCAACCAGCTCTTCGGCCGCCTCGGCCGTCCCGATATTTCCGGCGATAAGCTCGCGCTTGGGGTATTTGGCTCTCAATTTCTTGATCGTATTGAGGACTCTCTCGGAATGACCGTGGGCGGTATCTACGACAAGGACATCCACTTTGGCCTGGATCAGCGCCTCGGCCCTGTCCATCGTGTCTTGCCCGATTCCGATAGCTCCTCCCACCCGCAGCCGGCCGAAACCGTCTTTGGAGGCGTGGGGATACTGGATACGCTTGAGAATATCCTTATAAGTGATCAGTCCTTTAAGGTGATTGTCCTTATCGACCATGAGGATTTTTTCGATCTTATGCTTGTGGAAAAGCTTTTCCGCATCTTCAAGTGTCGTCCCGAGCGGGACTGTCACCAGCTTCTTCGTCATCACTTTGTTCACCGGCAGGTTCAAGCGGGTCTCAAAGCGGATGTCCCGGTTGGTCAGAATTCCCACGAGCCTGTTGCTTTCATCCGTCACCGGCAGACCCGAAATTTTGTATTTGTGCATCAGCTCGATCGCCTTGAATATTTTTTCCTGAGGCCTGATGGTGATGGGGTCCACAACCATGCCGCTCTCATGACGTTTGACCTTGTCCACTTCTTCGGCTTGAACCGCTATCGGGAGGTTCCGATGGATAATCCCGATTCCTCCCTGCTGGGCCATGGCGATGGCCATCTTGGATTCTGTCACGGTGTCCATAGCCGCGCTGACGATGGGGATCCCGAGTTCAATGTGCTGGCTCAGGTGTGTCGTCACGTCCACCCCGGCAGGAATAACGGTTGACTTCGCCGGAAGAATCAGGACATCGTCAAAGGTCAGGCCTTCCCTTATTCTGGCTTCCAACATGACTCCTCCTTAATGGCCTCTGTGTTTTTTCCTTCCCTTGGGGATCATAGATCTGGCCTGTTTCGTTCGCGGACCGGAAGAACCCTGGGGCTGCTGATAATAGAGAGGCTGCTCCCTTCTCTGGGGAAGCTCTTCTTCGACCATCGGCTGAATCAGGAACAGGTAGCGGATGGTCTCTTCCTCGATGCGGTCCATCATCGCCTGAAACATATCGTAACTTTCTTTTTTGTACTCCACCAGAGGATCCCTCTGCCCGTAGCCGCGGAGCCCTATGCCTTCCCTGAGGTAATCCATCCCCAAGAGATGGTCTTTCCATTGCGTGTCGATGATCTGGAGCATGATGATCCGCTCGAACTCCCTCATCCGGGACGGGGCCAGAATCCTTTCCTTCTCCTCGTAAAGACTCTTGAGCGACCCGACGATTTTTTCGCGCAGGGCGTCATAGGAGATCGTTTGCCAGTCGATTTTTAGCCCTTCGACGTCCAGGCCGAACTGTGACCCCAGGGCTTTTTTTAAGGCCTCGACGTCCCATTCCTCCGGGTCCTTGTCCTTGTTCGCATAGCTGTCCAGGTGCCAGTCGATGAGCGTCTCGATCAGTTCAAGGACATATGCTCTCATGTCCTTGCCTTCGAGGATCTCTTTGCGCATCTCGTAGATCGTCTTGCGCTGCTTGTTCATCACGTCGTCGTATTCCAGAAGATGCTTGCGGACGGTGAAATTCTGCCCCTCGACCTGTCTTTGGGCCCTTTCAATCGCCTTTGTCACCATGCGGTGTTCGATGGGCACGCCATCACCCATGCCGATCCGGGCCATCATCCCCGAAATCCTGTCGCTCCCGAAGATCCGCATCAGGTCATCTTCGAGCGAAAGGTAGAAGCGCGAAGAACCTGGGTCACCCTGACGGCCGGCCCTTCCTCGGAGCTGGTTGTCGATCCGGCGCGCCTCGTGTCGTTCCGTGCCGCAGATGTGCAGCCCGCCCAGCCCCACGACTTTTTCGTGTTCTAGCTGGGTTGTCTTGGCCGCCTCGCTGAAGGCCTTCTCCGATTGTTCTGAGGTCGCTTTTTCGGGCTCGATTCCCGCCTTGCGCAGGTTCTCCTTGACCAAGGATTCCGGGTTTCCGCCTAGAAGGATGTCCACGCCGCGTCCGGCCATGTTGGTGGCAATGGTCACGGCGCCGATTCTTCCGGCCTGGGCAATGATCGCGGCCTCCATCTCATGGTACTTTGCGTTCAGGACGACGTGCTTGATGTTTCTTCTCCGGAGGAGCGCGCTGAGGTTTTCCGATTTTTCGATGGAAGTTGTTCCGACAAGGATGGGGCGGCCCTGCTTGTTCAGTTCGATGATCTCGTTGAGCGCGGCCTCCCATTTTTCCTTGGCCGTCCTGTAAATGACATCGGGATATTCATACCGGATCAGGAACTTATTGGTGGGAATTTCGACAACGTCCAAATTATAGATGGCGTGGAATTCCGTCGCCTCAGTGGCAGCTGTTCCCGTCATCCCAGCCAGTTTTCCATACATGCGGAAATAGTTCTGGAAGGTGATCGAGGCCAAGGTCTGGTATTCTTCCTCGATGCGCACGTTCTCCTTGGCTTCGAGAGCCTGGTGCAGGCCGTCGCTGTAGCGGCGGCCCGGCATCAAGCGGCCGGTGAATTCGTCGACAATGATGACCTTGCCGTCTTTGACCATGTAATCCACATCCCGCTTGAAGAGATGGTGGGCTCTGAGCGCCTGGTTGATATGATGGACAAGCTCCATATGGGCCAGGTCATAGAGGTTAGAAACGTTCAGGAATTTTTCCGCTTCGGCGACACCGCCTTCAAGAATGGAGACCGTCCTTGTCTTTTCGTCCACCTGAAAATGTGCGTCCTTATGGAAGCGCCGGACGAGCTTGTCCAATTTGTAGTAGAGCGAAGTGGATTCATCGGTCGGGCCAGAAATGATCAGCGGGGTGCGGGCTTCGTCAACGAGGATGCTGTCCACCTCGTCAACGATAGCGTAATTGTGTTCTCTCTGGACGAGGTCGGAAAGCCGGAATTTCATGTTATCCCGGAGATAGTCGAACCCGAACTCGTTATTGGTTCCGTAGGTTATGTCGCAGCGGTAAGCAGCTTTCCGGTCGGCATCGTTCATCTCGTGCTGGATCGTTCCGACCGAAAGGCCCAAAGAACTGTAGATCGGCCCCATCCATTCTGTATCTCTTTTGGCCAGGTAGTCGTTGACCGTGACGATGTGGACGCCCTTTCCTTGAAGGGCGTTGAGGTAAGCGGGGAGGGTGGCGACCAGGGTTTTTCCCTCGCCCGTCTTCATCTCTGAGATTTTGCCCTGGTGAAGGACGATCCCGCCGATCAGCTGGACGTCGAAATGGCGCATGCGGACGGTCCGGCGGGCCACCTCTCGAACCACGGCAAAGCTTTCGATGAGGATGTCATCAAGACTGGAGCCCTGGCTTATTTTTTCCTTGAATTCGGCCGTCTTGGCCCTGAGTTCGTCATCGGAGAGCTTCTGGGTGCGGGATTCCAGGTTGCTGATGGCTCCGGCAAAGGGCTGGAGCTTTTTCAGGGCCCTTTCGTTTTCCGTGCCGAAGATTTTATAAAGCAGCCACTTTACCATTTTCTATTTATTAGCAGAAACCCCCTTTCTTGTCAATTTTACGGGGATGACGAGGAGGGGAATATTTATTGGGGAAAACAGGTGAAAGATCTTATTAAATCTATCGAAATATGATAGCATAGACCAGAGTTTGTCCATGATGAATCCACGAGGCGACGGCAAGAAAACAATGAATCTCTATCAGGCCCCGCGCAATACAAAGCTGAGGATTGTGTCCATTCTCGGGGGAGAAGGAGTGCGCCGGAGGCTTTTCGCTCTGGGTTTTCATCAAAATGATTTTTTCGAGGTGGATTCCCAGGCAATTCTGAAGGGCCCTCTTCTCGTCAGGAACCTCAGTTCAGATATGAGCGTGGCGATCGGCCGTGGAATTGCGCTCAAAATCCTGGTCGAAATCGTGCCCGATGAGAAATAGTCATCCTGTCGTCATTTTTATCGGGCAGCCGAATTGCGGCAAGAGTACTCTTTTTAACGCCATAGCAGGCTACAAAGCCGAGGTATCCAATTTCCCCGGCACTACGGTTAAACACACCCATAGCATTGTGAATATTGAGGGCAGTTTTCTGAATGTCATTGACCTGCCCGGAACCTATTCCCTGAATCCTTCGGAACCGGCCGAAAAAGTCGTCCTGACGCATCTTTTTCAGGAGCGGCCGGACTTGATCATCAATGTCGCCGACGCTTCGACTTTGGGGAGGAGCCTCGAGCTGACTTTGGAGCTTCGCGAGCTCGAGTATCCCATGGTTGTGGCCCTGAATATGGTCGACCTGGCCGAAAGGAAGGGCATAACCATTGATTCTTCTCAGCTGGAAAAGACGCTGGGCGTTCAGGTCATTCCGACGATTGCCACCTATGGCCGGGGGATTAAGGAGCTTCTGGAGGCGGCGTTTCGCTGCTTGGACGAGGGCTGTCCCGTGTCGTCTCCCCGCTGGTCCAAGGACGTGGAGGAAGAAATCGATCATTTGGTGGGGGAAATTCCTGCCAATTTTTGTGTCGTCGCCAACAAAAGGTTCACAGCCATCAAGCTGGTCGAAGCGGGCCAGCAGTTTTGTGCCGATTTTCTCGAGGATGTCGACTCTTCTCTCAAGGAGACTGTTGACCGGGTCAAGGAGACCATCGAGAAAAAGAGGAGCGCCCCGGCCTATGAGGTGATCGCGGCCGAGAGACACCACCTCGCTCTAAAGATATCTGAACAGTGCAGCCGTGTTCAAAGAGGAAGGCATCTGACTTGGGACAAACGCTTGGACAGCGTTCTGATGCATCCGGTTCTCGGATATCCTCTTTTGGCGGCTATTTTTTTGGCCTTTTTTTTCTTTATTTTTAAAATCGGGAACCCGCTGGAAGGAGCTCTCCTGCGGCCCTTTTCAAGCCTCAGGAGCTCTCTGTCAGGGGTTCTCGGTTCCGGGTTGCTTTTTCATCTTGCAGACGGCCTCCTCCAAGGAGTCGGAGGAGGGGTCGCCATTGTCTTGCCCTATCTTTTCCCTCTTCTTTTTCTCATGGCTTTTCTGGAGGACCTGGGCTACCTGTCCCGGGCTGGTTTTCTGCTCGACACTTTCATGCACCGCATCGGGCTGCATGGGAAATCGGTCTCTCCGTTTATTCTTGGTTTCGGCTGCAACGTTCCGGCCATATTATCCACCCGGACTCTAGAATCCCGGAGAGACCGGATGATCACGTCCCTGCTCATTCCGTTCATTCCCTGCTCGGCCAGGACGACGATCATTCTTGCCCTCGTTGCCTTTTACCTGGGTCCTCTGTGGGCACTGGGATTTTATATTTTCAATATCCTGATTGTGGCCGGGATAGGCCGGATTTTAACGTTCTTCTTCAAGACCCCCTCTCCAGGCCTTATCCTTGAGATCCCCAGTCTGAAACTCCCTTCTCTTGGAAACATGTTCAGGAAGACGTATTTTCAACTCAAATCATTCCTGATCTTTGCCTGGCCGATCCTGATCGGCGGGAGTATTGCCTTGAGCGTGTTCCAGTTCTTATCTCTGGACCGGCTCTTTAACGCACTTGTTTCTCCCCTTGTCGTTTACGGCCTTGGGCTGCCGCGGGAGTTGGGTGTCACTTTGATCTTCGGATTCCTGAGGAAGGAGCTTTCTTTGGTTATGATGCTCCAGGCCCTTGGGGTAGATTACACGAGCTTGCTGACGGTCATCTCGCGCGAACAGATCGTTATTTTCACAGCGTTTGTTAGTTTCTTCATTCCGTGTCTTTCCACTTTTGCCGTCCTCTGGAAGGAAGTCGGGAAAAAAGTGGCCTTTCTCTCGGCCGGCCTGAGCGTTGCCACAGCTCTTCTTATCAGCCTCATCATCAGATTGATCGTGTGAGAGACGCCTCTCTATTTTTTTTCCAGGATGACGACGGCCAGGGCGTGCTCGGCCAGGTGCGAGACCGAAACATGGGCCCGGTCAAAAGGCCATTTCCGGCCCGATTTGAGCTCCAGGCGAGGCTTGCCCGAAGGTAAGTTGACGAGTTCAATATCTTTCCAAAGGACTCTCTCTCCCAACGCCTTGATGAAGGCTTCCTTGGCGGCAAAACGGGCGGCGTAGTTCTGATATTTGTTCCTTTTTTTGGAACAATAGGCAATTTCCACAGGAGTAAAAACCTTTTCCAGAAACCGGGGGCTTTTTTCGGCCAGCTTCCTGACGCGCTCCACTTCGATGAAATCAATCCCGATGCCCGTGATCATGGTCTTTCTCCTTCAGTTTTCCGGCGATCTTGCCGCCCACGACAGCCGAGAGTTCCTCGAGCGGGGCTAGCCTGATCTCATCGAGGCTTTGATACTGGGAGAGCAAGGCTTTTCTCCGCTTTTCGCCCAGGCCCCGGATTCCGCTGAGCTCCGAAGCAAAGCTCTTCTTTTCCCGGCGCTGCCGGTGGAAAGATATAGCAAACCGGTGAGCCTCGTCCCTGATGTATTGCAGAAGTCTTAATGCAGGCGAGGTGCGGTCGAGACGGATACCCTCTTTCTTGCCACGCCTAAAGATGACCTCCTCTCTCTTGGCCAGAGAGACCAGCGGAAGATTCCCAAGCCCCAGGCGGTCGAGAGTTGTTTCGGCGGCATGAAGCTGTCCTTTGCCTCCGTCTACCAGGATGAGGTCCGGAAGCTTCCCCCTCTCGGAAAGGATTCTGGAGTAACGCCTGTGGATAACTTCCTGGAGGCTGGCGACGTCATTCGGCCCGGCCACGGTTTTGATCTTGTATTTCCTGTACTCATCATTCTTGGGCCGGCCTCTCTCGAAGACGACTAACGACCCGACCGATTCGTCCCCGCCTGTATTGGATATATCGATGCCCTCGATCCTAAGCGGGGGAGTCGCGAGACTGAGGACGCCAGCCAGGTCTTCCAAGGACGGAATTTCCTCTCCCTTTTTCCTGAGCAGGATCTCGGCGTTCCTGTTGGCCAGGTCGACCAGTTTCTTATCTTTACCTTTCTGAGGCACCAAGATCCTGACTTTTGCGTTTTTCCGACGACGAAGACGTTTTTCGAGTTCCTCGACGGAGGAGGGGAGAGCCGGGAGCAATATCTTTTTTGGAATATCCGCGCTTTTGCTGTAAAAATCCCCAACGATCCGGAAAAGAAGTTTCCCAACGGATACATCCTTGCTCTCCTGGATGGTCATTTGCTCGGCTTCACGGATTTTGCCTCCTCGCATAATGAAAACATGAACGGAAACGCTCTTTCCTTCTCTGGCTAGCCCGAATATGTCCGCATCCTCGAGCAATACGGAAATGACCTTCGGCCTGTCCCTGATTTGTTCGATCGTGCGGATAAGGTCCCGCCAGCGGGCGGCCTGCTCGTAATCCTGGCGGCCTGCGCTGTCGGTCATTTTTTCATGCAGAACTTTCAGGAGCCTTTCGGTTTTCCCTTCCAGGAAGAGAACGGAATTCTCGACATTTTTATGGTATTCCGCCTCTCCCACATATCCGACGCAGGGAGCTGAGCAAAGCTTAAGGTCGTATTCCAGACACGGCCTCTTGCGCTTGCCGGGGATACTCTCCTCGCAGGCCCTGATTCCAAAATACTTATTCAGAAGATGGATCGTCTTGCGGGCTTGTGATGCCGGGCTGAACGGGCCGAAATACTTGGCTCCGTCTGTCTCAACTCTTCGGGTCAGAGAGACAGCCGGGAACTTCTCGGCCACCGTCAACTTGAGATAGGGGAAACTCTTGTCGTCCTTGAGCCTGAGGTTGAATTTGGGCTGGTAGCGCTGGACGAAATTGTTCTCTAAAAAAGCCGCTTCTCTCTCGGAGCCGGTGAGGATAAAGTCAATGCCAGCCGTCTCAGAGATGATGTTGCTGACTTTGAAATCCGGGGTCGGCTGGAAGTAGGACCTGACCCTGTCCTTCAGGGAGCGCGCCTTTCCGATATAAATGATCTCGCCGTTCTTGTTTTTAAAAAAGTAGATACCCGCCTTGTCGGGAAGAAGGTCAAGCTTGGCTTTGAGAGTTTCGTTCATAGCCGCTTAAAGTCCGAGTTCCAGTTCTCTTTTCTTCAGCTTTTTGAGCTCGTCGCGGAGCCGGGCCGCCCGCTCGAACTCCAGGTTCCCGGCCGCCTCTTTCATCCATTTCTCGAGTTCTTCGATCCGTTGCTTTCTCTTCTGCGGGGATAGATAAATGTCCTTTTCTTCGGAGATCCGCGAGTAATCCAAATAATCCCTTTCGTAGACGCTGGTCAAAACCTCGTCGATCTGCTTGGTGATGGATTGAGGCGTGATGTTGTTCGCGCGGTTGTATTCCTGCTGGATCTCCCGGCGCCTGGCCGTCTCGGCGATGGCTTTTTTCATCGAGTCTGTGATCGTGTCGGCGTACAGGATAGCTCTGCCGGAAATATTCCTGGCCGCCCGCCCGAAGGTCTGGATGAGCGAGATGTCGGAACGAAGAAAACCCTCCTTGTCGGCATCCAGGATGGCGACGAGCGATACTTCGGGCAAATCGAGGCCTTCCCTCAGGAGATTAATGCCGATCAGAGAATCAAATTTTCCCTTGCGCAGGTCCCTCAGGATGTTGACTCTTTCGAGCGTATCGATCTCCGAATGGAGATAACGGACACGCAGTCCGAGTTCGTGGTAATGCCGGGTCAGGTCCTCAGCCATCCTTTTGGTCAGGGTTGTCACCAGGGTCCGTTCGTTCTTCCGAGCCCGGGCCGATATCTCGCCCATCAGATCGTCGACCTGGCCCTTGACCGGCCGGACCTCGATTTCCGGGTCTGTTAACCCCGTTGGCCTGATAATCTGCTCGACAGGTTTTCGGGCCACCTGGCGGAGCTCGTAAGGTCCAGGCGTGGCTGAAACATACAGGACTTGCCCCCTGCGGGCTTCGAACTCGTGGAAGTTCAGCGGCCGATTGTCCAGCGCCGAAGGCAGCCGGAACCCGTGCTCGATCAAGGTCATCTTGCGCGAGCGGTCGCCGTGATACATCCCGCCGATCTGGGGGACGGTCACGTGCGATTCGTCGATGATGGTCAGGAAATCCCGAGGAAAATAATCGAGCAGGGTGTAAGGGGGTTCGCCGGGCCGGCGCCCGCTGAGGTAAAGGGAATAGTTTTCGATGCCCGGGCAGTAGCCGAATTCCCGGAGCATCTCCAGGTCAAAAAGGGTTCTTTCCTCGATCCTCTCGGCCTCGATAATCTTGCCCTGTTTTTTGAACAAATCGACTTGTTGAGCCAACTCCTTCTCAATGCTAGTAATAGCGGACGCGAGGATATCAGGGGGCGTGGAGAAGAATGTGCGGGGGTGGATGACGATTTCGTCAAACGTATCGACGGTCCGGCCCAACAGGGGATCGATGCTGGAGATGGAGGCGATCCGGTCGTCCTCGAGCTCGAGCCGGTAGGCGAAATCTTCGTAGGAGGGGAAGACATCGATGATATCCCCGCGCAGGCGGAACGTCCCCCGCTTGAAGTCCGCCTCCTGGCGTTCATATTGCATGCCGACGAGACCTTCCAGGATTTTTTTTCTCGTCATGGTCTGGCCTTTGGCCAAGCTGAAGCTCATGGAATAGTAGGTCTGAGGAGAGCCGATGCCGTAAATGCAGGACACCGAGGCGACGATGATAACATCCCTTCTCTGGAAGAGAGAGTTCGTGGCGCAGAGCCTCATCCGGTCGATCTCATCGTTGATGGTGGCTTCTTTGGCGATGTAGGTATTGGAGGCGGGGATATAGGCCTCGGGCTGGTAATAATCATAATAGCTGACAAAATACTCAACCGCATTCTGGGGGAAGAACCGGCGGAATTCCTGGTAGAGCTGGGCGGCCAGCGTTTTGTTATGGCTGATGACAAGCACCGGCTTATGCGCTTTCGCGATGACGTTGGCCACGGTAAAAGTTTTTCCGGACCCGGTCACCCCCATCAGGACTTGGTGGATGTTTCCTTGGTTGATGCGATTGCTCAGGGCTTCGATGGCCGCGACCTGATCCCCCTTGGGCTCGAAGTCGGAATGCAGCTCAAATGTCCTCATCGGCCTTATTATAACAGAAAAGCCGACTCGTTCAGACCGGAAACCGGCAGGTGGCTACCCTGTTTCCGAGATTGGCAAGAAGATCCAGCAAGGGTGATGCGGCTTGAACGTCTATCCTGGGGAAGAGGCGAGGGGTGAGGGCGTAGGAAGGCCGTCCGGAAGCGAAGCGGGCACGGTTTCTCGACCAAAGGGAGAGAAGAGCGGAGCTGAGGACCCGAGCGAATTTGCCTCGCCGGCGGCAAATTCGCGTGCCTTCGAGCCCGCACCCCGAGCCTCGTTGGGGTTTATTTTCTGGCGAGTATCTTGACGCTTCCTTTGAACTGGGCCCCGTCTTCTATAGAGATAAGGAAGGCGGAGAGGTCACCCTTCATCCGGCCGGTTCTTTCAATGGTGATCCTGCCTGAAGCATGGATGTTTCCGCTGACTTCTCCCCGGACGATGACATTCCTGACTTTAATCTCGGCCTCCAGTTTCCCAGACTCGGCGACGAGCAGGTCATTCTCAGGCAAGTCTATTTTCCCCTGGAATTGTCCCTGCACCAAGAGATCTTCTTTTCCCGCGATCTCTCCCCGGAAGAAAGAAGTGGGGCCCACGCGGGCCGCCTTTTCCAGATGTTCCAGGGGAGGATCCATTTTATCTTGGGATATCATTCATGCTTCCTTTATATCTAACGACACCAGAGCGATTATATTTTCAGCCGACCGGATTGTCAATGTCGCTTCTCAATTTGATTGCGCCTCTGTTTCCGTGATAGGGTGCGGGTCCTGGCGCGGTTCACCCCCCGGCGTCCTCGCGGACAATCATGTTGTTTTCAGAGCCAAAGACAGGGGCATTTAACGCTCGGCGGCGGGGGCCCCCCGAACCACGCCACCCGCCCCTTCTGGCAGCACAGGACTGTTGCAGTACTGGCAGTAGCTTGCTTCTGTTCCTTCGCTATTGTCAGGCAGGGCTAAAATTTTTAGAATCTGGTAGAATAAACGAGGAAGGTGAATATGAAAAGAACATCCTGTTATCTCCTCCTTTTCTTGGCCACGCTCTGGACGTCCTCTCTCTTGGCCCAGCAGCCCGAAGAACGCTCCATTTTTCAGGCAGACAGGCAGATTGTTGTGGACGGCGTTCTGGACGAGTGGGTCTCTATGAAAGAGACCCCTGTTGACCTTACGCCCGATGGCAAGAAGCTGGCACCGTCAGCGGATCTTGCCGTCACGGCCCGGTTCGCTTTTGACGCGGAAAACCTGTACGTGGCTGTTAAGGCCATGGACGACCGGCCGGAGTTTCCGGAAAGGGCTTTCAGGGCCGTGGATGGTTTCCTTCTCACTGTGGCCGATTTCGCCAAGGAGAGTGACGGCGGCCGCTTCTTGACGTTTTATTTTTCTAAGCGCGGAAACGTGCCCGTGAGAGCTATTGTCAGCCGGAACGGCGAGTCTTTCCCCCAGGCATCAGTCGGCGATATCCAGCTGAAAATTGTGGTGGACTCGGGCCAAAAGTCCATTGTCTATGAAGCGGCTGTTCCCTGGAAATATATTCCCTTTTTTAGACCCTTCCTTCAGCCGAATCTGGGAATGAATCTCAGCTATATTGATTTCGATCCCGGGCAGAGAAAGGTCGTCCAGCTTTTGGCGGACCCGGACTATGAATCCCCGTTCTCCAATAAAAGAAAAACATTAGTTTTTAGCTTTGTCACCCGCCCGCCGGAAAGGCCCGAGTTCCAAGCTCTCATCGGCGTCAATCACTTTTACGAAGATCAAGAGGAGAAGATCAGGTTGGGGATAAATTCTCCTTCTGCGGTCGAGGGCTGGGTTCTGAGGTTCGTCCTGACGTCTTCAGAAGGGAACATCGCTTCCAAACAGAGCCTCTCTTTGGAAGAGGGGATGAATATCTTGAGCTTTCCCATTGAGGTTAAGAACCAGCCCTCGGGGCTCTATGACTTGAGCTTGGGTATTCTCAATGATAAAGGCGCTTTCCGGTATTCAGACAACGTGCAGTTCTTCGTTCTAAACAGGAAAGAATTCGAGTCGTTCTCGGCGAAGCTCGCGGACATTCAAAAGGGAGATCTGATCCAGAAGGATGAGATTTTTCGCGAGAGCCTTCCCACGGTTGAGATCAGGATGCAGTGGATCAAGCAGATGGCCGACGATCCCGCACCCTACGTTGATCTTGAATCTCTTGATCAGTGGAATGATGAGATGAAAGAGCTGTTCAGAAACCTGGAGGGAGGAAAATCTGCCCTTTTCCCTCCCGGAATTCCGGCCAGGTTGGCCTATCGTTCGGAGACCGATCAGTCCCTCAAGGCCTACTCGGTCCAGATTCCCCCCAATTATGATCCTAAGAAGTCCTATCCTCTTCTGGTCACGCTCAGTACTGTCAGGGCCGATGACCGAGCCACCCTGGCCAGTGTCAACTTGCCTTTTCCGCCACCCGGGAAAAAAGAAAGTGAATTTGACTTGATTGCCCTCTCTCCTCAAGCCCAGCCGCTTTCCGATTGGTATGCCGGAGACTCGGCCAAAGCGGTCATTGAATGTATCGGCCATTTAAAGAAGCTGTACAGCGTCGATGAGAAGAAGATCGCTATCGACGGCATTGGCCTAGGGGGATATGGCGCCTGGCGCATAGGCCTTCTCCATCCTCAAATGTTCAGGGCCGTGATCGTCCGCTCCGGGAGAATCGCACCTCTTGGGCCCGTAAAAGGAGAGAACATCCTTGACCTCCTGAGTCGAGGAACGGACCAGAATTTCTTGATCATCCAAGGAGAGAGTGATGAAATGGCTCCGGTAGAAGATGTGAGAAAGGCCGTAGCCAGGATGCGGGAACTGAAAATGAACGTCGAATATGTTGAAGTGAAGGGAGAAGGGTACGGCGATTATAACAAATGGCCTGATATCTTGAAGTGGCTGAAGGACGCCCTGGCTAAATAGAAAAACCGGGCTGCGATAAGGGAGACGAACCTTACTTTGGGGTCGTCTTTGGCACGCGGATGATTCCGATATTATCTTCGATGGCTATTTTTGTCGCGTAGGGCTCTGAAATTTTTTGTAGCCGTTTAAGAATTCTTTGGGCGACTTCTGGCTGAGGCACGCGAGGGATACCGCTCTCTGTCAATTTCAGCCCATAGCCCAGATCGACGGGGTAAAGCCGAATTTCGGAAACTTGGCCGCCTTCATATTTGCTCACCGCAACAACGCTTTGGAAAGCCAGGTTATCTTCTGTGGGGCTGCCCCAGTCGAGTGAATTCAAGACGATGGTCAGGTCGGCGTCTGTCACTTTGGCCGGGTCGCCGTAGGCGGCGATAAGGTCTTCCCGGTATTGTTCGTAATAATCGGCCGCATACGGCTCCTGTTTGTCGTCCCAGAAAAAGTCACACAGACTGTAGAATATGGGCTTTCCTTTGTAGATTTCGATCGGCTGGAGCCGGTGTTCTCCGCTGCCGATAAACGCGTCGGCTCCCGCATCGATTGCCGCACGGGCCAGCTTGATATGAAAATCTCCCGGCTCAGCGGGATCGACCCCGCTTTCATGGTTGTGCATGGCGGCAAGCAAAAAATCAGAGTACTGCTTGCCCTGGCGGACGTTCTTTAGGTTCTCGCTGAAGTCGATGGAGTCCATCTCATAAGTGTAGGCAAAGCGATCGCCCAGCTTAAATTGGTAGTCGAGGAGAGAAAGAGTTTCCGGAACTCCCCCGGCAGCCGGGCCCTTTGATGGAGGAGTTGTCTCTTCGACCTCGCCCCCTGCGGCCTTGCGAGCGCTGCGCATAGTGTCGCGGAGGTTGACCAGCGCTTTCATAACCTCGGGCGTTACGATGGTTGTGCGTTTTGTTTTGATGGCGTTCATGCCGGGACGGCCGGGCGACTGTCCCAGGGGCGGCATCGATTGGGAAAGAGTCGTGAAAGTTGCCGCCATGGACACGAGAGCGATGCGTCCTTTTTCGGTTTCAAAATAGCGGGGCGCTCTCGCCAGGGCCCGGTTTTCGCCGCAGCCGGCATGCACTATGCCCGCCTGGTCCAACCAGTAGCTGGTCTCCCGCATGCCCTCGAGGCCCCAGTCCATCACATGGTTGTTGGCCCTCGACATGAGGTCGAATCCCATGAGCTTGAGATCCTTGGCCGTATCTGGAGGCGCAATGAGATACCACGTGCCTGTTTCGGCCTGGGGGGAACCTTTGAATTGCCGGATATCGATGAATGAGGTTTCGCAATTCCCAAACGCGGCATCGGCGTCGCGGAGGATCTGGATGAGAGCCGTAAAGCGGGGGTCACGGACCTGGGAGAGGGGCCGTGCAATGATGCAGTCTCCAACGGCCGCCAGGGTAAAACCATCCTGGATGCTCATCTTCAGTTCAGCTTCCGGCGGGCGTTTTGGGTCGAACTTAAACGGTTTGGACTCTGGCGCCTTCTGGGCGAAAATTTCTCTTCCGGTAAAGAAACAGATGACGACTGCACAAGCTAGCGTTAAGACGAAAATGCGGCGACGGTAAGGATATCTCATGAGCTCCTCCTTTCTAGGCATATACTAACAATTTTCAACAAAAAAAGCTCTCGCAGCGGCATTCTCTTCAGCATTTATCTATGGTAAACTTAATGAACATGAAAAAGAAGGCGGCCGGCTTCAGCAAGCGACTCCTGCTTGCCTCCTTTGCAGCCGTGCTCATCATCGTCATCGCTCTTTATTTTGTTCTTTCAAGCGGCCTGCTTTCCCGAGGTCAGAAATCTCGCGCTGATGCCAAAAAGCTTCTTGGCTCCCTTGATACCCAGGATCTCAATATTCTTCTCTTCACTCTGGATACGACCAGGGCCGACCACATTGGTTGCTACGGCTATTCGCAGATTGAGACTCCTAATATCGACAGGCTGGCAGGCGAGGGGTTCCTGTTCAAGAACGCGATATCTCAAGCTCCTTTGACTCTCCCTTCTCATTCCTCGATCTTCACCGGAACATACCCCCTTTTTCACGGTGTCCGGGACAACGGTGGTTTTTATCTCGAAGCGGACAAGACGACATTGGCGAGCGTGCTCAGGCAGGCCGGGTGGGCGACAAGCGCCTTTGTCGGAGCCTTTGTTTTGGATTCGCGCTGGGGGCTGAATCAGGGATTCGACTACTACTTTGACAATTTCGACTTCGCCAAATACAAAACAATCAGCCTTGATTCCGTCCAAAGAGAGGGAGGCGAAGTCGTCAAGGCATTTTTCGACTGGGTTGCGACGAACTCCCAGAAGAAATTTTTTAGCTGGCTTCATTTCTATGACCCTCATACGCCTTATGAGCCGCCGGAACCCTACAAAACCCAATATGGCGGCCGGCTCTGGGGTCCCTATGACGGTGAGATCGCTTATGTGGACGCACTTATCGGCAGCGTTGTGGCTGAGCTGGAGAAAAAAGACCTGCTCGAAAGAACCATCATCATCATCGTTGGGGATCACGGCGAAAGCCTGGGCGAACATCACGAGAGCGCCCACGGTTTTTTTATATATGACGCGACCCAGTCGGTCCCTCTCATCGTCCACATTCCTTCTGCCGTGCTCAAGGGCAAGGTCATCGAGTCCCAGGTCGAGAACGTGGATATCATGCCCAGTATCCTGGAACTCCTTGGGCTGCCGACACCCAAGGAGGTGCAGGGACGAAGCTTCCTGCCCATGCTTGCAAGAAACACGGAGGACGTCGAGCGGTTCGCTTACAGCGAAACATATTATCCCCTGTATCATTACGGCTGGAGCGAGCTCAAAAGCCTGCGGACGGGCGACTACAAATTCATCCAGGCTCCGCGTCCCGAACTCTATGACCTGGTTAAAGATCCCGGCGAACAGGTCAATATTTATGACCGGGATTCCTCCCTCGTCAAACGCTTCGAGCGCGAGCTCCGGAGCATCCAGGAACGACTCTCGGCCAAGGGGGTTGAAGACAAAGGTCCGGAAAAGCTGGATGACGATGCCCGGGAAAAACTCATGGCCCTAGGGTATATCGGAGGATTTACCTCAAGCTCGAAAATGGCCCTGTCGGGAGACCTGGGTGACCCGAAGGACAAGATCATCCTCTACAACAAGATCAAGCAGGCGGAGGCCGCTTCGGCCAACAAAGAATTTGATGATTCCTTGAAATTGCTCGACCAAGTGATCGCCGAAGACCCCAATATCATGGAAGCCCGCCAGGTCAGGGCCAATATCTATCTTGGGCTTGACCGGCCAGAAGAGGCCATCACCGAGTGCAAAGAGGCTCTCAAAACCGACGAGGAGTACGAAGGGGCGATCTTCACGATGGCCCAGGCTTATGAAAGGCTCAAAAAATATGATGAAGCCATTGCCGGCTACACACGGGTCATGCAGCTCGACCCCAGAGATCCCAAACCATATGTCAATCTTGGCGAGATCTACTGCCAAACCAAGGACTTTGATAAAGCGATCGTCAACCTGGAAAAGGCGATTTCCATAGACCCCGAGCACAGCGCCGTCGCCCATAATCTTCTTGGCTCAGCCTACCTGGAAAAGAAAATGCTGGAGCCGGCTGAGAAAGAGATCGCCATCGCGCTCCAAATGCGGCCGCGCCTGCCCGATGCCCATTACAACCTGGGGCTTCTTTATGAGTATAAGGGAGATATCCTAAGGGCCATCGAGGAGTACAAGAAGGAGATCGAGATCCACCCCGACGCCTATCCGGCTCACTTTAACCTTGCCCTCGTCTATGTCAAGCAGGGCCAATTGCGCGAGGTGGTAAAAGAGCTCAAGCTGGCCATCGATTCCAACAAGAAATTCGCCCGAAGCTATCTTTTTTTGGCCAAAGCCTATTTGGACTTGAATGAGAACTTTGAGGAGGCAATCAGCCTGGCCAAAAAGGGGCTGGAGCTCGAGCCCGAAGCAGAATCGGCTCCGTTAGGCCATTATGTCCTGGCTGATATTTATAACCGGCTGGGGCGGATCGATGATTATACGGCCGAAGTCGAGAAGGGGAGAGCCCTCGAGCAGAAACTCAAAAAGTCACAAACGTGAAGAGATTGGGAGCTCCAGAAGCGGTCGTCGTTAGCAAACCGGGCCACCCGATTTTGCGCCGGGACATCGACCCCAATGCCCTTAAGATCCTTTTCCGGCTTTACCAGCACGGTTTCACCGCGTATCTTACGGGAGGCGCGGTCCGTGATCTGCTGCTCGGGAAACCGGCCAAGGATTTCGATATCGTCACAGATGCCCGGCCCGGCCAGATCAAGAAGCGATTCGCCAACGCCTACATCATCGGCAGGCGTTTCCGCTTGGCTCATGTCCATTTCAGTGGAGGAAAGATCATCGAGGTATCGACGTTCCGGAGAGCTGCCGAGCGCGCCGAAGAACAGTCCTCCGAGGGCGAAAGCATTCCTGCTAACCCTTATGGAACTCCGGGCGAAGATGCTTTCCGCCGGGATATCACCATTAACGCGCTTTATTACGATGTCTTTACTGATACAGTCATTGACTACGTCGGAGGCCTCGCGGATTTGGCCGGGCGGATCGTCCGTGTCATCGGCGACCCGGCGGAGAGATTCATAGAGGATCCTGTCCGCATCTGGCGCGTCCTGCGTCACTCCGCCCGCCTAGGGTTCACTATCGATGAGGCCACCGAGAAAGCGATTCCTTCCCATGTCCATCTTCTCTGCTCATGCTCCGGGGCCCGCCTCTACGAAGAGTTCAACAAGGACCTGGCTTATGAAACTCGGCCCGTCATCGAAGCGCTTCGAAAATATGGCATTCTTGGACGCATCCTGGGAAAGGCGGGCGAAGATTATGAAAACCATGCCGGCCTTTTCTCGCGCTTGAACTCGCTCCTCGAAATCGAGGACCGGGCGAGAACGGCGGGACATCAGCTCTCCCTCGAAGAGATGTACGCGCTCATCTTCTGGCCCTGGCTGGAACCGCTCCTTGCAGAGAGTCAGGTTGACCTTCACAAAACCCTCAGCGATGCATTTAGCAATGCCGGGATGAGAATGTCGCTCCCCAGGAGCCTTCGCGCCAATATTAGCCAGATCCTGGTTATCGTCAGGGCCATGGACCGGGCCCTCCGCACTGGCCGCATGCGCTGGTCCCTATTGCGGAGATCTCATTATCAGCAGGCGTCCCGGCTGTTTTTCTTGATCTTTAAAGAGCGGCCCGCCGCAAAAGAAGAATCTTTTACGAAGCTGCTCGAACAGGCCTTTCCCTCGGGACTAAAAAGTTGGAAGCGCCGGAGTCGTCGTCCCCGAGGCCGTTTTTCGAGGAACTTTTCGTGAACCAATTTCAGTCATGCTGGCCGAGGCGCTGATATCCGGAAAACGCCATGGGCCTCGCCTTGACCTAAGTCAATGAAAGCATTTGGTCCATAAGTTAGTTTGATTACGGTAGGCTGATGGCCTCAGATGCCTTAAAGGAGTACTCAAATGCTGCCAATCGGTCCACTCATGATTGAGCACAGGCTCATCGAACGGGTTATTGAGGCAATAAAAGGCCAAGTTGACCGCATCGAGACAGAGAAAAAGGTGGATCTGGTTCTCCTTGAGGGGGTGATTAGTTTTATCCAGGGCTATGCCGATCGCTGCCACCATGGGAAGGAGGAAAATATCCTCTTCCGGGATATCGACAAGAAACCTCTGTCTTCTGAACTCAAGAAAATCATGGAGGAGCTCATTGAGGAACACAAATTGGGAAGAAAGGCCACCGCAGCGTTGGCAGATGGCCTGCGAAGCTTTCGGAATGGCGATGCTCAGGCGCTTTCCCTGATCGTAGCCAACCTCCGATTTCTCGTTGAATTTTACCCGAGACATATTGAGAAGGAAGACAAGCATTTTTTCGTTCCCGTTATGGGCTATTTTAGCAAAGAAGAGAAAGACGCCATGCTGCAAGAGGGCTATGAGCTCGACAGCAAACTGATGCATGAAGAATACGAGAAACGCGTGAGGGAACTTCGCTTGAAATAATGGTTCCTACTTCCAGATCTCCTGGAGGAGGGGATACTGGGTCTTGAAACCAAGGATGGCCAGGTAGAGCCCGCGGTCTGGGTAGTTCCTCCGCAGCTCCTTCAGGTTCTCCATGGGGTCGTAGGGCGTCCCTTCGGGGATCTCGTGGCCGACGCACTCGGAGAGGAGGTGGAGTTTCTTCGACATCCAGGCGTCGAGGATGACCGGCAAGCCGAACGGCACGAGCGCGTCCAGCCTCTCGTCCCGGCCGATGATCGGCTGGGTAATAATGAACGACGCCCCGGCGTCCACCTTCCGCCTCATCTTTTCCAGCTCATGGTCCTGGGGCTCATATGGATTGAAGGCGACGCCGCAGGTAAACTGGCCGGGGTACTCCCGGTCGATGTAGCGGAGGAGCTCGACCGACGTTACGGTCACGCACTCGATGCCTATCTCGGCCGGCTCCAGACGGTGGAGTCGCTGGCTTCCGTCGCCTGAGACGACCAGCAAGTATTTGCCGCCGAAAGCCTTAACCGCCCCGAGGATCTCGTCGAGCTCCTTTTTAGGGTGGAATGTGTTGAGGTGGACCATCAGCTGGTCCGGATGCACGGGCAGTCCCAGGAGGTCGATGGTCTCGGTGGCCCCGTAGCTCAGCAGGCCCATGGGGTTGTCAGTGATGCAGACGATCCAGCCCGCCTCCACGACCTTCCGGTACTTCTCTTCGAAGGTCCGGAGGTCCTTTTCGATATCCTCGGAGCTCCGCTTGGGGGTCTGGAGCTCCACGTGGAAGATATTGTCCTCAGTATGATACCGCATTGATGCCTCAGGAATAGAATTTCTTGAGCCGCTTGAGCGTCTCGAGGCCCTCGAGCTTCAGGATGTCTTCGAGGCAGGCCAGGGCCGGATGGTCCGCCGCCAGGAGCTCGTATTTGCGAACGGTCGAGCCGATGATCATGTCGAGGCCGCGGGGCATGGCCAGGGTCAGGAACGCGCTTTCCAAGGGACCTTTCACCGGGGAACCGTCCTTCCGCTTCGACGGCAGCATGACCGTGAAGTTGCTCAGCCCCACCGACATGTGGACGCCGGCGAAGAACGGATCGTCGTGAATGAGGGCGAGGGACTCCAGGACGCGCTTGAGCTGGCCTTCGCAGTCGCCGCCGACCGGAGCGATCCCGGGGTCGATGATGGCCTGGTCGCTGGAGAAGCCGGGAATCCGCCGCTGGGCTTCTTCGAGCAGGGCCCTGGCCGCCTGCCGCGTCTCCTCCGCGGTCCGATTAAGGCTGGCGCAGCTCGCGCCGCGCTCGAACCGCTCCGAAGCCATGAGGATGGGGACGAACGGCTGGATCGCCCAAAGGTCGAACATCTGCAGGCGGAGCGGAGAGATCGAGTTGAGGATCGGCCTCCGCCCGCCCGTCCTCTCAAGGTCGTAGGCCTTGAGGCCCGCCTCGGTGATGGCCGGGTCCGGGGTATCAATGGACAGGGGCTTGGCCGTGACTGTTTGGATCCGGCGGACCAGTTCGGCCATGAACTCGGGGGAGCGTGACCCCACGTTCACGTCGATATAGGCAGCGCCTTTTTCGTCCTGGCTCCGGGCCAGGTCGAGCAAGCCTTGGATGTCATTCTCGTCGAACAGCTTTTTTGTCGAGGGTACAGAGTCGTTGATCGACTCGCCGATGATCGTTAATCCTGGAATAGCCATGACAGCATTTCTCCTCTCCGGACGAAGATACCAGCGGCGGCAAGGTTTGTCAATGTCGGAGTTTTATTCTGACGAGTTCCTCAAAGCGTTTCTAATTTACAAATGCCTTTCGGATGGGGTAATATGATGCTTCCATTGGCACAAGAAAGACATTTTATTTCTCAAGGAGGCAAGGGAATGAACAGGATCGAAAAAGCATTGATGCATGCTCTATTTGTGCATCTGCATCACAACATCGACAAGGCCATTGATTTTAAAGCGATTGAGGCCCTGAACAAAAAAATCGGCAAGCTCTTTCCCAGGGCCCTCATTGTCGGCCCGGGCGACGACGCCGCCGCCTTTAAATTTCCCGGCACCGACGGAACCTTCGTAGGAAAAATGGAGAGCCATTGCTCTCCCTGCGTCCCGAGGCCTTATGACGCGGCCGCCACCGGCGCAGGAGGGGCGATGCGGGATGTCGTGGCCATGGGCGCCCGGCCCATTTTTCTGATGAACTTCATCGGCACCCGGCCGCTAAAGGACAAGGTGATTGTCGGACCCTGTGGATTTGGCGGAACGTGCACTTGCGGGAGATGCATCGAGATGACCAGCGGAGATAGAGTCAATCTGATGGTCAAGGGCTTGAGAGACATGTGCAGCGCCATGGACGTCTTCATCGTCGGCGGTGGGTTTTCAACCTCGTTTTCCGATATCGTCCCGGCCGTCGTCGTCTCGGTGATCGGCAAGCTGATCACGTCCAAGCCGTTGACCAAGCCGGCCAAATCCGGGGGCGATAATATCATCCTCATCGGCCGGACCGGCAACGACGGCAACGACACCCTCTTTCGGGCCGGGCTGGTCAAGGAGATGAGGCCGGCCGTCGCTCTCTTCAAAGAGGAACGCGTGATCATGGAATCGTCCCTGGCCGCTTTTCGGACCGGCAAAATCAAGGCCTGTTCCGACCTGGGAGCCGCCGGCATCGGCGCCGCTGTGTGTGAATCCGCCAGGTACGGCGGTTTCGGGGCCCACGTGGATTTGTCCAAAGTGCCGCTCAAGGTCAAGGGTCTTACGCCGGAGGAAATCATACTCTGCGAATCCCAGGGGAGGATGGCGGTCCAGGTGGCAAAGAAAGATGTTGACCATGTCTTGCGTGCGATCCGGGCCAAAGGAGCCAGGGCTGAGGTGATCGGAGAGATTAACGATGACAACAAGGAGGTCTTCGAGTACAAAGGCAAGACCGTGGCTGTGATTCCGAACACTCCTTCGCGGGCCGATTTGGACGCGCTCTTCAAGGAATAAGATGCCGATAAAGCGGGCAAAATCCGAGTACGCTAGGGCGGGGGTGGATTACACCAAGATCGAGCCGTTTAAAATGGCCATGGTGAGCGCTGGAAAGAGGACGCTCAAGTTTCCGAATAAACGGGGCGTGTATATCGAGCCCGAAAGCCTGGGCGCCCATGGAGTCGTCTTCCGGTATCGCGGCTCCAGATCCCATTTCTGGTGCATGACCCAGGAAGGCCTGGGAAATAAAAACTGGATCGCGGAATGGATGTACCAACATGCGGGGATGGGCAGGACTTATTATGAAGGTATCGGCATCGACACGGCCCTGATGGCGGCAAACGATGTGATCTGCCAGGGAGCCCTTCCCGTGATCTACACGGACGAAGTGGCGGCGGGCGACAGCGAGTGGTTCATGGACGAGAGACGAAGCCACGACCTGGCTGAGAGCTTCTATCAGGCTTGTGAGATGTGCGGGATGGCCCTGCCGGCCGGCGAATCTCCCGCCCTCCGTTACTTGGTCAAAGCCGAGCCGCCGGTGCGCAGCGCTCCCTCGTTGTCGGGCTGTGTGACTGGCGTTATCGCTCCTCGAAACAGGATGGTCACGGGAGACAAGCTCGCTGTCGGAGACCGCATCATCGGGGCGACGTCGTCAGGGCTTCATGCCAACGGGATTTCGCTTGTGATCAAGCGGGCATTAGCGCTCAAAGACAAATTTCTCCATCAACTTCCGAACGGGAAAACCTTGGGAGAAGAGGCGCTGATCCCCACCCGCTCTTATGTCCGGCTCGTCGAGGCCTTGCAGGAAAAAAATATCGAAATCCACTCTCTGCTCGGCGGCACAGGAGGGGGGATCTCCAAGATCGCGTACGCCAAGAAAGCCTTCACGTACCGAGTCAAAAAGTGGGTGGATGGAATACCGCCGCTTTTCCGGTTTATGCTTGAGGTCGGTGTGAGCCTCGAGGACTGCCTGACGACGTTCAACTGGGGCATCGGGTTCTACATTTTTGTCCCGGAAGAAGAGGTCGACCGGACCATCAAGACAGGGAAAAAAGCAGGGTATGACCTTATTGAGCTCGGCCAAGTCGAAGCAGGGGAGCGCTGTGTGGTCTTTGAGCCGGAGAAAATCACCCTCCCTGCCATCGAGTAGTTTTTTGGGCCGCTGAAACCGCATTTCGCTCTAGATTCGCGGATGAAATTTGAAAATAGACGGAGGTAATTTCATGGACCTTGCTCAAGTGCTCAAGAAAGAAAATCTTGTGTATTCAGGAAAGTCAAAGGACATCTATCGTATCCCAACTGGAGAATACGCGAACAAATACGCTTTTGTCTTTACCGACCGGGGCACGGGATATCTTGATGAAAAGGGCCAGCCGTTCTTCGACCCAGGATACGATACCGTAGTTGGAGAAATCCCGGGAAAGGGAGCAATTGCCTGCAAATTTGCCACCTACTTTTTCAAACTGTTTGCCAAAAAGCAAATCCCCAGCCATTACATCACGACTATTCGCGACGATGTCATGATTGTTGAGCCCGCTCTGCCGATCAGCCTTCCGGAACAGGCGCCAGAATTTGAAGGCTCTGCCCCCCTGCTGAACCTTGAATGGACATGGAGAAATAATGCGACAGGAAGCTTCTGGAGGAGATATCCCTTCGTCAAGCCGTGCCAGAACCTATCTCAAGTTATCGAAGCTTGGACAAAAGGCGAATCAGACAAACTCATCACTTTCGAAGCACTTGTTGCCGCCGGGGTGATGACAAAGGAAGAGGTTGTTTGGGTGGAAAAGTTCGTTAAGAGCATCGCGACGGTCATCTCTGAAGAATTGGCCGCGAAGGGGTTGCATCTTATTGACGGAAAGTTAGAGCTTGGAAGATTGAAGAGCGGCGACGGAAGGATTGTCTTGATCGATGAAATATCTCCCGATGTTCTCAGGGTTTGCAAGGGGTATTCGCCTGATGCTCGAAAAAACTGCAGCAAGGACAGGGAATGTATAGAAACCAGCTATTCTGAAGGGGTGCGAAAAATCGTCGGGAAAAACCAGTTGAGCGCAGGAGAGCTGGAAAAAATTTTCCTGCAGTAATCAACGGACACGCTGGATTACTTAGCTCCAGGCAGCTTTTCGTAAAAAGAATACGGTTCGGCTTCTCCCTACGTTTTTGACATCGAGCGTACGGCTGAACCGGCCGTGACCATGATCAGGCCAACCAAGAGCAGCTTGATGCCCAGCAAGATGCCAATGGCCCACATGCCGGACAAGGGGAACTGCCTCCAGATAATGACGCCGAGCAAGATCGATACGATCCCTCCGAACAGCATCCAGCCCCATCCAGAGCCCGGTCTCCGCGTAAACCCGGCGCCTATCTCGAAGATGCCGTCGAGGACGAAGTAGACCGCCAGCATGATCGTCAGGACGCCCGAGGCGAATAGTGGATTGGCCAGGAGTCCGATGCCGCAGAGCAATGTCAACACGCCGATAGCGAACATCAGCAGCCCCTTGCCGACGCTGCCCGACCCGAAGGCCCAGATGATCCGGACGATTCCACCCACCAGGACGAGCACGCCCAGGATAACCAGGACCGAAGTCCCGGCCACGGCTGGCGTCAGCATGGCGAGAATCCCGAGAATGATGGCGATGACACCATAGATTGTCATCTTTTTCCCGCCGGCTTTCGCTGCCTCTGCAAACTTATTCATGATGTCCTCCTTTCTGATACGTTGGTCAATTGCCAATCTAGTTATCAAACTTTCCGCTTCGTGTCAATTGGACCTTGGTCCAATTAGCACAATTTTGGAATCGGTTTGCATAAATCAGCTTTGAATCTGGAAGGACATTTGCCGTTAGGATCTGTTATTCACTTGTGACTAACTTGTGCATTCTATAGAGCTTCGAGCCAACCGCTATGAACCATGCAGCAAATAATGCTTGAGAGACCAGTATCAGAATGGGTCCGATTTTATCCGGATATGCGCCAATAATATCGAATACACCAGTAGCGAAACCCAGATATGCGATATTCCTTCCGTAGACTCCACGCCTCATCGCCAGACTTAGCACAACAGTGGCGATTCCTAATAAGAGACCAATGGCGTGCAGGCCCCCATAGTAAACGGCAACAACAAACTCGGCGATAGGTGGGGTATTGACACGTATCCCAAATACGGGATAGACGAGGCGGCCGTGAACTATGAGTAACACGTCTATGATGGGTATCACCACTGCAATTATGCCGCAACCGAGCATCGCCTTGACTCTGTCCGTGGCAGCGAGACTATAGTAAAGAGCGATCACCGCGGGAACCAGAAACATCGCCGCAAAAAACAAGACCTCGCTGGTAAACGCTAAAGGAAGTCTCCCCGAAACCATCCATGCCAGAATCTCCGTCCCACTCGAGGGCGGCGGACCTGCCATAAGATCTAGGAGGTATTTCAATAAGAATAGAATTCCGCTGACAATGAGCGAAATCCCCCCAAACTTGTAGAGTCCTTTCAGTTCATGAGACATGTTGAAACCTCCCTGAGGCAAAGTGCGTGCGGACTGATCATTTGAATTCAGCTCGATAGGGAAGGATCGCTCTGAAGTTTTTTGTCCATTTTTGTCTGCTAAAGATACACATTTGCTTTTCTGCTGCGCAGGCCGAATGGTCGTTCAAGCATCTATTTTGCCTCCTCCCATCATGAGAGATGATAAAACGTGGTACGCGGGGATATCAATCTGAGCTCACAATAGATACACTGCTTTAGCTGGCCGCAGAGCGGCTTACGGCCATGATGGTCAGGTCGTCTCCGGCTGGGACATCCTTCCGGAAAGCCGCTAGGTCTCTCAAGCAGACCTTGATCAAATCTTGAGGCTGACTTCCCTGCTGCCTGTGGGCCAGCCCCAGGAGTCGCTCGGTTCCATACATCCGGCCGCTTTTGTCCCGGGCTTCCGAAAGCCCATCCGTATAGAGAAGTATTGCCTGTCCGGGCTCGACAATGACTCGGCTCGTGGCGAACTGCTCATCGCAAAACGCGCCAAGAGGCAGTCCGGTTGGGTCAATCGACAGGATTTCACCCCGCCCGATCAGGAGAGGAGGAGGATGGCCGGCGTTGCAGACCTCGACCTCACCAGATGAGCCGGCTTTCCCGCAGACGAGGGTGGCGTAGTGGGTCGGCAGGGTGCTCTCACAAAAGACCCGGCTGGCCCGCTCAACGAGTTCCCGGAGGGGAAGCCCCATCGGAATCAAGGTTCTGAACATGGCTTGAAGATGGACCATCAGCATAGATGCCGCAACTCCCTTGCCCGAAACATCGCCCAGGATGAAATAGAAGTCGCCGCTTGCTGTCTGGACCAGGTCGCAATAGTCTCCGCTGACAATGCCGGCGGGCTCATAATGATAAGCCACCTCCCAGACGCCGGAATGGAGATGCGGATTGGGGAGGAGGCCTTTTTGTATAGCGGCCGCCAGTTCGAGGTCGATTTCCAGGGCGCGCTGCTGATTGAGCGTGAGATGGTCAAGGCAGAACCGGGTGAGGGGATCGCTGATCAGCCGTTCAGTCTCTACGGGTTCATGGCAAACTTCGCAGAGGCCGTAGGATCCGGTCTCCATGCGGGCGAGGGCGGCATCGACCTCTTGAATAAGGTTCCTAACCTGAAGGCTCTGCCCGCCGACCGAGGCGGCTTGTTCCAGACGAAGTCGCCGGTCAAGGAGCTGCTGGCGAAGTATAAAATCTGCGGCTGTGGCCATCGCTGTATCTCCTTTGGGTGAGAAACTGGGATTATTGTAAGGCAGTCGACTTCCGCTGTCCAAAAGAAAAATCTTCTCAATACGTGTTGAGTTGAAAAGACGGAAGACAAGCCGTACAATAAAAGACTCTGGCTGAGCTTGAATCGGCCGGTACCGAGCGGGCACAACCCAGCGCTCGAAAAAGGGGAAGGGAGCCAACTCGAAAAGACTCAGTGGTTTACATAATTATGCAGGCAACTTGGCACACCTATGGCACCCGAGCGCAGTTCTGTCTTCCTCGAATTGACCCTGTGTTTTGAAGAAGGAGATTAGCTTGAGTGGCCGTTTAACCTTAAATCAGTTTCTTGAATTCCTCAATGCTCAATCCTGCATCCCTAATAATTCCGGCCATGGTGAACGAGTTGATGGGATTTTCTCTCGGTATGGCAATAATCCTGTCGCCATCGGTCATTATGATATGTTTACCTTCTCTTGCTATCCGAAAACCGGCTTTTTCAAAAGCACTGACGGCTCGGATATGGCTTATGCCGGGGAGTCTTGGCACTATTGTCTGATCTCTACATAACGCGAGATTCTTCCTTTGGACAGTTCTTCAGCGGTTCTAAGGTAGGCCTTGATGGCATCTTTGATATTGTCGAGCGCTTGTTCTTCTGTTTTTCCCTGCGACCAGCAGCCGGGAAGTCCCGGCACCCAGACGGCATATCCTTCATCGGTTTTCTTTAGATTGACCTTGTATCTCATGCGAATCTTTGTTTTTTTCTTATTCATAGACGTCCTCTCAGATGGATTATTCTCATTTTAGCCGACATTGATCCCAATTGGAAGAGGAAATGGCGGCAAAGTGAGCCTTTCAAATGATTCTGATCGGCAGAATCGCGAAAGCAGTGAGCGGATGCACAGTTGAAAAGACAATCGACAAGACGTAAAATAGGGGCCGCCGGCTGAGGCTAATCGGCTAGCACCGAGCGGGCATAACTCAGCGGTAGAGTGCCAGCTTCCCAAGCTGGGAGTCGCGGGTTCGAATCCCGTTGCCCGCTCTCTATATTGACTATGGAGGGGCGGTTCGTTTTGCGGACCGTCCCCATTTTCTCGCCATGAAAGAATGGAGCCTCATCGTTGATAATGTCCCTCTGCGGGGCTCTATGAACATGGCCGTCGACGAATACCTTTTCCGCTCCCTTGGCCAGACGCCTCAAACGTGCGTCCGCTTTTATCAATGGAAGAGACCGACTGCATCGCTGGGCTATTCCCAGGCTCTGGATAAAGTTGTTGACATCGATTTCTGCAGGAAAAACGGCATCGATATCGTCAGGAGAATCACCGGCGGGAAACTCGTCCTCCACTGGAGGGAAATCACCTATTCCATGGTCTCTTCCGACCAGCAGGCCTTTTCATCGACCCTGGCTGAGTCATATCGGCTGATCTCAAACGCTCTCATTCGCGGATTAAAAAAAATAGGCCTGGAAGCGAGACTCGCAGGGGCTCCTCCTTCGTCTTATGGTAAGGGGAATATGCCCTGTTTTTCTTATCCGGCCCGTGACGAGATCGAGATGGAAGGAAAAAAGATCATCGGGAGCGCCCAAAAGAGATTGGGAAGCCGTTTCCTCCAGCACGGCTCTATTCCTCTTTATTCGGATGAGGGTCTGCTGAAACAGGCCGCGCTTCTCCAAGGAGAAAACGGCCGCATCCGGATGACCTCTCTTTCCGAAGCCCTGGGGAAGCCTGTGACCTTCGAGTGGGTAGTCGAGCACCTGGCCTCAGGAATCAGCGAGTCTTTTGGGATTCGTTTTGCGCCCAGGGTTTTCCGGGCCGATGAACACGCTGTCATTTTTCGGATCCAGAAAGAAAAGTATGAGAATGATGATTGGACGCAGGGGAGGCAAAATGCCACGCGTATTGATTTTTTTGGTTTCGAGTGATACGATTTTGATGCTATCGAGGTGCTCGAACGATGAATGAAGTCGAAGAACTTTCCAAGCTGGATGAACAGAATCTCCCGCCTCTCCGTGCGATGGTCTTGGATGACCTCCATCAAAAAGCTCTCAAGAACCTTCATCTGGAACTGGGAACCGGCCCGGTGCTCTATCTTCTTTCGCCCTCGTATTCCGTTCTAAATCCCACTCCCAACGAGAACATCACAGATTTCATTACCAAAAAAGAGGCGCTGCTGGATTATCTTAAAGAGTCCATCATCCACAACCTGGCGATGTATTCTGTCCTCTTGGACATCAACAGCTATTTTGTCGAGCAGAACAACTTCCTCGTTTTGGCCAGGCTGAGGGAGAAAGATTCGGGCGGGCGCCGGTATGAGATCAAATTCTACACCAACTCGCCGATGGATCTGACGACTCACTATGAGGATAAAATTTATATCGGACGGGATTTCATCGACCTATTCAACCTCAAACGGAAGTATTTCGGTGTCAAGGAGCTGATCATTTCGCTGAAGGACCAGAATGAGGTCCTGATCGACAAGGCCCAGGAGAAATTGAAGAATCCTCTCGACTACAAATCATTCTTCCAGGAGATCAAGGAGTTGGTCAACGAATTGCGGTCGGAGAGCCTGCAGCTGCTTCAATCGCTCCCTCCTTATCTTGATTTCGCCAAACTCAGCGACAAGGACCTGATCGACATCAACGCGGAATACAGGACGATCAATCATTTTATCATTGAGCTTCATGATGAGGTGGAGGAATTCGAGAATCTTCTCCATTACAAGAAAGAGAACGATTTTGTGCGCTACGTGACGAAGTACAAAAAGGATGTCACGAACCTGATCTCTTATTTCAACATAAAGATCACGGGCGTCCTGACTCAGAAGATTTATAATCTAAAGAACAAAGAAAAATAAAAAGGGACGGTTCTCCAAAGAGAACCGTCCCGGGTGTAAACTGCTAACCTTTATTTAGGGGGGAATCCGGTTTCGACAAAAATGTCGTTGTAGGTTGTGATGAGCAGAATGCTGGGTTTTTCCTTGACGTCGAGAAAGGCCTTGGCCACGGTCAAGCCGTCTTTTTCCTCGAGGGCAATTTCTCCGGCCAGGCGCCAATGGATATCGCCGTTCCTGGTTTGAGCTTCCAGAGGATACTGCTCGCCTTCGGGCCAATAGAATGTGATCGTGGAATATTCGCCGCGGACCTCGATGGGTCCTGTAAGGGGGAGGGGATCGAGAATGACATCACCGTGGGATTGGAGGAGCGTCGTTTTCCCGGAAAAACCAACAAGCTCGATATTATCATAAGAAGTGGAGACAGAGATTTCTTCCCCAACCACGTTTTTCCCGGAAACAGACAGGTTTCGACCCGAAATCCTAAGGTTTCCGCGGACGTTGTTCAGGTTGGCTGAGGCATAGTTGTCCCTTATTTCCAGGCCGCCGCTCACGTCATCTGCTTCGATCTCGGAATGATGACCTTCTATTTTGGTCTGGCCGACTCGCGCCAGGGATATCTTTTCGTAGGAATTCGTTATGTCTAAAGGTCCGCTGAGGTCCTTCCCGATGATCTCAGTATGTCTTCCATCAATAACAATTTTCTGCCCGGCTTTTTGAACTTGAACTGTGCCGTAAGACGTTTCGATTATCATCTCTCCCTGAACGTCGTCAGCAAATACGGACGAATGGCTGCTTTCTACCTGGCAGTTCGAACGCAGGGCTGACAATTTAATGTCCTCATAGCTGTTCTCTATCTGCAGCTCCCCGTTTACCTCGGAGGCGATGACCTCTCCATGAGGGTTGCGTATAACTGTTTTTCCAACCTGAGTGGCCTTGACAAGGCCGTAGGAATTTGCCACTTCAATGTCCATGTTCGAGGGGATGCTGATACGAAGGTTTGTTTCGAAGCCTCTGACGACTCCGATGAACGCGTGCCTCGTCTTGAGTTCCTCCCGGTTAGTCTTGAGAGTTACGGCCTGCTCGTCCTTTTCAACGACAAGATGAATACTGTCCAGGATTTCTTTAGCCTTCTCTGCGTTCTTCCGCCATGCTTTTTTCTCTAATGTGACGGTGATCTTGTCGCTCTCTGTGCCCTGGACCTCGAGGTTTCCATGGGCGTTGATGACTCTGAGAGATGCCGGGAAAGGCGGTTCGATAACCTGGGATTCGGTGGCGGTGAATTCTATGAGGTCGAGTCCGATAAAATCCTCCAGGTTCCCGTCAATGTCGATTTTTCCGGTCTGGACATGGTAGAAGGTGACGCCGGCGACGATGATGAATATCAGCAGAACAATTTGTTTGGGTCTCATCGTCAATCCTGCTTTTGGTCGAGGGCTTTAGATTCTTCCTTTTTTTCCTTCAAACCGAAATAGAGTTTCCAGCCACCCCAGATGATCAGTCCCACCGGCCAGAGGCGGGCTAAAATATCCCAGATATCGACATCGAACCGGTCCAGCAAGAAAATAAGCCCGATGACGATGAGGATGATTCCCCAGGCTAACGCGTCACGATGTTTCTTGGCCATTATGTCCTCCTATTTGTTCCTGGAAAAATACTCTGCCACAAGCTTTCCGCCGATGACGATTATGACCACCGGCCAGAAATCAAAGATTCTCTTGTAGCTGATCACGTCGAAATTCCCCAGAAGCAGAATGGCGCCAAGCACGATGAGCAGGGCTCCCCAGAATATGGATCCGGACTTGAAGGCTTCAACAGCGACCTCCTCTTCTTTCGCGTCCTCGATCTGCAGGGCTCTCCGGTTTAACCTTTTGGCCACAGTAACCGCGTCGATAATCTGAAAGAAATAAAATCCCGCCAGGACCAGGCCGGCAAAAGGCTGCGCTGAGCTGTGATCCTGCATGGTGACCAAACCGGCGAAGATGATGAGAAAAATGAAACCTTTGACGATTTCCCCATTGTAAAAGGCGCCGACTCCAAACGGGAAAAAAGCAGAAAGGATGCCGGCTAGAGTGGGGGATTTCACTGGCTTTTGGACGACAATTTTTTCTTCCATTTCAATTCCTCCTAAGTCTTGATTTCATCCTTTTTCCCGCCAAAAATCTTCCAGTTCTTGAGGGAACCAAGGACGTTGTCTTTATAGTCAGCCAGCCGGTCCGTCCAAGAACCGGCTTTGGCATAAAGTTTTTCGACCTGGCTGTAGCCGAGATGGATTTTCTGGTCAATCGTCCGGTCGATGTATTTCTTGTCGGGATTAAAGAGATAAAAAGACAAGACGGTCAGGAAAATGGCAGCGGTGGCAAAAACAGGCTGGAGCGACGGCTTGAGCACGAAGTCAAAGCTGAAGCTGAACTTTTTCTTGCTCTCGGGAATGGCGTGGAGCTTGGACATGAGGCTCTCGCTGACTTCAACCTCGGGAAAGTCGGATAGCGCCTCGCGGGTTTCCCGGAGGGCAGAATAGAGCAAGGAGCAAGCCTGGCATGCGGCGAGGTGACTTTCGATAAGCCTTTTCTCGGAGGCACAGAGTTCTCCTTCCAGGCACGAAGAGAGGAGGTCCTCGATTCGTTCACAATCCATCGGAGCCCTCCTTCTTTTCTTGGAGAATTTTGGCCAGCTGAAGCCTTCCCCGGCTGACCCGCGATTTGACAGTTCCAATCGGCAGGCCGGTAATTTCGGCGATCTCCTCATAGGTCTTGTCCTGAATATCTCTGAGGATGATGGCCATGCGGATATCTGAGGAGAGATGATTCAGGCTCTCCCAGACCATCTTCTGATTGACTTCCTTGACCAGAGCGGCCTCCGGGCTTTCCGCGTTCTCGACAATGAAGAAATGCTCGTCGAAATCGTCGCGGTTGGTCTTTTCCCATTTGGTCCTGCGGTAGGTATCGATAAGATGATTCTTAGCCAGAGTAAGGAGCCAGGCGGTAAAGTTTTTCCCGAAGTCGTATTTGGTCAGGGAATGGTAAAGCTTAAGGAAGATATCCTGGGTCAGGTCTTCGGCCTCTTCGTAGCTTCCGGCGAATTGGTAAGCCATGTTGAAGACCCGCTTGGAATAGGTATTAACGAGCATCTCCCAGGCTCCTTGCTTGCCCTGCAAGCAATCTTTGATTACTTTGTTTAAGTCCACTCACTTCACCATGATAGACGAGATTCTCTGACGAAAAGTTCCCTCTGTCAACATTTGGGGACACAATATCAAATTCCGAATTTATATGCCTAAAAAAAGGGAAATTGATATTGTGTCCCCAATTTGAGGCGGATATTGTGTCCCCAAAACCGGATACTTTTCCTTGACTTCAAAAATGAGATATGACAGGATTATCCCTCATTAAATTCTAGTCTATGACGCTCGAAAAAAAAGCGGGGACGGTTCTTATACGGAACCGTCCCTTTTTTGTTTTTCTATAGGGAGGAAACCCATGGAAGGAATCATCGGTTACGGGGCTTACATCCCGAGAAACCGGATCAAAGTGGAAGAGATCGCCAAAGTCTGGGGTGCCGATGCTCCAAGCTACAAGAAAGGGCTGTTGGTCGAGGAAAAATCCGTCCCTTCGCCCGACCAGGACACAATCACGATGTCGGTGGAAGCCTCAAAATATGCCTTGAAGAGAGCTCGGATTAACCCGAAAGAAATTGGTGCTGTCTACATCGGCTCTGAATCCCACCCTTATGCCGTCAAACCGAGCGGGACCGTCTTGGCAGAGGCCATCGGGGCCACGCCTGAAGTCCATACGGCCGACTTTGAGTTTGCCTGCAAAGCGGGGACAGAAGGGATGTTTGTCGCCCTGAGTTTGGTCAAGGCCGGGGAAATTAAGTATGGGCTGGCCGTCGGCGCGGACACATCTCAGGGAGCTCCCGGCGACGCCTTGGAGTATACGGCTGCCGCAGGTGCTGCGGCTTACATTTTTGGCCGGGAAAATATCGTGGCCGAGTGCCTGGAAACATATTCCTTCACTACCGATACACCCGACTTCTGGCGGCGCGAATACCAGTATTATCCCCAGCATGGCGGCCGGTTCACTGGTGAACCAGCTTATTTCAAGCATATCACCGGCGCGGCCAAAGGGATCATGGCCAAAGCCCGCCTTAAGCCTTCGGATTTCAACTATGTCATTTTCCACCAGCCCAACGGCAAATTCCCTTTTCGCGTCGGGGAACTGCTCGGATTCACGAAGAAGCAGATCGAGCCGGGCTGGCTGGTGTCGAAACTCGGGAATACGTATTCGGGGTCATCGCCGATCGGGCTGACCGCCACTCTGGATATTTCCAAGCCCAATGATCTCATTCTCATTGTTTCTTATGGGTCGGGAGCGGGAAGCGACGGGTTCGTTTTCAGGGTTACGGAAAGAATCAACGAAGTCAGGGACTTGGCCCCTAAGACCAGGTTTCTTCTCGAAAACAACAGAAATTATTTGGATTACGGGACCTACGCCAAGTTCCGCCACAAGATCCGGAAGGCGGAGTAGGAGGAGAAAATGAGAGAAGTTGCAGTCATTGGTGTGGGCATGACCAAGTGGGGTGAGCTGTGGGAGAAGTCTCTCCGCGATATTTTTGTGGAGACGGCTCTCCTCGCTTTGGATGACGCCGGAGTGGATAAAATCGATTCTCTCATCGTCGGGTCGATGTCGAGCGGGCTATTTATCGGGCAGGAACACCTCGCATCCCTTCTTGCCGATTACCTGGGCCAGACTCCTGTCCCTGCGGCCAGGGTGGAGTCTGCCTGTGCGTCCGGAGGCCTGGCTTTGAGGACGGGCTTTATCGAGGTTGCCTCGGGGATGGCGGATATTGTCCTTGTAAGCGGGGTTGAAAAGATGACTGACGTCAACGGCAATGAGGCCACGTACGCGCTCGGCACGGCTGCAGACCAGGAATATGAATGCTACCACGGAATCACTTTTCCGGGTTTATATGCCCTGATAGCGCGCGCCCATATGGAAAAATACGGAACGACAAGGGAGCAGTTGGCCATGGTTGCCGTTAAAAACCATCACAACGGCTCGATGAACCCCTTGGCTCAATACCCCTATGAAATTACGGTGGACGGCGTGCTCTGTTCCGTGCTTGTGGCCGACCCGCTTCGTGTGCTGGATTGCTCTCCCATTACGGATGGCGCGGCTGCGATGATCCTCTGTCCTGTGGACATCGCCAAAAAAATGAAAAAGCCCCTTGTGAAGATCACCGGCAGCGGCCAGGCCACGGATACGATAGCGCTTAGCTCGCGGAAGGATCTCACCTGGATTGAATCAACCTACCAGGCGGCGAAGAAAGCCTATTCTATGGCCGGTAAAAAGCCCCAAGATATGGATGTCATCGAGGTCCATGATTGCTTCACCATCGCCGAGATCTGCGTGACCGAATCCCTGGGTCTTGTGGAAAAAGGCAAGGGCGGAAAGGCCGTGGAGGAAGGCGTAACGTCTCTTCAAGGAAAATTTCCGGTGAACGCGAGCGGCGGTTTGAAAGCCAAGGGGCATCCTGTTGGAGCCACGGGAGTTGCGCAGGCCATTGAGATCGTCAAGCAGCTCCGGGAAGAGGCGGGGCCCAGGCAGGTCAAGGGAGCCCGGGTCGGCCTGACCCAGAACATGGGCGGGAGCGGCGGAAGCTCCATCGTTCATATTTTTGAAAGAAGCTGAGAGGAGGAGAAAATGCCGACACCATCGAGATACTGGAGAGAAATTCCCCAGAGATACAGGCTCGAGGCCGCCAAATGCAAGAAATGCGGGGCGATCTCCTTTCCGCCCCGGCTTGTCTGCCCCGAGTGCAAAGCCAGAGAATTCGAGTCCATCACCCTGGCCGATAAAGGAAAGATTATCACTTACACGATCATCCGAGTGGCGCCGCAGCCTTTTGTCGATCAGACGCCCTATGCCGTCGGCATCGTCGAGCTCGATGACGGAGTGCGGCTGACCGGCCAGATTGTCGACTTCAATTTCGAAGACCTGAAAACGGGGTCGAGGGTGAGAATCGAATTCAGGAAAATCTACCAGGAAGGCGAAGCCGGAGTCATCTACTACGGATACAAATTTGTGCCGGAATAGAGGCAATTAGAATGGGTCCTGTCACGGCGCGTTCCCGTTCGTCCTCGCTTAAGACCCCCCCACCCGCCCCATGTGCTGCGGGCGGCCGGGAACTGACGCCGCGCCACCCATTCTTCAAGAGGAATGGAAATCAAATGAAAGGGGGGACGATATGTTTAAAATAGAAAGCAAGGTCGATACCCAGAGCCCGGAATACAAGGATAATTTCGAGCAGATGAAAAAAGTCGTGTCCGAGTATAAGGAACGATTGGCCAAGGCGCACGAGGGCGGTCCTCCAAAATACAGGGAACTCCACAAGTCCAGGAAAAAACTCTTGGTCCGGGAGCGGCTGGAACGCCTTTTCGACCGCAACACCCCTTTCTTAGAGCTGAGCGCGTTGGCCGCCAACGGCATGTATGATGACGATGCTCCTGGCGCCAGCATGGTCACGGGCATCGGGGTGGTCCACGGAAGGGAAGTGCTTGTCGTGGCCAACGACGCCACGGTCAAAGGCGGGACCTATTTTCCCATAACCATCAAGAAACACGTGCGGGCCCAAGAAATTGCCATGGAGAATCGGCTTCCCTGCATCTATCTCGTCGATTCCGGAGGCATTTTCCTGCCCCATCAATCCGGCACTTTTCCTGATAAAGAGCATTTCGGCCGGATCTTTTATAACCAAGCCAGGCTTTCGGCCATGGGAATCCCCCAGATTTCCATCGTCATGGGCTCCTGCACGGCCGGAGGCGCCTACGTCCCGGCCATGAGCGACGAAACGGTCATCGTCAGACGTCAGGGCACAATCTTCATCGGAGGCCCGCCCCTGGTCAAAGCAGCCACAGGGGAGGACGTCTCGGATGAAGATTTGGGAGGAGCCGATGTCCACTGCCGGATCTCTGGCGTCTCGGACTATTATGCCTATGATGACGATCATGCTCTCGAGATCGCCCGGAATATTGTCGAGACTCTTGACCCTCCCAAAAAATTCCAGCTGGACGTGGCCAAGGTCGAAGACCCGGCTTATGATTCCCAGGAGCTCTACGGAGTTATCCCCAGGGACCTGCGCAAAACATTCGACATCAAAGAAGTCATCGCCCGCATCGTAGACGGCAGCCGGTTCCAGGAATTCAAAGAATTATATGGCCAGACTCTCGTCTGTGGGTTCGCCCGGATCATGGGCTATCCGATCGGCATTCTGGCCAACAACGGAGTTCTGTTTTCCCAGAGCTCGCTCAAGGGTTCCCATTTTATTAGCTTGTGCGCTATGCGCAAAGTCCCGCTTGTCTTCCTCCAGAACATTACCGGTTTCATTGTCGGGAAACAGTACGAGCACGGGGGCATAGCTAAAGATGGCGCCAAGTTGGTCCATGCGGTGGCCAACGCGGACGTCCCGAAATTCACAGTCATCGTTGGCGGCTCCTACGGTGCCGGCAATTACGCCATGTGCGGCCGGGCCTATGACCCGCGGCTCTTGTGGATGTGGCCAAACGCCCGGATCAGCGTGATGGGCGGGGAACAGGCTGCCCATGTCCTCGTCACGGTGAAGATTAAGAGGCTCCAGGAGCAGGGGACCGTCATGTCGGAGGAGGAGAAAGAAAAGCTGAAGAAACCCATCCTGGAAAAATATGAAGCAGAAGCCAGCCCTTATTACAGCACGGCGCGGCTCTGGGATGATGGGATTCTCGACCCGCTGGACACACGCGAGGCTTTGGCTTTGGGCATCTCCATGAGCCTGAATGCGCCGATTCCCGATTATAAAGTAGGCATTTTCAGGATGTAGAAACTATGTCAGAGAAACATTACCAAACCATCCTCTCTTCGCGCCAGGACAAAGTCGCTCGGATTAGCCTCAACCGGCCCGAAGTCCATAATGCCTTCAATTCCACCATGATCCGAGAGCTGGCCGATGCCTTCGAGAAGGCCCAAAAGGACGAGTCGGTCCGGGTGGTTGTTTTGACAGGCCAGGGCGAATCCTTCTGCGCTGGCGCTGACCTAAACTGGATGAGGGAGATCATCCGCTATTCCTTCGAGCAGAATCTTAAAGAGTCTACGGAGGTGGCCGAGCTGATGCATCAGATCTATACTCTGCCCAAACCGACGCTCGCCCGGGTCAATGGGGCCACGATTGGCGGCGGCAACGGGCTCTTCTCCGCGTGTGATATCGCCATCGCTTCGGACCGGGCGAAATTCGGGCTGAGCGAAGTGAAAATCGGGCTGGTCCCGGCCGCGATTTCTCCCTACGTTATGCGCCGAATCGGCGAGAGCGCGGCCCACGAGCTCTTTCTCACGGGCGAACGGTTTGATGCCCGGCGCGCCCTTGAGATCGGCCTGGTCAACAAAGTCGTCCCCTATGAGGAGCTGGATAAGAAGGTCGAGGAAGTCATCCGCCTCCTCCTCAGCTCCGGACCGGAAGCCATCGCCAGCTGCAAGGAACTGCTTCACAAGGTTCCGGCCATGACTGATAAAGAGGCCAAGGCCTACACGGCGGAGATGATTGCGCGGCTTCGGGTCAGCCAGGAAGGGCAAGAGGGCATGGCCGCTTTCCTGGAGAAAAGAAAACCCAGGTGGGTCAAAGAGTAGCGAATGTTCAAGAAAATCCTGATTGCTAACCGTGGCGAGATCGCTGTCCGTGTGATCAAAGCCTGCCAGGAGCTCGGCATTGCTTCTGTGGCGGTTTATTCAGAGGTTGACCGAGCCAGTCTTCATGTCCAAATGGCCGATGAGGCTGTCTGCATAGGCCCTCCGCCAGCCGTGGAGAGCTATTTGAATATGGGCAGAATCATCCAGACGGCTCACGATAGGGGAGCAGAAGCCGTCCATCCCGGGTATGGCTTTTTGGCGGAGAATCCCGATTTCGCGCGTCTCTGCGAGAAGGAAAAGGTTGTTTTTATCGGGCCGAACTCGAGGGCGCTCGAACTCGTCGGGGATAAGATCCGTGCCCGCAGGGCCATGGAGAAAGCCGGCATTCCCATCATTCCGGGGATGAAAAGTGTTCCCAAAGGGCTCGGTGAGTTCGACGATGAAGCCCGCAAGATCGGCTATCCCGTTATGATCAAGGCTTCGGCGGGCGGCGGCGGGAAGGGCATGAGAATCGTGTTTTCTGAGGACGAGCTCAGGCCTTCGCTCGAGGCGGGGATGCGGGAAGCCAAAGCCGCCTTCGGGGATGAATCGGTCTACCTTGAGAAATATATCGAAGAGCCCAGGCACGTCGAGTTTCAAGTGCTGGCCGATAACTACGGACACATCGTCCAGCTTTTCGAACGTGAATGTTCGATCCAGAGGCGCCACCAGAAAATTGTCGAAGAGACGCCTTCCCAGGCCCTGGATGCTCAGCTCAGGCAGAGAATGGGAGACATAGCCAAGAAGGTTCTCGACGTTTCCGGGTACAACAATGCCGGGACGGTTGAGTTCCTGCTCGATAAGAACAAGAATTATTATTTCCTTGAGGTCAACGCGCGGCTTCAGGTTGAGCATCCGGTCACGGAGCTCGCGACGGGCGTCGACCTTGTCCATCAGCAGATCAGGATTGCCTCGGGTGAGAAGCTTTCCCTGAAGCAGGAAGAGATCAAGCAGCGAGGCCATGCCATCGAGTGCCGCATCTATGCCGAAGACCCCGGCAACAATTTCCTCCCTTCATCCGGGAGAATCCTTTATCTCAAGGAGCCCAAGGGACCCGGCGTCAGGCACGACTGCGGCGTTTACAGCGGCTCGGAAGTCCCGATCTACTATGACCCCATATTGGCCAAGCTCATCGTCTGGGCCGAGACGAGGGAATCCGCCTGCCAGAGGATGAAAAGCGCCCTTGATGACTACGTCATCCTTGGGATCAGCAGCACTGTCGGCTTCCTGAAGGACGTTATCTCTCATCCACGGTTCAGAGAGGGTGCCACAACCACAGGGTTCATCAAGAACTACTTTGACCAATGGAAGGGAAAGGAGCCCGGCGAAGAGAGCCTGAAGCTCACCTTGGCGGCAGCCGCCTTTGATGACTATCGCCGCAGTCAAGCCCTGGAACCCGCCTCCTCTTCGCGGGAAAGACAGACGATCTCTCCATGGCAGTTCCTGGGAAAATGGAGGATCGGGGGAAAGGCGTAAAATGGAATATGAATATCTTGTGAATCAGGCCCTCCACAAAATAGCGCTGGAGAAAAAAGGAGACCGCTTCGTCCTCCATTATCGGGAGAGCTCTTTTGAAGCCGATATCAAGATCGTCTCAGCCAATGTTTATTCCCTTATTATTGAGGGACGGTCCTATTTAATCTATATCGCCCGGGAAAAGGAAAAGAAATATATCTCTCTGGATGGTCAATCCTGCATCATCCAGAAGCCCGGACAGGAAGGCAAGCACTTTGACAGGGGAGAGGACAGGGCAGATAAAGGAAAATCGATAGTGAAGGCGCCTATGCCCGGGAAAGTGATAAAGATCAATGTCTCTGAAAAAGAAGCCGTCAGGAAGAATCAAACCCTGGCGATTGTCGAAGCCATGAAAATGGAAAACGAGATCAAGTCCCCTGTCGAGGGACAAGTGAAGAAGATATTTGTCTCGGCCGGAGACCTCGTCGATTCAGAGAAGCCGCTTCTGGAGCTCGAGCCCACGTAGGCTCGGGTTTGGGTTCGTCAGCCCGCTCGTTTCCCCAGCGAGGAAACTCGCTTCGACTCATCCTTCGCTCTTCTCTCCCTTCGGTCGAGAAACCGTG
>Ga0209253_10000045_pt1 | contig 77405 bp, 62 predicted proteins | sample FrelakmetBRP12BR_FD_187145 | JGI IMG/M metagenome (GOLD analysis project Ga0209253, IMG submission 187145) | Freshwater lake sediment microbial communities from the University of Notre Dame, USA, for methane emissions studies - BRP12 BR (SPAdes)... | ecosystem: Environmental > Aquatic >...
AAGCAGCAGATGGAGAAGAGCCAGCGCGAGTACTACCTCAACGAGCAGATGAAGGCGATCCAGAAAGAGCTGGGCGAGATGGACGACGCGCCCAACGAGATCGCCGAGCTCGAGAAGAAGATCGCGCGCGCGGGCATGCCGAAGGAGGCGCGCGAGAAGGCGAATTCCGAGCTGGCGAAACTGAAGCTGATGTCGCCGATGTCCGCCGAGGCCACGGTGGTCCGCAACTACATCGACTGGCTGGTCAAGGCGCCCTGGCGCAAGCGCACCAAGGTCAAGCATGACCTGGCCGGCGCCGAGAAGGTGCTGAACGAGGATCACTTCGGCCTCGAGAAAGTCAAGGAGCGCATCGTCGAGTACCTGGCGGTGCAGCAGCGCGTGCAGAAGCTCAAGGGCCCGATCCTCTGCCTGGTCGGCCCCCCGGGCGTGGGCAAGACCTCGCTGGGCCAGAGCATCGCGCGGGCCACGAATCGCAAGTTCGTGCGCATGTCGCTGGGCGGCGTGCGCGACGAGGCGGAGATCCGCGGCCATCGCCGTACCTACATCGGCTCGATGCCGGGCAAGATCCTGCAGAACATGGCGCGCACCGGCGTGCGCAACCCGCTGTTCCTGCTCGACGAAGTGGACAAGATGTCGATGGACTTCCGCGGCGACCCGTCGTCGGCGCTGCTCGAGGTGCTCGATCCGGAGCAGAACTCTTCGTTCAATGACCACTACCTCGAGGTGGATTTCGACCTGTCCGAGGTCATGTTCGTCTGCACGGCCAACAGCTTGAATATCCCGGCCCCGCTGCTCGACCGCATGGAGGTCATCCGCCTCCCGGGCTACACGGAGGACGAGAAAGCCAACATCGCGCGCCGCTACCTGCTGCCGAAGCAGGTCAAGGCGAATGGCCTCAAGGAAGCGGAGCTGAAGGTCAGCGACCCCGCGGTGCTCGAGATCATCCGCCACTACACGCGCGAGGCGGGCGTGCGCAACCTCGAGCGCGAGCTGTCGAAGATCTGCCGCAAGTCGGTCAAGGAGCTGCTGCTCGAGCGCGACCGCAAGCAGGTGGCCGTCACGCCGAAGAACCTGTCGAAGTACCTCGGCGTGAAGCGTTTCCGCTACGGCCGCGCCGAAGAGACCGACCAGGTCGGCCAGGTCACCGGGCTCGCCTGGACGGAGGTCGGCGGCGAGCTGCTGACCATCGAGGCAGCCGTGATGCCGGGCAAGGGCAAGCTGACGCACACCGGCCAGCTCGGCGAGGTCATGCAGGAATCCATCCAAGCCGCGATGACCGTGGTGCGCAGCCGCGCCAACGTGCTCGGGCTCGAGCCCGAGTTCTACCAGCGCGCGGACGTGCACATCCACGTGCCGGAAGGGGCGACGCCGAAGGACGGCCCGAGCGCCGGGATCGGTATGTGCACGGCGCTCGTTTCGGCGCTGACGAAGATTCCGGTCCGCAGCGACGTCGCGATGACCGGCGAGATCACGCTGCGCGGCGAGGTGCTGCCGATCGGTGGCCTCAAGGAAAAGCTGCTCGCGGCGCATCGCGGCGGCATCCGCACGGTGCTGATCCCGGACGAGAACGTGAAGGACCTCACCGAGATCCCCGACAACATCAAGGGCAAGCTCGAGATCAAGCCGGTCAAGTGGATCGACGAGGTCCTGCAACTGGCGCTCAGGAACATGCCGCAGCCTACGGCCGCCCCGCAAGTCGAGGTGGCGACGGAAGCCAAGCGGACCAAACGGCCGGGCCGGCGCCCGGGCAAGCAGGTGCACGCGCACTGAAGCGCCGTGCCGTCCCCAAACTGACAAGGAGATACCCAGTGAACAAGAACGATCTGGTCGACGCGGTGGCCGAGCGCACCGGACTCGCGAAATCGGATGCTGCGCGCGCGGTCGAGGCCGTGCTCGGGACTGTCACGGAAACCCTGCAGAAGGGCGACCAGGTGGCGCTGTCGGGCTTCGGCACGTTCGTAGCCAAGGCGCGCGCTGCCCGAACGGGGCGCAATCCGCGCACCGGCGAATCGATCGCGATCCCGGCCAGCCGCGTGCCCGCATTCAAGGCTGGCAAGGCCCTGAAGGATGCACTAAACTAGTCCGCTTCCCAGGGGCGCGGGTGCTTAGCTCAGCTGGGAGAGCGTCGCCCTTACAAGGCGAAGGTCGTGGGTTCGATCCCCTCAGCACCCACCAAACCGCGCGGAGTGGTAGTTCAGTTGGTTAGAATACCGGCCTGTCACGCCGGGGGTCGCGGGTTCGAGTCCCGTCCACTCCGCCAATTTTCGATCGACGAAGGCCCGCTAGCGCGGGCTTTCTCGCATTCAGCACCGTCAATGAGTAGCGGACCGCAGGTCCGCCTCTTACTATCCGCAATCCGCTAATCACTATCCGCTTTTCCCATGCTGCAGAAGATTCGCGACAAGATCACCGGCTGGTTCGCCGCCGTCTTCCTCGGTGCGATCGCCATCGTCTTCATTTTCTGGGGCATCCAGTTCGAGTCATCCGTGACCGCTGCGGCCGCCAAGGTGAACGGCGAGGAGATCTCGATGCAGGCGGTACAGCGCGCCTGGCAGGATCGCCAGAACGAGCTGCAGCAGGTGCTGCGCGACGAGCTGCCGGAGTCGCTGGTCAAGACCGAGCAGCAGCGGCTGCTGGACGACTTCATCCGCCGCGAACTGCTGGTGCAGCGTGCGGCCGAGGCGGGCTTCCGCGTCAGTGATGCGGACCTGGTCGAGGCCATTGCCGCAATCCCCGCGCTGCAGGTGGATGGCCGCTTCTCCCGCGATCGCTATGCCGCGGTGCTGCGCTCGCAGGGCCGTACCGAGACGCAGTTCGAGAACGATTTCCGCCGCGACCTCGAGGTCTCGCAGCTCAGCAACGGCATTGGCGTTTCCGCATTCGAGTTGCCAGGCGAGTTCACCCGGCGCATCGCCCTCGAGGGCGAGACGCGCGACGTCGAGTATGCAGTGCTGCCTGCCGCGGGATTCGCGGCCAGCGCCGAGGTCACGCCCGAGCAGGTCGCGGCCTGGTACGAAAAGAACGCCGCGAACCTCCGCACGCCCGAATCCGTTGACCTGCAATACGTGCGCCTCGAGCTTGCGGACGTCGAGGCCGGTGTCGAAGTGACCGAGGACGCGCTGCGCGAGTTCTACGCACAGGTGGCGCCCGAGCGCTACGTTTCGACCGAACGGCGGCGCGCGCGCCACATCCTGATCGAGGCGGGTGCCGACGACGCGGCGGCGCGCGAGAAAGCTGAGCAGCTCGCGACCCGGGCCAAAGGCGGCGAGGATTTTGTGACGCTGGCCAGCGAGAACTCGGAAGACCCAGGCTCGAAGGGGCAGGGTGGCGATCTCGGCTGGGCGACGCGCGACAGCTTCGTGGCGCCGTTCTCGGAAGCGCTGTTCGCGATGGCGCCGGGCGAGGTCCGTGGCCCGGTCCAGACGCAGTTCGGTTACCACGTGATCCGTCTCGAGGAAGTCGACGCGGCTCACCAACGCAGCTTCGAGGAGGTGCGCGACGAGCTCGAAGCGGACTTCCGCCGCGAGCGCGCGCAGGCGCGGTTCTACGAGCAGTCGCAGGCGCTGGCCGACGAGGCGTTCTCGAGCCTGAGCGAGCTCGACAGCGTCGCCGGCAAACTGGGCCTCACGGTGCAGAGCGTCGCGGGATTCACTCGCCAGGGCGGCGACCCGTTCGGGGCCGAGCAGAAAGTCATCGATGCGGCCTTCAGCGACGAGGTCCTGCAGGAGCGCCAGAACAGCCCGGCGATCAGCCTCGGCGAAGAGTCCGTCGTCGTGTTGCGCGTCACGGACCACCAGCCTCCGGCCCAGCGGCCGCTCGAGGACGTGCGATCGGATATCGAGGCCACGCTGCGCAATGAAGCGGCCCGGCAGGCGGCCGAGGCGGCGGCCAGGACGGCAGTCGAGCGTCTCGCGGCCGGCGGCTCGCTGAGTGCCGTAGCGGCGGAACTCGGAGCCCAGCCCGCCGGCCCGACCACATTCTCCCGCGGTGACGAAGCGATCCCGCTCGAGCTGCGCAAGGCCGTGTTCCTGGCGCCGGCGCCCGCGCAGGGCCAGGTCAGTCACGGCACGGCCGTGCTGCCCAATGGTGATGCTGTCGTCTTCGCTGTGAATGCCGCGCGGGCCGGATCGATGTCGCCGGAGGCTGCAGCGCAGTTTGCCGAGAGCGCGCAGCGTGCCGCGCAACAGTCGGCGCTCGCCGAGTTTGCGGCCTACGTGGCCGAGCTCGAGCGGAATGCGAAAGTGACGCGGAATCCGAAAGTGTTTGAATAGCGGATAGCGGATAGCGGATAGCGGATAGCGGATAGTGAAGAGAAGGCCGGCATTGCCGGCCTTCTTTTTTGCTAACCGCTGGTCGCTAGCCGCCTTCCGGGAAGGCCATTCCGACGTGGCTGTAACCAGCATCCACGTACAGGACCTCGCCGGTGATTCCGGACGCGAGGTCGGAACAGAGGAACGCCGCGGCGTTGCCGACTTCGTCGATGGTCACGTTGCGACGCAACGGCGTATACGACGCGACGTGGGCGAGCATCTTGCGGAAGCCGCTCACGCCTGCGGCGGCGAGCGTCTTGATCGGGCCCGCCGAAATCGCGTTCACACGGATGCCCTGCGGGCCGAGGTCTGCAGCGAGGAACCGCACGTTCGCCTCGAGGCTCGCCTTGGCGAGGCCCATCACGTTGTAGCTCGGCACGGAGCGGACCGCGCCGAGGTAGGACATCGCCAGGATCGCGCCCGGGCGGCCGATCATCATCGGGCGCGCTGCCTTCGCGAGCGCTGCGAGACTGTAGCTCGAGATGTCGTGCGCGACCTGGAAGCCCTCGCGCGTCACGCTGTCAAGGAAACCGCCGGCCAGCTGCTCGCGCGGCGCGAAGGCGACCGAGTGCACCAGGATGTCGAGGGAGTCCCACGACGTGCGCAGCGCGGTGAACGCGTTCTCGATCTCGGCGTCGCTCGCGACGTCCATCGGCAGCACGTGCGAGGCGCCGAAACCCTGCGCCATGTCCACGACGCGGTCCTTGAGGCGGTCGTTCTGGTAGGTGAACGCGAGTTCGGCCCCCTCGCGATGCATCGCCGAGGCGATGCCACAGGCGATCGAACGCTCGGTCGCGAGTCCGACGATCAGGGCTCGCTTGCCGGTCAGGAATCCCACGTTCTCAGCCTCCACTCACCCGTTGCGGGTCCACGTATACGACGATCTGCTGTCCGGCCCGCAGCGACGTGGAACTGCGGATCTGGTTCCAGGTCATCAGCTGCCGCACCGACACGTTGAAGCGCTCGGCGATCTGCGACAGCGTGTCGCCGCGTTGCACCTTGTAGGTCATGCGCGTGGTTTCGTTGGCGGCAGCCGTGCTGGCCGCGGCGCCATCGGCCGGAATCTGCAGGCGCGTTCCCACGGTCAGGCGACTGTTCGTCGTGAGGCCGTTCGCCGCTGCAAGGGCTGGCACCGTGACACCGTGCTGGCGAGCCACGCCCCAGAGCGTGTCGCCGGACTTGATCGTGTGCACGCGCGACTGCGGAGCCGCAGCGGCGGCGGTCGGAGCTCGCTCGGCCACTTGAGCGGCGACCTCGGGTCGTGCCGTGGCGACGGTCGCCGCCGAGGCCGTCGAACCGCCGCGCGGAATCACGAGGCTCGAGCCCGGATGAATCACGGAGCCCTTCATGTTGTTCGCCTGCTTGATGGCCGCGACGGAGACCCCGTGCTTGCGGGCAATGGCGCTCAGCGTCTCGCCGCGGCGCACCCGGTGACGTGTGTCGCGTGGCGGCTCCACGACCGGGGCCGCCGCCAAGCGTGCGGCCCCGGCCTCGCTGGCGAGGGCCAGCCGGAACGGCTCGGCGTTCGCGACGGGCAGTAGCAGGCGGTGCGGACCGTTCGGCGGCGTGGACATCCGGTTGAAGGCCGGGTTGAGCGCAAACATGTCGTCGCGGCTGACGCCCGCGAGGTCGGCTGCGTCGCCCAGGTTGACCTGCCGGCCCGGATCGACGACGTCGAAGTACGGACGATTCGGCATTGCCGCGAACTGCAGGCCGTACGCGCCCGGATTGGCGACCAGGCGGCTGATCGCGAGCAGCTTCGGTACGTAGTCGCGCGTTTCGGTACGCAGATCGAGACTGAAGAAGTCCGTGGGTCGGCCGGCGGCCGCGTTGCGACTGACCGCGCGGCTGAGCGTGCCCTCGCCGCCGTTGTAGGCGGCGATCGCGAGGAACCAGTCGCCATTGAAATAACGGTGCAGGTACTGCAGGTACGTGAGCGCCGCGTCGGTGGCGAGCAGCACGTCGCGGCGTTCGTCGATCCACCAGTTCTGCGCGAGCCCGTAGTGCTTGCCGGTACTGGGGATGAACTGCCAGAGACCCGAGGCGCGGCTACGGGAGTACGCGACCGGGTTGAACGCGCTCTCGACCACCGGCAGCAGCGCCAGTTCGAGCGGCATGCCGCGACGCTCGATCTCCGTGATGATGTGGTACAGGTAGCGCTCGCCGCGACGGAACGTGCGGTCGAGGAAATCCGGCCGCGAGCGGTACCACTCGACTTCGCGATCGACCGCGTAGTGCTGGACCTGCGGCAGCGCAAAGCCGGCGCGGATCCGATCGAGCATGTCCTCATACTGGCCGGAAGGCAGTTGGGCGCCGCTGCGGAAGTCGGGGAGCGGCTGCGGGGCGGCCGTGCCCGTATCGGCCGGGCGCGGACCCGGCTTATACGGTGGCGAAGGTGGCAGGCTGGAGTATTCGGAACCGCCGCCCGTCGTGCTGCAACCGGCTAGCGCGAGGCTGAGCAGGGCGAGGAGGGCGAGGGCGCTGCGGTTCAGGCTCATTCAGCGGAACCCGTCTTTCCAGGCCCGGACGACCGCGAATACGTCGCTGGCGTCCGCCAGCGGACGACCCGCTCGCGCTTCGGCTGCGGCCCGCACCACCGGTTCCCGGCAGCGCAGGAAGGGATTGATGCGCCGCTCGTGACCGAGCGTGGTCGGCAGCGTGATCGCGTCACGGCTGCGCAGCGCCTGAACGGCGTCGAGGGTCTCGAGCACATCGGCGTTGCCGGGCTCGACCGCCGCGGCGAAGCGCAGGTTGCCGAGTGTGTACTCATGGGCGCAGTAGACCAGAGTTTCGTCCGGCAGCGCTGCGATGCGGTCGAGGGAATCGAGCATCTGGGCGGGCGTGCCTTCGAACAGCCGGCCACAACCCGCGCTGAACAGCGTGTCGCCGCAGAAGAGCGCGCCGTGACCGTGATATGCGATGTGTCCGAGCGTGTGGCCTGGGACGTCCATTACGTCAAATTCAAGACCGAGACCGGCCAGGCTGACGACGGCGCCGCCCTCGAGCGGCCGGAATTCGCAAGGCAAGGTCTCGCGGGCCGGTCCGAACACCTCGGCCGAGTACCGTTCGGCGAGCGCGCGCACGCCGCCAACGTGATCCGGATGATGGTGGGTGACGAGAATGGCCCGCAACTGGAGATCCTGTTTTTCGAGTGCGACCTGCACCGGGCGGGCGTCGCCTGGATCGACAACCACAGCCCCTGCCTGATCGCCAGGAGTGCGCATCATCCAGAGGTAATTGTCCGAGAATGCCCGCACCGGGCTCACTTCGAGCATCGCCGACCCCCGTCCGCTGGCGCGCCATGAGTCCGGGCGCGCGTATTAGACCGTGTCGGACCGGAAAATTCCAGAATATGTCGCACGTTTTTCGCCAGAATCTGCAACTGGTTCCGCACCGTCACGCACCTGATGCCCTGCAACCGATGACCGACACATCTGCCCCGGCCTGGCTCGAGACTCCGCTCGGCGCTGCCGTGCTCGAACTCGAGACGTGCGTGTTCGCCGATGCGCTTGCCGACGTGTTCGGCTTCGAGCTCGTGCAGCTCGGTTGCTGGGGGCGTGGAGGCGAGGCCTCCACGAGCGCGCGCACCCAGCACCGCTGTTGGCTTGCGCCCGATGCGTCGGGTCCCGGCTCGATTCGCGCCGACTTTCATGCGCTCCCGATTGCGACCGGATCCGTCGAGGCCGTCCTGCTCCCACACACGCTCGAGCATGCGCCCCGTCCCCACGAAATGCTTCGCGAAGTGGAACGAGTCCTGATGGGCGAGGGTCACGTGCTGATCTGCGGTTTCAATCCGCTGGGGCCCTGGGGATTGCGACACCTCGTGTCGCGCGGCCGGTTCCCGCCATCGGCAACGCGGCTGATGAGCGAGGGCCGCACGCGCGATTGGCTGGGACTGCTCGGGTTCGAGATCGTCCACGTGCGCCGTTATCTGTTCGCGCCGCCGTGGACGCAGCGACTGTCCGGTCGAACGCGAGGCTGGCTGGAGGAGCGCGGGCCGCAGCTCGCACCGTGGCTGGCCGGTGCGTATCTGGTGAAGGCCTGCAAGCGGGTACGCACGTTGACCCCGATCCGCCCCGCGTGGCAGAAAGCGCCCGCCGTCGTCGGCGGCCTCGCCAAACCCACTTCGAGGAATGCCGCTTGAGCGAAGTCGAGATTTACACGGACGGGGCCTGCCGCGGTAATCCGGGTCCCGGCGGCTGGGGCGCGCTGCTCGTCTCCGGCACGCATCGCCGGGAGTTGTGGGGCAGCGCGCCGCACACGACCAACAACCGCATGGAAATGACGGCGGCGATCGAGGCGCTGGCGGCGTTGAAGCGTCGCTGTCGCGTGCAGCTCTACACCGATTCGCAATACGTGCGCAACGGCATCACCGAATGGTTGCCGCAATGGAAGAAGCGCGGCTGGAAGACGGCGGACAGGAAACCGGTCAAGAACGCCGACCTGTGGGTGCGCCTCGAGGAGGAGATGGCCCGGCACGACGTCCACTGGCACTGGGTCAAGGGGCATGCCGGCCATGCGGGGAACGAGGCGGCGGATGCGCTGGCCAACCGGGGCATCGACGAATTGCCGCTGACCTGACCGCGGACGGTTTTCGGTTCCCTTACACTATCCGCTATCCACTCTCCCTGGGCCATGGACTTCATCGACCTCAAGACGCAGTACCGGCGTATCAAGCCCGCGGTGGACGCGAGGATCGCGCGTGTCCTCGAGCACGGCGCCTACGTGATGGGGCCTGAAATCACCGAACTCGAGCATGTGCTGGCGGACTACTGCGGCGCGCAGCACTGCGTGACGGTGGCGAGCGGCTCCGATGCGTTGCTGATCGCGCTGCTGGCGCTCGAGATCGGTCCCGGCGACGAGGTCGTCACGGTGCCGTTCACGTTCTTTGCGACCGCCGAGATGATCGCGCTGATCGGCGCACGGCCAGTCTTCGTCGACATCGATCCACGTACCTACAACATGGATCCGGCGCGGCTCGCGGCGGCCATCACGCCGCGCACGAAAGCGATCATGCCGGTGTCGCTCTACGGCCAGTGCGCCGATTTCGACGCGATCAATACGATTGCGCGTGCGCACGGCTTGCCGGTCATCGAGGACGCGGCCCAGAGTTTCGGCGCGACCTACAAGGGCCGCCGCTCGAACGCGCTGTCGACGATCGGGGCGACGTCATTCTTTCCGTCGAAACCGCTCGGAGCGTACGGTGACGGCGGCGCACTTTTCACCAGCGACGACGCACTCGCAGCGCTGATGCGTGAGATCCGCCTCCACGGACAGGATCGGCGCTACCATCATCCGCGCCTGGGCCTCACCGGTCGTCTCGACTCGATCCAGGCGGGCGTGCTGCTGGCCAAAATGGAAGTGTTTGACGAAGAGGTCGCAGCCCGGATTCGGATCGGTGCGCGCTACACGGAATTGATCGTCGAGGCGTTCGGCAAGGATTCCACCCGCGTACGGGCACCGTTCATCGATCCTCACAATACGTCCGTCTATGCGCAGTACACCGTCGAGGTCGAGGGTCGTGAATTCGTCGAAACGCGCATGAAGGCGCAGGGTGTGCCGACGGCCGTGCACTATCCGTTGCCGCTGCACCTGCAGCCGGTGTTCGCGCATCTCGGACAAGGCGAGGGCAGTTTCCCGGTCTCCGAGGCGGCCGCGCGGCGTGTCATCAGCCTGCCCATGCATCCGTACCTGAGTGACGCGGATCAGGTAAAGGTCGTGTCGGCACTGAAGGAATCGGTCGCCGCCTGATGCGCCAGATCATCCTCGACACCGAGACGACCGGCCTCGAACCCGAGCTCGGGCATCGCATCATCGAGATCGGCTGCATCGAAGTGGTGGGGCGTCGGCGGACGGGTCGGGTGTTCCATCGTTACCTGTGCCCGGACCGCGATAGCGACGCCGGCGCGCTGCAGGTGCACGGACTCACGACCGAGTTCCTCAGGGGCCAGCCGCGGTTCGCGGACATCGCGGCCGAATGGCTCGAGTTCGTGCGCGGCGCCGAACTGGTGATCCACAACGCACCGTTCGACGTCGCGTTCCTCGACGCGGAGCTCGCGCGGCTGCCCGAACCGGCCGGTCGCGTCGGCGAACTCTGCCAGGTGCTCGACACGCTGCTGATGGCGCGGCAGATGCACCCGGGCCAGCGCAATGGACTCGACGCGCTCTGCAAGCGCTACTCGGTGGATAATTCGCACCGGGACCTGCACGGTGCGCTGCTCGATGCGGACCTGCTGCTCGAGGTTTACCTCGCGATGACGGGCGGGCAGGGGGCCCTGACGCTGGGGGAGACCGAGGAGGCGACCGCAGCGCGAAAATCCGCGAAACGCGCCAAGCGGCCACGCGGCGAGTTGCGCGTCGTCCGCGCGACGCCCGAGGAGATTGAAGCGCACGAACAGCGGCTGCTGGCGCTCGACCGCGCGAGTGGCGGCCGGACCGTCTGGCGGACGATCGAGCCTGCTCCATGATCCAGACGCTGCCACAGGCGTTTGCACGCGGCTTCCTGGGCCACGCGCCCAATTGGTACAAGCTGACGATCGTCGCTTTCCTGGTGATGAATCCGCTGCTGATGCTGCTGATCGGTCCGGTACTGACAGGCTGGGTCGTGCTGCTGCAGTTCATTTTCACGCTCGCCATGGCCCTGCGCTGCTACCCGCTGCAGCCCGGCGGCCTGCTCGCGATCCAGGCCGTCGTCATCGGCCTCACCACGGCCGAGAGCGTGTACGAGGAGGTCGTACAGGCCTTCCCCGTGCTGTTATTGCTGATGTTCATGGTCGCTGGCATTTACTTCCTGCGCGACCTGCTGCTGTTCGTCTTCACGCGGCTATTGCTGCGCGTGCGCGGCGTGAGTTCCCTGTCCTTGCTGTTCTGTGCAGTGGCCGCGGTTCTGTCAGCGTTCCTCGACGCGCTCACGGTGGTCGCAGTCGTGATCACCGTCGGCGTCGGATTCTACGAGGTCTACCATCGCGTGGCTTCCGGGAAGCGCCACGACGCCGCGCACGATGCCACGCACGACGACGCTGTCCATGCGCTCCACAGCGAGAACCTCGAGAAATTCCGCGCATTCCTGCGTGGCCTGATGATGCACGCGGCGGTCGGGACCGCGATCGGCGGGGTAACGACGCAGGTCGGCGAACCGCAGAACCTGTTGATCGCCGAGACGGCCGGGTGGGAGTTCGGGCAGTTCTTCCTCGAGACGGCGCCGGTGTCGATTCCCGTTGCGATCGCCGGGTTCGCCACGTGCTGGCTGCTCAGCCGTTTCCGGCTGTTCGGTTACGGCGAACCCTTGCCCGACGCGGTGCTCGCCGTGCTGCGGGATTTCGCGGACGAGCAGGCGGCGCGGGCGACATTGCGCGATCGCCAGGCGATCATCGTGCAGGGATTCATCGCGATCATGCTGGTGCTCGCGCTTGCGTTCCACGTGGCCGAGGTCGGGCTGATCGGGTTGATCGTGATCATCCTCGCCACCAGTTTCACAGGAATCATCGAGGAACACAGGATCGGCAAGGCGTTCGAAGCAGCACTACCGTTCACGGCGCTGCTCGTCGTTTTCTTCGTCATCGTCGCCGAGATCCACGACCAGCACCTGTTCGAGCCACTGATCACCTCCGTGCTCAGCCTGGAGGGCCGCATGCAGGCGGCCATGCTGTTCCTGGCCACCGGGGCGCTTTCGACGATCAGCGACAACGTGTTCGTCGCGACGATCTATATCACCGAGGTCAAGGCGGCGCTCCTGCAGGGCGAGATCACGCGCGCGCAGTTCGATACGCTGGCCGTCGCGATCAACACCGGCACGAACATCCCGAGCGTCGCGACGCCGAACGGCCAGGCCGCCTTCCTGTTCCTGCTGACCTCCACGCTGTCGCCCCTGATCCGGCTGGGGTACGGGCGGATGGTCTGGATGGCCTTGCCGTATTTCGTGGTGATGACCACGGTGGGGCTGGGGGCGGTGGTGTTCCTTCTCTAGGGGATAGCGGATAGCGGATAGAAGGGGGTGGCTGCTGACCGGTTGCGGGCAGCCTTTTGACCCTGTTCTCATTTGTAGTACCGCTGCTGTGGCAAACTTCCACCATCTTCTATCCGCTATCCGCTATCCGCTCCTCTACCCATGCCCAAATTCAATCTGCGCAACCTCAAGATCGGGGTCGTTGGCCTCGGCTATGTCGGCCTGCCGCTCGCCGTCGAGTTCGGCAAGCGGTTCAACACGATCGGCTTCGACATCAAGTCCGCTCGAGTCGATGAACTGAAACGTGGTCAAGACAGTACGCTCGAGACGACGGAGTCGGAGCTGGCCGACGCCACCAAGCTCACCTACACGACCAAGTTGGCGGACCTGAAGCCGTGCCGCGTGTTTATCGTCACCGTCCCGACGCCGATCGACGAGTACAAGCGACCGGACCTCACGCCGCTCGTCAAGTCAAGTGAGTCGGTGGGGCAGGTGCTCAAGAAGGGCGACGTGGTCGTTTACGAGTCGACCGTCTACCCGGGCTGCACCGAAGAGGTGTGCGTGCCGATCCTCGAGCGGGTGTCCGGGCTCAAGTTCAACAAGGACTTCTTCGCCGGCTACAGTCCCGAACGCATCAACCCGGGCGACAAGCAGCACCGGCTCACGACCATCCGCAAGGTCACTTCGGGATCGACCCCGGAGGTGGCCGAGTTCGTGGACATGCTCTATCGCTCGATCGTCGTGGCAGGCACGCATCGCGCTTCCAGCATCAAGGTCGCCGAAGCGGCCAAGGTGATCGAGAACACGCAGCGCGACGTCAACATCGCGCTGATCAACGAGCTTGCGCTGATCTTCAACCGGATGGGGATCGACACCGAGGAGGTGTTGAACGCGGCCGGCAGCAAATGGAACTTCCTGCCGTTCCGGCCGGGCCTGGTGGGTGGTCACTGCATCGGCGTCGACCCGTACTACCTGACGCACAAGGCGCAGGCGATCGGGTATCACCCCGAGATGATTCTCGCGGGCCGGCGCATCAACGACAACATGGGCAGCTACGTGGCCCAGCAGATCGCCGCGCTGATGATCAAGCGCAAGATACAGGTCTGTGACTCCCGGATTCTCGTCATGGGGCTGACGTTCAAGGAGAACTGCCCGGACGTCCGTAACACGAAGATCGTCGACGTCGTGCGCGAGCTCGAGCAGTTCGGCGCGAAGGTCGACGTCTACGACCCCTGGGCGGATTCCGACGAGGCCGAGCACGAGTACGGCCTGCGCCCGGTCAAGAAGCTCAAGACGGGCACGTACGACGCCGTCGTCATGGGCGTGGCGCACAACGAGTTCCGCAAGATGGGCCTGGCCCGGATCCGCGAACTCGCGCGGAAGAACCACGTGCTGTACGACATCAAGTACGTGTTCAAGGCCGACGAGGTTGACGGTAGGCTGTAGCACATGAAGATCCTGGTCACCGGCGCCGCCGGGTTCATCGGCTTCCACACCGCCCAGAAGCTGCTTGCGCGCGGCGACGAGGTCGTTGGTCTCGACAACCTGAACGACTACTACGACGTTCGCCTTAAGCTCGCGCGGCTGGAAATCCTGAAGCGGATGCCGGGATTCAGCTTCGTCAAGCTCGATCTCGCCGACCGGCCGGGCATGACGGAGCTCTTCGCGCGCGAGAAGTTCCACCGGGTCATCAACCTGGGCGCGCAGGCCGGCGTTCGCTACTCGATCCAGAACCCGCTCGCCTACGTGGACAGCAACGTGGTGGGGTTCGCGAACATCCTCGAGGGCTGCAGGCACAACGGTGTCGAGCACCTCGTCTACGCGTCGACCAGCTCTGTTTACGGCGCGAACACGAACATGCCGTTTTCGGTGCACCAGAACGTGGACCATCCGCTGTCTTTTTACGCGGCGACCAAGAAGGCGAACGAGTTGATGGCGCATACGTACGCGCACTTGTACTCGCTGCCGGTCACGGGCTTGCGGTTCTTCACCGTGTACGGTCCCTGGGGCCGGCCCGACATGGCGCTGTTCCTGTTCACGCGGAACATCCTCGAGGGCAAGCCGATCGACGTGTTCAATTACGGGCACCATCGGCGCGACTTCACCTACGTCGACGACATCGCCGAGGGCGTCGTGCGCTCCTGCGACCGGATCGCGAGCGGCAATCATGGCTGGGACAGCGATGCGCCCGACCCGGGGTCGAGCCGCGCGCCGTACCGGCTCTACAACATCGGCAACAACCAGCCGGTCGAACTGCTGCACTACATCGAGGTGATCGAGGACTGCCTCGGCCGCAAGGCCGAGAAGAACCTGCTGCCGCTGCAGCAGGGCGACGTGCCGGATACCTGGGCTGACATCGACGACCTGCAGCGGGACGTGGGCTATACGCCTGCCACGCCGGTCGAGGTGGGTATCCGGAGCTTCGTGAACTGGTACTTGCAGTATTACAAGGACGGCGGACCGGCCACCGCGAGGGTGACCAACCTCGGCTGACGAAAATAGGGGAAAATAGGGTCCCTGCTTTCGGGAGCGCCGATGACCCATCGCACGGATATGCCCGCCTGGAAGAATCTCCAGGCACACGCGGCCGATCTCGAGATCCGCCATCTGCGGCAGCTGTTTGCGGACGATCCGCATCGTTTCGAGCACCTGAGCGTCACCGCGCTCGACTTCCTGTACGACTACACGCGGCAGCGCCTGACGCCCAACACGATCGAGCTGTTGCTGGCACTGGCGCGGGATTGCGACCTCGAGGGACGCATCGCGGCACTGTTTGCGGGCGAGCCGGTCAATCACACCGAACGGCGCGCGGCTCTCCACATGGCGCTGCGCAACCGCTCTGATCGGCCGATGCACGTGGATGGCCGGGACGTCATGCCCGAAGTCCGCCAGGAGCTGGCGAAGATCCGCGAGTTCGTCACCGGCGTGCACGAGGGCCGCATCACCGGATCGAAGGGCGCGCGCTTTACCGATGTCGTCAACATTGGCATCGGCGGCTCCGACCTCGGCATCGTCATGGCGACCGAGGCGCTGGGGCGATACCGTAATCGCGCGATCCGTCTGCACTGTGTTTCCAACATCGACGGTGTCGAACTCTCCGAGGTCATGGATGCGGTCAACCCGGCGACCACGCTGTTCGTGATCTGCTCGAAGACGTTCACGACGCTTGAAACGTTGAGCAATGCCAATTCCGCGCGCGAGTGGCTGGTCGGCGAACTGGGTGAGGCCGCCGTGAGCCGTCATTTCGTCGCCGTGTCGACCAACCACGCGGCGATGGATGCGTTCGGCATTGCCCCGGAATCGCGCTTCACGATGTGGGACTGGGTCGGCGGCCGGTACTCGCTGTGGTCGGCGGTCGGACTCTCGATCGCGCTCGCGCTCGGCATGAACCTGTTCGAGCTGATCCTGCAGGGCGGCCACGACATGGACGAGCACTTCCGCACCACGCCGCTCGAGCGCAACTTGCCCGTGCTGATGGGGCTCATCGGGGTCTGGAACCGCAATTTCCTCGGTCACGACTCGCTCGCGGTCTTGCCGTACGACCGCCGCCTGCACCGGTTCTCCGCTTACCTGCAGCAGCTCGAGATGGAGTCGAACGGCAAGAGCGTCACGCGCGACGGTCATCCGGTCGATTACCCGACCGGAACGGTGGTCTGGGGCGAGCCGGGAAACAACGCACAGCACTCGTTTTTCCAGCTGCTGCACCAGGGTACGGCGCGGGTCGCGATGGATTTCCTTGCGCCCGTGGGCGCTTCGAGCCGGTTTCAGCGTCAGCACGACCTTGCGCTCGCAAATTGCCTGGCACAGGCCGAGGCCTTTGCGTTCGGCCAGACCGAGTTGCAGGTGCGGCGCGACCTCGCGAGCAAGGGCGTTGCGGAGGACGAGATCGCCCGTCTCGAGCCGCACAAGGTTCACGTCGGCAACCGGCCGTCGTGCGTAATCCTGTTCCCGCGCCTTGGTCCGCGCGCGCTGGGCCGGCTGATTGCCTGGTACGAGCACAAGGTGTTTGTGCAGAGCGTGATCTGGGACGTCAATCCGTTCGACCAGTGGGGTGTCGAACTCGGCAAGAAGCTCGCGGGTTCGATGGCGCCCGCGGTGGAAAATGCGGACTGGCCGGAGGGTCCGCGCCACGTGCAGCGGCTGCTCGAGGCGATGGCACGCTGGCGCGAGGAGTAGGGCATTCCCGCGGAAACGCTGCGAGCGTCATGGCTGGCGAGCAGCTCGCTTAGGCCGGCGTCGCGAAGTTGCGCCGTTGCGAATCTTCGTGGCGGGATGCTGCGGGGCAACCAGGCGAACGGGCGCCCGGTCTGTGAATCGGCAGACGAGTTCGAGCTCGCCGCCCATGGCTTGCACGAGGCGGGTGAGCGTCGACAGCAGCATGTCGCCACGTTGCTCGATGCGCGAGATCTCGTGCTGGCCCTTGTCGAGCAGCCTGGCGACGTCGCACTGAGTCAGCGCCAGCGCCATGCGCAGTTCACGTAATGACATCTCCTCGGCGATCAACTCCGCCGCACGGCGCTCAATGGCCCGGCGCCGTGTTCTCGGGATCTGTGCAATCACGTCATCGAGCTTCGGGGCGGCAGCGGTGCTGGTCATGGTTCAGTGCCTCGTCGCAGCGGTGTCCATGCGACTCAAGTGATTTGCGAGTCGGCGATCTGCCGCCTGATCAGATCTCGGTAGAAGCGCGCCTCTGGAACACCGGCCTTGTTGCCGACTGCGAGCAGTACCGCCTCCCGCTGGGCGTCGAACGCAAAAGCCACACGCCAGACCCCGCGCTCGGCATCGAACCTGAGCTCTTTCATGTTCGCGTATCGGGAGCCCTTGAGGGTATCCACTCGCGGTCGACCGAGCTGGGGCCCGAACTGAGCAAGCAGGCGCGCGTGCGCCAGCAGCTCGTCCTGAACCGGCTCGCGCAGTTCACGAAGCTCCGCCACGAACTCGACTGCCAGTCGAACTGTCCAACTCATGGAATATGCCCCCAGAGTAATATGCCGTCAACATCATTGTCTTGATCGGCTTGCCACTGGGGTGTCCTGACGGGAGCCTGCCGAGACCAAGGTGCGCCTGCCACACTGCAAAGCGACGCGAATGATCAGATTCTGCGCGAGAGCATGGCGTTCCCGCGAAAACGCCGCGGTTCCGATGTGCTATGGTCGCGCCCCGGCACGGAGGCCCGGACGTCCGGCGCGAACGCTCGACCAATGACGAACTCATTGAAATTCCTATCGCTCGCTGGCCTGCTGGCGGCATCGCAGGCCCTCGCCGGCGAACCCTGGATCGCGCCCGGCAACGTCCAGACGCGGCTCGACGTCCAATTGCTGGTCGATGACGGCGTGATCAACCTGCCGATGTCCGGCTGGCCGATCGCGGCGTCGGACCTGGCCAATGCGCTGGCAAAGGTGCCTGCCTCCAACGCCCCGAGCCCGCTGTCGCCCGCTCATGCCGCCGCCATCGCCCGACTCCGCACGCTGGCCACCGAGGGTCGCCCGACTCTGGGTTACGAGCTCCGGGCCGCGGCCCGACCGAGCGTCCTGCGCACCTTCGACGACGAGCCCCGCGAGGAGGGCGAGGTGACCGGCTGGACCAGCGGGTTCATCGGCCAGCGCTGGGGTGCCCGCGTCGAACTGACTGCCGTCGCCGACCCGGACGACGACGACACGATCCGCCTCGACGGCTCGTATTTCGCCGGCAAGTTCGGCAACTGGATCGTCACGGCTGGCGCACAGGACCGCTGGTGGGGTTCGGGCTGGCAAGGCAGCCTGATCCTCGGCAACAGCGCGCGTCCCGTGCCTGCGATCGCGCTCGATCGGGCCGTATCGGACCCGTTCGAATCGAAATGGCTGCGCTGGATCGGGCCCTGGCGCCTCTCGACGTTCATGGGGTACATGGAGGGCGATCGGGAGGATTTCGACCATCCGCTGCTGTTCGGTATGCGGATCTCCGCGCGTCCGCTCGAGGGCCTCGAGATCAGCGTCGATCGTACCGCGCAGTGGTGCGGGGAAGGGCGCTCGTGCACCTGGGACGATTTCTGGAACCTGTGGTCCGGCAACGACAATGCGGGCGAGAACGTGGATCCCGAGGACGAGCCGGGGAACCAGCTCGCCGGTTGGGATATCCGCTGGGCCTCGCCGATCGGCGACTGGAACTACGCGCTTTACAACCAGCACACTGGCGAGACCATCGACAACAAGATTCCGCGCCCGTACCGGAGTTTCGACGTCGTCGGCCTCGAGACCTGGGGCAGCGACGCGATCGACGGCAGCTCGTGGCGAGCCAGCCTCGAGTGGGCCAACACGCGTTGCGGAGGCACCGAGAACGAGCAGCGGCTCTGGGATTGCGCCTACAACAACGGCATCTTCAACGTCGAGGGCTATCGGTCGAAGGGACGGCCGCTCGGCCACGCGATGGACGGGGACGGCCAGATGTACGGGCTGCGCTACATGCGCGTGGATGGCTCCGCACGGACACTCACGGCGTTGTTGCGCTACACGATGGTCAACGAGGGCGGTTTCGTGCCGGACACGCGCCACACGGTTGCGCCCGGTCCGGAAGACTGGTGGAGCGTCGATGTGACCTATCGCTGGCCGATCAGCAGTGGCTGGATCGAGGCCACCGCCGGCGGCGACTACCAGGACCGAGAATGGAACGATACTGACGCCGTGCTTCCCCGCTTCGCGGTGTCGTGGCGCCACGAGTTCCAATAGAATCCGCGCTCCAATATCCGGGGTGCTGCACTTGGCCGAACGATCGAGGCAACGATGGTGGTCGCTGCTGGCGCTCGGCCTCGGGTCCGCGCTCACTGCGACCGCCTCGGCCGAGCCCTGGATTTCCCCGGGCGACGTGCGGCTCCGCCACGACCTGCAGCAGCTTTCCGACCGGGGCCTGCTTTCGGGTCCCACGCTGAGCTGGCCGATCGGGTGGTCGCAGGTCGCGCGCGAGCTTGGCAAACTCGACACGACGGCTTTGTCCCACGGCGAACAGGCCACTGTCGAGCGACTGCGGGCTCGGGCCGCGCGCGAAATGCGCACCGGCGACATCAGCCTCGTCGCGACGCTTTCCGGTGCTGCGGACCCGACGCAGCTGCGGACGTTCGAGGCGACGCCGCGCGAGGAAGGCGAGGCGACGCTGTCCGCCGACTGGCTCGGCCAGCGCTTTGCATGGAAGCTGTCGGCCACCGTGGTGGCCGATCCCGACGACGACCGCGAGCTGCGGCCGGACGGCTCCTACCTCGCGATGAGCCTCGGCAACTGGATGATTTCGGCCGGATACCTCGATCGCTGGTGGGGTCCGGGCTGGCAGGGCAGCCTGATCCTATCGAACAACGCACGGCCGATGCCTTCGATTGCGATCGACCGCAACGAATCCACGCCGTTCGAACTGCCGGTCCTCCGTTGGCTCGGCCCGTGGCGCCTCAGCACGTTCATGCAGCAGTTCGAGAGCGATCGGGACTACAGCAACGCGCTGCTGTTCGGGTTGCGCGCGGAGATCCGCCCGCACCCGACGCTTCAGATCGCGGCGAGCCGCACGGCCCAGTGGTGCGGCGACGGTCGACCCTGCGGCCTCGACACGTTCTGGGACCTGCTGGTCGGCAACGACAACGACCAGGACCTCTCCGAGCAGCCGGGCAACCAGCTGGCCGGCTTCGACGTGCGCTGGTCGTGGCCCGGAGCCCGCGTGCCGCTGGCGCTCTATGCGCAAGCCATCGGCGAGGACGAGGCTGGGTTCATGCCCTCGAAGTACCTGGGACTCTTTGGTGCCGAGGTTTGGGGCGACCTGGCCGGTGGGACGTGGCGGGCGCACTTCGAATACGCGGATACGGCCTGTGATTTCCTGCGGTCGCCGCCGGAATTCGGCTGCGCCTACACGAATGGCATCTATACCTCGGGCTATCGGTATCGCGGTCGGGTCCTGGGTCACTCGATCGATGCAGATGGTGAGGCCATCGGTGCGGGCGCCCTGTTCATCGATTCCCGGGGCCATCGCTGGGAGATGCTGGGCCGCAACGTCAAGCTGAATCGGGCCGGCGTGGCTCCGGGGCATTCGCTGGCGGACGGCGGGGCGACGGTGAATGACGTCGCGGTGACGCACGAGCGGGGCCTTGCATGGGGTAACATTACGGTTTCACTTGGATACACGGACGTCGAATCCGCGGGGCCGACCGTCGTCGAGGACGGCATGCGCGGGTTCGTCACCTGGTCCCGAGAGTTTCGCTGAAACGCCGCCTCGGGACGTACCAGGCGGAGATAGGGAAGAGCATGCGAGGAATCTGGAACTTGTCCGCGCCGCGTTCATTGCTGGTCATGGTCCTGCTGATGGCAGGACTCGGGTCTGGCGCTGTGGTGTATGGGCAGACGCCGACCTCCGAGCAGGTTGAAGCCTTCCGTGACCTTTCTCCGGAGCAGCAGCGGACGGTACTCGAGGCCATGGGCTCCGGCAGTGGGCAGTCCGGGACCACGCGTTCTGACCAGCGCATTGAGACGCCGTCAACGGTGCGGCCACGATCGACGGAGGACGATCGACTTCGCAACCTGACTTTGGACGGCGAACCGCGGCTGGCGGCCGGTGACACCTTGATCGTCGAACTTGAGCCCGTGCTGGTCGAGGGCGAGGAGCGCGTGCTCACCGAGCGACCGGCCCAACCCGCGGTCGCATTGCAGGAGACAGGCGCTGCGACTGGCCGAGCAGGGACTGCGGCATCGGGCGTCGCCGCCGCGCCGCAGACCCAGCAGCCGGCCCAGGCGCCGGCCCCGCGCAGGGCGATCCAGCGTACCAAGTCCGAGCAGGCTGATCTCGATCGCTTCATCGAGACCGTGAGGCGCGGCAATCCCTACCGATTGGATCGCACCGGGGCGCTCGACCTGCCTGGGCTCGGCCTGGTGCCACTCGCCGGCCTGACCGTGCTGCAGGCGACCCAGCGACTCGCGATCGAACCGTTCCTGCGTGAATTTCGCATTCGGCTGACACTGCTGCCGCTGGAGCCGGTCGACACGGATGCCCTGAAACCCTTCGGTTACGACCTGTTTGCCGGGGTGCCAACCACGTTTGCACCCGTGACGGACGTTCCGGTGCCCTCGGAATACGTGATCGGGCCGGGAGATCGCTTCGACGTCCAGTTGATCGGTAACACGAAGGGTAAGCATTCGCTGGTCGTCAATCGCGACGGCCGGGTCATGTTCCCGGAGCTGGGTCCCATCGCCGTCAGCGGGCTGCGCGTCGATGAAGCGAAGGCCCGCATCGAGCAACGTGTGGCGGACCAGATGATCGGCACGCAGGTGACCGTTTCCATGGGTGACCTGCGCACGATCCGAGTCTTCGTGGTCGGCGAAGCCAATCAGCCGGGTTCGTACACGGTCAGCAGCCTGGCAACCGTCACGAACGCACTGTTCGTCAGCGGCGGCGTGAAACCGATTGGGTCGCTGCGCAACATCCAGCTGAAGCGCAACGGACGCATGGTCTCCCGGCTCGACCTGTACGATCTGCTGCTGAACGGAGATACCTCGGGCGACGCCCGCCTGCTGCCGGGGGACGTGATCTTCATTCCGCCTGTGGGTACCACGGTCGGGGTCACCGGCGAAGTTCGGCGGCCGGCGATCTACGAATTGCAGGGAGAGGCGAGCGCGGCTGACCTGCTGCATTTGGCTGGTGGACTCACGCCGGAGGCAGATCCGCGGCTTGCAACGCTCCAGCGCATCGATGAGAGGCGCGAGCGCGTCGTGGTGGACGTCGATTTGACCAACCCGCAGGCGCGCAGCACGCGCCTGCGTACCGGCGATCTGCTGCGCGTCCCCGGCGTCAGGGCGACGTACTCGAACGCTGTCAGGGTCGATGGGCACGTGCTGCGGCCCGCATCGGTCGAGTACCGTGGTGGTCTACGGCTGACGGACGTCATCCCGTCGGCCGACGACTTGAAGCCGAATGCGGATCAGCGTTACGTCTTGATTCGCCGCGAGGATGCCGGTTCGCGCCGCGTGCAAGTGGTCTCTGCCGATCTCAGCGAGGCGTGGCGTGCGCCGACGACGGACGCGAATCCGCGGTTGGCCCCGCGCGATCGGATCTATGTGTTCGACCTAGAGACCGGTCGGCGCGCAATCCTCGATCCGATACTGCAGGAACTCAAGCTGCAGGCCGTGAGCGACGAGCCGTCGCAGGTCGTGCGTGTCTCGGGGCGCGTGCGCGTGCCCGGCGAATATCCGCTGGAGCCGGGCATGACCGTCAGCGACCTGATTCGCGCCGGCGGCGGGCTCTCGGAGGAGGCTTATGGCGGCGAGGCGGATCTGGCGCGTTACGAGGTACGGGATGGACAGTCCCGCAAGACGGACGTCGTCAAGGTTGACCTGAGGCGCGCCCTGGCGCGCGATCCGACCGCAGACCAGGTGCTGGCGCCGTTCGACTTCCTGGTCGTCAAGGAAATCTCCCAGTGGTCTTCCCAGGAGACGGTCCGGCTGGAGGGTGAAGTCCGTTTTCCGGGCGAATACCCGATCGAGCGCGGCGAAACTTTACGTTCGGTCATCGAAAGGGCCGGCGGACTGACGCCGCTTGCGTTCCCGCAGGGCAGCGTCTTCACGCGCGAGTCGCTCAAGGAGCGCGAGAGGCGCCAGGTTGAAATCCTGGTCGACCGATTGAAGCAGGACCTCGGCACGTTGGCCCTGCAGGCCACGCAGGCATCCGCGGGTGCTCCGCAACAGGCCTCCGAGACCCTGGCGATCGGCCAGTCGTTGCTCGCCGACCTGCGGAATGCCGAGCCGGTGGGCCGCCTCGTGATCGACCTCGACCGGATCATGGCTGCGGACGAAGGCTCGGCCGCCGACGTGATTCTCAAGGATGGTGACATTCTGCGAGTACCCCAGACAGCGCAGGAAGTGACGGTGATCGGCGAGGTGCAGAGCGCCACGTCGCACTTGTTCGATCCAGGGTTTGCGCGCGATGACTACATCCGCATGAGCGGCGGCACGACGCAGAAGGCAGACGACCGGCGGATCTACGTGGTCAGGGCCAACGGGAGCGTGGAGACAGGCAGCGGCAGCCGCTGGTTCCGCAACGCCGGCTCAATCCAGCCGGGCGACACGATCGTCGTGCCGCTGGATGCAGAGAGGATGAGGCCGCTGCCGTTGTGGACGGCGGTGACGACGATCATCTTCAACCTTGCCGTGGCCGTCGCAGCCGTGTCAGGCATCTAGCGGAGTCCCGCGCATGACCGTGATGCAAGGCAATGAGTTCGAGGCACGGCCTGTGATATGAACATGAAAGCCGACGACACGTGCATCCATGTCGTGCGTGCCAATGGCGGTGTTGAGGCCGGCAGTCGCAGCAAATGGTTCAGATCGAGCAGTGACAGGACGGCGTGGGGCACGATCGTCGTGCCGATCGATGCCGGGCGCATGAGGCCGCTGCCGCTGTGGACGGCTGTAACAACCATTGTTTTCAACTTGGCCGTGGCTGTGGCCTTCGCCGCCGTCGGCAATTTCTAGCACACCCACAGATCATGTCCCACGCGCCACCCGACGACGACGTTTCGCAATACCCGGCTGATCTGGATCGGCGCCCGGCAGTGTCCGAGCCTCGAAGTCCCGAACTGGACCTCGTTCAGTTGGTGCGGGTCATTCGCAAGCGATGGCGCTGGATTGCCGGCGTGACTGCCGCGTTTACCGTCCTTGGCGTGGCTTACGCACTCATGTCCACGCCCTATTATCGTGCGGAAGCCGTGCTGTTGCCTCGAGACAAGAACGCGACGAGCGGGTTGTCCGGCCAGCTCTCGCAATTTGCCGGCCTCGCCGGTCTCGCGGGCATTAGCGTGGGCTCCACTGACAAGCAGGAGCCGTTGGGTGTGCTTCGCTCGCGGGGATTCGCACGCCGCTTCATAGAAGAGAACAATTTGCTCGGCGTGCTGGTGGGGGACTCGCGGCCGACCGCAATCTTGATGACAGGCAACCCGGATGCATCGAATGACATACGCCGTGTCGTCGACAGGTTTTCCCGCACCGTTATGGCTGTCAGTGAAGACAAGAAATCGGGCCTGGTGGTCTTGTCAATCACCTGGAAGGACCCTGAACTCGCAGCAGCGTGGGCGAACAAGATCGTCAAGCAGGTGAACGACGAGATGCGGCGACGTGCATTGCAGGAATCAGAAGCGAATATCCGATACCTGCAGGCGCAACTCGCCAAGACCGACGTCGTCTCGATCCGTCAATCGATCTCGAGCATTCTCGAGACGGAAATGCAGAAAGCCATGCTTGCCCAGGGGACGGCGGAGTACGCCTTTCGTGTGATCGATCCCGCGGTTCCGCCCGCGCTGCGCGCTCGACCGAAGCGTGCCTTGATCGTACTGCTGGGTTTGTCTGCCGGGCTCGTGTTTTCGATCCTCGTGGCACTTCTGGCGGGCCCGGCGGCACGATTGGCTGCCGCGGCACGTCATGACTAGTTCCGGGAACGGCAGCCGGGTTCGCGGAGACCGGTCGGGTCCGGACCTGGTTTCAGCATCGACCGTATCTGCGCGCAGCCCAATGCGTCACTGCTGGACAGGATCTATCGCGCGGGATTGAACGCATGGCGGATGAACCCGACAAAGGCAGGTTCCTGTCAGTTGCCTCGATCTACATCGTGTCGAACATTGTCAATGCTTGCGTCCCGTTTCTGTTGCTTCCGGTATTGACGCGACACCTTGATCCGAGCGAATACGGTAAAATCGCGATGTTTCAGGTTCTGCTGGGGGCGGTTGGTGCGTTGGTCGGACTGAGCGTGGACGGCGCGGCCAGCCGCAAGTATTTCGATCGCGGCCTTAGCGCCCGGGACGCCCGGCATTTCATTGCATCGTGCCTCCAGATCCTCGTTGCAAGCAGTGGGGTCGTACTGGCAGGCACACTCGTCTTTCGCGTCGCCATTTCCAACCTTCTGGATCTGCCGGAGAAGTGGGTCCTCTGGGCGGTGATCGTCTCGGCAGGGTCGGCACTCATCCAGATACGTCTCGGGCAGTGGATGGTTCGACGGCAGGCAATCCGCTATGGCTCGCTCCAGGTTGGGCAGAGCGTGCTCAACGTGTCCCTCTCCCTGATATTCGTGGTCTTGCTGCATTGGGGCGCCGATGGCCGGATCATGGGCCAGAGCCTGAGTATCCTCGCTTTTGCGGTCGTCGCGTTCGCATTGATGTACAGGGATCGACTGCTGAGCTTTTTTGTATGGCGGCCAGATTACCTGAGGGAGGCACTTTCGTTCGGCCTTCCCTTGGTTCCGCACATCGCCGGCATCTATCTCCTGAGTACCGTTGACCGGCTGGTCGTCAATTCCAAGCTTGGTCTCGCCGAGGCGGGCATCTACGTGGTAGCGGTTCAGCTGTCTACGGCGATGGCGCTGGTTTTCGATGCCATCAACAAGGCTTACGTGCCATGGCTGTACGATCAGCTCAAAGCGGAGATCGCCGAGCGGAAGCGCCAGATCGTGCGGTTCACATATGCTTGGTACGCAGCGATCGCGAGCGGCGTGGCGCTCGCGTTTCTTGTTGGCCCGGCCCTGGTTTCTCGAGTGGTCGGAGACCAGTATGCGGGCGCCGGGCAACTGATCGGATGGCTGTGCCTGGGACAAGGTCTCTCGGGTATGTACCTGATGGTCACCAATTATGTCTTCTATTCGAAGCGAACAGGACTGCTCTCGGCTGTTACCATTTTTTCGGGCGTACTGAATGTCGGGCTCTTGCTGCTGCTGGTCGAGTCGCAAGGACTCGCAGGCGCCGCGATCGCATACAGTATCGCCATGGGAGTTCGCTTTCTGCTGACGTGGTGGGTTGCGCAGCGGCGGTACCCGATGCCATGGCTGTATTTCCTCTCCAGGAACGGATGATGCTCACGAAATCAAGCATGCTCGTGACCGGTGGTACGGGTTCCTTCGGGAACACATTCGTACCGATGACCTTGGAAAGATACGATCCGAAGCGACTCGTTATTTTCTCCCGTGATGAGATGAAGCAGTGGGAGATGGCCAAGAAGTTCGGCGATGATCCCCGCGTGCGGTTTTTCATCGGCGATGTCCGCGACAGGGATCGGCTCTATCGAGCGCTCGATGGGATTGACTACGTCGTGCATGCGGCGGCGACGAAGATCGTTCCTACTGCAGAGTACAACCCCTTTGAATGCGTGAAGACCAATATCAACGGCGCAATGAACCTGATCGATGCCTGCATCGATCAGAAGGTCAAGAGAGTCGTCGCACTTTCGACGGACAAGGCGAGCAGCCCGGCTAATCTTTATGGTGCGACCAAGTTGGCCGCGGACAAGTTGTTCATCGCCGGCAACTCCTATTCCGGCGAGAAGAACACGCGCTTTTCGGTCGTACGCTACGGCAACGTCATGGGTTCTCGCGGCTCGGTGATCCCATTTTTCCTCTCGATCAAGGATAAGGGTGTGCTGCCGATCACCGACGCTCGAATGACGCGCTTCATGATTTCACTGGAGCAGGGCGTGGAACTCGTCTGGCACGCATTTGAGGACATGGAAGGCGGAGAGATCTACGTCAAAAAGATCCCCTCCATGAAAGTTGTCGACCTGGCGAAGGTCGTGGCCCCGGATGCTGCCCACGAGTTCGTCGGTATTCGCCCGGGTGAGAAATTGCACGAACAGATGATCGGCGAGGAGGACTCGCATTACACGTACGAGTACCCCGATCATTTCAAGATTCTTCCGGCCATCAACAACTGGGACACCTGCGAGAAAAGGATCAAGGACGGTACGAAAGTCCGCGAAGGGTTCAGCTATACGAGCGACAACAACCAGGAGTGGATGAGTGCCGATACGCTGCGCAAGTGGATTGTCGCGAGCCGGGGCGAAATCGGGAAGATCTGAGGCATGATTCCCTACGGTCGCCAGGAAATAACCCAGGCCGACGTGGAGGCCGTCCTGGCTGTGCTGCAGTCGGACTACCTTACCCAGGGTCCGATGGTCCCGCTGTTCGAGGCAGCTCTGGCCCGGCAATGCGGCGCCTGCCACGCCGTTGCGGTAAATAGCGCGACTTCGGCATTGCACGTGGCCTGCCTCGCACTCGGGTTGGGTCGCGGCGATTGGCTCTGGACGAGTCCCAATACGTTCGTTGCATCGGCCAATTGCGGTTTGTATTGCGGCGCCAACGTCGATTTCGTTGACATCGATCCAAAGACATTCAATCTCTGTCCAGCTGCGCTCGAGTACAAGCTCAGGTGTGCCGAGCGTGACGGGCGGCTGCCGAAGGTGGTGGTGCCGGTGCATTTCGGCGGACAGTCGTGCGATATGCGTGCGATCCATGCGCTCTCGCAGCAGTACGGCTTCAAGATCATCGAAGACGCGTCTCATGCGGTGGGCGGCAGTTACAAGGGAGCGGCAATCGGAAGCTGCGGGTACAGCGACGTGACGGTGCTCAGTTTCCATCCCGTCAAGGTCATCACCACGGCCGAAGGCGGGATGGCTCTGACCAGGGACCCACGGGTCGCCTCCCGCATGGCGCTGTTGCGCACTCACGGCATCACCCGCGATGAAGCGCAGATGACCCGCAGTCCGGATGGCCCCTGGTATTACCAGCAGGTCGACCTCGGCTTCAATTACCGCATGACCGAGTTGCAGGCGGCGCTTGGGCTAAGCCAGTTGACCCGTCTCGAAGCCTACGTCGCGCGACGCCATGAATTGGCGCACCGGTACGATGCCTTGCTGGCGGAGTTTCCCGTCGTTGCGCAACGGCGGGATCCGGACAGCTATTCCGGAATGCACCTGTACGTGATCCGGCTTCAGCTCGACCGGATCAAGCGAACCCGACGTGAGGTCTTCGAGGCGCTTCGCGCCCTGGGAATCGGGGTCAACGTGCATTACATTCCCGTGCACAGGCAGCCGTATTTCGAGCGCATGGGGTTCAAGGCAGGGGACTTCCCGCAGGCCGAGTCCTATTATGCCGAGGCGATCAGTCTGCCGATGTTCCCAACCCTCAGCGATCGGCAACAGCGCGAAGTTGTCGCCGCCCTGGCCAAAGCAATCGAATCATGAGGCTGGCTGTCATTCCTGCCCGCGGCGGCAGCAAGCGAATCCCGCGCAAGAACATCAAGGTCTTTTGCGGCCGACCGATCATTGCATGGTCGATCGAGGCGGCCGCCAGGAGCGGCTGTTTCGATCGCATCATCGTTTCGACGGACGACGAGGAAGTGGCCGATGTCGCGCGTGCTTGCGGGGCGGAGGCCCCTTTCCTGCGACCGCCCGAGTTGTCCGACGACATCACCGGTACGATTCCAGTCGTCGCGCATGCGATCCGTTGGCAGCGCCAGTCGGGTGTGGCGGCAACGTATGTCTGCTGCATTTATGCCACCGCACCCTTCATCGATGTGTCAGACCTCCGGAGCGGGTACGAAGTACTCGTCCAGTCGCAAAGCGACTACGCATTCGCGATAACGAAGTTCGCGTCGCCGATCCAGCGCGCAATTCGCATCACGCGGGACAACCGCATCGAGATGTTCCATCCCGAGCAATTCAATTCACGCTCGCAGGATCTCGAGGAAGCGTTCCACGACGCCGGGCAGTTCTACTGGGGAAGGGCCGACGCGTGGCTGGCGGAGACGCCAGTCTTCTCGGCCGCCGCGACGCCGGTCGTGCTGCCGCGCTATCGTGTGCAGGACATCGACACCCCAGACGACTGGATCCGTGCGGAAATCATGTTCCGTGCTATCGACCAGGCAACCTCGTTGGCCGACAGGGAAAAATCATGACATCGCAGGACAAGTTCAGGACCGAACAGGAAGCTTTCTGGGCGGGCGAATTCGGCACCGAGTACATCGAGCGAAACCAGGGTGACGCGCTGCTCGCCTCGAACCTCCAGTTCTTCGCGGGGGTGTTACGGCGTGCACAGGCAATCGGGACGTGCATCGAGTTCGGAGCGAACGTCGGGATGAACCTGAAGGCGCTCAAATTGCTCCGCCCTGGAGTCGACGCCCACGGCATCGAGATCAATCCAGAGGCCGCGCGGCAGCTGGCCGAGGTCATCCCGCGGTCGAACGTTCACAACGTTTCAATCCTCGACTTCCAGCCGAAGCTGACTTGGGACCTTGTGCTAATCAAGGGCGTGCTGATCCACATCGATCCATCCGCCCTTGACCAGGTGTACGAGAAGCTGGTTTCGGCAGTCGGTCGATTCCTGCTGGTGGCCGAATACTACAACCCGTCGCCAGTGGCCATTCCCTACCGGGGTCACGCGAACCGCTTGTTCAAACGCGATTTTGCGGGTGAGATCATGGAACGGCATCCGCAGTTGCAGCTCGTGGACTACGGATTCACTTACAGGCGCGACCCCTGCTTCCCGCAGGACGACATCACGTGGTTCTTGATGGAAAAGCGCTAGCGCGCCGAGGGAAGACGGACGAAATGTTGACCTACTGCAAGATGTGCGTAATGCCGGACACGAAGCCGGACCTGCACCTGGATGACGACGGCGTCTGCAATGCCTGCCGCAGTTACGAAAGCCGGGCGAGCGTTGACTGGGACGCCCGGTACGCCGACCTACTGCGGGTATTGGAAAGGTACCGCACTGGTGCCGATGGCAACTGGGACTGCATCGTGCCCGTCAGCGGCGGCAAGGACAGCACCTACCAAGTGGTCAGGATGCTGCAGCTGGGTCTCAACCCGCTGTGCGTGACCTCGACCACGTGCGACCTGTCCGAGCTTGGTCGCCTGAATATCGAGAATTTGAAACGGCTCGGCGTCGACCACATCGAGGTATCGCCAAACCCCATCGTCCGCGCGAAGCTGAATCGAATCGGACTGACACAGGTCGGAGACATTTCCTGGCCGGAGCACGTCGGCATCTTCACGATCCCGGTGCGTGCCGCGGTGCAGTTCAACGTCCCGTTGATCGTGTGGGGCGAGAATTCGCAGAACGAGTACGGTGGGCCGGCCGCGGCTTCCGGAAACAACGTACTCAATCGCCGCTGGCTCGAGGAATTCGGTGGCCTGCTGGGAATGCGTGTGTCGGACCTGGTCGGCCAGGAGGGAATCGAGGCCAAGCACCTCATCCACTATACCTATCCGTCCGACGACGACCTTGCGCGCGTTGGTGTCACCGGTCTCTTCCTCGGCCACTATATTCCCTGGGACGGCCTCTCCAATGCGCTGATCGCGCAGGCGAACGGATTCCGGACCTGCGAGACGGTCGTCGAAGGTTCCATGGTCAACTACGAGAACCTGGACAACCACCAGACGGGTATCCACGACTACTTCAAGTTCCTGAAGTTCGGCTTTGGTCGTGCCACCGATCTCGCATGCCTGCACATCCGTCGTGGCCGGCTGACGCGGCAGGACGGCCTGGAGGCGGTCAAGCGGCTCGACGGAAAGTTCCCCTGGCGCTATCTCGGCAAATCGCTCGAGGACATACTTCGTCCCCTCGACATTACGGCAGATGAGTTCGTTCGTGTCTGCGACAAGTTCACGAACAAGAAGATCTTCAAGCGCGATGTCAGCGGATCGCTGCTGAAGGACCGGGAAGGCAACCTCGTCAAGGTCAACTACGACAATCCATGAAAGTCGGGGTCATCGACTACGGCGTTGGCAACCTCGGTTCCGTGCTGCGCGCGCTCGAGGAGTTGCGAGTGTCGCCGACCCTCGTGAATCGGCCGGTCGACATGCACGCGAATGACTGCCTGATCCTCCCGGGCGTTGGAAATTTCTCCGACTGCATGCGCCTGCTCGAGGCCGGCGGATGGGCCAATGCGATCCGCGACGAGGCATTGGGATTCCGGCGCCCATTGCTGGGCGTGTGCGTGGGCATGCAACTCCTCGCGGACTTCGGCATGGAGGGTGCGGAATCGGGCGCCGTCGGCGGCACACCCGGCCTGGGACTGGTGCCGGGACGGGTCGAGCATCTGCGTACGCTCGGTTGCTCCCGTCGCTTGCCACACGTGGGCTGGAACAGCGTCACGAGCCAGGGGCCGCCCGCAGGGCTGTTCGAGGGTATTCCCGACGGCACCGACTTTTACTTCGTCCACAGCTACGGGTTCGCACTGCAGGATGCGGCTGACCTGCTGGCGACCACCGATCATGGAGTCCAGGTGACCGCGGCGATCCACCGGGGGAACGTCTGGGGCACCCAGTTCCATCCGGAAAAGAGCTCTCGCGCCGGATTCCGGGTGCTTCGGAATTTCATGTTTGCGGCGCAATGCTGAAAGTTCGCATCATCCCGACCTTGCTCTGGAAGCAGTTCGGACTCGTCAAGGGTGTCGCGTTCGACAGTTGGCGACGCGTCGGCCCGGTCCTGCCCGCCGTGAAGGTCTATAACCAGCGCGAGGTGGACGAGCTGATCATCATGGACATCATTGCGCATAAATCGGCCGATGACCTTGATTACGAGTCGATCGATGATTTCGGCCGGGACTGCTTCGTGCCCCTGACGGTCGGCGGCGGAATCGTTCGCATGGAGCAGGTGCAGCGCCTCCTGCGTGCGGGAGCAGACAAGGTCAGCCTCAATACGTCTGCGTACGTGAAGCCTAAGCTGATCACGGAGATCGCCAAGCGCCACGGTGGCCAGTGCGTCGTGGTGAGCGTGGACGTCCGGCCGGATCCTGCGGGAGGTTGGCGGTGCTACAGTCACGCGGGCTGCCGCGATACCGGCAGAGACGTGATTTCCTGGGCGCGCGAGGCACAGGACCGTGGTGCGGGCGAGTTGCTGATCACATCGATCGAACGGGACGGGACATTGCAGGGCTACGATCTGGCCTTGATCGAAGCCGTTGCAAGTGCGGTAAGCATTCCGATCATCGCCTCAGGTGGAGCCGGCACGTACCTGGACATGGTGGCCGCCGTGACCGAGGCGGGAGCGTCGGCAGTGGCCGCCGCGAGCATGTTCCACTTTACCGAGCAAACTCCGGCGGGTGCCAAGGCGGCCCTGGCGCAAGCCGGCGTCCCCGTACGTAAGCCGTACCTGACAGGTGCGACCGGGTGAGCCTCGCGGTTGCTTTTCGAGCCGATGCCTCCAGTGCAATCGGTACGGGACACGTGATGCGGTGCCTGACACTTGCCGATGCGCTGGCCTCGGTGGGCGCTTCCTGCAGGTTCGTTTGCCGGCAGGCGCCGGGTGATCTCATCGAGCGGATTCAGCGACGCGGATTCGACGTCGGGTGCTTGCCACCCGCGGGGGCAGCGCCTCCAGATCCGGGCGGGCGGCATCAGACGTCCATGACGAATCCTGCGGTCTTGAACGCACCGTACGCGACAGACGCCGATCAGACGCTCGCGGCCCTCGGTCGCGGGGTCGTCGATTGCCTGGTGGTCGACCACTACGCGCTCGATGCTCGTTGGGAGATGAAGCTCCGCGGTGCTTGCCACAACCTTTGCGTCATCGACGATCTCGCCGATCGGCCGCACGATTGCGATCTGCTGCTCGATCAGAACTGGTTTGCAGACGCGACCCTGCGCCGGTATGACTCCCTGGTGCCAGCACACTGCATCAAGCTGCTCGGACCTCAATTCGCACTGCTGGGGCCGGACTACGCGTCCTTGCGAGGCCTGATGCCACGACGGGACGGCCTCGTGCGCCGGGTCATGGTGTCGCTGGGCGGCGGTGATCCAACGAACGAAACGGCCAAGGCCCTGGAGGCGCTGATGCAGCCCGACCTTGCGCCGTTGGCCGTGGACGTTGTCATCGGGGCCAATCATCCCTGCCCCGAGATGGTCGCCGCGCTCGTCGAACGGCGGCCGGGAACGATCCTGCATGCGGATCTTCCGAGCCTGTCGGGCTTGATTGCCCGGTCGGATCTCGGCATCGGTGCCGGCGGCGTCACAGGCTGGGAGCGCATGTGTCTGGGCTTGCCGAGCGTGGTCGTGAGTATCGCCGACAATCAGACGCCTACGAACGTGGCGCTGGCCGAGGCGAACCTCATCTACTTCGTCGGCATGGCAGGCAACGTAGACGCCGACGACATCGCTCGGGTGGTCAGGCAGGCAGTGGGCTCGCCCGCGACGTTGGCGGCAAGAGCGGCATCGATGCAGGCGCTAGTGAGTGCAGACGGCGCGAAAATCGTCTGCAACATCCTCTCGGAACTGGCTGGCGGCGATGCCACTGCGTCCGCTCACTGAGCTTGACCTGCCGGTCGTCCGGGCCTGGCGCAACTCGCCGGAGGTCCGGGCGAGCAGCTATTCCCGGCACATCATTACCGAGGCGGAGCACGCGTCCTGGTTCGCGAGCCTGCGGGACAATCCCCGGGTGCGCGCGTACGTCTACATGGACAACGAGGGCGTGCCCAGCGGCGTCGTATCGTTTACGGACTATCGGCCAGAGGCCGGTAGTTCCCACTGGGGGTTCTACGCGGCACCTGGCGCACCGCGAGGAACCGGCACCGGCCTGGGAGTCTGCGCGCTCGACGAGGCATTCGACCGGCTGGGGCTGCACAAGCTCAATGCCGAAGTCCTGTCGAACAATGGTCAAAGCATCCGCTTTCACGAAAAGCTGGGATTTCGCCGAGAGGGCCTGTTCCGCGAGAATTTCTTCGACGGAGCGGCTTACATCGACGTCGTGCGATTCGGGCTGACGGACCGCGAGTGGCGCGCAGGCCGCGCGGCCATCGTTCGAAGTTAAGTTGCTGCAGGCGCGGGCAGTCCCGGAGCGTGAGTGGACACAGGGGGGCACGCGCCGCTCGTGGCAGGTCGGTGCTGCACTAACGCGTCCTGCGGGTATGGTTTCGCCGCGTATCCGACGCTAAAATGCCCGGTTTGGACTAAAGTGTCCGCGCAGGCTAATTACTGAATCACGGCGTCTTCTTGCATCGGGGCACCGCACTGCCCGTGGGGCCTGGACACCACCGTGCACGAACGAACCCCACCGATCCGCGTACCCGGAAGTCAGCCATGGACTTATTCATCAACGGACGAAGAATCAGCCACGAGGATCCTCCGTATGTGATCGCCGAGCTGTCGGCGAACCACAATGGGAAACTGGAACGCGCGCTCGAAACGATCGACGAAGCTCAACGTTGCGGTGCACACGCGGTCAAGCTGCAAACCTACACCGCCGACACGATGACTATCGATTGCGACCTGCCAGACTTCCTGATCAACGGCGGTCCGTGGGACGGCTATCGACTCTACGACCTGTACAAGCAGGCGCAGACTCCTTTTGAGTGGCATAAACCGATCTTCGAGCACGCGCGCAGGCGGGGGCTTACGATCTTCTCGACCCCTTTCGACGAGTCGGCCGTGGACCTGCTCGAGGAACTGCAGGCGCCCGCCTACAAGATCGCGTCATTCGAACTCACTGACCTGCCGCTGATCCGCTATGTTGCGCGCACGCGCAAGCCCATGATCATGTCGACGGGCATGGCAAGTGAGCAGGAGATTGCGGAAGCCGTGGATGCCGCCCGGGACGCGGGGTGCCAGCAACTCGTTCTGTTGCATTGCATCAGCAGCTATCCCGCGCCGATCGACCAGGCGAACCTGCGCCGCATCCCCCAACTCGGGCAGCGATTCTCGGTTCTGTCCGGACTGTCGGACCATACGTTGGGCACGACGGCCTCGATAGCGGCCGTCGCACTTGGCGCACGCGTGATCGAGAAGCACTTCATTCTCAGTCGCGCCGAAAAGGGGCCGGACAGCGACTTCTCGCTCGAGCCAGACGAATTACGACGTCTCTGTGAGGAGACGCGTGATGCCTGGAGCGCGCTCGGTCGAGAGGGCTACGAGCGGCAGCCCGCCGAGGCGGGGAACGCCGTGTTCCGTCGTTCAATATATTTCGTGCGCGACATGACTGCGGGGCAGGCTGTGACTCGAGACGACATCAAGCGAATCCGGCCCGGTTTCGGCCTGCAGCCCAGGTACTTCGACGCACTGATCGGCAGGCGCTTGAAGTTCGCCGTGCGCAGAGGAACACCGACAGCGATGGATCAGTTCCTCGACTGATTGTTTGGGCCAACCTGAGATGGATCAAGCGAAGCCACGAGGTGGCGTCGCGGCAGGCGACATTGAAGACTGACCATTTGCAGCGAGGAGAAGCCCGCAGCGTCGACGCTGGCAGGGCCCTCATCATCGATCAAGAGACATGAGCAGCGGCTTCAAGACCACTCTGAAACGATTCGTCCCTCCGATCGTCATCGACTCGATTGGTTTCGCGCGCGCTGCCGGGCGCTTTCTGCACGCGATGCCGCAGCTTCGGCAGAACAGGAGCATGAAGGCGCGATACCTGGGTGAGTCGGTCTACATCCTGGGCAACGGCCCTTCACTTCGCGATTTCGACCTGAAGTCGATCGGCAGCGTTCCGGTCATCACGATGAATCATTTCGAACTCCATCCGAACAAGGATTCGGTTTCCATCGTTGCTCATTGCATCGGCGAACCCTATCGAGGCGACACCTGGGAAGACCCCATGCCCATGATCGAAGGCGTCAGGGCGAAGTCTTACTGGGTCAACGCCGATGCCATACCGTACTTCAGCGGCCGAAACGTCCCGAATCTGCATTTCTATCTTCCCGGTGTGCGCAAGACTGCGCTGCTGATGCAAGGAGACAATCTCGCGGCCGTAGCGCTAGGGTTCCAGTCCACGGCGCAGATGGCGATCGTGCTTGCGTTGTACCTCGGCTTCAAGAAGATCTACCTACTCGGACTGGATCACGATTGGCTGGTCACCCGCGGCTATTCGCCGCACTTCTACGAAGAGCCAGACCACATGGCAAAAGCCGATCTTTCCCGCTTTACGTATACGGATATGATCCGCATCAGCCTCGACCTGTTCGAGACCTATCAGAAGATCGCGAAAATTGCCGCGAAGCGCGGCGCTAGAATCGTCAATCTGTCGTCCTCATCGTATCTCGATGTATTCCCGACGTACGACAGGCCGTAGCAGGATGAGGAACCTGCTCCCTGGTCTGTCGGCTCGCATGGGACCTTCGCCTGCCGGGGCAAATGCCCTCATCCTCGGTCTGGACCGATGCGCCAAATCAAGTACCTGATGTGGCTCGTCTGGTTTGGGCCCATTCTCCTGCTGCTGTCGCCACTGCATGATTTTGCGCACGTCGCAAATCCCTGGTATGTGGCGCTGATAGCAGTCGCGGTGCTGTCGATTGCGTCCGGCATCCGTAACAGGCAGGTTCAACTGACGCATTCCGCGCTGCAGAACCGATACATTATTTACGTCAACCTCGTGTTCGTCGCGATCTTGTTCTGCGGGACGATCGTCACGCTGTATTCCGTCATGTCCCGTTGGGGAGGCCTGGCAGCGAACCGGGAACTCTTTGAAAGCGAGCATCGCCTTTACAGTTACCTGTTCTCGATCACTGTGTTCTCCGCATTCACCCTTGCAATGTCCCCCTTCGTGCCAACCCTATACAGGTCGTTTGCGCGACTTACATGGCTGATGTGCGGCGTATTGCTGCTCTTGACGGGCAACCGGCAGTTGGTTTTCTTTTCGCTGATCTACCTCACGGTCTACGTGCTCGGCATTTCGAGGAGTCCCGGGCGGCTGTTTCGGCGGGTACTGCTCGGCGGGTCGATGGTCGTGATACTCGCGATTGTGTTCAGCATCATGAGGCTCGACTACATCGAGGCGGAGGATCTTGGAACCTACGGCTCATACATGTCGCTCCTGACCGGCGCGACGTGTGAGGGCAGCGATCTCTGCGACACTTGGCTCGAGGCGGTCTATCAACTTCTTTACGCGTACACGGGCATGAACTACACGGGCCTGACGTACTCGATCGATTTCTTTTACTCGAACGGTGGATTCCCCTTTGCGTCCACCTCGTTTCCGGTCCTGTACCGACGGCTCGAGTCCGCGGGCATGGTTGAAGGACTGCAGCGTTACGTTGTCGACTACGATCGTTTCATCGCGCGCGCTTCCGGCGGCGAGTTCTCGAATTTCTTCTCGTCCATGTGGGGTGCAGTGGCGATCGAGAGTGGGTTTGTAGGGCTGCTGCTGGTTACCGCGGCTCTCGCGCTCATAGTTCGCCTCCTGTCGAACCGGGTGACCCGGGTTGGCAACGAGACGGTATACGTGCCGTTCGTCTTCGTGTGCGCCGGCATGATCTTCGGCCTCATGCAATTTCCGTTCACGGAACCGTTTCTGTTCTTTGCGCTCGTCAACATGCTTGTTCACTGTGTGATCATGATTTCTGCCACCGATAATGGCGGTCCCGGTAGTTCCAAGGCTTCAGCGCATGCAGGGGTCGCGAAAGCGAATGTCCAATGCGGAACTGGCGGACCTGCGGCGCGACGGTTGGACGGCGTGCCATGAGTGATCCTCTGGTTTCGATCGTAGTGGTGACCCTCAACTGCGGCCCAAAGATTGCCGGCACGCTCGGCAGTATCGTCAGCCAGCATTCGCGGCAGTCGATCGAAGTCGTGGTCGTCGATGGGGCATCGACCGACAACACGCTCGACGAGGTGAGGAAGTATTCGCCTGAAACACTACTTTCGGCCAAGGATGGGGGAATCTATGAGGCCATGAACAAAGGCATCGGAGTCGCGAAGGGCGCTTATTGCATGTTCATAAACGCGGGTGACGAACTGGCGTCCACTACTGTAATCGATGCCCTTCGCGCAGAGTTGGAAGCAGGCGCGCACGACCTGCTGATTGGCGATCACGTGGTTTGCTACAATGATGGTCTGCGTATCCTGGTAAAGCCGAGGTGGCCGGGCAGCACAGCCGGAATGCCTTTTTCGCACCAGGCGGCGGTGTATCGGACATCGATACTGCGCAAGTTCCCGTTCGACTCTACGTATCGATTGGCCGCCGATTACGATCAGCTGTTGCGCTTGCTTAGGAGCGGCGTCGAACCGTTTCGAGTCGATCTGCTGTTGTCGGTGGTGGAGGCGGGCGGTGTCTCAGATCTCAGGCGGATAAAGGTCATACGCGAGTGGACCCGCATTGGCGGCTTTCGATTGTCATATCTTCGGTACCTCAGTCAGTTCGTGGTGCAGCAACTTGCGGCTCGACTGCTCCCCGCGCGCTTGCACGATGCTATCCGTAGGCGTGTGAGGATATTCAAGGGAGCGTAGCGATTCACGCAACCTGCGCAACGCCGTTGGACGCCGCGCACTCGTGTTTCGATTCGGGCAGTCGTCCATTAACATAGCCAGGCCATCGGCCGATTGATGAATACAGATGCGTAAGAGCGTTGTCACGAGCAGCAGATGCCCGGCAACGGTGACCCCTGCCGACAAGGTGTCGAGCCGAGGTCCGGTTCGCCCGGTCCTTGGAATTCATGCGACGAATATCAGTGGCTTCGGGGCAACGGTGCTGATGCGGTCCCTCATGCCCGAACTGGTACGTCGGTGCGCGGATGTCTCGGATGTGACCGTGTTCTTGTCCGGATCCGATTCGGCGTCCGAACTGCTTGGCGGACAAGGATCCTCATGCACAATTTCCCGGCGTAACCGCATGTTGCCAAATTCCATCTCCAGGTTCATCGAATGCGTGCTGCCGCCACTGGCGTTCAGGAGGCTCGACAGATTGATAGTGCTTGGCGATCTGCCCCTGCGAACGTCCGTCGACCAAGTGGTGTATGTCCACCAGGCGCATCTCGTGTCACCGAAAGTCGACAACAACTCGAGTCGGCAACTGCGGCACAAGGTGGCGCGGCTCGTGTTTCGATTCAATGCGCGCTACGCGCGCTGTTTTGTCGTGCAGACCGAGGCGATGCGCCGGAAATTGACGGCCTCGTACGAGGCAGTCCGCGGGAAGGTCTGGGTGATTGGCGCGCCGCCCCCCGCAGGGTTTGCTTCCCGCCAGACGTCCTGCAGCGACGAGTCGGACAACAGGTTATTGCGCTTGTTCTATCCGGCGGCGTCGTACCCGCACAAGAACCATCGCCTGCTGGCCCGGGTGCCGAAGGATACTTGCTCCGGCTGGCCCGTCGGCGAACTGATACTCACGGTTGCGGATTCGGAAAATCCGAATCCGGACGTGCCTTGGATCAGGTGCGTTGGCCTGCTCGACTCCGCCGAATGCATGGATCGTTATGCGACTGTCGACGGGTTGATGTTCCTGTCGACTTCGGAGAGCTATGGGCTTCCGCTGGTCGAGGCCATGGTTTGCGGTCTGCCAGTCATATGCCCCGACCTTGAGTACGCGCGTACGATCTGCGGCGACGTTGCGATTTACTTCGACCCGCATGACATCGCGACACTGCAGGCCGCCGTGACCGAATTGCACCGACGGCTCGCCGCCGGATGGCGTCCGGATTGGAGTGCGAGAATGGAACGGCTTCCGCATGACTGGGGCGAGGTGGCCGCACGAATCGTGACACTCATCGAACCCGGCGCGGCCGGATGTGTGTGACCGATGATGGCAACAGCTTCCGAAGCCAGGCGTCGCCTGGCTTTTGTCGAGCAGTTTTACTATCCCGAAGGATGGGGTGGCGCTGAATTGCCGCGCGACCTGACCGTGCACCTCGCGCGCGCAGGTTTCGACGTCGAGGTGATCTGCGGTTCCGATCAGTACGCTCCCGTGGACGGGGACCCGGGGCCGAACCCCGCGGAAGCTGGAGTGCGCGTGCGGCGCGTGGGTCTGGCACTGGGTGGCGATATCCGTCGGCACAAGTTGCTGCGCCAACTGCTCTTCTATGCCGGCCTTGCGCTGAGACTACTCTTGCGGGCGCCACCGGACTTGTTCGTGACCCAGACCAATCCACCATTGGCGGTGCCGTTGGTTGCGCTCGCGGCGGCAGTATGGAGACGTCCCTACCTGATCATCGCGATGGACATCTATCCCGAGGTACTGGTGGCCCATGGAGCGGTCGGTCGCGATTCGCCGCTTGCCCGAGTCCTCACAGGGCTTTTTGGCTGGGCGTATCGGTCCGCCACTCGTGTGGTTGCGCTTGGGCCCGTGATGGGTGGAAGGCTTGGGTTGAAGGGGGTCGCGTCGGACCGCCTGGTGGAGATCTCGAACTGGTCTACGGGCGCACCCGGTCTCGTTCGTGGTGAGTCCAGCGCCTTGGCTCGGGAATGGGGCCTGGTGGGCAAGTTCGTGCTCGTTTATTCCGGCAATCTGGGCATCGGACACGAGTTCGACACACTGTTGCAGGGCTTTGCGCAGGCTCTGCGTAGAAACCCCGACCTTCGGCTGGTGATCATCGGCAAAGGCAGCCGGCTGGAGGAAGTTCGCAGGTTGTCGGTTTCCCTTCAACTCGGCGATGCGGTCCAGTTCGCCGGGTTTGTGCCCGCGGCCCGTCTGCCCGAGAGTCTGGGACTCGCGGATCTCGCTGTCGTTACCTTGCGACCCGGCTTCGAGGGATTGATCGTGCCGAGCAAGTTGCTTGGCTACCTGGCCCGTGGCGTGCCGGTGCTATATGTAGGACCCGACAGCGATGTCGCACGCCTCGTGACTCGTTTCGAATGCGGGTACGCGGTCGCGAACGGTGACGCGGCCGGCGTGTGCGACTCGGTGCTTGACGCACGTAGCGACCTCGCGGCCCTCGCTGCGAAGGGAGAGGCGGGCCGGGTCGGGTACGAAGCGCGCTTGTCGCGTGCGCTCGGGGTTGCCAGGTACACCGAAACGATACGCGATTGTCTGACGGATGACGCGCGGCGCTCGGGCACATGAGCACGATTGCCGTAACCGGTGCCAACGGGTTCATCGGTCGCCATTTTTGCGCAATTGCTGCCGCACGCGGCCACGAGGTTCGCAGAATCGGCAGGGAGGTGTTCGCCCAGTCCGATCCCACCGCGCTGCAGCGGGTCGATGCATTGGTGCACCTTGCCGCGCGCGCGCATCAGTTGAATGAACGTGCCTCCGATCCAGAGTTGGCATTTCGCGCCGCGAATGTCGACCTGACGGAGCGAATTGCCGTGCTTGCACGCCGTGCGGGGATCCGGCAATTCGTTTTCATCAGCTCGGCCGGCGTGTTGGGCCGGAGCTCACCGGCCGAAGGGTTCAACGATTCAAGTCCGGTGCAGCCTCACGACGCTTATACACGTTCAAAGCTGCAGGCTGAGGACCTGCTCCGGGAACAGTTTGCCGGTGACATGGACATTGCGATCGTACGGCCGCCACTGGTCTACGGTCCGGGTGCGCCAGGCAATTTCCAGCGCTTGCTCGGGGCCGCGGCGTCGGGTTGGCCATTGCCGGTCGGTGCACTGGTCGCACCCCGAAGCCTCATCGGAGTGCGCAACCTGTGCGACTTGACCATTCGTGCCTGCGCCGATCCCGTGAGCGGCGAGGTGACCATGCTAGCCGCAGATGCCGAGACTGCTTCGGTGGCGGAGCTCGTCACCCTGGTCGCCGAATCGTTCGGTCGCGCTCCCCGCCTGGTCAATCTGCCAGTGGGGTTGCTGCGGGCTGGGCTCCGCCTGGCGGGCCGCGAGGCGGACATTGCGCGACTGACCGAGCCGTTCGTGCTCAGGGGCACCGTTGCCAGGGAGCGGTTTGGCTGGACGCCCGCCGGTACCTTGCGGAGCGAGCTCGAATGGGCCTTGCAGGTCGCCAGCGATGCTGGTGTCGCCCAATGATCATCGTCGTGCTGTGGGTCTTGATTCCCTTCCTGATGTGCGTGGCACTCACGGCCGCCGTGCGGTCATGGGCCGTGCGCAATCGTCTGCTCGATATCCCGAATGCACGCAGTTCTCACCTGATGCCCACGCCACGTGGCGGTGGCGTCGCCATCGTGGCCGTGGTGACGCTAGCCAGCGTGGCACTGGCGACGCAGGGGGATGCTACCGCTCTGCTGAGCATCACCGTTGCGGGGCTGGCCGTGGCGGGCGTGGGATTGCTTGACGATCGCCGTGGTCTCTCGGCGCGCTTTCGGTTCAGTGCGCACGCATTGGCCGCCGGCGTGTTGTTGGCCGGCACAGCCAGCTTGGGTCCATTGAACGTGCCGGGCCTCGGAAATTGGCCAGTGGCGCAATGGGCGTTCGCGTGGCTTGCGATCGTCTGGCTCGTGAATCTGTTCAATTTCATGGACGGCATCGATGGGATCGCCGGCATGGAAGGCGCCTTCGCGAGCGCGGGGCTCGCCGCTTGCCTGCTCATTCGACCCGGCGACACCGACCGTTCCACGTTGGCGTGTCTCGCCATGGCCGGCGCCTGCCTGGGATTCCTGAAATGGAACTGGCCGCCCGCGCGGATATTCATGGGCGACGCGGGCAGTGGCTACCTTGGATTCATGCTGGGGGCCCTTGCGGTCTGGTGCCATCGTGAATCGGGAATAAGCCTGTGGGTGCCGACAATCCTGCTGGCCACGTTCGTCTGCGATGCAACCGTCACGCTCGTCCGCCGGGTTGCATGCGGGCAACGATGGTACGAAGCCCATCGCTCGCATGCCTATCAGTGGCTCAGCCGGAGATTCGGGCGCCACTTGCCGGTTACACTGGGTGTATTGATCGTGAACATGGTCTGGCTGCTGCCGCTGGCGCTGGCCGCCGCCTCGCGGCCTGCATCCGGCGGCGCCTTGGCAGCGATCGCCTATGCACCGTTGACGGCCCTGGCGGTCTGGGCGGGAGCGGGCAAGGCAGAGAACGACGCGATTTCAACGTGAGGATGCGAGATGGATGCAACAGGGCAACGATTGTGAAGAAGGCTTTCATCACCGGCATCACCGGCCAGGACGGCGCATACCTCGCCGAGTTCCTGCTGGAAAAAGGCTACGAAGTACACGGCATCAAACGCCGGTCCTCGCTGTTCAACACGGACCGCATCGATCACCTTTATCGCGACCCGCATGAGCGAAACGTGCGGCTCAAGCTGCACTACGGTGATCTCACCGACGCGACCAACCTGATCCGCGTGATCCAGCAGGTGCGTCCGGACGAGATCTACAATCTGGCCGCGCAGAGCCACGTGGCGGTGTCCTTCGAAACGCCCGAGTACACGGCCAATTCCGACGCGCTCGGCACCCTGCGCATCCTCGAGGCCATCCGCATCCTTGGGCTGGAAAAGACGACGCGCTTCTACCAGGCCTCCACGTCCGAGATGTACGGCAAGGTCCAGGAGATCCCGCAGACGGAGACGACGCCGTTCTACCCGCGTTCGCCCTACGGCGCGGCGAAGGTGTACGCGTACTGGATCACCGTGAACTATCGCGAGGCCTATGGCCTGTTCGCCTGCAACGGCATCCTGTTCAACCACGAGTCACCGACCCGGGGCGAGACGTTCGTGACGCGCAAGATCACCCGCGGCTTGGCGCGCATCCACGAGGGGCTCGACCAGTGCCTGTATCTCGGTAACATCGACGCATTGCGCGACTGGGGCCACGCTCGCGATTTCGTCCGCGCGCAGTGGCTGATGCTGCAGCAGGAGGTCCCGGAAGACTTCGTCATCTCGACGGGCGAGCAGCACTCCGTCCGTGAGTTCGTCGCGCTCGCGGCGGCGCACCTCGGCTTCGACATCGAATGGCGTGGATCGGGCGTCGAGGAACAGGGCTTCGACCGCAAGACGGGCCGGACGCTGGTCAAGATCGACCCGCGCTACTTCCGGCCGACCGAGGTCGAGACGCTGCTGGGCGACTGCTCAAAGGCGAAGTCCAAGCTCGGCTGGAGCCCGGAGGTCAGCTTCGAGTCCCTGGTCAAGGAGATGGTCGAGTCCGACCTGGCACTCGCGCAGCGCGACTCGCACATGCAGCAGCATGGCTTCAAGGTATTCCAGCATCATGAATGACGACTCGCGGGTCTATGTCGCGGGCCATCGCGGACTCGTCGGCTCAGCGATCGTCCGCGAACTGCGACGGCTCGGCTGCAAGCACCTGATCGTGCGCAGCAGCACGGAGCTCGATCTGCGCCGGCAGGATGCAGTTGACGCATTCTTCGACCAGGAGCGCCCGGAGTACGTCTTCCTGGCGGCCGCCAAGGTCGGCGGTATCCACGCGAACGACACCTATCCGGCGGACTTCCTGCGCGACAACCTTCAGATCCAGACGAACGTGATCGACGCAGCCTGGCGGGCCGGCGTCGAGAAGCTCTGCTTCCTCGGGTCGAGTTGCATCTACCCCAAGCTTGCACCCCAGCCCATGCGCGAGGATGCACTGCTCACCGGGCCGCTCGAACCAACCAACGAGTGGTACGCAATCGCCAAGATAGCCGGTATCAAGATGTGTCAGGCGTACCGCCGGCAGCATGGCTTCAATGCGATCTCGCTGATGCCGACCAACCTCTACGGACCCGGCGACAATTTCGACCTGCAGAACTCCCACGTGCTGCCGGCGCTGATTCGCCGGTTTCATGAGGCAAGAATGCGCGGCGATGCCGAGGTAGTGATCTGGGGAACGGGTACGCCCCGGAGGGAGTTTCTGCACTGCGACGATCTTGCCGGCGCCGTCGTTCACCTGATGAAGACTTACGACAGCGGCGAGCTGGTCAACATCGGATGCGGTACCGACGTGACGATCCGCGAACTCGCGGAGCTGGTGGCCGGAATCGTCGGGTTCAAGGGTCGGCTCGCGTTCGACACCTCCAAGCCGGACGGCACGCCACGCAAGCTGCTGGACGTCGGCAGGCTGTCCGCACTTGGTTGGAGGCCGAGCATCACGCTGGAGGAGGGGGTGCGCGGCACCTACGACTGGTTTGTCGCGCACCAGGCGGAGATTCGCGCCTGACGCCTGGTTTTGGAGTTGTTCCAGATGGTCCAATGTTACTTAATGATGCGGTGCGCCATGGTGTGCCGTAGAATTCGTCCAGCGCGTCTCTCGGGGGTGAGCCGTTCCGACCCTGTCCAAGGAGGTGGACGATGCCCGGTGAAATCTCGGTAGCGATGGAACGAATTGCACGACGGCTCATTGCACTGCCGCGCGCTGAAAAGCGCGCCTTGATGCTTTTTGCGGACGCGGTCTGCATTCCTGCTGCGCTCTGGACGGCCATTCTGCTCAAGACCGGTGAATTGCCCGTCGGGATGGGGGCAGCGCCTTGGCTGTATACGGCTGCGGTTCTGGCCAGCATGCCGGTTTTCGTGCGCCTTGGCCTTTACCGCGCCGTGGTGCGATTCATCGGCACCAAGGTTATCTCTGCGGTCTTATCAGGCGTCACTGCCTCTGTCCTTGCTCTTGCCGCGGTCAACCTTTTCCTCGGCGACCGCGGTATTGCTTTCTCGGCAATCGGGATTTATTGGGCGCTGGCGCTGGTCTACGTCGGCGGCAGCCGGATCATTGTCCGCAACCTGGTGAACTCGCGCCAGGTCGGTGCCGATCGGGTCATCATCTATGGCGCTGGCTCGGCCGGCGCCCAGGTGGCGGCGGGCCTGCGGATCGGCGGAAAATTCGATCCGGTGGCTTTCCTGGACGACGACGCGTCATTGCAGGGCAGCATGGTGGCGGGCATCGAGGTGCACGCGCCATCCGCACTGGGCAGGCTCATCGAAGAGGAATCAGTCCGCAACCTGTTGCTCGCCCTGCCGTCCCAGTCGAGACGCCGCCGCCAGGAGATCCTGCAATCGCTGGAGCCGTTCCCGGTGCGTGTCATGACCGTGCCGGACATCGCGGACCTCGTCGCAGGGGACGCGCGCGTCGAGGACGTCCGTGACGTCGACGCGGCCGACCTGCTCGGTCGGGATCCCGTGCCACCAAACGACCGGCTGCTCGAGGCCTGCATTCGCGAGAAGGTCGTCATGGTCACGGGCGCTGGTGGCTCGATCGGATCGGAGTTGTGCAGGCAGATCGCTCGCCTCAATCCTCGGCGCCTCGTGCTGTTCGAGATGTCCGAGGTCGCGCTTTACCAGATCGACCGCGAACTGCGTGCGATCGCCGAGCGCGAGCACTTTGATCTTGACCTCACGAGCCTGCTTGGCAATGCGCACCATAAGTACCGGGTCCGCGAGATCATGCAGCTCTACGGCGTGCAGACCGTGTACCACGCAGCGGCCTACAAGCACGTGCCGATCGTCGAGCAGAACGTCATCGAGGGGATCCACAACAACGTCATCAGCACCTGGTACACGGCCGAGGCCGCCCTGGAATGCGGCGTCGAGACGTTTGTGCTCATCTCGACCGACAAGGCGGTCAATCCGCCGAACGTCATGGGCGCGACCAAGCGGATGGCGGAAATCGTCCTGCAGGGACTCCATGCGCGCGGCAGCCGCACCAAGTTCTGCATGGTTCGCTTCGGCAACGTGCTCGAGTCATCCGGATCGGTGGTGCCGCTGTTCCGGGAGCAGATCCGGCGCGGTGGGCCGGTCACCGTGACGCACCCCGACGTGATCCGCTATTTCATGACGATCCCCGAGGCGTCGCAGCTCGTGCTGCAGGCGGGATCAATGGCGCAGGGCGGGGACGTTTTCGTCCTCGACATGGGCAAGCCGATCCGGATCGCCGACCTGGCGCGACGGATGGTCAAGCTCGCGGGTCTCACGGTGCGCGATGACGGGTACCCCGAGGGTGACATCGAGATACGCTTCACTGGGTTGCGCCCCGCCGAGAAGCTGTTCGAGGAACTGCTGATTGGCAGCAATGTCTCGGGCACCCAGCACCAGATGATCATGCGCGCGATGGAGCACGCGCTGCCCTGGGAGCGCGTGCAGGAATTGCTGCACAACCTGCTCGTTGCGATGGGTCAGTTCGACGTGCGCACGGCCTCAGATCTGCTGCAGTCCGCGGTGAGTGAGTACCGTCCGAATGGCGACATCGTGGATAGCGTCTGGTGCCGCCGGGAGAACGAGAAGCGCTTGCAGTCCAAGGTGACGAGCCTCGACGTGCGGCGGGCGACGGCCAAGCGTGAATCCGGGAGCGCCAGCTAGGCGGATTTCTCGACGGATCCCTCGTTTTGGCTGCAGTCCGGCCACTAGAATGCCGGTGAATGCCGTCGTGGCCTCACTAGCCAAGAAATAGCCGTCTGCCGGTCACGTCATCGTGAATCCCATCACCGTCCACCTGATTGCCGCCGCGCGCCCGAACTTCATGAAGATCGCGCCGCTCTACCACGCGCTCGCTCGCGAGGCCTGGTGCCGTCCGCAGATCGTCCACACGGGCCAGCACTACGACGCGAACATGTCCGACGCGTTCTTCCGCGACCTCGGGCTGCCGGCACCGCACTTCCACCTCGAAGTGGGCAGCGGCTCGCACGCCGAGCAGACGGGCGGCGTGATGATCGCCTACGAAAAAGTGGCGATGCGCGAGAAGCCGGACTGGATCGTCGTCGTGGGCGACGTCAATTCGACCGCAGCTTGCGCCATGGTCGGCACGAAGCTCTGGATCCCGGTGATCCACCTCGAGGCTGGACTGCGCAGCGGCGATCGACGGATGCCGGAGGAAATCAACCGTCTCGCGACGGACGCGATCTGCGACGTGCTCTGGACGCCGTCGCCCGATGCGGACGAGAACCTCGCGCGCGAAGGGGTGCCGCCGTCCAGGATCGACCGGGTCGGCAACATCATGATCGACTCGTTCGAGATGATGCGTTCGGCGATCGAGGCGGACCGCACGCGCGATTCGATGGGCCTGCAGCCCGGCCAGTACGCGGTCGTGACGTTGCATCGGCCGTCCAACGTCGACCGCCGCGAGACGCTCGAGCCGCTGGTCCAGCAGCTCGTCGAGGTGTCACGCGACCTGCCGCTCGTGTTCGCGGTGCACCCCCGCACACGCCGCAAGCTCGAGGAGTTCGATTTGCTGGCTACGCTGTCCCAGCTAGCGAAAGGCGGCTCCCGTGTCACGCTGACCGAACCATTGGGCTACATCCAGTTCATGAACCTCGTGTGCTCGGCCCGCGCAGTGATCACCGATTCGGGCGGAGTTCAGGAAGAAAGCACGTATCTTGGAATCCCCTGCCTGACGTTGCGCGAGAACACCGAGCGGCCGATCACCGTGTCGGAGGGGTCCAACCGGCTGGTGAAGCCTGGAGACCTCTACACACAGGCCCAGGAGGTCCTGGGAGGCCGCTGGGCGACGGGCCGGCGACCGGCGCTGTGGGATGGGCGGACGGCGGAGCGCTGCGTAGCCGCGCTGAGACGGCGAGCTGGGGTCTGAGCGGGCTCGTGGCCTGACCGTCGCGGCGCACGAGCGCACGCGTCTCAAGGCGTCTCTGCTAGTATCCCGAGCTGCATCACGGCTCGAATGCCATTCATTAAGTTAATTAAAGCAAGGGCTTACGCGTGAAAGTTACGATTTTCGGTTCGGGTTACGTCGGCCTCGTGACGGGCGCATGCTTCGCCGAGGCCGGCAACTACGTCGTCTGCGTGGACATCGACGCGGGTAAGGTCGAGCGGCTCCAGCGGGGCGAAATCCCCATTCACGAGCCTGGTCTCGACGAGATCGTCCGCCGCAACCAGGAAAAGGGTCGCCTCAAGTTCACGACCAGCGCGGAGGACGGAATCGCCCACGGCCTGTTCCAGTTCATCGCGGTCGGCACGCCGCCCGACGAGGACGGCTCGGCGGACCTGTCGCACGTCCTGTCGGTCGCCGAGACGATCGGCCGCCACATGACCGACTACCGGATCATCGTGGACAAATCGACCGTACCGGTGGGAACCGCCGACAAGGTGCGCGAGCGCGTCGAGCAGTCGGTCGGTGAGCGCGGCGTCAAGGTCGAGTTCGACGTGGTCTCGAACCCGGAGTTCCTCAAGGAAGGCGCGGCGGTGGCCGACTTCATGAAGCCGGACCGGGTGATCGTCGGCACCGACAACCCGCGCACCGCGGAGCTGCTGAAGACCCTGTATGACCCGTTCACGCGCAATCGCGAGCGCATGATCATCATGGACGTACGCTCGGCGGAGCTGACCAAGTACGCCGCCAACGCGATGCTCGCGACGAAGATCAGCTTCATGAACGAGGTGGCGAACCTCGCCGAGCGCATGGGCGCGGACATCGAGAAGGTGCGCATCGGCATCGGCTCGGATCCGCGCATCGGCTACAGCTTCATCTACCCAGGCGCAGGCTACGGCGGCTCGTGCTTCCCGAAGGACGTCAAGGCGCTGGTCCACAGTGCAGGCGAGTATCAGTTCGATGCCGCGTTGCTGAAGTCGGTCGAGGCCGTCAACAAGCGGCAGAAGCAGCTGTTGTTCCGCAAGATCCACGCGTTCTTCGCCGGCGACCTGAAGGGCAAGACCATTGCCGTGTGGGGCCTCGCCTTCAAGCCCAACACGGACGACATGCGTGAGGCGCCGGCGCGCGAGTTGCTGGAAGCTCTCTGGGCGGCCGGCGCGAACGTTCGCGCATACGATCCCGTCGCGATGGGCGAGGCCCGGCGGCTCTACGGCGAACGGCCCGACCTCGCGCTGGTCGACAGCGCGGAGGCCGCGCTCGATGGCGCGGATGCGCTCGCGCTCGTCACGGAGTGGCAGGAATTCCGCAGCCCGGATTTCGACCTGATCCGCGACTCGCTGAGCCGCAAGGTGATCTTCGACGGTCGCAACCTGTACGATCCTGCGATGGTGAAGAGTTTCCGGCTCACCTATCACGGTATCGGTCGAGGCGAGCCGCTGGTCGCATGACTTTGTGACTTTCGAGATCATCGCAACGCTGGCGGTCGTGTGCGGCGTGCTCGTGCTGCTGACGAGCTCGCGCCTCGAAACGGACGTTGTCCTCGTCGGCGCAATGATCGTGCTGACGCTGCTCGGCATCCTCCAGCCCGACCAGGCGCTGCAGGGGTTCGCGAGCAACGGTGTCATGACGATCGCCGCGCTCTACATCGTGGTCGCCGGGCTGCGCGAAACCGGAGCCATGGCGTGGATCTCGCGCTGGGTGCTGGGCCGTCCGCGCTCGCTGATGGTCGCGCAGTCCAAGCTGATGTTCGTGACCAGCGCACTGTCGGCGGTCGTCAACAATACGCCCGTGGTCGCGCTCTTCATTCCGGTGGCGCAGGAATGGTCGTCGCGCTTCGGCTATTCGATCTCGAAGCTGCTGCTGCCGATGAATCACCTGGTGATCCTCGCCGGCATGTGCACGCTGGTCGGCACGAGCACCAACCTGATCGTCAACAGCCTGCTCGTGAAGACGGTGCCCGATTCTGGCCTCAGCCTGTTCAGCCTGGCCTGGATCGGCCTGCCGCTGACGCTGATCGGGTTCGTTTACACGCTGATCGCCTCGCGCTGGCTGCTGCCGGATCGCCAGAGTCCGGTGGAGCAGCTGCAGAACGCCCGGGAGTACAGTGTCGAGGCCCGCGTGAAGCCGAATGGACCGCTGGTCGGCCGTTCCATTGCGGAAGTCGGGCTGCGCAGCATGCGTTTCGCCTACGTGCTGGAGATCAGCCGCGGGGACCGGTTGCTCGCGGCGGTGGGTCCAGACGAAGTCCTGCAGGGGAATGACCGCGTGACGTTCGTCGGAGTCGTTGACGCCGTCAATGAGCTGCGGCGCATTCCAGGCCTGCTCATCGCCGAGGACCAGACCTACCAGCTGAACCTGCGCCATGCGCAACGCTGCCTCGTCGAGCTCGTGCTGTCGCCGGCATCGCCCCTGATCGGTCAGACAGTCCGGGAATCGGGTTTTCGCAGCACCTACAGCGCCGCCATCGTCTCGATTTCGCGGGAGGGTGCCCGTCTCGAGGGCAAGCTGGGCGACGTGCGACTGCGACCCGGTGACACGCTGCTCGTCGAAACCGACCAAGGGTTCGTCGAGCGGCATAAATACAATCGAGACTTCCTGCTCGTCAGTTCCCTGCAGGATTCCACGCCGCCCGACTTCGCGCGCGCGCCGTTTGCGTTCCTGATCCTGGTCACGATGCTGCTGGTCGCGGGATTCGAGTGGATTCCGCTGTTCCAGGCCTCGTTCATCGCTGCGGGAGTGATGATCGCGAGCGGGTGCGTGACGCTGAACGCGGCGCGCCGCAGCATCGAGTATCCCGTGCTGGTCGGCATCGCGGCCTCGTTTGCGCTCGGCTTTGCGCTCGCGGAATCCGGGGCGGCCGAATTGCTCGCGGGGTGGATCGGCGGCATCGCGAAGGGCGATCCGTTCTGGGCGCTGGTCGTACTGTACGTCGCCACGGTGATCGTCACTGAAATGATCACCAACAATGCGGCCGGCGTGCTGATGTTCCCGATCGCGATGGCGGTCGCCCATGACGGCAATGCGAGCTTCCTGCCCTATGTCGTCACGATCATGGTCGGTGCCTCCGCGGGCTTCATCACGCCCATCGGCTACCAGACTAACCTGATGGTGTACGGCCCCGGGGGGTACCGCTGGATCGACTACATCCGCTTCGGTACGCCGTTGAGCATCGTGGTCGGTATCGCGACGGTGTTGATCGTGCCGAGGGTCTGGCCGTTTTGAAGCGGATAGGGGATAGCGGATAGGGAAGACGGTTAGCGGCCTTGGCGACGGCGCAGGCCGGAGATTACTGCGGTGAGGAGACGGCCTATTTCCTCCGTATGCAGCTGAAGGTCGCTGAAAGTGGCCTCTGACAGGTAGCCGAAGTCGCGGGCGAGGCGTAATTGGGTATCGAGTTCGGCTTGCGATCCGCGCGCGACATGCACGAATGCCAGGAAGTCCGGCGTCGTGCGGCGAGCCGACCCTTCGGCCAGGTTCGACGGGATGGAGATTGCAGCCCGGCGCAGCTGCGATGTCAGCCCAAACAACTCGCTGCGCGGAAACGTCGCCGTGGCTCGATGCACGTCCACCGCGAGCCGCATCGCCTTCTGCCAGACCAGTAAGTCGCGGTGATCCCCATGTCGCGCATCCATGACGGTACGACATTAGCCGGTACGCCCCCTCGAAATTGATGCCAATTTCGCCGTGAACCGCCACTAATTCCCTCTTACACTATCCGCTATCCGCTATCCGCTATCCGCTTCCCCACGACATGCTGATACCCGTAATCCTCTCCGGCGGCTCCGGCACCCGCCTCTGGCCGCTCTCCCGCGAGCTCTATCCGAAACAGCTGCTGCCGCTGACGGGTGCGCGGACCATGCTGCAGGAGACGGCCGCGAGACTCGAAGGCGTCACCGGAGTCGGCGCACCAATCGTGGTCTGTAACGAGAGCCACCGCTTCATGGTGGCCGAGCAGCTGCGCGAGATGGGGGTTGCAGCGCAAGCCATCATCCTTGAGCCGGTGGGTCGCAACACTGCGCCAGCGGTCGCGGTGGCGGCCCTCGTGGCCTTGGCGCAGCGCGCTGAGTCGTCCCCCGTGCTGCTGGTGCTGCCGGCCGACCACGTCATTCGCGACGTCGAAGCGTTCCAGGCAGTCGTCGCGCAAGGCCGCGCGGCGGCCGAAGCGGGACAGCTCGTCACGTTCGGCATCGTGCCGGACCGCGCCGAGACCGGATACGGCTACATTCGCCGCGCAAAAGGCGACGGCCCCGTGTTCGCGGTGGCCGAATTCGTCGAGAAACCCGATTACGCTACGGCGGTCCGGTACGTGCAGTCCGGCGAGTACTACTGGAACAGCGGCATGTTCATGTTCCGCGCGAGCGCGTTCCTGGCCGAACTCAAGGCGCAGGCTCCGGCGATCCTTGCGGCCTGCGAGTCCGCGGTGGCCGCGGCGTCCCATGACCTGGATTTCACCCGACTGCCGGCCGCCGAGTTTGCGGCGAGCCCGAGCGATTCCATCGACTATGCCGTCATGGAGAAGACGCGCTCGGCGGTCGTCGTGCCCCTTGATGCCGGCTGGAGCGACGTGGGGTCGTGGTCGGCGCTGCAGGATGCGCTGCCGCAGGACGAGCGGGGCAACGTCACGGCCGGGGACGTGATCCAGGAAGGCGCCGAGGGCTGCTACCTGCACTCGACCAGCCGCCTGATTGCGGCCGTGGGACTCAAGGATCATGTCGTCGTCGAGACCAAGGATGCGGTGCTCGTCGCGCCCCGCGACAAGGTGCAGGACGTCAAGGCGTTGGTCGCCCAGCTCAAAGCGCAGGGTCGCTACGAAACCTCGTTGCACCGGGAGGTTTTCCGGCCCTGGGGCAGCTACGACAGCATCGACAATGGCGAGCGGTTCCAGGTGAAGCGCCTGGTGGTCAAGCCCGGCGCCTCGATGTCGCTGCAACTGCACCACCACCGCGCGGAGCACTGGATCGTCGTCTCGGGCACGGCGCGCATCACGCGCGGCGAGGAATCGTTCCTGCTCGGCGAGAACGAGTCGACGTTCATCCCGATGGGCACGAAGCACCGCATCGAGAATCCGGGCAAGGTCACGCTGCACATCATCGAGGTGCAGTCGGGCAGCTACCTCGGCGAGGACGACATCATGCGGTTCGAGGACATCTACGGTCGCGAGGGATCCAGCAAATGAACCCCATCACCATCAGCGGCTTCAAGGCCTACGACCTCCGCGGCCGGATTCCGTCCGAGCTGAACGAGGACGTCGCGTACCGGATCGGCCGGGCCTACGCGGAGTTCGTCAAGCCGAAAAAAGTGATCGTCGGCCGCGATATCCGCCTCTCGAGCGAGGAACTGGCCAAGGCCCTCGAGCAGGGCCTGCTGGATTCGGGGGTGGACGTCTACGACATCGGCCTCTGCGGCACGGAGGTCGTGTACTTCGCGACGTTCGCCAAGGAGATGGACGGCGGCATCATGGTGACGGCGAGCCACAACCCGCACGACTACAACGGCATGAAGTTCGTGCGCGAGGGTTCGCGCCCGATCAGCGGCGACAACGGCCTGCAGGACATCCGCGCAATCGCCGAGGCGGGGAAGTTCACGACGCCCGCCAAGATCGGCGAACGCTACGCGATGGACATCATGCCCGAGTACATCGACCACTTGCTGTCGTACGTCGATCGCGCGACGCTGAAGCCGCTGCGCGTCGTGGTCCACGCCGGAAACGGCGGGGCGGGGCTCATCGTCGACAAGCTCGAGCCGTTCCTGCCGTTCGAGTTCGTCAAGGTGCATCACGAGCCCGATGGCACGTTCCCGCACGGCGTCCCGAATCCGATGCTCGTCGAGAACCACCGCGCGCCGGTGGAAGCACTCCGCAAGCACACGGCCGACTGTGCGATCTCGTGGGACGGCGACTACGACCGCTGCTTCCTGTTCGACGAGCACGGCGGCTTCATCGAGGGCTACTACATCGTCGGGCTGCTGGCGTCCGTGTTCCTTAAGCGTTTTCCGGGCAGCCGGATCGTCCATGATCCGCGCCTCACCTGGAACACGCTCGACATCGTGGCCGAAGGCGGCGGCGAGGCCGTGCAGTCGAAGTCGGGACACGCGTTCATCAAGCAAGTGATGCGCGAAGTGGACGGCGTCTACGGCGGCGAGATGAGCGCGCACCACTATTTCCGCGATTTCGCATACTGCGACAGCGGGATGATCCCGTGGCTGCTGGTGACGCAGCTGATGAGCGAAACCGGCAAGAGCCTGTCGCAGCTGGTGGGCGAGCGTATGAAGGCGTTCCCGACCAGCGGCGAGATCAACCGGCGCGTGCCGGATGCGAAGTCCACGATCGCCGCGGTGCTCGGGAAGTACCAGCCGGCGGCCAGGAACGTGGACTACACGGACGGCGTCAGCGTCGAGTTCGACCAGTGGCGGTTCAACCTGCGCTCGTCGAATACCGAGCCGTTGATCCGGCTCAACGTCGAGAGCCGGGGCGACGAGGCGTTGATGCGCGAGAAGACCGCGGAGTTGCTGGCGCTCATTGGTGGGGAGCCCGGCTGAAGGCCGCGCAGGCAAGCGGATTGCGGAGATCCCGCCGTCCCCCTAAACTACGCGGCCTTCGAACGGGCGGTTAGCTCAGCGGTAGAGCACTGCTTTCACACGGCAGGGGTCAGTGGTTCGATCCCACTACCGCCCACCAGAACCGGACGCCGGCCTTGTTGCCGGCGTCGTCTTTTCCGGCGAGTCGAATCGAGGCCCCATGACTGTCCGTACCCGTTTCGCCCCCAGTCCCACGGGCATGCTGCACATCGGCGGCGTGCGCACGGCGCTGTTCTGCTGGCTCTATGCGCGCCGCCACGGCGGCACGTTCATCCTGCGGATCGAGGACACCGATCGCGAGCGCTCGACGCCCGAGGCGCTGACGGCGATCCTGGACGGCATGGCGTGGCTCGGCCTCGACCACGACGAGGGCCCGTTCTACCAGACGCAGCGCATGGACCGGTACAAGGAGGTCATCGACCAGTTCGTCCGTGAAGGCAAGGCCTACCACTGCTACTGCAGCAAGGAAGCGCTCGACGAGATGCGCGCCGCGCAGACGGCGCGCAAGGAAAAGCCGCGCTACGACGGCCGCTGCCGCCACCGCACGGCACCCGAGCCGGGCGTGAGTCCGGTCGTTCGCTTCCGCAACCCGGACGAAGGGCAGGTCGTCGTCAACGACGTCGTCCACGGTCCGATCACCTTCGACAGCGGCGAGCTGGACGACCTGATCATCGCCCGTTCGGATGGCACGCCGACCTACAATTTTTGCGTGGTCGTGGACGACTACGACATGCGCGTCACGCACGTGATCCGCGGCGACGACCACATCAACAACACGCCGCGCCAGATCAACATGCTGAAGGCGCTCGGCGTGGAGCCGCCGCTCTACGCGCACGTGCCGATGATCCTGGGCCCCGACGGCGCCAAGCTGTCCAAGCGTCATGGGGCCGTCAGCGTGCTGCAGTACCGCGACGATGGTTTCCTGCCGGAGGCGCTGCTCAATTACCTCGGCCGGCTCGGCTGGTCGCACGGCGACCAGGAGATCTTCACGCTCGATGAGATGACTCGCCTGTTCGACATCCACGACGTCAACAAGTCCGCCTCGGCCCTGAACGTGGACAAGATGCTGTGGACCAACCAGCAGCACATGCTGCGCTCGACGCCGGAGCACCTCGCCCGGTACCTGGCACCGCAACTCGAGGCGCTCGGGCTCCCGGTGGACGACATGGCGAAGGTGGCGGCCGTGGCGAAGGCCCAGCAGGAGCGGGCGAAAACGCTCAAGGAAATGGCTGCCAACAGCGTGTTCTTCTTCCGCGACGTGCCCGAGTACGAGCCGAAGGCAGCCGCGAAAAACCTCACGCCGGAAACCGCGCCGACGCTACAGGCGGCCCGGGACAAGCTCGCCGGGCTGGCCGAGTGGCAGGCGCCGGCCATCCACACGGCGATCATGGCGGTGGCCGCGGAGCAGGGCGTCGGGCTCGGCAAGGTTGCGCAGCCAATCCGCGTGGCGGTGGCCGGCGGCACGGTCTCGCCGCCGATCGACGTCACGCTCGAGATCCTCGGCTCGCAGGCCACGATAGAGAGGCTGGACCGCGCGATTCGACACGCGAGCGCCTGAGTCCCCGGTTTGACTTCCGGGGTCGTCTCCCCGACAATTCGCGGCCCGACGTGGGGCCATAGCTCAGCTGGGAGAGCGCCTGCATGGCATGCAGGAGGTCGACGGTTCGATCCCGTCTGGCTCCACCATGGTTTCTGTCAAGCGCGCGGGAGCCTCGCGCCGGTCAGTTCCTGACCTGCGTCCCCATCGTCTAGAGGCCTAGGACACAACCCTTTCACGGTTGCGACCGGGGTTCGAATCCCCGTGGGGACGCCACTTCCGCGCTTTGCCTTGCTCCGCGTCGCGGATCGAAGCGTTCGCCTCGGGAGACTGCGGGCCGCTTCACATTTCTTCATACGCGGTCTTTACCCGACTCGCAGCTCGCGTGAGACTCCCTGCCGTTCTCGTAAAAGGCAAACCCGTCGCAAGGCGGGGACGCAAAGCCTCCGGTCCTCGGGCACAGTCCAAGGATAGCGGGGTTGCCAGGACTACGCGGAGTGCGTGGCGTACAGCCGTGCCCGCCGAGAGTTCAGCAACTCGTCGTGCGATCCCCCTGAGCCGAGGCCCTTGCGGTCTGGGACAGAGGGATCATCGATGCATGCCAGAGCAGAGATCGGCCGACGGTTCAACGTCCTGGTCGCAGTCGTTGCAGCCTACCTCCTGGGTATCGGGGCGGCACACGCCCAGAACGTCGCTCCGGTCATCTCTGGCTCGCCACTGACCACCGCCATGCCTGGCCAGGCCTATTTGTTTCAGCCGACCGCCTCGGACGCCAATGGCGATCGCATCAGCTATGGCGCCACTGGAGTGCCACGCTGGGCGCGTTTCGACAGGAAGTCCGGCCGCCTCTACGGCACGCCCACGCAGCGCGACCTCGGCAAGTCGAGCAACGTCAGGATCTCTGTGTCGGACGGCCGATTGATCGCGTCGCTGCCGCCGTTCAAGTTGGAGGTGGTCGCGTCAGCCACCACGTCCGCGTCAAACGGTCCGCCCTGGATCAGCGGCGCGCCCGCAGGAACGGCGCGGGAACAGGAACTCTACGGCTTCCTCCCGCAAGCGGGTGACCCGGACGGCGACACGCTGAGGTTCAGCATCGCCAACAAGCCGAGCTGGGCGACGTTCACGACGAGCAGCGGGCTCTTGAGCGGCATTCCTTCGGCCGGGTCGGCGAGCACCTACTCCAATATCGTCATCTCTGTCTCGGATGGGCAGAGCACCCGCTCGCTGCCGGCCTTCGGCATCGTCGTCGCGACGGCTGCGAACGGCGCTCCAGTGATCTACGGTCTGCCCGCGACATCCGTGCAAGCGGGCAATCGGTACGAGTTCCGTCCAACCGCGTCGGATCCGGACGGCCACAGGCTGACCTTTGCGATCCAGAACATGCCACGGTGGGCGAGCTTCGACACGGCGACGGGCCTGCTGGCGGGTACTCCGTCCAACCCGGACGCGAGCGTGTATTCGAACATCCTGATCTCAACGTCGGACGGCGTGGCCACGTCGAGCCTGGCACCGTTCTCTGTCACGGTCGTGGCGACGAATTCGCTGCCGAGCATCAGCGGCGCGCCGGCAACGTCTGCGACGGTTGGCGAGGCGTACTCGTTCATTCCCAACGCGTCGGATCCCGACGGCCAGCGGTTGACATTCTCGATTGCGAACAGGCCGTCGTGGGCACAGTTCGATAGTGCAACCGGCCGCCTGTCGGGGACACCCGCCGCGGGCAACGTCGGCTCGACCAGCGGCATCGTGATTTCCGCCACCGATGGCCAGGACTCGGTTTCGCTGCCGGCATTCTCGCTGGCGGTCGTGAGCCCCACGCCGCAGGGCAGCGCCACGTTGTCCTGGTCGCCGCCGACGTCGAATGTGGACGGCACGCCAGTGACCAACCTGGCGGGGTATCGGGTCAAGTACGGCCAGCTGGCGTCCAATCTGAGCGAGACCCTCAGCGTCCCGCACCCGGACGTCACGTCAGTGGTGATCGAGAACCTCTCGGCCGGCACCTGGTACTTTGCAGTGTCCGCATACACGACCGCGAACATCGAAAGCGACCTGTCGAACCTGGCCCAGAAGACGCTGAACTGAGCCGGCGCGAAGCTGCAGGTCGTTCTGCGCCTCGCGCGGTCGCGCCGCTGCCACTCAGGTCATCCCCATCGCGCGGTGCAGCGGCGAAGAGAACGCTCGCTCCGTGGCGATCACCGGGAGCCTCGTCCCGATTGCCCGGCTCTGAAGGATGGTCGAATAGGTAGCGCCTGCGCTGGCCGCGGCGCGTTCCTCGCGGTATCAGGGCTCCAATCCTGGCTCAGGGGTTCCCCGTTCTTTGGGGGCTACATGGCGCTGGCAGGGAGCCGGCGGTCCGAGATGGCACGGGAATCGGGTGCCTCCGAGATGACCGTGCGCAAATGGTTGGTGCGATCCGCGATGACGGCATGACTGCGCTCGCGGCACTAGCAGTGCCTGAGCGTTCAGTGGCTCGTCGACCGACGAGCACGCGACATTGGCGGGAGTGGCCGGTCCTTCGGCCACGCCTCGTGAGGGGTCAGGAGATCGTCTTGGAGCCGGTTGCCGAAGGGCTGCTCTCGACGCCGACTGAATTATAGGCGACGACCTGGAAGTACCAGGTGGCCGGCGCGAGGTCCGACACCACGTACGTCACGAGGCCCGGATTGTCGATTCGCACCTGGATGTCCAGCGCGCCGGGCGCAGTGCCATACCGAACCACGTAGCCGGCGAGATTGGTGAGCGGCGACCCGTCCGTGTTCGAAGTCGGCGGCTGCCAGCTGAGCGTTGCCGATCCGGTGGTCTGGGAACCCGTGACGGAGATGGAGAACGGCGCCAGCGCGCTCGAGGCCCGGCCGTCGCTCACCGTGATGCGCACGTCGCTGAAAACGCCGGTGGACGACGTGGACGGTGTGCCGCTCAGTCGACCGGTGCTGGTCTCGAACGTCGCCCACGCGGGCTTGCTGGAGATCTGGAACGTGAGCGCGTCACCATCGGGGTCGCTGGCGCTGGGTTGGAACGAGTAGGCCTCGTTGACCCGGGCACTGGCGAGAGGCGAGCCGGAGATCGTCGGGGCCTGGTTCGACGGAGCCGGCGGGGGCGGAGTAATCGAAGTCGACCCGGTCGTCGCGTTGCCGCTGCGATCTGGCACCAGGTCGCCGTCGAACAGGCAACCCGTGAGCGATACGGCGAGCGTACAGGCCAGGATCGAAGTCCGGACGAGCGACGCATGGCGACCAAAAGTACTTGTAAACGACATTCCACAGCTCCTGCCAGACGGGCTTCGAAGGGCCTCGGCAGGGGCTGGGAGGAATGAGGGTTGCAGCAGCGCAGCCGGCAGACGGATTGCCCGTTGCTGGCCTTCTGGCAACCCCGCTATCCGCTCAGCGTTTTACCGCTCGAGGACCGGAGGCTTTGCGTCCCCGCCTCGCGGCGGGTTTGCCCTTTTCAGACGGAGGGAAGTGTCGACCGCGTCGTCCTGCGCGGCAATGTTGTCCGGCGCGAAACGTGAACCAACGCGCAAATTTTCAACGTCGAAGATCGGCTTTCCGACGAGACGCTGCGGATTCAGGGTTTGAACGTATCGGGCCGGATCTCGTACTTGGTCAGCAGCTTGTAGAAATCGGTGCGATTCCGCTTTGCGAGCCGCGCAGCCTGGCTGACATTTCCTTCTGATATCTGAAGGAGTTGCACGAGATAGTTACGAGTGAACTCATCACGAGCCTCGTCGAAGGACGGCAGCTGGGTGGCCTGTCCAAGGGCCTCCTGCACCTGTTCCGCGGTGATCAAGGCTCCGGCTCCGAGGGTTGCTGCCTGCCGGACGACCATGCGCAGTTCGCGCACGTTGCCGGGCCACCTCGCCGAAGCGAGCAGTTCCATGGCCTCAGGCGAGCAAGCCCGCTTCGGCTGGGCCGTTTCGATGGCTACGTCATCCAGGCACTGCTGCACGAGCAGTGGCACGTCTTCCCGCCGCTTGCTCAGCGGCGGCAGATCGACGTGGACCGCGGCGAGCCGGTCGAGCAGTGCTTCTGGTATCCGCGCATCTCCCGCGACGTCCTCGCTGCGCCAGTCGCACGTCGCGATGATGCGGACGTCACCGCCCGTGAGCTGCCGATCGAGGCGGGGCTGCAGGCTGGGCAGCAGTTCGTCGACGTTGCGCAACAGGATCGAACCGCCGCGGGCACTCTCCAGTGCACTGGAGAGTTCGGCTTCTCCAGAAGCTGCATCGAATCCGCCGCAATCGACGGCGACGAACGGGCCACCGCGCCGGTTGCTCGCGCGGTGTATTGCCTTGGCCAGCAGCTCCTTGCCCGTGCCGGGCTCGCCGCTGATGAGAACGGAGGCATCGGAGCTCGACACCATGTGCGCCTTGGCCAGCCGGTCCTCGAGCAATGGACTGCGAGTGGCGAACTCCGCGCGCCAGTCGTCGGTCGTCTCGTCGGAGAATCCTGAGGTCTTGAGCGCGCGGCTGACTTCCTCGAGCAATCGATCCTTTTCGACCGGCTTGGTGAGGAAAGCAAAGGCGCCAGACTGAGTGGCCTTCACTGCATCGGGGATCGTGCCGTGTGCCGTGAGCATGATCACGTTGAGGCTGGGCCAGCGCCGCTGCAGCTCGCGGAGCAGCATGATGCCGTCCATCTGGGCCATCCGCAGGTCCGTGATGACCAGGTCAGGACGGAAGCCCGCGATGACGGCGAGCGCCCTTGCGGCGCTGTCCACGGGCTCGACTTCGTATTTCTGCGAGCGCAAGCGGATGGTCAGGAGGCGCAGCAGGCCCGGATCGTCATCCACGACGAGGATCCGTGGCGCACGGCGCAGGCGGGTCATGGCGGTGGTTCCGCCGCGCCGGATTCCGCGCCCGGTTCGAGCAGCGAGCGCTCCATCTCCGCAACGGCTTCGAGCTTGCGCTCCGCCTCCGCCAGCGCTCGCCGCAGGTACTTGTTTTCGGCGGCGAGAGTATCGGCCCGAAGCTCGGCGCTGGCATCCAGCGACTTCAATCGCTGCTCCGAGTCTTCCCGCTGCCTCGCGACCTCGGCGTAGAGCGCGACTCGCGCGTCGAACTCGCGCAGATAGGCGTTCGCGAACGCGAGTTCGTCGGGCTCGAGGTCGTGCGTGCCCGCAAGCAGTTCGCTGATCAGCCGCTTCGCCTCGACCGGGTTGCTGTTCGCATGACCTGCGCTGCCGAGCGCAAGCGCGTAACGCAGCGTATCGTCTGCACTGCGGCTTTGCTGGGCGCTGGCGAGCGTCGCGGCGAGTTCAGTCTGCTGTCGGACCGGATCGCCCGGGGCCATTTTCGCCAGCGTATTCAGGTAAGGCGTGAGGCTCGCGAGTGGCGGGGCTTTCGTGGCCGCCGGGGACGGGCCGGCGTCGGCCTGAATGGGTCCCGGCTGGAGGTTGGCACAGCCAATCAGCAGCGTGATTGCCGCAAGGATGACGAGCTTGGGAGAGCGATTCATGTCGTGCAGCAGAATCATCGACGGGTGCGCCTATGATATCGCGATTGGCAGCCGCACCTTGAAGTGCGCGCCTGGAAACTCGCCGTCTACGATCTCGATCGTGCCGCCGTGTGCCTGGACGAATTCCTGCACCACGGAGAGCCCGATGCCGGTGCCGCGCACGAGGCCGCCTTGGGGCGTGGCGCCCTGGTAAAAAGCCTCGAACACCCGTCCGCGCTCGGACGGCGGGATGCCCGGGCCGGAATCGGCGACCTCGATGACGACCTCGCCGTCATCGCTGCGCCCGCGCACCGTGATCGTGCCTCCATTCGGCGTGAACTTGACTGCATTCGAGATCAGGTTGTCGAGGATCAAGCGCAGCTTGGCGCGGTCTGCGACCAGCGTGACATCGTCGACCTGCCTCACGAGCTGCAGGCGATGCGCGCTGATCGGCAGGTGGTAGGTCTCGAGCGTGGCGCTCACCAGCGTCGGCAGCTGCACTTCGTCGAGGTCGAGCGCCCCCCGGCGCGCGTGCCATTCGCTGTAGGACAGCAGGTTCTCGATCAACCGCTGCAGGCGCAGGCTGTTGTCACGCAGGATGCCGCCCACTTCCCGTTGCTCTGCGCTCAATCCGCCGACGGCGCCCTCCAGCAACAGTTCGGTGCCTTCGCGGATGTTCGCGAGCGGCGTCTTCAGTTCGTGCGACATGTGGCGCAGGAACCGGTTGCGCTCCTCGGCGATCTCGCCGAGGCGGTTGCGCAGCCACTCGAGCTGGCGGCCGAGGGCCTGCAGGTCGGTGGGACCGCGCACTGCGACGGGATCGCTCAATCGGCCGTGGCCGATCGCGTCGATCGCGCGATCGATCTCACGGATGGGTCGACCGAGAAAAACCGTGAACAGCAGCATCAGGCCAAGGCTGACGGGCACGAGCGCGGCTGACTGCCAGAGGATCCGGCGGCGCGTCTGGTCGGTCTCGGCGCGCAGCTGCTTGAGTTCCCGATCGGTCTGCAGGCTTGCAAGCGTCGAGAGCTGCCCGGCATCTTTCGCGAGTTGGGTGAATCGCCGCAGCGCGTCGTTGACGTCCGCGGCGGCCGGCGAACCGAGTCCGCGCTCGATCGCGTCCGTCGTCTGCCGGATGCGGTCGATCACCTCGGCGCGCGCCGGATCGCCGGGAAGTTGCTCGAGGCCGCCAAGGGTCGTAACCAGCAGCTGGTGGTTCTGCCGGAAGGTTTCGAGCAGGCTCGCCCGCCGCAGGATCTGGTAGAGGCGAGCCGTGCGCTCCAGTGACGAGACCTGGCGGACGATGGCCTGGGTGTACTGCGTCGCGGCGACGCCGGTGGCGACGAGACGCTCGCTTGCGGCGGAGAGGTTGCGCATCTCGACGGCCGCGTTGATCGTGCCGAGCAGCAATGGCAGCGCGACGGCGGCGAAGCCGAGCAGGATCAGGCCGCTGAGCGAGCGTGGACGGAGGGAAAGGGGTCGGAGCATGCTAGTTTGCAGATCGTAACCGATACACTGCTCACCGCGGACGATGTCGACCCGTTCACACGCAAGCCAGGCGCCCGGAATGCATCCGTATTCCACGCTCACGCCGGACCTCGTCGTCGAGGCGATCGAGGCCGTGGGTCATGCGTCGGACGGGCGGGTGCTGGCGCTCAACAGCTATGAGAATCGCGTCTACCAGGTCGGCCGGGACGATTCGACGCCGGTGGTCGTCAAGTTCTATCGGCCCGGACGGTGGAGCACGCCCGCGATCCTCGAGGAGCACGAATTTGCGCTGGAACTCGCCCGCGCAGAGTTACCGGTCGTGGCGCCGGAGGTGCACGCGGGCCGCACGCTGTTCGAACTCGGCGGCTTCCGCTACGCGGTCTATCCACGGCAGGGCGGGCGCTGGCCCGAGCTCGGAACGAAGGAGGAGCGCGCCTGGATGGGGCGCTTCATCGCGCGCATCCACGCGATCGGACGGACGCGGGCATTCCATCACCGGCCGCGACTCGACTGGCGGGCGATGGGCCTCGAGACGGCGGATTACCTGCTGGACCAAGGCTGGATCCCGCCGCATCTCGAGGCCGCGTACGAGTCGCTGGTGGAGGACGTGCTGGGCCTCGTCGAACGACGTTTTGCGGAAGCGACGCCATATCGAACGCTGCGGCTGCACGGCGACTGCCACCCGGGCAACGTGCTCTGGACGGACGCCGGCCCGCACTTCGTGGACCTCGACGACTGCATGACAGGACCCGCAGTGCAGGACCTGTGGATGCTGCTATCCGGCCGGCCGGAGGAGATGAGCGCGCAGCTGCACGACCTGCTGGAGGGCTACGCAGAGTTCGCAGACCTGGATTACCACGAGATCTCGTTGATCGAGCCCCTGCGCACGCTGCGCATCATGCACTACGCCGGCTGGCTCGCTCGCCGGTGGGACGATCCCGCATTCCCGCGCGCCTTTCCGTGGTTCGAGGAGCCCAAGTACTGGGAGCAGCACGTGCTCGACCTGCGCGAGCAACTGGCCGCAATGGAGGAACCGCCGCTCTCAATTCTGTGAGCTGCTGCTTCCTCCGGCGGGGCCCGAACGCTTAGCATTTGCAGCCATGTCCAGCATCCTCGTGACCGGCGGCGCCGGGTACATCGGCAGCCACGTCGTCCGCCAGCTCATCGAGCGCGGCGAGCGCGTCGTGGTCCTCGACAATCTCTCGACCGGCTATCGGGCGGCGGTCCTTGGTGCGCCGCTCGTCGTCGGTGACACGGCCGACCGAGATGCCGTCGACCGTCTGCTCGCCGAGCACGGCATCGAGACGGTGATGCACTTCGCGGCGCACACGATCGTGCCGGAGTCGGTGTCGAACCCGCTCAAGTACTACGGCAACAACACCTGTGCCACGCGCAACCTGCTCGAGTGCTGTGACCGTGCTGGCGTCAAGTACGTCGTCTTCTCCTCGACCGCGGCCGTCTACGGTATTCCGTCCGAGGGCGTGGCCCGCGAGGAGTCGCCGACGGTGCCGATCAATCCCTATGGACTCTCGAAGCTGATGAGCGAATGGATGCTGCGCGACCTTGCCGCGGCATCCGCGCTGCGCTACGTGGCGCTGCGCTATTTCAACGTCGCCGGCAGCGACCCGGGCGGGCGGATCGGTCATACGGCGCCGAATGCGACGCTGCTGGTCAAGGTCGCGTGCCAGCAGGCGGTGGGCGTGCGCCCGTCGATCTCGATCTTCGGCACGGATTACCCGACGCCCGACGGCACGGGCGTGCGCGACTACATCCATGTCGAGGACCTGGCCGCTGCGCACCTCAAGGCCCTGGACTACCTTCGAGCCGGTGGCGATTCGACGACCCTCAACTGCGGCTACGGCCACGGGTACAGCGTCCGGGAGGTACTGCAGATGGTGGAGCGCGTCAATGGCGGCCAGGCACTGAACGTCGTGCAGGGGCCGCGTCGAGCAGGCGACCCGCCCTCGCTCGTGGCACATGCCGAGCGGATCCGCGCGGCGCTTGGGTGGAGACCGCAATTCGACGATCTCGCGGTGATCGTCCGCACGCAACTGGAGTGGGAGCGCCGGCTGCTGCGCGAACCCGACCTGCAGAGAAATTAGCCGGCCGGGGCGGGCGATCGCGCCCGTCGTGATATGCTGCCACAGAGGCAATTTTGACTCTGGCGGCCCTGTGAATCGACACGCTGAGGGATATGCGTACGACGGCTTCCTGCCGCGCAGCTTCGTAGTACTCATTCTCTCCGCTGCGCTCGGTCTGTCGGCGTGCGGCGGAGGCGGTGGTGGCGGCGGCTCGTCCAACCGAGCCCCCGCGGCGTCCTTTACAGCCACGCCATCCGCGGGTCAGGTTCCGCTGACGGTCGCCTTCGACGCCTCGGCTTCGAGCGACAGCGACGGCTCGATCGCAAGCTACAGCTGGAATTTCGGGGATAACACGGCACCCGGCTCCGGCGTCACCGTGAATCACCTGTATCAGGCGGCCGGTACGTTCACGGCCACCCTGACGGTGACGGACAACCGCGCTGCAACGGCCAGCACGACTCGCGTGGTGACGGTCACGGTCGGGCCGCCACCCGGGAGCGTGACGGTGAGCGGCCGCGTCCTGTTCGAGCGCGTCCCCTTCCTGCCGTATCCGCAGGACGGACTGAATTATCCGGGCACGTTCACCGCGCCAGCGCGAGAGATCGAGGTCGAGTTGTTGCAGGCTGCCACCGGGGCCGTGCTGGCGACTTCGGTGACGGATACCAACGGCAACTATGCGCTTACGGCCGCCCCCAACACCGACGTCCGCGTGCGAGCGAAGGCCCTCTCTCGCGTGACGGGAACCACGGCGCGTCCGGGCGCGTGGGACCTGCGGGTGCTCAACAACACGAACGGTAACGCCCTCTACGTGCTGGACAGCTCGGTGTTCAACACGGGCGTGACCGATGTGACGCGCAACCTGACGGCGACGACCGGCTGGGGTGGCGGCTTCTCTGGGATCTACACCGGTGTCCGCGCTGCGGCGCCCTTCGCGGTGCTCGACACGCTTTACTCCGCGACGCAGTTCGTCATTGCACAGGGTGACAGCGCGCTGCAGCTGCCTCCGCTCAAGGCGTTCTGGAGTGCCCAGAATAGACCATCCGCAGGTGATCCGGCGGACGGCAACATCGACACGACGCAGTACGGGACGGCGGGCAGCGTTGGCGGCGAAATCGGCATCTATGTCCTCGGTGAAGCGCTCGGCCGATCAAGTGATGACACCGACGAATTCGACCAGCACGTGCTGGCGCACGAGTATCAGCATTTCCTCGAGGATGCGATCAGCCGGACCGACTCGATTGGCGGCCCCCATTCGCTTGGTGAACGCCTGGACATGCGCGTGGCGTTCAGCGAGGGGTTCGCAAATGCCTATTCAGCGATGGCGCTCGACGACCCGCTGTATCGGGATTCCTTCGGTACGGCCCAGGGCTCCGATTTCAATTTCAACATCGAAAGCGACGCATTCAGCGCGCCGGGCTGGTACTCGGAGGCGTCGATCCACCGCATCGTCTGGGACCTGTTCGACGCGGCCAACGACGCCGCGGACTCGGATGGCGTCACGATCGGCTACGGGCCGATGTTCGACGTGTTCCGCGCCGAGTTGCGCAGCGACGTACCGCTGACCAGCCTGTTCGCCTTCGTCTCCGCCCTGAAGCAGCGGCCGTCGATGCCCATTGCTGCAATCAACGCGCGCGTCGAGGCTGAAGGCGTGCCCGGCACGAGTTTCGGGATCGTTTCGCAGAACATCGATGCCTACGCAACGACCGAAACGCACAGCAGCGTGGCGCCGGTATCCGCCGATCTCGTGCTGCCGATCTATTCCGGGATCGCGCTGAACGGGCCGTCCGTGCGTCTTTGTGGAGATGCGGAGGTGACTGCTCCAGGCGACGTGGTCGTGCCGGGCGTCTACAACAAGCTCGCCAACCGTCGCTTCCTGAGGTTCACTGTCCCGAGTGCGCGGGTCATCGACATCCGGGTGACCTGCAATGTCAGTGATTCGAGTTGCGTCGGATTGCCGCAACCGGATCCCGACCTCGTGCTGTCCCAGGGTCCCAACTATCAGTTTTCGGATAGCGCGGATGCGTTCACCGAGAGGCTGCAGACTTCCGTGCAGGCCGGCGAGCATGTCCTCGAGATTTTCGAGTACAGTCATATCGACAGTGCGGCCACCAGCCGTCGCGGCCGCACCTGCATGACCGTCAACATCACCGGCTGAGAGATCGAACCATGAAGCAAGGTCGTTCGTTCCGATTTGCCACTGGCAGCGCCGCGATCGTCGCGCTCGCGGTCGTGCTCGCCGGTTGTGGCAAAGGCGAGGAGGACGCGGTTGCCACGACGCCGCAGCCTGCCACGGCTCAAGGTCCGGACGCCGCCGCAGCGGCGCCGGCCGTCGAATCGCCGGAAGACGAGAAAATGGCGAACGCCGTGGCGACCGGCAAGACGGCGGCGGCCGTGGATCTCAAGTACGACGTCCCGGTGAAGCCAGCCGTTGGTGAGCCCTTCGAGCTCGAGCTCGCATTCCTGCCGCGCCTCGCCGCGGACTCGCTGGAGGTTGAGGTCACCGGCATTCCAGGGTTGGCGCTCATCTCGAGTGGCACCTCGCGGTTCGAGGGCGTCGGTGCCGGGGACCGTCACGTCATGCGGGTCCTGGTTCGTGCCGATGCACCGGGACTTTATTACGTCGGTGTGGCCGTGAAGATGGTCACCAAGGTGCAGTCGGATGCGCGGACGTTCTCCGTGCCGGTTGCGGTTGGCAGCGTCCAGGCGGCGCAGAAAGCCGCGCCCGAGATGGACGCCTCTGGACAACCCGTCGAGTCGATGCCGGCCGCCGAGAGTAGCGGCACTGCGGAGGCGAAGCCGTAAGCTGGTTTATTCGATGGTATAGTTAGTATAAATAATAACTTATAGATTTATATTGATGTCGTTTCGATGACTCTGCGAGGGCGTGGTCCCGCATCACGTCGCTAGCGAATGCAGCGACCACCGTTGCTGTATACTCCGCGCCCCCATTCCCCGGGCCTCCCCTGTGACCACCAACCCCACCACGCAACTGCGCAACGTTGCGATCATCGCCCATGTCGATCACGGCAAGACGACGCTCGTCGACCAGTTGCTGAAGCAGTCGGGCACGTTCGACGCCCGCAAGATCCTGCCCGAGCGGATGATGGATTCGAATGCGCTCGAGCGGGAGCGCGGCATCACGATCCTGGCCAAGAACACGGCGATCCGCTGGCAGGACTACCGGATCAACATCGTCGACACCCCGGGCCACGCCGACTTCGGTGGCGAGGTCGAGCGCGTGCTGTCGATGGTGGACTCGGTGCTGCTGCTGGTGGACGCGGTGGACGGCCCCATGCCGCAGACTCGCTTCGTCACGCAGAAGGCGTTCGCCCACGGCCTGCGCCCGATCGTCGTGATCAACAAGATCGACCGCCACGAGGCGCGCCCGAACTGGGTGCTCGACCAGACGTTCGACCTGTTCGACCGGCTGGGTGCCACCGAGGCGCAGCTCGATTTCCCAGTGATCTACACTTCGGCGATCCAGGGTTTCTCGTCGCACGACCCGGCCCACCGTGGCGGCGACATGACCTCGCTGTTCGAGACCATCGTCCAGCACTGCCCGCCGCCGGACGTCGATCTCGATGGCCCGCTGCAACTGCAGGTCTCGCAGCTCGACTACTCGAGCTACGTCGGCGCGATCGGCATCGGTCGCATCAAGCGCGGCACGCTGCGCCGCGGCATGAACGTCACCGTGGTCGACCGCCAGGGCCGCGCGCGCAACGAGCGCGTGATGCAGGTACTCGGCTTCCTCGGCCTCGATCGTATCGAGGTGGACGAGGTCAGCGCGGGCGACATCGTCGCCTTCGCCGGCATCGAGACGCCGGCGATCTCCGACACGCTCTGCGACCCGGCAAGGCCCGAGGCGCTGCCGCCGCTCGTCGTGGACGAGCCCACGATCGGCATGACGTTCGAGGTCAACACCTCGCCATTCGCCGGCAAGGAGGGCAAGTACCTCACGAGCCGGCAAATCCGCGAGCGGTTGTTGCGCGAGGCATTGACGAACGTGGCGTTGCGCGTCGAGGAGACAGATGACCCGGACAAGTTCCAGGTCTACGGCCGCGGCGAGCTGCATCTCGGCGTGCTGCTCGAGAACATGCGGCGCGAGGGCTACGAAATCGCGGTGTCGCGGCCCCGGGTCGTCATCAAGGAAATCGACGGCAAGCAGTGCGAGCCGTACGAGATCCTCGCCGTGGACATCGAGGATTCGAGCCAGGGCGCGGTGATGATGGCGCTCGGCAGCCGGGGCGGGCAGCTGCAGGCGATGCACCCGGACGGCAAGGGCCGCGTGCGCCTCGACTACGTGATCCCGGCGCGCGGGCTGATCGGCTTCCAGACCGAGTTCCGCACGACGACGTCGGGCCTGGGACTGCTGTTCCACGTGTTCGACCACTACGCGCCGGTGCTCGACAAGCCGATCGCGGCGCGCCAGAACGGAGTCATGATCTCGAACGGGCAGGGCACGGTGCTCGGCTACGCGCTCTTCAACCTGCAGGAGCGCGGGCGCCTGATGGTCGCGCACGGCGACGAGGTCTACGAAGGCCAGATCATCGGCATCCACAGCCGCGACAACGACCTGGTCGTGAACCCGCTGAAGGGCAAGAAACTGACCAACATTCGGGCGGCCGGCCGCGACGAGAACATCGTGCTGACGCCGCCGGTGCGCTACACGCTCGAGCAGGCGATGGAATTCATCGAGGACGACGAACTCGTCGAGATCACGCCGTCGTCGATCCGGCTGCGCAAGCGCGCGCTCAAGGAGCACGATCGCAAGCGCGCCGGGCGCGCCGCCACCGAGGAAGCCTGATCGTCTCGCTCTCCCGCCAGTCGGAAGCGGGCAGGAACGATCAGTCGAAGACGACTGTCCGATTGTCGTAGACGAGGACCTGGTGCTGCAGGTGCGCGTACACGGCGCGGGCCAGCACGATTTTCTCGAGGTCGCGGCCCTTCCGCACCATGTCCTCGACCGCATCCTTATGGCTGACCGGCACCACGTCCTGCGCGATGATCGGGCCCGCGTCGAGGTCGACGGTCACGTAGTGGCTCGTGGCCCCGATAACCTTGACCCCGCGCGCATTGGCGGCCTGGTAGGGCTGGCCCCCGGCGAAGGCGGGCAGGAACGAGTGATGAATATTGATCACCTGGCCGTCCATCGCGCTGATGAACCTCGGCGAGACGATCTGCATGTAGCGTGCGAGCACGACGAGGTCGACCTGCTCTTCCTCTAGCAGATCCAGATGCCGCTGTTCCGCTCCCGCCTTCGACGCAGCCGTCACCGGTACGTGCTCGAAGCGGATTCCGTGCCGTCGCGCGACCGCTGCGAAGTCCGGGTGATTGCTGACGATCAGCGGGATCTCCACCGCCCATTCGCCCGACTCCCAGCGCGACAGGATGTCGTACAGGCAGTGCCCGTGGCGCGAGACGAAAAGCGCGAGGCGGGCACGGCGATCCGTGCGCTCGAGCCGCCACGACATGGAGAAGGGCTGCGCGACTTCGGTGGTGAATGCGTGCTGGAACTGCTCGAGTTGTGCCGGCTCGCCAGCCGGCGTCCACGCGATACGCATGAAGAATACGCCGCGGTCGGCATCGACGTGCTGGTCGAGCTCGACGATGTTGCCGCGAAATCGCCGGATCAGTGTCGTGACTGCGGCAACCAGGCCCTCGCGGTCGGGGCAGTGTATGAGCAAGACTAGGTTCGCGTTCATGGAACTCAAGAGCCCTCGCCACGGCCCAAACCCGCGACGTCGGGCGAGGCAGCGTAGGGGCCTGATACTACGCTAGCAGGCGGACGTTCCTGGGCTCGTCGGTCAGCAGTGTCTCGAGGATCGCGACCGGCTGCGGCGCGCCGATGTAGTGGCCCTGCGCGTACTGGATGCCGATGTCCGCGAGGCGAGCCAGCACGTCGGCCGAGTCGACCCGCTCGGCGACCGTGCGGATGCCCATGCTCTCGCCAATCTGCGCGATCGCTTCGACCATGCTGCGGTCGATGTGGTCGTGCGTCACGTTGTGCATGAACTGGCCGTCGATCTTCAGGAAATCGACCGGCAGGTTCTTCAGGAAGATGAACGACGATAAGCCGCTGCCGAAATCGTCGAGCGAGAAGAGGCAGCCGCGATTGCGCAGCTCGCGAATGAAATGCGTTGCCGCTGCGAGGCTGGTCATCGCCGCCGCCTCGGTCAGTTCGAAGCACAGCGCGCCTGAACGCAGGTCGGCGGTGTCGATCTCACGGATCACGAAGTCCAGGAACTGCTCGTCGTTGAGCGTCGTCGCCGAGATGTTGATCGCGAGCGTGTAGTCCTGGCGCGTCAGGTCGCCGCGGCGGTGCGCCAGAGTCCTGCAGGCCTGCCGGACCACCCAGCGATCGACGGCCGGCATCAGGTTGAAGCGCTCGGCGGCCGGGATGAACTCCGCCGGTTGGACCAGCAGTCCCTGCTCGTCGCGCATCCGCAGCAGCAGTTCGAAGTGGCGCAGCTTCTCGACGCCCGAGCGGATCGGCACGATCGTCTGGCAGAGCAGCTCGAGCCGGTCCTCGTCGCAGGCGCGGTTGATGCGCGACACCCACTGCATTTCGCGGAGGCGCTCCGGCGCCCGGCTCTGCTTGTAGGTCTGCACGCGATTGCGCCCGGAATCCTTGGCGGAATAGCAGGCGACGTCGGCGGCGCTCATCACCGCGGCGAGCGTCTCCGCGCTGCCATTGATCTCGGCGAGTCCGATCGAGACGCCCACGCTCATCACGCGGTCCTGCCAGACGAAGCGGAAGTCGCGGATGGCCTGGCGCAGGTTCTCGGCGATTCGGCTCGCGGTGTCGAGCGTGCAGTCGGCGAGCAATACGCCGAACTCGTCGCCGCCGAGGCGGGCGAGCGTGTCGGTGGTGCGGATGCGCGTCTGCACGACGCTGGTGAGCTGCTTCAGCAGGCGATCGCCGGCCTGGTGACCGCAGGTGTCGTTGACGACCTTGAACTGGTCGAGGTCGAGGTACATCAGCACGTGGTTGACCGACGGGTCGTCGCGCACGGCCTGCAGTGCGTCGTTGAGGCGGCTCTCGAACTCGCGTCGGTTGATCAGGCCGGTGAGGGCGTCGTGCGTGGCCTGGTAGGCGAGCGCGCGCTGCAGGCGCCGCTCCTGGCTCACGTCGTGGAACACCATGACAGCGCCGATCAATCGGCCGGTGCGGTCGCGGATCGGCGCCGCGGAATCCTGGATCGAGATGTCCTGGCCGCGCCGATTGACGAGCAGCGAGGGCTCGACCGGCTCGACCATGCGTCCTTCGCGCAGGCAGCGCAGGATCGGGCTGTCGATCGGTTGGCGCGTCGCTTCGCTCAACACCTGGAACACCTCCGCGACCGGCTTCCCGGCGGCGTCGTGGGTATCCCAGCCGGTGAGTTCCTCGGCCACGGAATTGAGGTACTCGATGCGGCCGTCGGCGTCGGCGGTAATGACCGCATCGCCGATGGACTGCAGCGTGACCTGTGCCTTTTCCTTCTCCTCGTAGAGCTGGACCTCCGCACGCTTGCGCTCGGTGATGTCGGCAAGCGTTCCCTCGTAGCCGACGACGACGCCATCGGCGTCGCGCACCACGCGGGCATTCTCGACGACGGTGATGACCGATCCGTCACGGCGTCGCAGCTGGAATTCCGCGTTGCGGACCAGCCCGTCGCGATTGAGCAGGGTCGTGATCTGCCCCCGATCCGCAGGGTCGGCATACAGCACGCTCGTGGACGGCAGGGCGAGCAGGTCCTCGATGCGCTCGTAGCCGAGCATCTCGACCAGCGCCGGATTGGCTGACTCGAGCCGCCCGTCGGAGGTCGCGCGATAAACACCCTCGATGACGTTCTCGAACAGGCCGCGGTAGCGGGCCTCGCTGTGGCGCAGCGCTTCCTCCGACTGCTTGCGCTCGATTGCGATGCCGGCGAGCGCGGTCAGGCGGGCCATCAGCTCGAAATCGCGCTTGAGCGGGCTGCGCGGATTGTGGAAGTAGAGCGCCACCGTACCCAGCATTCGGCCATCGGAGGCCCGGATCGGCGTTGACCAGCACGCGCGGAGGCCGGCGGCGAGGGCGGGCGCGCGCAATTCTTCCCAGAGGGCATCTCGCGCGATCTCGGCAACGACCACCTGCCGCTGCAGGTACACGGCCGCGGCGCAGGAGCCGTTGCGCGGACCCACCTCGATCGCGGTGGTCGCCTGGCGGAAGTGCTGCGGCAGCCTTTGGCCGGCGACCTGACGCAGGCGGTTGCCGGACTCGTCGTACAGGCTCACGGCGCACAGCGAGTCGGGCGTGACCCGCTCGGCGGTCTCCGCGATCGCCTCGAGGGTGTCGGCGAGGTCCACGTTGCCGGTGATGCGCTCGAACACGCGTCGCTCGCCGGCCGCGAGGAACTCGGCGCGCTTGCGCTCGGTGATGTCGGTGATGCTGCCGCGAATCAGCCGGTGGCTCGACGAGGGCAGGCGCACGAGGCGGACTTCGCAGGGTATGTCGTGACCCTGGTTGTCGCGATGCAGCCACTCGAAGCAAGGTGCCTCGCCGGTGAGCGCGCGGTCGATGTAGCCGCGTGAAACCCCGAAGGACGGCATGCCGTCGGCCTGCTCCGGGGGGCTGATCTTCTCCGGGCCACTCGCGAGCAGTTCCTCGCGGGTCAGCTTGAAGAAGCGCACGGCGTTGTCGTTGCACTCGACGAAGCGGCCGAGGTCCACGTCGAGCACGACGATGGCCTCGGGCGCGTTCTCGACCAGCGTGCGGTAGCGGGCCTCGCTTTCGCGAATCGCCGCCTCGGCGCGCTTGCGGTCGGTCGTGTCGCGGAGGCAGACGATGTAAACGTCGCGCCGGTCGAGCTTGCCCTTGCTGACACCGAGCTCCGCGTCGAACAGCGTGCCGTCACGCCGCCGGCCGCGGGTCTCGCGGGGCGCCAGGTCGACCTGCGTATCCTCGAGCGACTCGGCGAGTTCCTCGAGTGCCTCGGTCAGGCGCGGACGGCGCGCGAGTGTGGGAATCAACAGGTCGAGCTTGCGGCCGCGGACGGCGTCTTCCTGGTAGCCGAAGACGCGCTCGCCGGTCGAGTTCAGCGTCTCGATGCAGCCGATTTCGTCCACGGTCAGGATCGCGTCCTTGACGTGGTCGAGGATCACCTGCAACTGGGCGGCGGCGCTCTCGCGGACCTCCCGCGTGAACGCGCTCGTCTCGTCGGCGAGCAGCTTCATGGACCGCACGACGCCGCGCCGCTCGTCGTCCCACTCGGTGTAAGCGGCGCTGATCGCTTGCAGCAGCTTGCGCAGGTCGAGCTGCCCGCTCGCCTGGCGCGAATCGCTGAACTGCTGCTTGAGGAGCGGGTGCAGGCTCACTGGCGCGCACGGCAATCGGACACCGGCTGGCCGTGCCAGCGGCGGTCGTGGAGGGCGCGATTCTTGTTCCTTGTGATTCGCCTCATCCTGGTGAAACTCATGCCCGCCGCCCCCGTTGGGGGTGGGTCGAGCCGGATAGTAGGCGTGCGAGGCAAATCGGGGGTGTGATGGGGGTCGCAATCGAGCGCCCTCTGCTGGCCGACCCCGGGGCGACGGGCGAGGGCTCTGCGCAGGGATCCGTTACAATCCCGTCACTGCCCTGCATGACATATTCATGACCCCCGAGCACACCGACCAGTTGCCGGCCGCCTATCCGCTGATCGGCCGCGAGGATCCGCCGCCGTACGCGATTCTGCACGAGCATGGCACGGCGCCTGCCCTGGTCGTCTGCGACCACGCCAGCCGGGCCTTCCCGCGGGCTATGAAGCGCCTGGGGCTGCCCGAGCTGCCCAGCTGGCAACACATTGCCTGGGACATTGGTGCTGGGGAACTGGCGCGGGGCATTTCGAACCTGCTCGATGCGCCCGCCGTGCTCGCGGGTTACTCGCGGTTGATCGTGGACTGCAATCGCAAGCCCGACGACCCGGAAGCCTTCCGCAGCGAAAGCGATGGCTGGGTCATTCCGGGCAACCAGTCGTTGACGGAGTTCGAGCGACGCCTGCGTCTGGCGTGCTTCTTCGACCCGTATCACGAGGCGGTCGCGGCGATGCTGGCCGGTTTCCGTGCCCGCGACATCGTGCCGCTGGTGATTTCGGTGCACACCTTCACGCCGCAGATGGCTGGATTCGAGCGGCCGTGGCAGGTCGGCGTGCTCTGGGACAAGGACGAACCGAGCGCGCGCCGCCTGATCGAGGGGCTGCGTGCCGTCGAGGGGCTCGTCGTGGGCGACAATGAGCCTTACAGCGGCAAGCATCCCTGCGACTACACGATCGACCACCACGCCGAGACCGCGGGCCTGCCCCATCTCTGCATCGAAGTTCGCCAGGACCAGCTAGAGTCTCCGGCCGGCACCGAACGCTGGGTGCGGCTGCTAGGCCGGTTGATCGGCGACCTGACCCGCGATCCCGACCTGCGACGGCTGCGCGACACGGAGTCCACATGGCGACGCGCGAACCTCCGCTGACGCTCGGCATCGAAGAGGAGTACCTGCTGGTCGATCGCGAGAGCGGCGCCGTGGCGGCCGAGCCGCCCGACGAACTCTTCGCAGCGCTGCACGAGCGCACGGCTGGGCGGGCGTTCCCCGAGTTCCTGCGCGCGCAAGTCGAGGTGGCCACGCCGGTTTGCGGCGACATCGCCGAGGCGCGCCGGGAGCTCGGCGGCCTGCGCCTCGCGGTGATCGAGGAGGCGGCGCGCTTCGGGCTCGCGCCGATCGCGGCGTCGAGCCACCCGTTCTCGCTCACTTCGAAGCAGAAGCGCACCGACAAGGAACGCTACGTCGCGCTGCTCGAGGAAATGCAGGGCGCCGCGCGCCGCATGATGATCTGCGGCCTGCACGTGCACGTCGGCATCGAGGACGACGATCTGCGCATCGACCTGATGAACCAGCTGACCTACTTCCTGCCGCACCTGCTCGCGCTGTCTTGCAGCTCGCCGTTCTGGGAAGGCGAGCGCACGGGACTGATGTCGTTCCGGCTGATGATCTTCAACGGCGTGCCGCGCACCGGCCTGCCGGAGCAGTTCTCGAGCTGGGGCGAGTATCGCCGGCACACCGATGTCCTCGCCGAGACCGGGGTGATCGCCGACACGTCGCGCATCTGGTGGGACCTGCGCCCGAGCCTGCGCTATCCGACGCTCGAGACCCGGGTCATGGACTGCTGCACGTCGCTCGAGGACGCGCTGAGCCTGGCCGCGCTGAACCAGTGCCTGTTGCGGATGCTCTACCGGCTGCGGCGCGCCAACCAGCGCTGGCGGATGTACTCGCACCTGCTGCTCGGCGAGAACCGCTGGCGTGCGATGCGCTATTCCTACGACGCTGGCCTGCTCGATCTCGGCCAGCAGCGGATCGTGCCGTTCGCCGAGCTGCTCGAGGAGCTGATCGCGATCGTGCGCGAGGACGCCGAGGCGCTCGGGTGCGTCGCGGAGGTCGAGCGGTTGCGCGAGATCATCGCGCGCGGCACCAGTGCGCACCGGCAGATCGGCGTGTACACGAGTGCGCTGTCCGCGGGAGCCACGGAGCCTGAGGCTCTCAAGGCCGTCGTGGACTGGTTGATCGAGGAGACGGCCCGCCTATGATCGATCGGAGGATCTCCGTCGCGCCGATGATGGACTACACGGACCGCCACTGCCGCTACCTGCTGCGGCTCGTGAGTCCGGGAGCGCTGCTTTACACGGAAATGGTGACCGCGCAGGCGCTTGCGCACTGCGACCCGGAGCACCTGCTGGGCTTCGATGCCGCCGAGCAGCCCGTCGCGCTGCAACTCGGCGGGTCCGATCCCGTGTTGCTGGCACGCGCCGCGCGCATGGGCGAGGAGCGTGGCTATGTCGAGATCAACCTGAACGTCGGCTGCCCGAGCGAGCGCGTGCAGGTTGGCAATTTCGGCGCTTGCCTGATGGCCGAGCCGCAGCTGGTCGCCGACTGCGTGCGCGCGATGCGCGAGGCGGTGCGGCTCCCGGTCACGGTCAAGTGCCGCATCGGCATCGACGAGCTCGACGACTACGGGTTCTTCCACCACTTCGTCTCGGTCGTGCGGGACGCCGGCGTGTCCGTGTTCATCGTGCACGCGCGCAAGGCCCACCTGCAGGGGCTGAGCCCGAAGGAGAACCGCGAGATTCCGCCACTGCGCCACGAGGTTCCGTGGCGATTGAAGCAGGAGCATCCGGATCTCACGGTGATCCTGAACGGCGGG
>Ga0209253_10000046_pt1 | contig 76903 bp, 52 predicted proteins | sample FrelakmetBRP12BR_FD_187145 | JGI IMG/M metagenome (GOLD analysis project Ga0209253, IMG submission 187145) | Freshwater lake sediment microbial communities from the University of Notre Dame, USA, for methane emissions studies - BRP12 BR (SPAdes)... | ecosystem: Environmental > Aquatic >...
CGCGTTCAGACCCTTGATATAGCCGTCAGCTCCGTCAGTGTACGAGTAACCCTTCGTGCCAACGACCCGCTCGGAAACATTGTCCATTGCCCCGGCAGTCTGGCGGCACATGCTCATGACCCTGGCTCCATTGGGGTATTCATATTCCACGCAGAAATGGTCATAGACGTTCCCGAACATCGGGTCGGTACGTGCTGCACGGCCACCCATGCCCGTGCACTTGACGGGGTGGGCTCCCATGGCCCAGTTCATGACATCAAGATTGTGGACATGCTGCTCAACGATGTGATCACCGCTGCACCAGACTGTGAAAAGCCAGTTCCGGATCTGCCACTCCATATCCGACCATTTCTTGATGATCCGGTCAGCCCAGTTCTGTGCGGCCCTTTCGATCCACAATGCGCCCATGTTCCAGTAACACTGGCCGGCGACGATTTCGCCGATGTCGCCCGCTTGGATGCGTTTCATGATCTCGATGTAATGAGCCTGGTGACGGCGCTGCGTACCCGCGACGATGGACAGACGTTTCTGCGTTGCCAGCTCTGCACTCGCTATGATAGAGCGTACGCCAGCCGGATCGACCGCGACCGGCTTTTCCATGAAGATGTGCTTCCCCGCCTCCACTGCGGCTTTGAGATGCAGCGGCCTGAAGACTGGCGGCGCGCCGAGGATCACGAGATCCACGTCCGCGGCTACAACCTTCCTATAGGCATCGAAGCCCGTGAAACAGGATTCCGGGCTCACTGCGAGGTTGGCTTCTTTGAGTTTCCCCTTGAGAGTGTTGAGTGACCCCGCCAGCATGTCGGGGAAGAGATCGCCAAGAGCGGTAATGACAACATCGGGCGAGGCCTCAACGCAGTCAATTGCCGCACCCGTCCCGCGGCCGCCACATCCGATAAGGCCAACACGGATCTTCTGCTTGTCGGCAGCGTGCAGTATGCCGGTGCCGGAAACAACCGCTGCCAGTGAGGTGACGGACACCGTCTTGATGAAGTCCCGTCTGGTTATTCCGGATATCATGCCTTCATGGTTGTCGTTCATGGTTTCTCCAAGAAAAAAGTTGATCACGGCAGAGCAACGGCCGTCAATGAGTGGCCACTAGAAATCGTCACATGACCGATACGAATCGATGATCGCCATTTCGCCCTCTTTCCCGGGCCGGATCTTCCCGTGCTCCATACAGAGGGCACCCTGGTAACCCTTGGCGTGGATATGCTTGAAGATCGTCCTGTAGTTGAGCTCGCCAGTACCCGGTTCTTTCCGGCCGGGGGTGTCGCCCACATGGAACGAGCCGATCTGATCCCAGCAAGCGTCGATGTTGGGTATGATGTTTCCTTCAGTGATCTGCTGGTGGTAAATGTCCATGACTATTCTGCAACTCGGACTGCCCACGGCGCGGACAATCTCGTACGACTGGGCCATTCTGGTCAGGAAGAGACCCGGGTGGTCCTTGGGATTAAGGGGCTCTATCACCATCACAAGCCCTGCTGGCTCACAGATGCCGGCACACCACTTGAGATTCTCAATGACGTTAGAGGTCTGGTAGCCCCAGTCCAGACTTTCGTCATAGCGGCCGGGCACAACAAGAGCCAGTTTCGTGTTTGTCCGGCCGGCTGTCTCGACAGCTATCTTGAGCTTCCCCCCCAACATGTCGCGGACGGATGTATCCCGGGTCACGAATGACTTCACCGAGAAATCCGCATACGCTACGAAAGGACCAATGGCCATGCCGAGGCGGGAGGTTTCTTTCGCGAAGGCCTCCTGTTCACCGACGGGACGGTTCATAAGGCCGTTGTCGAACATTGCCCGGAAGCCCTGGTCAGCCATGAACTTGATCTGGTCGAGAGGATTCTTCCCGGCATTTCCCTCAAACATGCCGATGGGCGGCGCGTACCTGAGCTTGAAACCGGCCGCGTCTTTTGCGACAGTCTTCGATCGGCCCCGGAGTTCCAGGGAGGACAACATAAGGCCAGCCGCACCAAACGATGCGTCCCTGAAGAAACGGCGACGCGTCTGATGGAGGTTCACATTCTTCATGTCCATTCTCCTTTCGTATCCGGTTGATGGAGGCAGGCGTAATATCCCAAAACCGCACTCAATATTCAACGATCAGCAGACAATCCCGTTGTGCCCCGCGTTCAGCGTGATTCCTGCGAATTGATCTTCCCCGGTCAATCGGACACCGCGAGACGACATAATGTTCAAGAAGGATGTGCCCGAGTCGAGGATCGCTGGGGATGGGAACGACGCCACCGGCAGCCCGCACTTGATGCCGTTCGGTTGATCACCGAAGATGGCCAGCCAGATCGTTTTCGCAATGTAGCGCCGAGCTATGTGCCGGGCAAGAAGTCCGGTACGGCAATTGCCCAATCACGCTCTCCACGCAACAGCCCTGCGGAGGACCACTCTTGATCACTCTCTGTCCATAACCCAGACGTTGTCGTAGCTCTGATGGGAACCGCGGAAGCGTTCTTCAGCCGTGAGCCCATCGTGAGAGCCTATGAGACTGTACCTGACGACGTTTGTAGCCTCTTCGCCTTGTCTGACCAAGCTCGTGTCAAACACGAGCGTGTCATTATCCCAATACGCGCGGGCACGTATGTGCGCGTCGGCCTTGTCAACCGTGATTGCCCGACCATCTGTAGTGAGATCCAGAGTGAAAACGTCGCTCGTTTGACCAAGAACATGGGTTCGCCGGACTCGGAAGACTGGTTCGCAATGCTCAAGAACAAGGATGGTAGAGTCGGGCGCAGGAATCTGCAACACACTCTTGCCTGGATTGAACTTCCAGGTTCCAGTGAAGTCAGGCTTCGTCATGGGATTCCTTCGAATCGACTGCCTCTGACAGAATATTCACCGTTGCCACGGTGGGCCTCTCGACAAGTCGACGATGACCGCTGAGCCGTGCCCGCGCAACCCGATGAATCTACTGCTTTCTCGCGATCCGTCCCGCTGCATTCGTTGCGCTTCCAACACCCGGGGAGCCCACCGAGCGACTCGCTTTCGATCTCGGGGTGCGGGGCGGAAGCTGCCCGGGCGAACATGGGCATAAAGAGAATCAACGCGTTTTCTTTCATGTGTATTCGTTCCATGGAGAAACATCACCAATCGGTTGAGAAGGTGCGCAGCGTCCAACGTCGTAGGCGAAGGCCGTCTCTCATGCTCGCATTGACTTCAACATCTCGACCACAAGGCGCACGGGCTTCATGTCCTTTTCCTCACTCACCAACAATCGCAGAGGGTACCCTTCCGGGTACCTTTTCGCCACGTTCAACTCCTTCTTCACCGTTGCAGGCAACTTCGAATTCAGAAGAACTTCCTTTTCCTTCTCCCGCACTGCAAATCCTAGCCGGAATGAGTTTTTCTGCGGAGCAAGCCAGAGGAGGGCTTTCCCCCCATGCACGACCTTGAGTTGCCAACCGAACTTCTTGCCATAGTGCTTCCATTCATGCGCGTAGGTCTCGGTCAACGTCAGGATCTCCCGGTAGGAATGGTAGATTTCGCCAAGGATTCGCTTCAATTCATGGTCCCCGGGAACGACCTCTTTCCGGTCAAGAAGGGGTTTCTTCGGTGTCTTTTTCATCGAGGTTCAGATTGTGAACCATGAATTCCTTCGGACGTTTCCTCCCGCGTGACCGTCGAGCTGTCTCCTGAAGGGGGTCGGGCAAGCCGTCGCGAACGAATGCTGCTCAAGCAGTGCCCATGGCCCGACAGCAGCTTGCCGGGCGACCGGAGGATCTAGTGCCGCACGGCAAGGTAGACCCAGTCAACTCTCGCCTCTCGGTCCGACTGAACCCGGAGCCTGTTTTCGGTTTCCACAAGCGCAGGGTCCACAGCGAACTCCACCGACCGCGATGTCGGAGCGGGCTTGTATTCCACGGGCTGAGGAAAGAGCATACTCCGCTCCGGCCGACCGCCAATCTGCAGAACGACGCCATTAAACATCACATGGATGTCATCAGGGTCTACGTCCCTCTCACACTCGATTCGGAGGGTTACCGATCGTGGACGGCGCGCCTCATTTGTTCTGACGGTTACAAAACATGGTTTGTCGGGAGCGACGTCGAGCGGCAGCTGGGAACCGAGGCTCACGTTCGGTACAGGATAGCGCGGAATCGCTACGGTGTAGAGCTTATCCTTTCCGCTGAGCGAATCGGGATGACTGAGGTCTCGCAGCACATCCATGTCGGCCTGGAGCCCCATGTCCCAGGCGACGAAATAGTTGAAGAGATAGATGCCGTCCGCACCGGCAGCATAGAGCAATGCTGCTGCCGCCCGTTTTTCTTCCCGGGTCATCTGCCTGGCCCCGATCGTGTACTCGATCCCGGTGTACACAGGGACCGTCCCACAGACTGCTTTGAACTCGCTGACCGGAATGTTCGTTTCGGTGGAAAGGAACGGGGCTACGGTCAGGAAATCGATCAGGCCCCCGGCACACCATGCGGCCGGATCAAGTCCAGCATGAGCGCACCCCTTGAGGGAGGACGGAACACGTGCGGCAAGCAGAATGTGTTTCCCCCGCTCAACCGCCTTCCCGTCGATCAGACGCCGGACACGCTCGACAAACGCCGTCATCGTCCGGGCATGAATTTCCATGGAGTCCCGCTGATACGGGAAGTAGTACGGAAACCGCATGAAGTCGAGTTCAAGACCGTCCAGATCGTAACGTTCGCACACTTCCTCGAGAATAGCGTAGACATTGTCGCGCACCTCCGGAATCGCGTAGTTGAGCGCCGACGCTCCCCAGCCGGCATATCCCCCCACACGGTAGTTGGGGTGACGCTTCCAGAACTCTGAAAGCAGCGGACTCTCAGGCTTGTCGACGTCGTGTAGTTCGTTCATCCGGAACGTCAGGAAGCTCTCCATGCCGCGGAGGCGCGTACGGTCGATCACCATGCCGACAGGATCGATGCTATCGCGAACCAGGCGCGCAAGATTCTTGCTCATCCTCGAGCCCAGAAGACCCCACCCCTCCTTTCCCTCCCCCCCCGGCGGGTCCCACCGGTACATGCTGGCGACGGCGCTCGGATAACCCATGTTCTGCCCGGGGTTGACGTTGTGCAGGAACGTGGTGACTCCCGTCCCCACTAACGGATCGACCCTCCCGAATGCCTTGGACGGAGTGAGGGAGTCGTACGCCATCAGGATGTTCGAGCCGTCATTGTTGTACAGGAATCGCTTCGGGCCTCGCCCGACTGGTCCGCGGAGCGTATCGACGGGGACCGGTGTTTTGTCGATCGCCCGCGCGACAGAGATCGGACGGAACCCCAGAACGAGGGCCGGAGATCCGGGTTCGAACCGGAAATCTGCTCCCTGCGGATTCCTGAAAAGGGGATCGGCGAAAAGTGACCGCGGGTCGTTGGCGATCAGTCTCCATCGGGGAAAGTCCAGTGAATCCGCCATCGCGTCCCGGCCGTCGGTGCGCCAGTAGACGTTCCGATCGAAAACCATGCTCCATCCCTTGTCTTCCCAGGTAAGCAAAGACCCCGAATCCCACAGAACGATGTTCTGCTCGAAGGCGAAGCTGGTGTGGAGCTCCTCGTGGTCGCGCCGTACTTGATATCCTCCACCGTATGCAAGGATGTTGTTCCGGAACACGTTCTCCTTCCCGTAGTGCTGGTGAAACCCCTCGTGCGAAGTCCGGAGTACGATATTCTCTTCCGAAACAATTCGGGTGCTCCCCTCGTCGTAGTAGATCCCCCAGCCACCGTACTGCCGGGCTGCGATGTCGTGGAAGAAGTTCTGGCGAATCAGCGTTCCCGGTTGCCCGCCAAGCGTGTAAATACCACCCATGTCCGCGAGGATTGGTCCGTCCCCGTCGGCACGTTTACCGACGTGGTGGACGTGGTTGAGTATGACCAGATTTCCACCGGCAGCGGAAGGACCGTAGCCCCAGGTCCATCCGATGGAAATCCCGGAATAGTAGAGGTCGTGTATGTGGTTATGGATGAGGCGATTATTCGGGCTTTGCCCGATCCAGATGCCTACTGCACTGTGATACTGGAGGCCGAGGTTACCAAGTTCACAGTTGATGACCGAGTTGTGGGAAGTCCTCTGATCCTGATATTCAGGGATTTTCGTCTCGCCGATAAGGATGCCGCCCCCTCCGAGGTCGGAGAACCTGCATTGATTGATCGTATTGTCCGTGCAACCGGCTTTGAGCGCGAGGCCGGAGGTGCCGGCATGTGTGACCTCACACTGCTCAAACAGGCTGTGACGAAGACCGTCAGCCTGAACGGTGGCTGGAAGTCCGATGGCGGCCTGGCCGAACCCTCCCCGCCGGGGTGACTCGCCTGTTGAGGGCGCGTCGCTCAGGTGCCAGCCGGTGTGGGAAAATGTAATGCCGCGGAACTGCAGATACTCGACGAACCGGCGTTCGGCCGGCATACCCGTGATCTCCAGTACCCGCGAAAGTCGCGGGATGATCGGTGCGAAACCCTCAAGGCTCTCCCCCGGCACGGGAAGATAGATCACTTCGCGGTGGTCTGTATCGAAGAACCACTCGCCCGGCTCATCCAGGATCTCCGGCAAGTTGAGAAGGTAGAAGGGATTCTCCTTGTCAAGCCGGTAGACGCTACGCCACCCAAAGGTCAGGAGAGACGAATCAAGATCCACCCCGGTAATCGGGAGGTGTGACTCGCTCCAGAGGTTCATGACAATGGCCTCAGCCCCTCGGGTCTCTTCTATCGGCGGAAGATCGCCGGAGAAGAACCTGAGAGAAGTCTGTCCCTCGTCGAAGGCGGTCTCCGGGCGGAGCGCGGGAACACCGGCGATGCGAAGATACCCTTTGTTCGGGTGCCGGGCAATGCCGCGCAGTCGCCCCCCGGCCCACATCTGCCGCAGTGTCGGAACACCTTCGGTCGGCGTCAACAGAAGCCGGGCACGCCACACCTCTCGTCCATTCATGGTGCCCCTCCGCCACCCCTTGAGCTCCCTTCCCCCGCTGACCACCGGGCGCTCCTTCCGGTACGCCGAATAGACTGCCGGTGACTCGGCCGTCCCCCCGTCTTCCGGGCCTAGCGTGATCGGTTGGTCCACCTCGTACCGCCCCTCCCGGAGGTAAACGGTCACCGGTCCGCGAAACCCCTGCATTGTCGCGCGGAACGTGCGGACCGCATCGCGGGCGCGGGTGATAGTCCGGAAGGGCCTGGTGATGCTCCCGGAATGCCGGTCATTCCCGTTGGGTGAAACATAGAACTCCCTCTGGGCGGCAGCAGGTGAGAGAGCAAGAAGGAGGGCGGCGATCAGAGGCGTCGGTCTCATCATGGGACACACCGGTCGTGGGGAAAGCGAATGTTCCCTCTGGAGCCCCGCAGTCACTTCAACGAGGATTCCTGTGCGGGACTTCTGTCAACGAAGAGCAGGCCGACGCATCGGCCGTGGTTTGCACAGCGTGTCTTTTCAGGTTCATGCGGGACGCAAAGGGCGAAACAGCGTGAGACATTCCGTGCTAGGTCTCCCGAGCCTCGGGCGGGGAGTCGATGGGCTTCAAGCTCCTGAATTGTTGAACGACCTCCCCCGTCACCATATCTTTCAGGATCATCTTGATTTTCCCGTCAGGCATTCGTTCTTCCTTGATCAGTTCATATCTGTCGTCGATGGTCTTACCCTTCGCTCCCACACGCTGCTCCACGGGCTTGTACATCCAGCGCTCTATTTCGACAGGCTCCCATTTCTTCGTTGCGGCAGACCTGTAACAGGCATCGATGATGGCATTAACCACGTAGCCGTCGTGAAACGTCTCCATCGGGGCCCGACCTTCATCCAGGGCATCGAACATATCCGCGAACATGTGGACATAGCCCAGCTCATGGACCTCATCCCCCACCGGGAACAGCCAGCCCTTCTCTCCTTCCGCCTTCTCCGCCACATAGCCACCCTGACCGACAGCAGTAAACATTTCGAATCCCGTCCGCAAGAAGTGATTCAGCCAGATCGTCCCTTCCGTGCCGGCAACTTCGTCGCGCAGATCCATGCCTCCACGGAACGTCCAGCTCACCTCGAACTGACCCAGGGTCTGATTTTCAAAACGGATGAGCCCAATGCCTGAATCCTCAGCAGTGATAGGGTGGACGAACGTGTCTGCGGTACACATGACTTCGACCGGCCTCAACTCTTTTCCCACAAAATTCCTTATGATCTCAATGCAGTGACAGCCCATGTCTACGATGGCGCCCCCGCCTGCAATCTCTTTGTCCCAGAACCAGGCGCTGTGCGGCCCGGGATGCGTTTCCCTGGAGCGAACCCAGAGAACTTTGCCGACAGCTCCGTTCCTGACGGAGGCCATTGATTTCAACGTCTTCGGGGTGTACACCAGATCTTCAAGATAGCCCGCGAAAACACCGGCCTTCTCCACCGCCTCCAGGATATCCAGAGCTTCATCCGCGGTCCGGCCAAGAGGCTTTGTGCACAGGACGGGTTTCCCGGCGTCGGCTGCGAGCAGGACAGCTTTCTTGTGGAGATTGTTGGGAAGTCCGACAATCACGAGGTCCGTCTCCGGATCGCGAATCGCCCCGGCCATATCGTTCGTCCATTTGGGAATGGTCCACGTATGCGCGAACGCCCTGGCTTCGTCATTTGTCAGAGCGCACACGGTGTGCACCCGATCTCTTCCGCGATTCCCGTGGATCGCCATGGTGTAGAACATGCCGATCAATCCGGTACCAAGGAGCGTGATGTTGTGATTCTTTCTCATGAGTCGTGGACCTCCGGCCTGCAGTGGATTCACTTCTTGATTGCCTGGCTGAAACTCAGCCATGTGGCGTCCGTCATGCCCTGGGCCGAAAAAAGGACAACACCCTGGGCCCCGCCCTCCAGGGCAGCCCCAATGGCTGCAGCCAATTCCTCGGGACTCAATCGAAAAACAAGGATGCCACTGTAGAGCGGCGCGCGATCGGCCAACGACTTGACTCCTTTTTCCGTTTCCCTTTTGATCCACCCGATGTCTTCTCCGTACAAGCTGTGGTAGAGCATCGGCAGGGCTGCATCCAGATTCCACGCCGGCCATTGTTGTCGCACCATGTCCCAATTGGGGAACACTGCAGCGGTCAGCAGTTTCTTCTGCGCGTGCGCAACGGGAATCAATGTGTCATTGACGAGGTGAGTGATCCTGTCATAACGGAATTGCTTCCACGGCGTGTTCGTTGCCGGGTCTTCGAGCTTCAGAACATCAATCCCTGTCTCCTTCTGAAAGTCACGACGGCAGAGATCGCAATAACAGTAATCGTACTGGGGATACTCGCGATCCTGCTTGATCCCATATTTGGGTTGGAGCGCCTCCGGCAAGATCACATCGGGGTAGCGGATGTAGTCCAAATGGATTCCATCCAGTGCCTCGTAGTGGGATAGCTCGGCAACGGTTGCCTTGAGGAACTCATGGACGTCGGGCTGTGACGGACACAGGAACCTATAGGAGTCAACGTACGCGGGCTTCTCCGCCGCCGACTCGCCCTTGCGGTTCACGCAAAACCACTCCGGGTGTTGCTCGCGCACCTCCGGGATATTACACGGCATCGACCAGATCCAGGCGTGGACTTCCAGCCCTTCGGCCTTCGCCAGGGGCAGAATCTTCTCCAGCCAGGCCTCCTGGACGGGAAGGTGCTTGCTCTCATAGAACGCGTGGCGACCATTGTAGACTTCGGGCAAGATGGCATCAATGCCGGCCCGGCGCATGACGGCGAACCGCTTTTTCCATTCATCCGCCGATGGATGAACATCCGTCGTCACCCAGGTCCAATTCTTCCGTTTCTTTTCCCCGCCGGCCGCGAAGAGCGACTCAAGTGAAGGGATCAGACTGCCGGCGGCCAAACCAAGGCTGCCCATGCCGAGCTTCTTTATGAATTCTCTCTTGACCACAGGATCCTCTCTTTCTGAATGGCCGTACACTACTCGACGCCGATCTCATCAACAAGAACCCACGCCTTGCGCCCAGCACCTTCATGCCAGGCAGGACATACCCCGACGTTCACCACACGTATCCTGACGTACCGGGCAACAACGGGGACGAATGTGACGCTGACATCGTTGCCGCTGATTTCTGCATCCTCCTTCGGTTCTGCCGTATCGGTTTTGCCAACGGCCCTGAATCCCGTGCCATTGTCCGACACTGATATCTCAACGGTCTTGGGATAGAAAATCCAGGAGACCTGCTCCTGCAAGCACCCGACGACTATTCTGCTGACTTTCCTTGCAGCGCGAAAATCAAGCAATGCTTCGAAATCATTCCCCTCGAAGCCCAGCCATGCACCGTCCATACGGTCTGTGGTGCCCCTCACTCCGTCAACAAGCGACTTCACGCCTTTTGCTGAAAACTTTGCGCTCGGCGGAGTTGCCAACTGTATGGCGACCTTCTCGATGTCCACAGAGATTCTTCCGCGAACCTCGAGCGGTTCCATCTGATCGACCGGCCTGTCGAGTTCCAGCCTCACGATCGTGTTGAGTCTGTCCTGTTGCTCTTCGGACATTCGAACGACGATGCCATCGGAATTCTGTTCGACCCTCACGGTGCCGCCGGTAAGGGCCTCGCTCTTTGTGATCGTCGCAGCCACGCCCGGAAGCACGAGCTGGCTGTTGTCCCATCTCATGACGTGCAGGTAGACGATATTTCCCTTTCGCGTCGAACCACCCCACCCGCCGTTACGGAAGGGGCCGCCGCGCGTCCCATAGATGCTTTCTCCGTATTTTGCCAGCCAAGCCCCGACTTCCTGCAGGACCTTGACCTGACGGGGTTCGATCTCGCCATTCGGCATCGGGCCGACGTTCAGGAGCAGGTTGCCGTCACCCGATACGCATTGCACAAGAATCCGAACGCACGCTTCGTATGTTTTGATCTTGTCGTTCGGTTTCCAGGACCACTGGGTTCCGAGTGTCATGCAGGTTTCCCATGGCCTCTGGTTGTCAAATGCCCCGACACGCTGCTCCGGCGTCTGATAGTCAGCCATGGGATCGATCTTCTGAGCACGATAATCCTCCATGCTTCCCATGCTCAGCCGGTTGTTGATCACCAGGCGGGACTGGAGTGAGCGGACGAGCCCGTACGTCCGCGCCTGGTCCCAAGGAGCCGGTCCCCCATCGGTGTCGAACCAGAGCACGTCAATACGCCCGTAGTTACCCATCAGTTCACGCAAATGTCCCTGCATTCGCTTGACATAGACGTCGTTCCGCTCCGTCCGGCAGTCCGGATCGCGCCAGTCCATGGGAGAGTAGTACCATCCTATCCCCATATCGGCCTTCTGTGCGGCCCTGGCAAGCTCTCCGCAGACATCGCGCTTGAACGGCGTGTTGCCGATATTGTATTCGTCCACTTCTGAAGGCCACAGACAGAAGCCGTCGCAGTGCTTGGCCGTCAACACCATGTATTTCATGCCGGCGGACCGGGCGATAGAAACCCAATCATCGGCATTGAACTGTGTCGGATTGAATTGTTTGTAGAGATTGTCATAGACCTCGACAGGGAGAACGCCCTTACCTTCGATGCCCCGCCGTTCTCCCCCCCGCGACCAGCTGATCTCAGTCCCTTTGAGACTCACCGGACCCCAGTGTATGAACATTCCGAAACGCGCTTCCCGCCACCATTGAAGCCGATCCGCATTCTGTTGGGCACTGAGAGACACGCTGAAAAACAGGACTGCAACGGTAGTGATGATGACGTGCTTCACGGGGACACCTTTTCCGCACCAGAGGCTGACCAATCTGGGCAAGGCGAGGCAACCTACTCGGAGACGGCTCATTTGGTTCCCTCCCCGTACGTCACTCTCACAGCTGCTCTCGGCTCACTTTCATTTCCTTCCCTGTCCACCGCCGTCACCCGGTAGTACCAGACGCCGCTCAGGTTCTTTCCATCCCACCCCTCACCATTGTCCCGAAACTTCGTCGTTCCCGACTCGACGTATGTGAGGAAGTTTTCGGGTCCCGGACTGAAGGATGGATCGGTACTCCTGTATATCTTGTACCAGAAAGCGCCTTTCCCCACAGTGCCCCAGGTCAGGGTCCCGCCATCAGCTGAAAGCTTCACCTTTCCCGGCCCCGCACCACTTTTCCCGCCTTCCACGATTACCGAAAGGGGCATGTCAGCCCCTGAAGGCGGATACAGCGCCTTGCGATCACCATCCGACGCTTCGACATAGTACTCCAGCCCGCCTGGCGTGACATTCTTCCCCGGAATGCGCAAAGCAAAAACGGCCTTTGTTCGTCGCACCATCTCCCGGACATTCCATGCCGGCTCCCCCGGCGTCCGGTAGTGGATGCGCGCGGAAGCGGCTGCATAGGATTTTGGATCAAGGATGCGCACTTTCAGGTCGACAGATTGCCCCCCCGCAACCGACGTGGGGGGCGAAATCATGGCAAGGAAAAGCCCGGGCGACCCGGCCTGTCCCCGCATCCCTTCGGCCTGCGGCAGTCGCTCCATCGTCGGAAGGTAGTTCAGTTGTACGAAACGGTTCTGAGTACTCATCACGTTACCGAGCGAGGAGATGTCGGTCACGCGATACGTGAAGTTGCGGACCCAGGACTCCACCAATCGAGAGCGGTCCGCCGCCGGATATTCAGCGAATTTCGAGTTCAGTTCGATATGATCCTTCGCTGCCGCAATGCGGCACCGCAGGAGCCGCAGGCGGGCACGGGAAGCGGGCGAAGATGTCCGCGCGATCCATTTGTCGATTACCGCCAGCTGAGCCGCTGCTTTTTCAAAATCGTCCGCCGTCTCCTTCGCAGGCAGGAACATCATGTAGAGATCATGGACGAAGGTGGGGGGGACGACTGCAACCCTCAGCGTAATCCAGTTCTGCCAGCCGCCGGTGTTGCCGACCACACAGCTCCCGATTTCCAGCCCCTTGAGCGAGTCAAGACGGATGCTGATCACCCCTCCCTCCGTTGCGCTGGCAACGCGCGCCTCGAACATGAATGCTCCCGCCCCAAAATCGACACCACGGTAGCCGACCCAGTCGCCGGCATTGACATACCCCACACATTCGCCCCCTTCAACATTCGCAGATTTGGTCACACCGCTGTCCGACGAGAATTCGGAAGCAACGCGGGAGACCCTCACCGCCGAATCGCGGCCGGTGAACGTAAAGCGGCTGATATTCAGAAGGAACTTCCCCTGATCTTTGGCGAAAGGAGGCGTAGCCTGGCACTCCCCGAAGTCCGACCCGAATGGCTCGTTTTGATCGATGATTCCGGTGACCTCCCCGGCAGCTTCGATCCCGTAGGCCAGAGCTGCATACTCCCCGTAGACATTCCGCGAACCTGCATAGATGCTTCTTGCATCCCACGGTGCCTTGCTGATGTAGGAGATCTTCGCATCAATCGCATCCGTCAGCCTCCATGTTAAGCAGGTGAACCCTTTCATGTTCGGCGCACGATCATGAAACGCCGTCATCGTGTTCGAGAGGTGAAGGTTGTAGGGATAGTAGTACTCCGAACTGTTGAAATCCCTTTCAAGCCACGGACATCCCCAGTACTCCCGCTCGCCATAGATGGCACCTGTTTCACATTTGTCCGAATAGGCGGCGATGGGCGCACAAATAACGTCCCGCGGGAGCGCGGCGATGGATTGCGGCTCCAGCCCCCATCCGGAAACCGCGAGGCGCGTCTTCGGCATCCTTGACCTGACGCCGTCGTAGAACCCCATGAAGATCTTCCTCCACACCTGGTAGAATTCGGCTTTCTTGTTGATATTCTCCGATTGAAAGCAGAGGAGATAGTCCAGATCAGGATAGTCTGTCGCCAGCTGGCTCACACGGGCAGCAATCACCCCCGGATCGTCGGGTTTGGCCTTGTATTCAGGCGGAATCAGGTCGATATCGAGTCCGAGCCCCACTTTCACACCCCGGCTGTGGGCATACGCAATCACCCGCTGAAACAACGATGCACTTTTCCGGAAGACTTCCTCGCTGGAAAGGTTCTCGTTATGCAGCGCACAGTCAGCACCGAAATCGTAATCATCGAACAGATCCGATGCCCCGAACAGATACCTGTTGACGTCCCATCCCGGGCACGACCATTTGTGGCCCGTGCGGGCGGTCGCCATCCATACACGCGAGGTGAAGCCGTTGTAGGTGAAGTTGTGATACATCTCATTGTGGCCAAGCTCGCCGTTGTAATTGTGAATGTGAATAAAGTTCAGGCGCATCCTCGCCATCTGATCGACGATGAACTTCCAATCCTCCCATGAATAGACAGTCGCTGACTGAGGAAAGTTCGTCCATGGAAGGAATCCGCGGATGGAGACTGTGGGAGTCCGCGTCTCATCAACGTCCACCCATGCGAGTGCAGATTTCTTGTCCGGAAGGATATCGCCCCCGAGGAAGAACCCCACGCGGTAATAGTCCGAAAGCAGTCCGTACACGCCGTACAGGCATCCGATCGCATCGTTGGCTGCAATGGCAATCACGGGGTTTTCGTTGACGACGGCCCTCTTCAGGACATACCCCTCCGGACCCGGCTCCGCGGGGAAGAGATGTACCTTCCCATCTGCGAGCAGTTTCTTGATGATCGGGTTTGTCGTCGTGCGGCCTATAACGAAAGAGGGTCTCCGAACCACCCTGGCGTTCTCCTTGATGTCGAGGAGAGACCCGGAGAGCTGGTAGAGATACCGCTGGAGTTCTTTGGCTGCGTAGCTTTCGAGGGGTCCCGCATTCTTACCGATGAGGATCTCCCCATGCACATTCGGAAGCACGGTGGAACGAAGAAGGAGAAGCAGAACCGTGGTAAGGATGCCTTTCATGAGGCTCTCCTGAGAGGAGGCAGGCCTGGCAACATGACGGACAGGCGTGCGGGAGTGCGCAGCACAAGGGAAGCAAGCAAAGCATTTCGGCGACACCGCTGCAACAGTGGAATTGCAAAGGTACCGCCTTCAGGGTCAGTTGAAAACGGAAATCGAGAATCTCTCCTGCGCCGACTCCGCCCGCATCGCGCCCCGAACCCTTACCGGAGTACGAGAATTTTCAGATTCCGGTACCAAACGGGGTGGCCGTGGTACTGAAGCCCGAGGTTACCCACACGGGGCATATCTTTGTATGCAGTATTGAACTTGTTCGGTGTGCCGTCCGGGTTCTTGTGCGCTTCTGTCCAGCGGTCCAGGTCCATGGAGATGATCGGATGGCCATTCAGCACTACCGTAATCATGCTCCCCTTGCATGTCACTGTGTAGTGGTTCCACACACCCGGGGGGTTCACCGCATTCATTGACGGGGCGAGGCAATCGAAGATCGCGCCGCAATCTTCCCGCCCGACCTCTTTCTTCCCGTAAGAGTCCAGTACCTGCACTTCGATAGCGGTGTGGAGCCATTCCACGACGTCCCCGGTCCGGAGGAAAACCCCGCTGTTGGTGTTCTTCTCCAGCTTGAACTCCAGGTCAAGCACAAAGTCGCCATACCGTTCCTTCGTCCAGATGTCACCGTCCCCTTTCGGGAAGAGCTCGCCGTTCTGTTTTGCCCAGCTCCCGGGTTTGAAAATGCAGTTCGACAAATCGTCGGCAACCAGACTCTTCCAGCCGCCGGGCTTGAGCGAACCTGCGATCCGCTCGAATGCCTCCACGCATCCGCGTACCTCGGGGAGCGAATTCTCCCAATTGTATTCATACTCGATGGAGAAGACCCCCCGGTACTTCTGCCGGTCGAGCTCCTTGAGCAGCGCCTCAACGTTGACCACGCCGGTCCCCCAGATGACGTCATGCGCCTCGGGGCTGCCCGCAACGTTCAGGTCTTTGAAGTGCATCGTGATGATCCGGCCCTCCAACTTCTTGATCGCCTCGAGCGGTTGGATCCCGGAACGGAGCCAGTGACCCACGTCGCTGCACGACCCGATCCAGGCGCTCCGCCCTTTGCACACCTCCAGGACTTTGTCAGGGTTCCAGTATCGGGACGGCTTCGGGTGGTTGTGCAGCGCAACCTTGATCGTGTACTCCTTGCAGAGGCGCTCCACGAGGTCGAGCATCTCTTCCGGAGGCTCGGCCACGATGGTCTCGATCCCCAGATCTTTGGCGAAGTCAAAGACCCGGCGGCAGGAGGCCTCGTCTTTCCCCAGGTCTACCACGCCAAAATTCACCAGCCGCACGCCGGCGTCCGACAGCATCTTCCTGACGGCTGTGCGCTCCGCGGGGGGGAGGCCGAGGTCCATTGTCACGCCTTTGTCGCCCGGACGCAGCTGTTGCCCGGGATAGGCTTCGATCCAGTCGAGCCCGAGAGAGGCCACCTTCTCGACCGCTTCGGAGAAGGTGAACCGGTTGAACGTCCAGGCCTGCACCGCGAGGCGCCAACCGTCGTACGGGTCGGTAGCGGGGTGACGGGAAGTGGCCTCGTCGGGGGTGCCTGCAGAGACCTGAAGCGACAAAGCAAGAATTGATGTGAACACAGTCATCAGCCTTTTCATGGCCTGGGGTAGGTTAGTTGGGGATTGGTTGAATGGTGCCGCGAGAGCTATGGTTCTGATGCTGATCAAAGAGACCACCCTTCCCTGTAAGGCATCTGCACATACTCGTTCGCCCCCGGAAGGTTTGTCACGCGCATCGCTTCGGCGTCCCACTGCAAGACGACGTTATCCTTCGCTGCCCTGATGGCAACGTTACCGAGCAGCATCATTTCCGTCAGGGCTGCGGAATAACTGAAATCAGTTGTCGATTTCTTTTCAGCCTTGATGGCTTCTACCCACTCTTCATGGATTCCTGGGGAGCGTGGAATGGTTTTTGGGGGACGCTTATACTCCTGCATCCGAGTCTCCGGGATGAGCCGCGGGTTGGATGCGTAGGTCCCGTGCATCAGCTTCCCTTTCGTCCCACAGTAGATGATCCCTCCACCGTCATCTCCCATGCGGCGGCCGGGTTCCAGCTCTTCCGGCCGGGGCGGTTTCAGGCCGCCGTCGAACCAGAGAAGTGTGACGGGAGGCTTTTTCCCGCGCGCGGGGAATTGGTACCGGAGAATGGAAGCCAGGGGGTATGTCTCCTTCTTGAGTTCCGTCGAGCTGGCTTCCACGGTGATCGGGGCTCCGAGATTCAGCGCCCAATACGGCTGGTCCAGAAAGTGGGCGCCCATGTCGCCGATGGCTCCGGTCCCGAAATCCAGCCACCCGCGCCACACAAAGGGATGATACGCAGGATGATACGGCCGCCACGCGGCCGGACCCAGCCAAACGTTCCAGTCCAGCGTCGAGGGAACGGAAGGGATGGAATCCGGACGGTCAACCCCCTGCGGCCAGATCGGCCGGTTTGTCCAAACATGCACCTCCGTCACATCACCGATTGCTCCGTCCGCGATCCACTCGTTGATCAGGCGGGCCCCTTCGCTTGCGTGTCCCTGGTTTCCCATCTGGGTAACAACCTTTGCTTCCTTGGCCGCCTTGGCCAGCGCTCGCGCCTCGGCAATGGTGTGCGTGAGTGGTTTTTGCACGAATACATGCTTCCCCATCTTGATCGCCATCATCGCGATCACCGCATGTGTATGGTCCGGCGTGCTGACGGTGACGGCATCGATCCCCTTCTCCTTCTCGAGCATGACACGGAAGTCGCGGTACTTGGTAGCTTTAAGGAGCTGAGGATTCTTCGCGCTGTCTTCTCTGATTGTGGTAGCCATCATCTCGTCATCCACGTCACACAGCGCCACGATGTTCTCCGTGCTGACGCCCTGGATGTCCGATTGTCCCTTGCCGTTGACACCCACACAGGCGATGTTCAGCTTGTCGCTCGGCGCCGTGTATCCGGGTCCGCCCAGCACGTGCCGGGGGACGATCGTGAACGCCGCCGCTGCCGCTGCAGTCCCCAGGAACTTCCTCCGTGAAATGCCTTCGTTCTCGATCATCGTTGATCCCTTCCTTTCTCGACGAGGTAGATGCTCCGCTCGATTCCGCTTGGTGCGAGTTCTCGCACACCCCGGATCGTCCGTGGCATACCCATTCAATATTCGGGATTGTCAACCGCATATTCAAGGTGGTGCCCCATTTTTCCCCGCTCAAAAACGGTCCGGTGCTCGGGTTGCGTGAGGCGGCTGCGGAGGGTTTTCCCCCTTGTTTTTCTTTGTATTGTTCTTAGATTGACAGGATAGAGCTTGATGGAGAGAGGGACAAGAAACATACTCATCGATAAAGCTTCGAAACGACCGATATGGAAGCCGGAACGAGACCCACAGGCGATCGCTGCACCAGCGTCCGACCCACCCTGCGGGTTTTCCTGTTTTCAGAGGTTCCGAAATTGACATTCCAAAGACAGCGGGAAGAACCATGACCTCACGAGAGCGATTGCAGAAGACATTGAATCATGAACCCGTTGACAGGCTGTGCGTGGACTTCGGCGGTACCGCGGTCACGGGAATCGCCGCAAGTTCGGTTTCCCAACTGCGCAAAGCCCTGCTCGGCGACCCCTCGTTCCGCGTCAAGGTGATTGAACCGTACCAGATGTTGGGTGAAATCGACGACGATCTGCGAGAAGCTCTCGGCATCGATGTGATAGGGATCCCAACCCGCAAGACACTCTTCGGCTTCGAAAACAAGAACTGGAAGCCCTTCACAATGTTCGATGGCACCGAGGTCCTCATTCCCGGCAACTTCAATGTTACCGCCGAGGCAAACGGGGATCTGCTGATCCATCCCGAGGGGGATACAACCGTTGCTCCCAGCGGCCGGATGCCGAAGAACGGCTACTACTTCGATGCCATCTGCAGGCAGGACCCTCTCGACGACGAGAAGCTCAACCCCGCGGACAACCTGGAAGATTTTTCCCACCTTCGCGAGGACGATCTCGCCTACTATGACGAACAGGCAGAGAGGGCGGCAAAGAGCAACAAGGGAGTGATCATCACGGTTCCGGGGACGGGGTTCGGCGATATTGCCCTTGTGCCGGGGATGTGGATGAAGAAGACAAAGGGAATCCGGGAGATCGAAGAATGGTACGTCTCGACGGTGACCCGGAGGGACTACGTGGTCAAGGTCTTCGAGGGACAGTGCGAAATCGCTCTGAAGAATCTCGAAAGAATGATCGCCACGGTTGGAGACCGGGCGCAGGTGGCGTTTGTCACCGGCACTGACTTTGGCACCCAGAACAGGTCATTCATTTCGCGCAAGACGTACCGCGACCTCTACCAGCCGTTTCACAAGATCATCACAGAGTATATCCATAAGCACTCCCGATGGAAAACGTTCATACACAGTTGCGGGAGCGTGATTGATCTGATCCCCGATTTCATTGAGTCCGGATTCGATGTGCTAAACCCCGTCCAGTGCTCGGCGGTGGGTATGGACGCAAAGGCGCTAAAACGGGAGTTCGGGAAGGAGCTCGTCTTCTGGGGGGGCGGCGTGGACACGCAGAGGACTCTGCCATTCGGGACGCCGGAGGAGGTCTACAGGGAGGTGCGGGAGCGCATAGAGATCTTTGGCGAGGGGGGCGGCTTCGTGTTTAACGCCATCCACAACATCCAGGCGAGGGTCCCGGTGGAAAATGTGCTCGCGATGTTCCGCGCGATCAAGGAGAAGGAGTAGCTTCGATATCCACCAGCGTGTAGGGCCCCTCGGGGATCACCGCAACCGATGCGTCCGGCCCGAATTTCCTGAATCCCCTCTCAAGCGCCTCGTCCATCGTTGCCGCCGTCCCGATGAAAAGCTCCTCCCGGTGTCTGCCCGCGATGTTCGGTGAGACCAGGATGACCTCAACCTCACGCGCCGCTTTGGCACATTCCTCAAGCTGCCATTGGTCAATCACGACAGGGCTCGAGAAGATGGCATCCAGAAATGCCTGCGCCGAGCGATGCCGGGTTGCCATGGCAGTGAATTCCGGGCTGCCGAGCCCCTCCTCGCATTCAGCGGCGATAATCAGCACTCCCCCTTTTCGTACGACCGGCAATGCCGCGGTTATTCCTTTCACGGCCTGATAGTATGTGAGATCGAGCGGATAGCCGGCACTGGTCGTGACCACGATATCCGCGGGCGCGGGGGCCGTGGCCCGCACAGATTTCCGCACGTGCTCAATCCCTCTCTCATGGGCCGCGAGGGGATCTCCCGAGAAAACCCCGGTAATGGCGTGAGACACATCGAGGGCAACATTGACGATGAAGTCATGGCCCGCAATCCGGGCGATTTCGAGCAACTCATGGTGCAGCGGATTCCCGTCGATGCTCCCCTCCCGGCATCGCTGATCCTCAAGAAAGGCCGGACTGTGCAGGGCCTTGATGGTCCGTTCTCCGGCGCATCCGGGGGCAACCAGCTTGCGACCCCCTGAAAATCCGGCCATAAGATGCGGCTCGATGAATCCCGTCGTGATCTTCAGGTCAGCATCACAGTAGCACTTGTCGATGAAGACCGGTGTCTTCCTTCCAGTCAGGCCCAGATAACGCTGTTCATTCAGTAGCCTGGCATGATGATCGACGATCCGATACTGCTGACGAATCGAGGGCCCCACCATCGCGTCCAGCTCGTCGGTCCTGCTTGTCCGGTGAAGTCCGGTGGCAACAAGGATGGTGATGTTTTCCCGCTGTATGCCATGGTGTTCCAGGACGTCAAGGATCGGAGGGAGAAGAACGGTGTTGGGAACCGGCCTGGTGACATCACAGATCACCACACAGGCGGTCTTTGCCTTTTCGGCAAGCTCCGCTAGCGGGGCCGATCCTATCGGCTGACGAAGCTGGCGGACAACCTCCGCCATGGGGTCCGGAATGGGATGTGCCCCCTGCATCGTCAGCACCTTCATCAGGTTGCGTTCGGGTATGTCGATATCCATCCCCTGTTTGCCGTACGCAAGATGAATCATCATGGTGGAATCCTCACGTCTTCACTGGTAACGATGCTTCGGACGACAATGCCTGCCACTTCCAGCGCAGCGGGAAACTGTACAGTCTATTAACAATCCCCGGAACAAATTGCAAGTTTGGTGGACGGCAGGGTCTGCCCGCTACGCCTGGTTGATAATGCCCGGATTTGTTGGTACTTTTGATTTATTCACATAAGAAACATCATTTTGTATATGGAATAGCTATGCCCCTCCCCTCTCCCCCACGCGTGGATCTGTTTTCCCTGGAAGGCCTCGAACCTCCGGCAGGGGACCTCGGCATAAAGCCAAGGGTCGCCGCATGCCGGGCCATCTGGACAACCCCCCTTGACGGTGAAGAGGACGCCCCCGAACGCCGAATCATCCATGCGCGAACACTCCAGTTGCACGTCCCGGTGAAGTTGCATCGGCTCGGGATTGGGGCCGCACCGGGCTACCATAAGTGCGGCAGCCACATGGAATTTGACTGGGTGAGAGACGTGCGTGTGCTGGTATGGGATGGCTCGACCTGGCGAGAGCATCTTCGCCGGACGGATCTTCCACAGCCGGCGATTGGCGAACGGCTCTGGTTTGACCTGGGAGGGGTGGAAACCGCCGGGGCGATTGTCGAAATCAGGAAATGCGGGATCGATCCGTGGTGGCCGTCCTGGAATCTTGCCTCGGGTGCGTTCATCATCGAGGGGGAACCTCCCGTCACCAGGCCGCTGCGTGGTGAGCGAGCGTTGAGGTATGATGCGGTCTCCCTTGACGGGTTACCGGAAGGAATCACCGGCCGCCACGAAAACGGCGAGGTCCGTTATCGATCGAACTCCCTGGAGGTCGGTTTCTGCCTCCGCCGCGCGGGATTCTCCTATCTCGCCCTCGATGACGAAGCCAACGGACGAACATCGAAAAATCTCCTGTGGCTCAGTCCTGGCATCAGCTTCCAGGGACTTTTTGTGCATCCGGTCGGCGACGGCCCAGCTTTGGCGCCATCGATCCGCTATGCGGTGGAAGGTGAGACAACGGTGCGCGGCAATACCGTCACATACGCGATAAGGGCCCCCTCTGCGAGTCAATCGTATGTGATCCGATGGGAAGTGCTCCCCGACCGGCTTCTTTTGAACGCAACGCGCACAGGGGACAAGGAGGTCCGTGCCTGGGAGAGCAGCGCGTGGACGACAGCATTGGATGCCCGCGCGTCGGCAACCTCGGCCCTGGGGAACATCACAAAAGAGGGGGAGTCGGGAATCATCGCACCCCCCCTCTTCCTTCACGCTCCCGCTTACGGGAGTCTCGACATTCGTTTGACCGACGGGGAGGCACTCTGGCGATCCGACTGCTTCCGGTCAGCGAACATGGGGGTACACCAGATCAAGCTTGGCGAAGTCGCAACCGATGTCGGCGACTACATCCTCCGCCCGGGGAAGCACAGTGTGGCGCTGGAACTTGTCGTGCGGCAGTTTGGAGTGCCGCTCAGAACCGATACCCCGCCCGAGATCGCGCGCGCAATCAACCGCTGCACGCTGACCTCGCTCACCTACCGTCCGGATACGGGAACACTCAGCAACAACGGCAACTCCATGCACTGTCCGCTGTCGATGGATACCTGGTCAGGCCTGGCAACCAGAATCGATGGGATGCTCCCGGGACTCAGCGCCGTGAACTTGCTGCGGAATTCGATCGAGCGATGGCTGGATGGCGGGCCCGGCTATGGGAGCGGCGGGATGCTCGTCGACGGCGACATGCACCTCGCCGAAGACGAGTACCTCATGTCGGGCACCGCATCGCTCCTCGGCATCGCCGAATTCCTCGAGCACAGCGGCACACCGGACTGGCTCGGGCGCTTCGGCAGACAGCTGGCGCGCCAGATCTCCCTGATGCGCGGGCGTGACCTGGACGACGATGGACTCGTGGAAAGCCGGTACCGGCTCGGGAACAGCGGAGAGTACCAGTGGAGCACCTGTTTCTACGACGTGATCTCGTTCGGCTGGAAGTGCGCATTCTCGAACGCTCTCCTGTATCCGGCGCTGGTAAAGTTGACGGCCGTTCTCCCGCGCCTGGGTCATGCAGCAATGGCTGAAGGGTTGGATGAATGGGCGGTGCGTCTCCGGAAGAACTACCTCCCCGCCTTCTACAACGAACGGACTGGTTGGCTGGCGGGATGGCGGAGCAAGGACGGACAGCTGCACGATTACGGTTTTCTGGCAATCAATGCCGCTGCAATCGCTTCCGGCCTGATCGATAACCATGCGGCACGCGAATTCATGCAACGCCTCTGGGTCGAGGCAAAGCGGGTCGGTATGCCCGACCCGATCCTCGGCATTCCCGGAAGTCTATGGCCGATCCCCGACGACGATCTCCCGGAAATCATGCACGGGTTCCCCTTCGGGTATTACGCAAACGGGGGGCTGAGTACGGCGCAGTCCAAACATATCGTCAACGCGTTCTATCGAGTCGGGATGCGTGAAGAAGCAGATTTCATCCTCCGGAGAATCTGCGCCGCGTTCGCCGACGCCAGGGTTTTCGGAGGCGCAAAATCCGGCGTCGATGCCCGTTCGTGGGACGGCTGGCCCTGCGGCTACGAGGGACTCCTGACAGACCAGTTTGGAATCCTCGCAACCGCGATCGAGAGGTACAGAATCACGCCGACGTAGCAAGGCCGTCAATCGACTCATTCTCACCGCAGACCAATGGAGGCTTGTCATGGTCACTTTCTGCAGATCCTGCGCTCTGATGCTCCTTTGTTCCGTCTTAGCCACACTCTCGTTCTCACAGGGAAACGCCGGATTCACCGGCAAGTGGGAGATGATTCCGCACAAGAGCAGCGACATCGACCTGTACGGTACCCTTTCGGTGGAGATGCGTCAGTCCGGCCGGTCCGTCACCGTGATCAATACCTGGGGAAAAGGGCGGAGTTTCAGAGATTCGCTCGGGCTGGCTACCGACGGCTCCACAACCAGCGTTGCCGTGAAGAGCCGTGTCTTTCCATCAAACGTCTTCATGGGCCTGATGATGCCCGTGGGAACGGACCGGCTCCTCAAAGCCTCATGGGAGAACGACGGGTTGCTGCTGAGGATTGAAGAACAGTACTCCCTGCGCGGTTCTCAGGGAGTGGCCCGGGCGAACGCGGTCCACACCTATGCGCTTTCTGCTGATGGTGAAACTGTCACGTATACGATCCAGAGATCAACCAGACAATCCGGACCGCCCGTCCGCTACGTCTTGAAAAGGGAGGGGACATCGAGTGCGCACATGATGCGGATCGAGGATAACTGGGAAATCGACGGGAAGCTCCCCGTGAACGCCTTCTTGATCAGCCTGCAGGGTCTCGCTAACGACGGCAGTCCACGCCTGTATTTTGTCTACCCGGAGAAATGGGATTTCCTCTACACGCCGACAGTCTTCGACTACTACAAAGACAAACGGAACTACACCTTCGTCGAACTCCGGTCACCGGAAGCAGCACTCAAGACGTTCAAGGCGCAGGTGAAAGGCTACGTCGTGTGGGACAAAACGGTGCGGACATCCCTGATGGTGGCCTACACGGTTGCCGGACTCGAGAAGGCGGTCGTTGTGAGCGAGGACCTGATACCGATGGCCGAGAAAGAGGGACTGAAACCTGTTGCGGATTTCCGCGGCAAGTTTGCAGGGATGAAGGATATCGAAATCTTCACCTGGGCATATAACCAGTACTGGAAGAGGTGCAGTAAGGAATATGTTGTCTGGCTGGGTGGGGAGGCGGGCAATACGATGAAGCCGGGCGTCGCAGACTTTGGCGTCTACAAGCAAGCCTTTTTCACGGATCTCTCGACCGAAGCCGTGGATACGGCAGAATACGCTCTTGCGAAGAAGATCATGAGCGAGATGAAACCGTTTTCCATGGTGATGGGCTGGCATTCCTACGCGAAGGACAAGGAAAGAGACTACGTGCGGCTTGCCTCGCAGCATACCCTCCGTGTCGAAGGACTCCACACGCTTCCCAACATGAGTTTCTCCTGTCAGACCCCCGCCTCGAAAGGCTTCAAATGGAAGAACAACCACAATGTTGTTCCCGGCAAGAAATACATCCCCGAGAACAAGACCTACATTGCACTTGTCCAGACGGATGGCATGGGTCTCGGCGCGTGGTTCAAGCCGGGACGCGGCGCGCTCCCGTGTGGATGGGAAGTGACCATGAACTGGCTGTGGCTCGCACCGGCAATGCTCGAATACTTCTATGGCATGGCAACCCCCAACGACTATTTCGTGGGGGGGCTATCTGGTCCGGGGTACATGTACCCCAAAGCAATCCCGAAGTCCAGTCTCCCGAGAATCGTGGAGATGACGCGCCAGCTGACCCGTGATCTCGACCTTCCCGTGTTCGAATTCATGGATTATTCGGAAGGGGCGACGGTCGAGGGAAACAGCGACCTGACGGAGGAGGTTGTCGACGCCTACTCCAAGGGAATGCCCGAGGCCCTCGGGTTCATCAATGGTTACGCCCCCTCATATACGTTTGCTGTACGTGACGGAAAACCGCTGGTCTCTTTTGATTATTACCTGTCGGAAACGCGCCCCGAGGCCGATGCCGCAGCCGACTTGCAGGAACTCGCGGGGGTCAACCCGAAGCGGCCATATTTCCTCCTCATTCACATCCGCGAATACAGCGATCTCCAGCGCACAAAGAATATCCTCGACAGGTTGGGCAAAGAATTCGAAGTCGTCCCCCTTGACGTCTTCTTGAAGCTTGCGGGGGAGGCACCGACCTTTGAAGAACGGTATTTGAAAAACTGATAGAAACGGGAGGCGATGACCCGCGCAGCGGTCACATCGAGAGGGAGGAACCAGGTCGGCGGCTCTCAGCGGATAAAGAACGTATAGTAGGGCTTGTCCCCGGCAATGCGCAGAATCAGCAGTGCGAGTTCTCTTGCGTGGTAGTCTCCCCACATTGTCGCTTCTCCCGAAGGGATCTTCCCTCCGGGAGGGGTGCTGTCCCATCCGTTCGGGCGATGATAGACTGAATGGAGAATGAGACCCTGGTGGCTGGGGTCCGGGCTAAGATATGGTTCGGAGAATATGGTCTTCGCGATCGTCAATCCCGCTTTGCCATACCGCTCCGCATCCTCTTCCCTCCCCGCCGCTCTCAGGTGGTTGCCCAGCCGGATGAATCCCTGCGCTGCAATGGCCGCAGCTGAACTATCGACAGGTTCATGGTCGTTAAACGGGTCTGCCGGACGGTCCAGGTACTCACCCATGCGCGCCAACCCCGGTGCGCCGGTGTCCCAGTATGGCACCCCGTCCGTCGGCGTGTACTGGATGTAGAAATCGGCGGTTGCTTCAGCTGTCTGCCCGAATTCCGCCAGCACTTTCTCCTTCCCACCGTAAGGCTCGAACGTCGCTCCCGGAAGTGTGGAGAGAAACTCCAGTTCCTCCGCAAAGCCGCATACAATCCAGGCAAGTCCGCGTGTCCAGGTCGTGAAGGCGGAGTATCCCTGCTGGCTGCTCGGGCACCGGTAGGACCCGTCGGTCAGGTTGAAGATCGATTCGTGTGCAACGCGTCCCCGGACGTCGTAGATATCGCGACTTTTGCCGAAGTAGACATTATACCTGGCTGTCGATTCAGCATGGCGTATGAGGCGATGGAGGAGCGATATCCTCGCATCCTTTTCCCCCATGAGCACATGTCCGAGCTGGTGCGCCACAGCAAGCGACCGGAGCGACCGAACGGTATCCGCGAAAAGAGAGTGCGGTCCGTTGAACGAATGGATAAATCCAGCGTCGTTGCCGATATCAGTCCAGCGCGCCGCCTGTACGGCCCCGCTGACCTTCAGCGCCATTTCATAGAACTCCTTCTCCCACTCATCCAGTGGAATGCGGCCTTCGCGCATCAGACGATGGAGATTCCCGTAGGTGCTCACGTTATTGAATCCGTGGTCGTGAACGCCGGTATGGCTCACGTGCGTCGCCATGGACCGGACAGTGGCTGTGCGTCCGATCTCGAGGAACTCTTCGTCCCCTGTCGCGTCATACTGAAGTATCGCCGACCCGTGTTGAAACCCCTCCGTCCATTCCGTCCACCCGCGTGAAGTATAGCGGCCCTGAACCGTGAAGACCGGCGTTCCCTTTGTCGGATCCCATTCGTGCCGCAGCTGCAGGATCTTCGCTCCGGACAGATCGAACAGCTTCTGGATATGCGGTACCAGCGAACGGGCTTTCAGGGTTTTGTCGATCGCAATCATGGCTTCTCCGTCTCTTTCAAAGTCGTCTGAGGTGAAATCCGCCGTCGAGGTAGATAACTTCGCCCGTTGAGTAAGGGAATTCCCCGGTGACAAGCGCGCCGACCGCCCGGCCCACATCGTCCGGCTGTCCCCATCGCCGTTGCGGCACCAATCCATCCGCCAGCAACTTGTCGTACTTCTCTTTCGCCGTGCTGGTCATGTCCGTCGCCATGATGCCCGGACGCAGTTCATACACATGAACACCCTGGTCTGCAAGCCGGAGCGCCCACAGCTGTGTGACCATAGAAAGGCCCGCTTTGGAAATGCAGTATTCTCCCCGGTTCAACGAAGCGGTGTTTGCCGAAATCGACGAATTGAAAATAACGGTGAACCCGTGAGAGAGAGCAGGGGCGGGCTTCCGCTTCAGCCAGTAGTTCACGACATCCTGCGTCAGGAAGAATGGCCCTTCGAGATTGACGCGAAGGACTTCTTCGAAAGATTCCGTGGATGTCTCTGTGACGTCGGCACGGACACGCGGACCGATCCCCGCGTTGTTGATCAACGCATCAATCCGGCCGAGGCCGGTCAGTGTCTCGTCCACCAGACGCTTCCGGTCGACGGCAAGACCCACATCGGCCCTCACCGGGATGAAACGCTGGGCTTCCGAGATCTGGCGCTGACGGCAGAGGCGTACTGTCTCCTCTGCAGCGCCGGCATTGCCGGCATAGTTCACCGCAACAGAGAATCCGAGTTCCGAGAGACGGAGGGCGATGCCGCGGCCGAGTCCCCGGCTCGCGCCGGTGACAAGGGCGGCGGGATTGGGATGAGACATGATCAGGACCTTCTTGTTCGGGATGCTTTGTTCACGCGGCGGGCCCCCGGGCGGATCCGGGAGAGTGCTCGTTTCCTGTATTGACCGTCCACGAGATCATGGTAGATCTCTGGCCGCCGCGAGGCAGTCACAGCAAGGGTTCTATCGTACTTTGCGGTGAAGAAGAACTCTGTTGTTCGCTTTCTCTCCAGGTCAAGGTCCACCGTCACCACGCCGATGCCCCGCCCGATGTCGGCCAGAACGAGGCCATCCCTGCCGATGATGCTGCTGCGGCCGATCATCTTTCCCGGCATCCAGCCGCCCTCGGGGTATCCATAGCAGGCCGAAACCACAAACAGGCCCGTATCAATCGCGCGGGCACGATACCGGATCTCCCAATCGACTTCACCCCAGGAGCCCTGGACATGCGGGAACAGCAGGATCTCCGCCCCTTTCAGCATCAGGATCTGGGCAACCTCGGGATACTCAATATCCATGCAGGTCATGATCCCTACGGTTGCACAGTCGAGGGAAAAGACGGGAATCGAGTCGCCGGGCTGAATCCCGGCTCGCTGCTCCGCGATCGTGGGATGGGCCTTCGGGTAGCAGCCGGACAGCCGCCCTCGCCTATCGAAGAGGACGACATAGCTTGAAAGCTTTCCCCCGTACATGCCGAAGAGAGGAAGCGCAACATTCATCCGATATCGCCGGGCCAGCAGGCCGACCGACTCCGTGAATTTGCCGGGGATCGGATCAGGGATGTACTCGCGGCGGTTCTTCGTCCATGTCCGGTGACACAGGTTTGCGTATTCTCCGAAGAGCACAAGATCCGACTTTCGTTCACCGGCGGTTTTCAGCATTGCGCGGAGAATACGATGATTGTCCTTCTGCCGCGCGTTGAACGAAGCACCCTCGATGACCGCAGGCATCTGGACGGCGCTCACACGGATGATCCGTTTCATCTGCTCACTCCTTTCGGTCCCGTGAAATATACAGAAGCAAGCCCGCAAGGGCCAGCAGAAAAGCCCCGGCGATTCCGTTTATCGATCCCGGAGCGACGGCGGTCGAGGGAAGGCCGGAGCAGAGGATAAGGACCAGACCGAGGACCAGCGTCACCTTGCCGAGAAGACGATAGACGTGAAGACCGCTGGGGTCGACACTCCGCCCGGCCGTCAGGACGGGTTTCTTCAGGTCGCTCTCCAGCCTGAGGATTTCTTCGTTCCTGGGATCGTCGGGTTTGAACCAGAACGCTGAACCGAAGAACACGATGGACGCGGCAAGGGATTCCCCGATCATGTTCCGGACCATGGCGTCTTCCTTCCACAATCCAAGCCCCATCAGCGTGAGTCCGGCTGCAATAGCAGCCGTGCAGGACGCGACGCCCGACCACCACGGCGTGCGCGTGTACAACATGCCCAGCGCAACTGGCATGGAGAAAGCCGCAGTCAGGGAATAGAATTCCAGCGCGAAGGAAAAGGCGCCACCAAGCCGGGGTATGTACAACGCCACAAGAGTCCCACAACACCCGACCACCAGCATTGTCGCGCGCGCAACACGCATCTGCTGCCGCTCCGTCGGCTCATTGCGGAGGTAGCGTTTCCGGAGGGGCACGTAGACGTCCCGTGTCAGCGTCGCGGAAAGCCAGTTGAAAGCATCATTCGCCTGTCCGAGCGTTGCCGACAGAATCGCAGAGACGACAAACCCGATCATGCCGTGAGGAAGCAACAGGAGGGCGAGGCTGACATATGATGCCTCGGCGGGCACCGCCAGGGACGGCCAGAGAGACTGCATATCGGGGAAGATGATCCGAGACCCCATGACCGGGAGAATCCAGAGAAGAGGCCCGACCAGCGAAAGGACGGCGCAGAGAACCGCCATTTTCTTCGCATCACGCTCGTCGGGAACACTGTGGTAGCGCTGGACCAGCGCCCAGCCCACGTTATAGCCAAGCATGACGTTAAGAAAGTACGCGAACAGAAACCACGGATTGGCGAGCTCCCCCGAGAGGCCGAAATACCCCTGCGGAGAATCCTGGAAGAGCCGCTCCATCCCGGCGAAGAATCCGTTTCCTCCTCCGAGGTAGAGAAACGACACCACGAAGATGATCAACGTCATCGCCACAATGATCACGGACTGAACCGCATCCGAAAGCACAGCCGCCCAGAGACCGCCGATGACCGTGTAGACCACCATGACCGTGCCGACAATCAGGATGGAGGCCTCCATCCCGTTGAGCGTCAGACCGGCCACGGAAAATGTCCGGTCGGAAAATCCGAGAGCCGTCGAAACGAAAATGCAGAGGATGTACAGACCCTGCCCGATGCCGACGATCTGCGGAATGATCGCGATAAGCGAATAGTAGTAGGTTGTGGAGGCGGAGAACCGTCTCGTCAGGAATTGCAGAGGCGTGTGTATTCGTGCGCGTCTCCAGCGAGCGGCGAAGAAGCCATAGCCGACCAGGTAGGCCCAGAACGCCGACGTGAAAATGAGCAGCGCACCCGCGCCGTGCGTATACGTGAAACCCGCTGCCGCAACGAACATGAAGGCCGAGAAGCCGGACACCCAGTTCGAGAGGCCTGCGATGAGCCACGGAACTTTCCCCCCACCACGGAAGTAGTCCTCCGTGTTCCTGTTTCTCCGGGCGGCATATACCCCCACCCAGATCAGGACAACGAAGTAGAGGAGGATGAGGCCGTAGTCGGCGGGATTGACAGTGTTGAATTCAGGCACGGGATCGGTCGCGATCATTGGACGTTGCCGGCGCATCCTCCGGAAGCCCCGGTACTCTCCACTGGAAGTCCGGATCGACGAAGGGCACATCGTCCTCATGGCCCTGCATCAGCTCGATCTTCCGCCGCAGATGCTCACCCATGTTCTTGTAGTAGATGAATGTCGTCTCCCCCACGTCCGAAAGGATCATCCAGTTCGTCGTCGAGGATTCCCAGTGCCGGAGAAGCGCCCGGGTATTGTCGATTTCGTCGATGACCATGTCATGAAGGATCTTCCGGCATTCGGCCCGGATGCCTTTGTCCGTCGTCTCGAGATAGCGATGAACCCCCGCAATCCAGGCCGTCACGTTTCGCTGGTTCCTGTACCAGCATTTCAGGGCGAACATCCGATCGTACAGGTCAATCGCCAGTGCGCGGGCCTTTTCAGACCGAGCCAAACCCTTGATGGTCTCCGCGAGGGCGAGTGCGGCATCCATTTCCGGGAAGAGATTCCGGTTGATCAGGTCGAGACAGATTTTCGCCTGGTCGGGCTCGAGGAGGTCGAAGCCGACATCGTACCGGAAATCTACGCGGCAACGGTTGTGCGGGGGCGCAAGGAGGAAATCCTCGTAGTACGCGCGGTCCAGTTCGGAGATTTTTTCGATGTCAGGAATGATGGGGCGCGTCAGCACCCGGTACCACACGCCCCATCCCGAGTAGATCTGCACGGGGACAGGGAACGCCCTGTACGCTTCATCCGAATGATGCCACACTTTCACGAGGTGGTCTGCGAGCTCCTCCCCGGCCCATTCCGTCGCTTTCGTCTTGAGGAACCTGTCAAAATCCAGACCCGGATCGGCCTGGTAGGCCCTGACAAGTTCCTCGTTGATATTGTAGGGAGCGAAGGATGTCGGGGTGGTTCCGCCCGTGAACGCCACGGATCTGACACTTTGCGCGGTGATTGCTCGAAGTTTCTCGTATACGAGGCGCGGGAAGGGGATTCCCAGGAGAGGCTCGTGATTCCAGACCGCTCCTGGCGCGACATACACATCCGCTCCAGCACCCTTCGCATTGAGCTCATCAATTTTCGCCTTCTCTTCTGGGGCAAACGCATTGAAGAGCGCCGTGCCCGCCGGAGCTTTCCGGTCCTTGTAGCGGGGATGCATGTAATCCACGTCCCAGCCTTTTGACACAACCGATGTCGCTTCGACATCGATCCCGTCCTCGATCTGGCTCCAGATATGCTGCAATTCGGCGGTGAAGGCTTCCAGCCGCAGAAGCGTCCGGAATTGCGGGTTGACTTTCCGTCCCGCATCCCGCAAAATCTTGTGGAACCTGATCAGGTTTCGTGCGGCGGCTTCGGCGATCTCCTTGTCGCCTTTCCATTCGCGAATCACGTACCCGCCCCCGTTTCTGCCGACATAGAGCGAGCTGGTGTACTCAAAACCGGCACCGCTGTCATTCGACCAGACAGCCATGTAGTCGATCGTCGGAACCTCTCGAAGCAGCTTCTCCATCATCTCGCCGTAATGTTTCCTGACGACGGGGTGCGCGATGGACAGATTGAATCTGGGATGAAAACTCCTGATGGGATGATCGACCCGCGCCCCGCGAAGCATAGGATATCGCTCCAGAAGCGCATCGGGCACTGACCGCGGTTCGAAACAGGTGATCCCGCTCCGCAACCCGTACTTTTCCGCAAGCGAGGCATTGGTCTTCAGTGCATTGAGGTTGGCCTGAAGATAGTCGCGGTCATAGAATCCCTCATTCAAGAAGCTGGTCACAAACTGATCAAGGGCCGGACAATACGTATAGAACCGGTGGAGAACCTCTCCCTTCGGGCCGCGTTCGAAAGGAACGGCAAAGGCAAGACCGTTGACCTCCGCATGGGAGAACCCGAGCCGCGCAAGATTCCTGATGTGTTCTTCCCGGTTGAACGTCCGGACCGTCCGGTTGTGCTGGGTGAGAAAGCTGTCATAGGAAGGCCTGAGGAGAGGAAAGGCGGGACGAAGGACCCTCCCTTCGGCAAACTTCTCCACGGCCTCTTCCTTCCAATCCTCCACCACAAAAGAGTACGCCCAGAAGAGAAGGTGCGGCGCCGACGCAATCAATTCTGCTCCCGATCCCGGCCTTACACGGAGCATTGCCCAACCTGCCGTCCCGTCGAGCGAAGGATGAATCGAACGCCACGCGGAGCGTTCAGCAGCCACCGCGACACGTATGCTCCCGGGGACCGCGGCGACCCCCGGCGTCCTGTGAAGAGTTGCCGCTGGATGAAACGTCGCCCTGAACTCATCGGCAACCGTTGATTCGACGACCGGGCCGGATGGGCTCAGGTCAATCCTGGTAATCTGTGACAGGAATTCCTTCAGTGTGGCCATGATATCGTACTTCCTTTCTGAATCAAGTGATGAACGTTTGATATGAAAGCAACCTCGCACGGCAGAGCCGGCGGTATTCCCACACCCAATGGGGGCCGGTGTCACAACGGGCTTCGTGACTCATCCCCTCAATGGTTACGACCTGATCGGGTTGTAGACTCAACGATGCGACAGAAACTGCTTGATCGTCGAGTCGTAGACCGCTCCCATCTCTCTCGGAGAGAAGCAGGTCCGCGTCAGGTAAGACAGTTCGAAGAGAAGGGACTGAGTCCCTGCAATACGGCGCCGCTTCCACTTCATCCTAATTCCTGTGCGACCGCTACAATCTTCTCGGTTGGGATGCCATAGGGTACAACGCCGGTTCCCATGATGAACCCCGGGTATCCCCTTGCAGAGGCAACATCCTCCCTCGCGCGCCGCCGGATCTCATCCACAGAGGAGGACACCAGGAACTCCGACGGAATATTCCGCCGGAATGCCCGGCGTGCGGCCTGACAGACCGGGAGAAACCTCCCGACAGAAGCACCGCCGTCGCAGAGCAGGTAGTTCCCTCCCGTGTCCGCGTAGGCATCGACGATCGGATCGGTGTTCCCGCCGATGACGAGCGGGACATATCTCATCCCAGCTCTCAGAAGGTCATGGATCACACCTCGTGTCGGCTCCAGGACGAATTCCCGGTAGCTGCGAGGGGAAATCACCTGGGGAGAAGCCTGCGAGTCAAAGAGAGCCGCCGTTATCCCTTTCGCGGCGAATGATCTTCCGTAAGCGACCACGACCTCCGCTGCGAATGCAATGACCTCGCGCGCCCTGTCGGGTTCCCCGGCCATTGCCAGGAAAAGATCAGTAGGACCCATGAGAGAGGCTGCAAGACTGAAAGGGCCTGACATTGCCCCCATGACCTCCACCTCGGACCCGATCAGCCGCCTCACCCGTTCCGTCGCATCCACCATGATCGGCATCCTTCCCGCAGAGAGCGGGTCCGGAACCTTCACTTCGCGGACAGTTACCCCATCCGGGATTGCCTCGGCCCCGGGCGTCAATGCAGGAATCGACGTATCGGGAGGATCGAAATACGTAACGCCGCACCCGCAGGCCTCCGCCTCGATATTGTACACATCCATGCCTACGACAATGGCGTCGGCTCTGAGTGCTTCGTATTCTGCAAGAACGCTTTCGACCAGCAAGGATTCGTCGCGGCACACTTCCGACGGTGTCCGGCCGATGAACCATGCTTTGTGTTCATAGACGGCGGGAACGAACGGAATACGGTCGCTTTCCTGCAATGCCAGCGCGCGGATCAGCCGGTCGTTCATGTTCTCCCCCTCGGTCGGGAAGTCAGGAGAAAAGCCGGGATCATCGGAGCAGCTTCAGTGCGGACTGCACGGTTTCATCCTCGTGGACGATTGCGCAGATCGCATCAATCAATTTCTCCATCTTCGGGTGCTGCCAGACATTCCGGCCAAAAATAACGCCGGCGGCGTCCGCCCGGACGCACTCCGCGGCCAGAACCAAGATCCCTTCCTCGCCGCCCGATGCCGAGGCAGCGTTTCTCTTCTGCGCTGGCCCCCCCGCAACAATGACTCTTGCCCCGCAGGTACGCACGACCTCACGGAAACCGGCAACGTCACCGGTATACCGCGTTTTGATAACGTCCGCGCCAGCCTCCGCTCCGATCCGCGCCACCGCGAGAGTCTCCGCACCGATATCGGCGTTCTTCCGGCCCCGACCGAAGACCCTGGTGCCGAAATGATTGTTCAGGAGAGACGGGGCCAGGATTTCTGCCACGAGCGGGACGCCCCATGCATCCGCCTCCGCTGCAGTCGCGCCCAGTCGCCGGAGTGACTCAGCCTCAGCTGGTGTGTCGATGAACGTGAAGACGATCACCGCATCGGCTCCCAGTTTGAGCGCTTCGGGCACTGAATAGAACGGCTGATAGTCCGATGCCTGACGCGGGAATTTCGTGAATCCCCCATCAATGCGGACCATGACCCCCAGATCCCCCACGACAGGGGCGATCGTCTTCAACACACCGGGAGTGACCAGAATTCCGTCTGCTCCAGTACGGGCAATTCGCTCCGTCAGCTGGACGGGGTCTTCAATCCCCGGAACAGGACCGGAGAATGACCCGTGGTCGTACGGGATAATGACAGCTCGTTTGTGTTTCCAGATTTTTTGCAGTCGCAGTGCTTTTCCAGGATGCATCGGTCTCTCCGCAATAAACGTCGTGATCAGCAGGTCAATCGTCGGGCATGCTTACGGCACAACCACAACGTCTTCCCACCTCCTCCACTTCGAAAACCCCACACGGTCGGGACTGCCGTCCAGCTGCAGCCCATGGGTGTTCGGGAGCGCCTCTTTGAGCGTTTTCCCTTTGTATTGCACCTTCAGAAAATTGGATGCGGCCCAATGGATGGACTTTCCCTCGACGGTAGCCGTGAAGAAGTAGGCATCGGTTTCGAAGTCGCCCGCTGTGACTTTTCCAAGATCATAGAGATAGCGTGGCCGTATGTTCTCGCGGGCAATTTCCATGTCCAGGTCGAGCCTGACCAGAAATGTCCTGGCCCGGGCCCCGTCGCGCATTTCCACTGCAACAGCTTTTCCGGGCGCCGATGTGGGCATCAGCCGGAATTGTCCGGACAGCTTCTCCGGGTCAACCGCGCGGTCGTGCGGCACCAGAAGAGTGACGAAGTACTCTGTATCCCCCGCCTTGTATTGACTCGAGATGGTCTGATAAATCGCATGTTCCTTCTGCCCGTGCCGGCTGATGGCCTCCAGGCCGTCCGTCTTTGCCGCGGTTTCGGGAAAGAGAATAAGAAGGGATTGCGTCGGCGCAAACGTGAAGCCCGGAACGGAGTCCGTCGCAACATCGTACCAGTGGTTCCCCTTCTTCAAGACATTTTGAGCATGCCAGAAATTGGCAAAGGTGAAGTAATCGGTCCTGAGAATCGTGACACCATCGATGATGAGGAAACAGCCGGGGTCGCGGAGGTAGACAATCACGCGGTCCGATTGGTAGCCAAGGTTTTCATCGATCACCCTCGCCCGGCCCATGTCGGCTTCCTTCAGGGTCAGGAAATCAACTTTGTGGGTCCTGACGGGCCGGTACGCACCGGAGTTCTGCACGAACTCCAGAATAGTCTGGCTCGTGTCGCGCTTGTTCTTCCGGGCTACAAGACGGTTGTGGAAGTAGTCCTGCCGCCAGGCGCCGTATTTGCCGCTCGGCAGTGCGCTACGGTAACCGGCGTCATGGAGAAGAACGGAGCCTTTGTTCATGAGGAGAACGATGCTGTTCTCATCCGAATGGCCGTGGTGCATCTTTTCTTCTTCCACAGAGATGGTATGGCGCAGGTACTCACGATCGAGCCAGCCGCCGTCTCCCTCGTCGCGGTAGTTCAGGAGAAGGTACGTACTCGTGGAATCCCACCCGTTTCGAAAGACCATCTTCTTGCCAATGATCTCGTCAAGGAGCTCCTGGCTGAGGCTTGAGGGCCTGACCGGCTCGACGGCATCGTCTGCCCACCGGTAGGCGTCGGAAAGGTGGTAGGCATCGCCGACGCCGAGTGTCTCCGTCCGTCTTTTCACAGTGGCAAGGATCGACCGCGCCGCCCATTTCATTTCCGGATCGTGATAGAGTGCGGCACCCTTCTCAAGAATTGCGACGAACCGGAGTCCCGCCGAGGCCGAATTCCAGCCCGCGTCGCCGAAGTCCGGAATCGTGCCGCTCGGTCCAATCAATTTCACATAGTACTCAAGGTAGTAGCGCATCATGGGCGAGGCAAAGGCGTCGGCACGACCCGAGGCATCGGCATACGAGAAGAGCGCGTGCAACCAGACAGGGTTGTAACCCGAAGCATCCTCAATCTCCCAGTGCCTCAGGTTGTCGGCTGCGATGACCCCGGCCATCTGTTGCCAGTCTTTTGCGTGAGGGTGGTCCGGCATGGCGCGGAATGCATAGAGGAGCGCTTCCGCGCGCAGCATCGCCCGGTTGTGAGCCCCCCATTCCGGAAACCGGAAAATGAAATCGACGCTCTCCGCGATCTCCTTCTCGATCTTCGCTTTGTCTGCCGGCTTCATCACACCGCTGTCACGGATCCGGAGATACGCCCGTGCGTACGGCGGGAGGAAGAAGAAGTTAGAGAGTGATGGTACACCGTTGGCGTATTCGGCGCGAGTGGACGCATATCCCTTCGGGAGAATGTCGCGTAGATCCCCGAACGCTGCCAGCAGCCCGGCCGCACGCTCGGCGTACACCCGGTCACCAGTCTGTTCGTAGAGGAACGCCAGCGTGCTCGCAAGGTACACCGGGTGCGCTGGCGCATCGTACCCCCAAAGCGCGCTGGGCTTGGAGGTCTTTTTCCACCGTTCAAGGATATCCGGGTTTTCTTTCCACCCCTTCTCCACAGATTTTTTGATCTCTTCCAGGTAGGCGGACTTCTGTGCCGCCGCGGGAGACGCTAGCAGCGACATCATCAAACCGGCGAGAAGAATTACCGTCAGGGAAAACCGTTCATGTCTCATGGAATGTACCATAGTGGTGGGTTTCGTCGAGCATCGTGAGATAGTTGCGCACAGGAACATAGCTGGGGACCGAATTGCCGGATCCGACCGCGTACCGACCCCTTCCGCCACACACTTCGAGCAGGAAACGGATGTGCTTCCGGACGTCGGATTCCGTCCCGCCGGAGAGGATGTTCAGGTCGAGCCCCCCGAGTACCGCGATCCTGTCTCCGTATCGCTGTTGGAACTCCTGCACGGGGATGATCGCATCTTCAAATGAGTGCTTTCCGTCAATCCCGACATCGGCAATCAGATTCTCCATGATTGCCTCGACCTTCCCGCACGAGTGGAGGAAGTACGGCAATGAGCGTTCGTGCGTCATCGCCGCAAACCGCTTGTGCCATGGAAGCACGTAGGTGTTGAGATCACCGGGCGAGACCATCGTGGCCGATTTGTACCCCATATCATCCCCGGGGAAGACCGCGATGAGATGGTCCAGTTCCAACAGGTTTCGATAAAACGCCGTCATCAGGCTGCCGAGCCGGTCCGCGGTGGCCTGCACCAACCCGGGGTCTTCATGGAGAGCGAAGGACAATCCCTCAAGGGACATGATCCAGGAAAGGTGTTCGAATAGTCCCCCGCCGTGGCAGGCGATCATTCCCATCCCCTCCGGCAGATTCCTGCTCAGATATTCATATGGGAAGAAATCGAACTCTTCCACTTTCGGCCACGGATAGCGCTCGAAGTCTTCCCATGACATGATCGCACCGTTATGCTCATCGGCCCAGGCGCGATCTTTCGAGGACTGGGGCGCGGAATCGGCAGCAAGGAGTTTCTTTTCCGGCAGGGGTAGACTCTCTTCGAACCGGACAAAGTCGTACCCCATCCGGTGCCAGAAAGCGATGACATTGTCAAGATACGCCTTCTGCGAATCCCGGTCGGGTCCCCGCTCGACCCACCGCCGCCCCATCATCCCCTCCAGGATCGGTTTCATGACAACGTCATCAACAATATACTCCACCAGCGGCACGCGCCGGGAGGCGGTCCTGCCGGTGAGGATATCGATAAATTCCTTCCCGTCAGGTTTGGGCTTCGAGAGGGGAATCAGATACTCGGTACTCATGGGGTCCCTGCTAATGACGCCGGAACGCTCGACGCGAAATCATGCGGCTCTGCGATCCTTGGCTGGTTGATAATCTCTTTCTGAGGCCACCTTGACTGATTTCGAAACAGTGTCGACACGAACATGTGGCCCGACCGGTCAAAAAAAACATCCGGTAACACGTCACTGCCATTCAACGATCCAGCAGAGAGCCCTGGTCGAATGCCGCACAGAGCGCGGCGATGTCGCCGATGGTCTCCCCGAGCTGCGCAGGCACAATCTCACAGACCGCCCGGACTTCCGGAAGCGCTTCAACGGCAAACACGCGCCTTGCCGGTTCGACGAGTGCCTCGGAAAGGCGCATTCCTACCCCGCCCAGGATGATGCGCTGCGGGTTCAGAGTGTCGCCAAGCATCGCGAGTCCCCTTCCGAGATACATCGCCGCGCGATCAAAGACGGCCAACGCCTCGGCGGAACCGGCCTGGTAGGCGTCATGGACATCAATCACCGTCGCCCCCTCGTGCCAGAGCGCTGGATACATCATCTGCGCGAGGCGCGCGATTCCCGATCCGCTGCCGAACCCCTCCAGCGACCCGGGTTTGCCATAGGATTCGGGTCCGTGTTCCGCAATCCGGATGTGCCCGATTTCACCTGCAACATCGCTTGTTCCCCGATAAAGCCGTCCATTCAGGATCAGGCCCGCCCCGATCCCTGTTCCCATCGTGATAAAGATAATGTTCTGAAAACCTCGCCCGGCTCCGAAATACCACTCCGCCAGCGCGCCGGCATTGCCGTCGTGTTCGACGAACACAGGAAGACCGAACTCGTCAGCGAGCAGCCGTTTCAACGGAATATTGGTCCATCCCGGAAGATTGGGCGGCGACATGATCAATCCCTGAAGAACGTTGAGGGGACCTCCGATCGATACGCTGAGTGCCGCGACGCGCCCTCTATGCTGTTCGACCATGTCGCGCGTCGAAGCTTTCAACTCGGAAAACACCGGGGCAAATCCCCGCCACGGGTCGGTCGGGTGCTGCGTTCGCCGGAGGATATTCCCCTTCCGGTCCCCCGCCACAATCGCGGTCTTCGTTCCCCCGATATCCAGGCCGATGATGATGTCGCCGTTCATGCGACCGCACGGGTGATGATATTTGCGGCGGAATGGAGTTCTGTCAGGTCGATATACTCAGCGTCGGTGTGCGCCTGGGCAATGTCACCTGGACCAAACACAACCGAGGGGATACCGGCACTGGTGTAGATGCCTGCATCCGTGGCATACTGAGCAGCTTCAACAATACTATTGCCTGTCTCTTTGTTCACTGCATCGGAGAGGAATGTTACCACCGGACTTGCGGGGGAAACCTCCATCGCGCCGGCTTCCAGGTGCGGCGATCGAATTTCCCACCCCGGTATCTCACGCAGCACCGATCGCACAGCCGCGAGCACGGCTTCTGTCGATTCACCGGGCAACGTGCGGCGGTCCACTTCGATGGAACAGCGATCGGGGATGATATTCACAGCCTCCCCCCCTTCGATAACACCCACGCTCAGCGACGGGGCGCCGAGGACCGGGTGGGGGATACCGGCCCGCAAGTCCAGGGCATACTCCTCCAGCCGTGCAAGCACCCGCCCCATCCGGTAGATCGCATTCTGCCCCCTCTCGGGATATGCCGAGTGCGCAGCAACACCGCGGGTGACAATCCGCCACCGGGTTACTCCCTTGTGCGCATGGACGATGCGAAGCCGGGTAGGTTCACCGGCAATTCCGAAGTCAGCCTTCAAGCCGTGTGCGACGGCCCGCAGTGCTCCAGTGAATTGATATTCCTCATCGGCGACTGCAAGGAGGATGATGTTGAACCGGGGCTTCCTGCCTTTCTCAAGGATGGAGCAGCCTGCGTGAAGGAACGCGGCCAGCGACCCTTTTGTGTCGCACGCTCCTCTACCGAACAACTTCCCGTCCCTGATCTCCGGCGTGAACGGAGGGACGGTCATATTCTCCGCCTGCACGGTGTCGAGGTGCGCCTCCAACAGGAGCGTCTGTTTCGCCCCGGCGTCGATGTACCCGATCACATTGGGACGCCCGGGTGCGAACTCATCAATTTCCGTGTCGACACCGTGTCTGCGAAGATAGGCCGCAACATATGCGGCAAGCGCGGCCTCGGAGTATGCCGGACCGGTCTTCCCGCGCCCCATGGGGTTCATGCTCGGAATGGCGACGAGATCTGCCAGGAGCGACACGAGCGGGTCGATCGCCATCATCGACCCCTTTTCCCGCTCACTACCGCAAGTACGCGCGCAGGCGCCCCGTCCCCGTCTTTGATGAGCAAGGGAGCAGCGATGAGCCGTACGGTCCCTGATTTCAGCTGCCGGGTGTTGTTCAGATTCGTGATCAACGGTATGCCCTGCCGAAGGAGAACTTTGTGGACATCGAACGAAAAGGGCGTGTCGGCCGCAACGGCCCGAACCTTGAGATCAACCAGATAGCGTGCCCCATCGAGTGAAAGGGGGGGATAGGTCGAATAGTAATCCTCACGGCCGAAGAACTCGTCCCATCCGGTTTTTAGAATGACGGCCCCACCTCTTTTCACCTTCTTCCGCTTCAGGTCAGCGGCCGTGATCTCCTTTCGCGGCGCCCGTGGCGCGAAGTCGAGCACCTGCGCGTTGAGGTACCAGACAGCCGGATCATAGCCGTCCATGGCATGCATTCCCTCGAAGATATGGCTCGGTGCGTCAATGTGGGTTCCGCTGTGTGTGCCGATGCTCAAGCGACGGACAACACACCGGTGCTCTGCATAGGTGGCGGTTTGTTCCAGAGCCGTCGCGGGATGCCACGGGAAGTAAACGGGAAGCGAACCGGAAATCGGGTGCGTAAGATCAATGACGTTCATTTGCGACCTCCTTCCCCGGCGGCCGCCGGGGTCCCGGAACCCACAGGAACGCGTCGACCGGGCATGCTTCAAAGCAGAGTCCGCACCCGGTGCATTTCTCCGGCACAACCACGGCGATTTTGCCGTACGGGTGTGCAGGCCGTGACTCCATGAACAGTGAATCGAAGAAACAGAGCGGAGGACAGCGGTCGCAGCCAATACATTTCTCTTCGATCACCTTTGCCACCGGCGGCTCCTCCCTTGCGAATGGCGGAGGCAGGGGAGGCAGTCCCGGATATTTGCTATGGCTTCCAGACATTGCGTGGCCCGTCAAGTGGTTCGCCCGACCAGCGAATGATCTGCTCGGACGGCGTGAGGTTTCTGAGCGCGTTGCCGCGCAGGTCCTCAATCGATGCCGCCCCCTTGCGTTCAAGAATTGCCAGGAGTTCGGCGTTGATCCTGCCGATAGATTCCCACCCGTTCACGAGTATGACCGAGAGGATTTGGACCGTCGACGCACCGAGAAGGAGATATTTCACCACATCCTCCCCCGTCATGACGCCGCTGGTGGCGCTGATGGGTATCGAGACCCGCTGTGCCGCTTCGGCAACATGGCGCATGGTATAGTACTTTGCCCAGGGGCCGCCGACCCCCGCGTAATACCCGTGCAGGATCGGCCGTTCCGATTCCACATCCACATCGATCCCGCGCAAACGATTGCAGAGCGACAGTGCCGAGGCACCGGCCTGTTCCGCCGCAACGCACTGGTCAGGCACATCGGGGCCGGGCGCAAGCTTCACGAGAACGGGAATCGTTACGGATGCCACAACGGCTTTGACCGCCGCAATAAATGTGGTCTCAAAGCCGAGACTGCCCGGGCGGTGAGGAGACGAGATGTCCAGTTCAATCGCATCTGCACCATTCTCCTGAACCTTCTCTGCGAGCCTGGCCCAGTCGCCAGGAACGTCCGCAAAAATGCTGCCGATGATTGGCATGCTCGTATGTTGCTTGCTGACGCGGATGAACTCCCAGTAGTCTTCGAGCGTGCCGCTGTATCCCTGTTCATAGGAATAAAGCGAGAATGTCTTCGACCGCCCCGCAATCTGCCTGTCCCAATCAAGCATCTTGTATCGCGGCCGGGGCCAGGACCGCATCTCTTCAAACCTGTCCGAACACGCGGTTTTGAGCACAACCGCACCTGCGTGCTGCTCGTCCGCCTGCCGCACCTGATTCACGTCGTGACTGGCCGGACCAGAAGCCACCATGACGGGACTCCGCAGCCGCAAACCCAGAAACGAAAGTGTGAGAGGCATGGAGTGTTCCTTTCGGCGACTACGCGTGGAAGACACGTTCCACGACCCGGTAGCGTTCCATCGCACGGGCCGAGAGCGCAAAGCAGTTGCCGATCCCTGCGGGTATCGTGATTCTGCCTTCACTGACCGCGATCGGAGGCTCCACGATGTCGTCCACAAACCACCGTGCCGATGATTCGACATCCGTCGGGAACCGGAAATTCCGGAGTGTTGCGAGATGCAGCGTCTGCACACCCCCGATGCCGAGTTCCGGCATCGTTCCCGCCCATACGGGAATCGCTGCCGCGGCACAACAATCATGAACAGCCTTCGCGCTGACCAGTCCGCCAACGCGCTGGATCTTGATGTTGACGATCCGACAGCTCTTCAACCGGATGGCTCGTGTGACAGCCGCCAGGTCTTCCGCGCTTTCATCCAGGCAGACCGGCGTCCGGAGTTGTTCCTGGAGTCGGGCGTGTCCTTCGAGATCGTTGCGAGCGAGCGGTTGCTCGATCATCATAAGGTCGAAGCCATCCAGCGATGTGAGGTGCGCGATGTCCTCCTGTTTATAGGCGCAGTTTGCGTCGACCATCAGGGGAAAGTCACCGAACCGACGACGAATTTCGGTGAGCGGACCGATATCCCAGCCCGGCTGTATCTTGATCTTGACCCGCGTGTAGCCTTCGGCCAGGTGTTTCTCGATCGCCGCGATCAGCGCACCCAGATCGGGATAGATGCCGACCGCAAGACCTGATTCAATGGGGACGTTCTGCCCGCCAAGGAGTTCGTACAGGGGCTTCCCGGCAGCCCTGGCCTCGAGGTCCCAGAAGGCCGTTTCAAGCCCGGCGCGGGCGAACGGACTACCGCCGAGACCCGCAAGGACGCTGTTCACCTCTGCGACTGATCCGGCCCGCGCTGCAAAGACGGCGGGGATCAGGCGCTCCGTCAGAACCAGCCACACTGACTCGGGAGTGTCGTCGGAATAGAAAGAGCCCGACATCGGCGATGCCTCACCGGTTCCGACCACTCCTTCCGCCTGCACGCGGACGATGATCCCATCCTTCTCCCTTACCTCTCCGTTGCTGATCCGGAAGGGCTCGACCAGCGGAATTCGGACATGCGTAAGGATGATGTGTTCAACCTTCATCGGAACCGGACCGGATTGCGCAAGATGCCAAGACCATCAATCTTGCATACCATCGTGTCCCCGTCCCTGATCTGTCCGATGCCGGCGGGCGTCCCTGTCGAAATCACATCGCCCGGATCGAGAGTGATATACCGGGAGATGAACTGAATCACGGTCGGAATGTCAAAGACGAGATCCTGCGTGTTCGCCTTCTGCCGCACTTTCCCGTTTACCCGGCATTCCAAATGCAGATGGACGGGCGGCTTGATCTCATCGGCTGTCACCAGCCATGGACCAAGGGGGGTGAAGGTGTCAAAGCTCTTTGAGCGAAACCATGGGTGGCGTTGATTGATATCCCTGGTTTGCAGAGTTCTGGCGGTAACATCATTACAGATACAGTACCCGGCGATATACCGGTAGGCGTCCTTCTTCCTTACGCCCGTTGCCTTCCGCCCGATGACGGCCGCCAGCTCCACCTCATGATCCATCCGCCCGAGGCCTCGCGGAATGCGCACGGTTTCGTCCGGCCCGATAACCGAAGAGCCCGCCTTCATGAAGATAATCGGTTCCTCTGGCACCGGGAAACTTCCCTCCTTGGCGTGAAGGACGTAATTGAGTCCCAACGCAACGATCTTTCCGGGGCGAAGGATCGGGGCCTTCATGGCCGCGTCCTTGTGCACAAGGAGATGCGGCAGAAGCCGTGACGTCCGGACGAAATCCAGAACGCGCCTGATATGTGCCACATCGAGGCTCCCCGTCGCCAGCAGCAGGTTGATCGTCGACAGGGATTCTGCCGCGGCACGGCGCTTCGTCAGGGAAAACATGGCGTCGGCTTTTGTGTAATTTACCCATCTTCCCTTCACCTCAACGCCCACACAGTATCCGTCGGGTTGTTCGAACTGGGCTATTTTCATGGTTGATCCGATTCTCAAGTGTTACGGAACTGATTGCAGGGCAATCACGACACCACTCGTTCCCCTGCCAACGAACATTGCAGATGAACGATGGGGTGGCGATTTTCCCGCCAGGTCATGTGACGATCCCCCAGCAACCCGTCATGCCCAGCGCTCGCACCCCCGAAACGGCATGCTCTTTCCTGCGACATACCGCGGTCGGGACAGGTATGTATTGACGCCGGGAACGGCTTTCCCTCTGAGCAAGAACGGGGCACCGATGTCCACCTTGAGGATACGCGTGGACGCCGGAATATACCGGATCGTCAGCCCCATCCGCCACTTTTCCGAGGTGTTGGCCTCCGATCCGTGAATCAGGTTGGGATGGTGAATGGAGAGATCCCCCGCCTTCAGAACGACATCAACCGCACGGGACCCGTCCACCAGTTTTTCGCTCATCCCGGAGCCGAGCACGTTGGCGACGTCTTGCCGGTCTTGAACCGGTTCGAGCTGCATATTCTGAGTCCGCGGTATCACCCGCATGCATCCATTCTCTGGCGTCGAGTCCGTGACCGCGAGCCAGAGGGTGACAACCTTCATCGGCTCGAGCGGCCAGTAACTCCCATCCTGGTGCCAGAGCACCGCCTGTCCATCGCGAGGCGGCTTGCAGATGTAGTGCGTGGCGAAAAGAGCAACATCCGACCCGACGAATTCCTCGGCAATGTCCACCAACCGATCGTCACTGACGAGCCTGATCCAGAATGGGTCTTCACGGGCCATTTCTGCGTGGAACTGCTCGGGCCTCACACCAGGATTGTGCTTGATCAACCACTCGACGTGCGCCTGCGATTCGTGGGCAAGGTCTGCATCGATCGCCTGGCGGGCGATGACGTAGCCCTCCCGCTCGTACTCCCGCTTCAGCCCACTCAAGTCACGCCGTGGCGTTGTCCCGGGATTCATGTCCGTCTCCTCCATTCTTGAACTGAACTTTGACCGTGGCTATCCCGCGTGCCGGCACCCGTAGCGGGACCTCATATTCTCCACCCGGTTCGAGGCGTACGACAGCCTGCTCATCCAATCGGGCCAGCCAGGCATCCTTCACGGGGCGTGAAAAGCGGAGAGAACTTTCGACCGCAGACGGCCCCGGATTCCAGACCCGCACGATGGTTCCCGTGCCGTCCTCCGACTGCTTCAAGGCACTGAACGCCAATTCCCGGGAGCGGATCGAAACAAAGGATGCCTCCAGATTCAGCATCCCGGGATTCTTCCGCCGAACCGGCAGCAGGGGCAGATGGAACCGTTCGGCCTCCTCATTCAGAAGGGATGAATTCCGGGACTCGCTCAGCGTATGAGGAAGGATGGCATACCGGAACGAGTGACGGCCCGGGCATTGCGCCTCCGGCGTTTCGTTGTGCCAGCCCGCTTTGCCGCCCGGGCGCGTAATCAAGTCCTCCCCGGCGAGCAGGCCAACACACCGGAGCAGGGTCAGAGCGAGCGTGCCTCGTCTGTCCGGCAACAGCTCGTACTCAGGTAGGCCGTCGGCAAAGAGCGTCAATCCACGCCTCCCCCTGCGAACCGTGACAAACCTCTGCATCGGTGCGACCGCCGCAGGATGCTCGATGGTGAACCGGCGCAGGTCGTACGCCTTCAGGCGGCGATCGAGAACGCAGAATTGCGAATCCACGGAAACGACATCCGTTCTGATTCCGGCGGGAAAGAGGACACGCAAGCGATGGTCTTTCGACGCATTCTCAATGGCGGTCTCAAAGACCACGGAACGCGACGAAGCGGTCAGCGAGCACGTGGTGACGACCGGGAGCGTGACCATCCTCCGGCTACGAGACTTCCTGTCCCGCGCGGCGGATTCCGGAACACGCATTGTCATCGAGACCTGAAGCGAAGCGCGTAGCGGTCCGCGCTCGACAAGCCGTGTCTTCGCCTTTCCGGTTGTCGACACCACCCGCCGGTCCTTCTCCGGGTACGAGTAATTGTATTCGTCACCGACGTCGCCTCCGTCTTCGAAGACATTCAATCCCGCATAGGCCTCCCCGTGGACTTTGTCACGCATCGTGATCTCACCCCGGGAATTGACCTCCACACGGAGGAAGTTGTTTTCGATGAAGTGTTTCCCGCACCGTACGCCGCTCCTGTACTTCGGAAAGCGGCGGAGCTTCCTGACCTTCAGACCCTTGAAACCCAGCGGCGGGATGTCCCGCGCATCAACCAGAATCGAGAATGTGTCGGCGTACGTCTGCTTCGGATAGTTATAGTTCGTGTACGTGATGTCATACCCTTCGCGTCTGCCGGTGACCTGATACGGAATCTCGCGGTCCTCAGCGTCATACAGCGCGAAGCCGGAGACCGGCAGGAGCGGGGGATCGACCCTGACGTCCGGGTTGAGCCCGACGACGATGTCCTGAAGGTAGAAATTTACCTCAGCTGAGGCGATCTCACTGCGCGAGAAGGGGGAAGGATTCACGAGGAACAGGTAACGGTCGTCCTTTGACGCACGGTCGTCAAACGGGATGAGATGGTTGAGTGCCAGATCCATCACCGACCGTCCGATATCCTCTGCCGCCTTGAAGCGTGTCATCATCTCACGATGGACCGGGTCGATGCTGCACCCGCAGATGCTGTCATGGGGGTGGTTCTGAATGAGCGTTCTCCATGCCTGGCGCACGAGGGGGAGCTGGGTACGCATGCCGGATGCGGTCGCAAAGGCATTGAGCGGCTCGACGTAGCGCTGGAGGAGATTCTGACAGGACCAGTTGCGCTGCTTGAGATACATCCTGCTGGAATAGACTCCACCCAGGACGGCAAAGGCATACCGGTATCCGAACCGGAGCTCTCCGGAGATCTCCGGAATGCCGTTGATCTCCCGCCTGACGGCTTCGACATAACGGGGGACGGTACTGTGCACGAACTCACCATCGAAGTTCTCCCGGAGCAGCTTCATGGTCTGTGGCAGGTTCGGATCCGGCCAGTGATGGTCGCCGCCGTTCATCAACAGCCGGTGGGAAGTGGTCGCACGGGCATCCAACTCCGCTTTGAGGTCCCGGAATCGCGCGAGAATCTCGTCGTCCTGCTCCTGGTGGAAATACCCCGCGCTGTACCCGTGCCGGAAGAGGTGCAGCAGCAACGATCTCGTACCGTCCGGAGCGATCCAACGGTACTCCGATTTGGTCTGCCCCGGTTCGCCCCCAAACCCGCGATACAGCAACACGGTATCGATGTCGAATCCTTTGAGGATCGACGGCATCATGGCGATGTGGCCGAACGAGTCAGGGATATACCCCACGTTCATCTTTCCGCCGAAGTCCCGTGCCGCCATTGTTCCGAGCAGAAGATTGCGCACCGTCGCTTCGCCGCTGACCAGGAACTCATCGGGAAGGACGTACCACGGACCGATCATCAGCCGCCCCTGCGCGACGAGCCTGCGGATCTCGCTTTCCCGTTCCGGGCGGACCGCGAGGTAATCATCAAGGATGATCGTCTGTCCGTCCAGCGTGAAGCACACGTACTGGGGGTCGCGGTCGAGAAGTTCCAGCAGATCATCCACCATATTCACCAGCATGGCGCGGAATTGCTCGAAGCTCTTGTACCACTCCCGGTCCCAATGGGAGTGTGAGACAATGTGATAGGTTGGCTTCATGTATTCAATCTCGCGATTATCCAGAGCACTTACGTCAGACGCCGGAGGTAGGTTTCCAGCGGCCGGATGGCCGTCGAAGCACCAACCGCTGTCACACAGCTCGCAGCCACGGCATTCCCGATCCTGGCGGCTGCGAACGGGTCAAATCCGCGGAGCGTGCCAGCGAGGAACCCTGAAACAAAACCGTCGCCTGCTCCGGTAGAATCCACAACATGTTTCACTTTGACCGGAGGAACCACCATCTCTCTCCCCTCCCAGGCAATGTAGCACCCTTGCGAACCGAGCTTTACACCAACGACTCCCGCAGCGCCCGCTTTCATCAACGCCCTCACAATCCTCGCCGGGGTCTTCTGTCCCGTCAACACCACTGCCTCTTCAAAACTCGGGATGAAGTAATCTACCGAAGGGAGTATCTCCTTCAGAAGAGCGGGAGCCCTGCACGGATTTCCTCCCGTGTCCAGCAGAATGCTGACTCCTGTGTTCTTCTTAACGGTACGGAGCAGAATGCCCAGCTTTGGCTCGCACTCCGGCAGAAGGCCGAGATACCCAAGCGCAAACACTCTGGCGGACTTCACGAGCGAGAGCCGATCGAGAACGTCCCGCGGACGGAAATTCCTGAGGCATCCGCGCGTGTGAAGGAACGTACGCTCGCCGGTCCCGTCCACGAGCACCATGGTCGAGGAGGTCTGTTCCCTTCGATCGATAGTGACGCCGCTGGTATCGATGCCGCACCGGCGCAACCGGTTCCCGATGTACTCCCCGAACGCATCATTCCCAACGCGGGTGATTGCGCCAACGCGAAACCCCAGCTTGACGAGATCGAGGCCGCAGTTGAGAACGTTTCCCCCCGTGGTGAGGGTGATCGATTCAAGGTACTGCAGCCCACCCGGTTTCGGCAGCTTCTTCATGTTTACCGGCCGTCCGATAACATCCACGACTGCCAGGCCGCCTACGACGACGTCGAGCGGGCGACGGATACTGAGCTGTGTGTGTACCATTTATTCAATGGTCTTTCCTGTCGTGAAATCCAGGATTCTCGTCATTCCTTTATACCGCATGGTCAGCTTGCCGCTCCCAACCTCTGACTGAAGATAGGGGCCTTCGAAGAATTTGGTCTTGCCAAGGTCGACCTTCGCCCCATTGAGCGTTCGCCCATCGGGAAACGAGAAGCGCATGGCAACATTCTCCAGCGTCCTGTAATCAACCGACACCGCACCCGGACCGAGTTTTGCCGCCGGGATATGTGCCTGCAGGCTCCGACGGAACTTCTCGAACGAGCCGACCTCGGTGGCCGAACGGACCTCGATCACGTACCCGTTCTGCAGTTTATGGCTGCGCAGCCTCCAGTTGCCTGTTTCCTTTGACTTCGCAAGGTCCTCTGGCCTTCCAATCGTGTTCTTCGCTTGCCCCGCTGTATCGCGCTCCTCGATCCACTCGTACTCCTGCAGGGGATACCACCCGACGTACGTCTCCCCAGCTTTGCAGATGATCCAGCCGGAGGGATCGATGATCCGTTCTTCGAGATTCACGGGAAAAAACCCATCAATGTGCTCCGTGACCGTCCCCGGTGGAATATCGTACAGCGCAATCAAAGTATTCCTGTGCTGGAAAACTCTTTCGAACGGTGAGCCCCCGGTCCACTTGTCGGGATTGTTGTATGTCGACTTCGATGCCACAACATCGGCGATCAACGGTTTCAGTTCCTCCGGAAAAAACATGCCCAGCTCGTAGCTGGACCAGTACGGATGAAGTCCGAAGATCGTCGTGTACGGCCGGCCGTAGCGATAGCGAACCCCCCACGTGTGCTGCTGGATCGGCTGGAGGATCCCTCCCTGGAGAGAACCGATGCCGTAGTCATGTGTCACGTACGTGTACTTGTAGACCGGCGGGTTCTTTTCCGTGCCGAACCGGATGACATTGCGGACCCTCTTGCGCTCCTTGTGAACGTAAGGCATCGAACGGTCCGTGGCGATCCGATAGATGATCTCGGGCAAACGGTATCGTCCCAGCGCGGGGAGGATGACCCACCCCGACTGGGTTGGTTCGCCGGTCCCGAAGTAGAGAAAGGCAAACGCAGAAGCCCCTGAGAGGAGAGGCTTGAACACCGCCGGCTGATAGATGCGGCTGAAGCCTCCCAGGTATTGCCCGTCAAGGTGCTCCGCGGCGAAATCCGCAAGCAGGAAGTCGAGCATCATGGTGCCGCGCCGGTTCATCTCGGGATCTCGGGCGAACTCGGCAAGCAGGCTCATCGAAATCGCGTATTCCGGGAAGTAGTCCGGTGAATCAAACTCGCCCTGACCGATGGTCGTTGTGATCTCCATCCAATGGAGCAGGTATTCTCTGGCCTCCCGCCGGTTCTCGTCCGATGACCTCCCGTTGTACCATTCGGACCCCGGTAGCCCGGGCCATTCTTCGGCTGCAAGGAACAGCGTGGAGTAATACATCGCCCAGTGGTTTTCTGTGTCGCCCCGGTAGGGCGCGTATGTTTTCCAGGCATGACGCACCGCCGCCTTCGTCGCGGGGGACATCTTGTCCTTCCCGTGCATATAGGCGCCGATCACCGGGAACATCCAGAACATGTCGCCGCGGGGTTCCTTGAGCAAAGCCCGGAACATGCTGTCCGCCACCGGGAGATCCCGATTGCGGGCATAGCGGACGGCAATGGCATTGTATCCCCCCGCGAGGGAAGTGTCAAATGCCGATGTCATGAACCGCACCCGCTCGTCATAGGCTTTCAGATACGCTTCACGCGTCTCTGCCTGAATGTTGTCCGGTTGCATCGCCAGGCAGACCAGAACCAAGGTCACGCATACGCGCGTCGTCATTCGTTTTCCCCGATCAGAATGGTTCAACAACAATTGTGTACACCTGTGAGTCGGGATGACCCACATTCCGCCAGATCGCTCCGCCATTGTCGGATCTGAACACTCCACCCCAGTATGCGGCAGCATACACGCGCTCGCTCTTCGCTGGATCGACCGCGAGAGAGTGGATTGTCAACACCGTCAGGCCGGCGTTCATCCGTTTCCATGAGCGGGCACCGTCGACGGACTTGTACACGCCGGTGACATATCCTCCGGCATAAACGGTGTCCGGCGAGTTCGGGTCAAACGCAACAGCATAGAAGGTCGAATGATCCACGCCCGCTTCGCTCTTGGTCCACCATTTCCCTCCGTTCCGGGTCACGTAGAGACCGTGGTCCTCGGTCCCGACGATCAGCGTGAGAGGATCCCGGGGATGTTGAACCACAACCCGGGCACCTCCAACACTCAGGCCAAACCGTTTCCAGTGCAAGCCGCGATCATCGCTTCTATAGACACCATCCTCGGTCGCGCAGTAGACTTTCCGTGAGTCCGAACGGTCAACAAGCACGCAGGAGGTGAACAAGGCACCGAGACCCGCATTTGCCTCCGCCCACGTGGCACACCCATCTGTTGTCCGGAACACTCCGTATGGAGTAGCAACATAGACCGTGTTCATGTCGGTCGGGTCGGGGCTGACACCCAGCACTTCGGTGATCCGCCAGTCCGTCGTGATCCTCCAGGTGGCGCCGCCATCGGTGGATTTGTGCAATCCGTTTCCGGCGGCGATGTAGAGCACCTTTCCGCGTGCGGACGGTGGGACCGATGTACCAAACGCCCGGATGTTTACCGGGCCCGCGTGGTGCCAAACCGTATCGTCGGCCGGCCGCTGGAAAAAGAGGCCCGTTCTGGGGTTTGCCGCCCCGACAACAAAAAGCTTTGTGGCCACCACCGTTGCATACACTGTGGACTCCTGCGCATTGAGCGGTTTGCCGATCAGCGCCAGGCAGACAACAACCAGGAGTCCGGCGTGACGAGTCTTCATTCGTCTCTCTTCCGTTTATGGATAGAACTCAATCTGTTTGACCTTTCCCCCCATTAATCCTCCTCTGTTCCAGGACCTTCCGCGGTCCGTCGACTCATAGACGCCCTGCCCGTCCGTTCCTACCAGCAGGTGGTTCGGGTCCCGCGGATCGACGCACACGGCAAAGATGGCTTCGACATTCGGATCAGCCCACAGCCTGCGCCAGCTTCTGCCAGTGCCGTCACTCTCCCAGAGGCCGCTTTGCCACCCGCCGGCATAGAGGCGTGCGCCGTCCGGGGATCCCGCAATGACATAGACTGTGCTGTTCCCGATTCCTTCTGCAGTTTTCCAGTGTCTGCCGCCATCCTCGCTCAATCGGATCCCGCCATCTTCAACTCCCACCGCAATGAATTCCGGATTGCGACGACCCAGAAGCACCGTCAGGATCTGTGAAGCCCCGACCTTGAGCGGCTCCCAGGATTCTCCAGCGTCCGTGGACCGGTACAGGTCATCCTCAGCCGCCGCATACAGAACCCGTCGATCACCCGGATCCATGATCAGCATCCGGACAAACCACCGCTTGAATCCTTTCTCCTTGTGCACCCACACCAAACCATCATCGATCGTCTTGAAAACCCCCCACGGTGTAGCGGCATAGACCGTCGCAGAGTCAACCGGGTCGGGCACGACACTAAGAACCTCCATTGTTTCCCACGAGGTGACGATCCGCCAGCTATGGCCGTCATCCGTCGATCGATGAAGGCCGTTGCCCGCGGCGATGTAGAGCCTCCTGGTGCTCCCGCGCTCGAAACGGCCGAGACCAAAGGTGAAGACATTGGATCGTGTCACCATGCTCCACGCCGTATCTGCCGCCTGCCGGACAAAGACGCCAAAGCGTCCGGCACTGCTCCCCGATACGCTCCCCTGAACGGAAAAGACCGCCGCAAAGATGCGCATCGCTTCGGGGTTCCTGTCTGCTCCCGGCGCAGAAGGCAGATTCCCCGGGAGCAGGATCCACATGAGAGCCGGGAGAACGAGGACCGTGCGAAGCTGCGCCGGCATTCACTTCTCCGTGATGGACGGAACGTTGAAATCGAGGATCCGGACGCCGCTCTTATCGGTCATCGTAATCACTCCGCTTCCAACCTCTGCATGCATGAAGGGACCGTTGAACAGTTTGTAGCTCTTGAAATCGACAGCCTGGCCGTTCACCATCCGAGCCCCATCAAAAGAAAACTTCATCAGATCTCCCGTCGAGGTTCGAAACTCCACCGTCTGGCTCCGATCGAAATCCGAAAATGCCGGTCGGCGCGAACGGGCTCGCTCCCGGAATTCGGCAAATGAACCGTCCGATCTCTCCGATCCAATTTCCACCACCACACCGTTCTTCAGGTCGTGACTCCGCCAACGCCAGTTCACCTTTTCTTCGATCCACTCATACGGCTTCAGAGGAAAGAAGGCGATGTAGACTTTCCCCCGCCGGCAGAAGATCCAGCCCGATTGATCCTCAAGACGCTCATCGAGCGTTTTGGGGAAGAATCCATCGACATGGGGCTGCCTCTCCCCTTTCTGTATATTGTAGAGAAGAATGATAGCATTCCGGTTCTGGAACGTCTGTTCGTAGGGCGAGCTGGAGTTCCACTTGTCCGGGCTGGTATAGACGAGATGGTAGCGGTCAACCTCCCCCGCAAGAAACTTCAGCTCCTCAGGGAAGAACATCGCGAGTTCGCGTGCGGAGACGTACGGGTGGAGCGTGAAGAGGGTATTGTTCGGGGCTGTTTCCGCAAACGTGACGTCCCACGTATGCTGCTGGATGGGCTGGAGAATCCCTCCATGAAGAGATCCGAGGACATACTCTTCAGTCATGTAGGTGTATTTGTAGGCCGGGGGATTCTTGACGTCCCCGAACCGGATGATGTTCCGGACCCGTTTGGTCTCGGTATGCACGTATGGCGTTGACCGGTCAGTGGCTATGCGATAGATGATCTCGGGCAACCGGTAGCTACCAAGCGCGCCGAAAACGGTTTCCCACGAGCCCCGGTGACGGGGTCGGAACCGGACCTCATCCCACTGTTCGTCTTTGGGCTGCCCGAAGTACAGCCAGGCAACCCGCGCAGCTGGTGCCGCAAGCGGGTTGGTGATGTCGTCTGGGTAGTCCCGGCTGTGCCCTCCACCATAGTTGCCATTCAGATGCTCGGCGGCAAAATCCGCCAGCAGAAGATCCAGCATCATCTGCGCCCTGCGTTTCATGACGGGATCGGCGGCGAATTCGTACAGGACGAGCAGCGGGGCGAGGAACACGGTCATGTACGTCGGTGAATCGAACTCCCCCTGGCCGATGGTGGTTGTGGTCTTGATCCAGGCATTGAGCCAAGCTCCAGCTTCCTTGAAGTTTTCCTCAGAGCTCCGACCGTTGAACCAGCGTGAGCCGTCTTCCCCCGGCCAGGTTTGCGCCGCAAGGTAGATGCCGGTGTAGTACATAACCCAGTGGTTCTCCGTGTCCCCCCGGTACATGGTTCTCACGCGAAACGCTTCCCGCACTTTTCTGTGCAGGGAGTCCGGTATCATCGGCCGCGTGTGGAGGTAGGTTCCGATCAATGTGTATGCATAGAACATCCCGCCCATGCTGATGTCCCGCGACATGGAATCGAGGATTGCATATGCACGCGGGAGATCCTTCCGCACCCGGAGCTTCGCGGCGAGAGAAAAGAAGCTGGTCTCTGTCTCTTCGCTGGCAACCTCGAGCAACCGTGCGCACCGAGACTCAAACCCTGTATCCGTCCCGGCGAATGCCGCTACAGCCATGAGCGCGAGCAACGGAAGCGCGAACACCCTTCTCATTGCGTCACCACCTCTCCAATGAATCTGTGATCGAAGACTCTCCCGCCGGACCAGCCCCATTCTCCATCGGTCATCTCCTCCGCACAGAAAGTCCCCATACCTGTGCATCCTCCTGACTATTGAAGTCCCATGTCTCGCCCCCGTTCGTGCTCCGGTACAGCCCGCCGTTGAGGGTCCCCGCAAGAACGATGTTCGGGTCAGACGGAAGGATCGCGAGTGAATGGACGTCGAGATTCCCGAGACCGGACGATGTTCGTTCCCACGTCCCGCCTCCATCGGCCGAACGAAAGACGCCGTCTCCAAAGGTGCCGATGAAGATCACCGACGGTTTCGAGCTGTCGACGGCAATCGCATAGACCGTGGCCTGCGATACGGCCGGCCCCGCGGGGCGCCATGTGCGCCCACCATCGGTTGAGCGGAAGAGTCCGTTCTCCTCCGTCCCCGCCCAGAATTCCTTCGGTTTCCCGGGTTGCTGCTCTATGACGTTGACAATCATTCCCCGGAGACCGTTCAACGACCAGCGCTCTCCGCCATCCCGGCTTTCATAGATCCCCTCCTCCGAAGCGGCAAGAAGCCGCTTGGTATTGCCCTTGTCAATGCAGATATCGGAAGTGAATTTCCGATGAAATCCTTCCGTTGCGCTCTTCCAGGTCTCTCCGCGGTCAACGCTCTTGATGATGCCGTACGCGGTGGCGGCAAAGACCACACCGGGTGTCATAGGGTCGGGTCTTACTTTGAGGACTTCGGTTACTTCCCATCCGGTCGTCACACGCCACCGGCGGCCTCCATCGAGAGACCGGAGAACCCCGTTCCCGCAGGCGGACCAGAGCGCACCATCCGGGCCCGCTTCCGTATAAAACATGCGAATGTACTCCCGCCATCCCCTGTTGGTCCACGTTCGCGCCTGATCGGTGCTGACAAACAGCCCGACGACCGGGTTATCCGCCGCTCCATGCCTGTGCTTGCGCGAGGCAAGGACGGACATGTACACCGTGTCCTGCTGGGCGGCGAGCATGTCTGTCAGGAGCATGACCGAAAGCAATGCAGCCGGGAATCTAGAGGTCAAGAGTTATTCCTTTTTCAAGAGCGTTCATGGAAAATCGGCCAATCGTCCTCCCATTTGCCGTCACAGTGTACTGCCGGCGGTCCATTCGGCCGAAGGTCACCCTGAGTGTTCGGGAAAGAGAGAGATTATCCATGATATCTACCTCGATTTCCTCACCACGAACACGGACACCCGGGATTCTGCAACCGTCGATCCCGCATCCCCATTCACCCCGGACATCGACATAGGCACCACCGAACTTTTCCTGGATCAGATGAATCGAGGTCACGCTGCTCCCCGTCCCCCAGTGAATTCCTGTTACGCCACCCGGCCGGTCTGTGGCACTGTGGGCATAGTTCTCCGCGGTCCGCGGAGATGCGGGAGACTCAAAGAGAGAGAACATTGCCCTCAGCGCAGCCACACCGCGTTCAAAATACTCCCGTGATCCGGTCAATTCAGCATAGTCGATCAAGGTTGTGGCAAAGTACCCCTGTCTTGAATCGCTCCACTCGCCATCCGTATTCTGGACTCCGAATCCGCCAAAGAGCGGTCGGGAGAGCCAGCCCGGGCTCCAAACCTGCTGGTAGAGACAGAGATAGTCCAGGAGAGCAACCCCCGCGTTCAGGTAGGTGGTGTCGCGCGTATTTCTGTACAGCGAAAGGCATGCCTCCACCGCCTGATGAATCGATAAGGTGTTCTGAGGGTACTGCTGCGTATAGGAGTCGAAAAAGCCAACAGGTTTCCGCGCACAGGAGAAAAACGTCTCGAAATCAAACCATTTGTTCCGGGGGAGGATCGCACTGAAGATGTACTGCATCGCCCCTTTTGCGGCTTTCATATACTTCTCCTCTTTCACCCGGGAGGAGAACTCTGAAAGGAAGAGCGCGGCCCCTGCGGTCTCCGCGTTCTCGTCGCGAAAGGTCTCAACCGGCTCGAGCGTTTCCGGTTCATACCAGGACGGTATCACGCCCGAGGGCCGCTGTTGTGCCACGAGAAAATCCGCGAGGGATTTCATCTGCATCAGGATCTCCCGCCGTCGGTCGGGGAGAAGGTCCGCCCACCGCAGAAGCCAGTATCCGGTCCATGCGTTGTGAAACATGGAAAAATTCTTCCCGTTGTCAATCCCTCCCCAGCCGTGGTCGTTGACCCAGTGGCCCCCGGCGCTGTCCAGATAGAAAATCGACGGCGCCATTCCTTTCTGCCGCGGCGCTTCAAGAGCGAGCGTCAGCACGCGAAGAGCACGATCCTTCAGCCCGGCTTCTTGCAGGGTCGAGCCGCAAAGATACATGCCGTAGGCGGTTCGGAGCGCATTGAACCAGACATTAAACCAGCAGTCATTGTTGGCAGCTGGCGGGAGATTGTTGCTCCAGGCAAGCCGCTCCTGCCTGAGAAGGGTCACCGGCTTCCCGTGGTAGGTTGCGTCAAGCGCAACCAGGGGAAGGTACTCCTTCCAGGCTTTCCGGATATAGACGGCGAACGGCTCTGCTTGCGGCCCTCCAGGTTGCGTGAGATTCTTTCGCCCCGACCAGTTCCAGTGGAAACGCACAGCATCGCGATAGCCCATGCGGGGTTCCGCCGACGCGTCCAGCAGAAGAACATACCCGAAAGAGAACCGTGAATCATTCAGTGCCGATGTCATCGCGTCGGTGTGCGTATAAAACACGTGCGAGCGCGGCTTCCAATTCATCCCCCCGTACGACAGCATCGGGAAGTCTGCACCAGTAACCTGCACGTCCGCCGCTGTCTCCACCGTTCTCCAGGGTTGAATCATCTCCACGTCAGGGATGAGCGCGGCAAATCGTCTCCCCTCCTGAAACATCAATGCCGGCGAGCGAAAGGTATGATCGGCGATGACATCAGATGAATCGGGCCGCAGCTGGGGTGTCCAGACGAAATCGAGCGGCGCATAGTCCCGGTACATCCTGCCGTCGGGAACAAACGAGTACGTCGACAGGAGGTACGAGAGTTCCTGCTGGCCCGCAACCCTGTCCTCGACCGTGATCCGGACATACGGTCTGTCCCGCTCCACGAAGATCGACTTTGTCAGCGCATGCCCCGGGGGAGCGGCCGAGAGCGCAACACGTACCCGATCGCCGGACTGCTCCAGGATGCGTAGATTCCGATAGGACGTCTGCACAATGCTCCCGTTGCTTTTCAGCGCCGGCTCGGGGCGGAGGCTGCTCCCGCTCCGGAGGAGAAGACGCCAGCCTCGGTCCTGTGCAGCATATTCTTCCCGATAGCCACCGTCCTCCGGCATCAGGACAACTCTGATCAGACCGTTGTTCACCGCCAAACCGCCCGGCACCAGAGAGTCAACGGCCACCTGTCCCCAAGCACCCGCCCGTGCAAAGCCCAAAACTCCGGCGAGAAGAAGGAGCCAAATCACTTGCGGACCCGTCTGATGATCCGCTGCATGTTGAGGCCGAACATCTTCCGCTTCTCCTCAAAGGTACAGTGGGAATACGCCATCCATCCGAATTGCGGTATCGGATCCCGCATGGGCTGATCTGTTCCGAAAAGGACACGGTCCGCCCCCACGTGTTTCACCATGAATTCGATCACGCCAAGCGTCACCGCTGTCAATGTTATTTCGAGAACCACGTTGGGGTTCTTCTGTGCCATCTCGATCCCGAGGCGTGCGTCATGGAATGAAGCACCGCAGTGGGCGATGATGAACGTGATATCCGGATATTTTGGCGCGATGTCATTGATCTCGGCGACCACGTTCGGCGAGGGATGGATCAGTGCATAGGCGCGCATCCGGTTCCCGTACTCATACCACGGGGTCCAGAGCCGGTCATTGTACGGAATGCCCGTCCTGGGATGGTACGGCTTCATCCCTTCCATCCGGTGCGTTTTGTACGCCTTCCGCAATTCCGTCTTCCAGTCTTTGATGTACTGCGGCTGGAGGCATGCATAACCGTGATAGAAGCCGGGATACCGTTTCATGGCATCTCGCACGATCCGGTTCCCTTCGTCATAGTCAGTCCAGACTGCAAGGAAGCCGCTGATGCAGATCTTGTCAATGCCCATGAGCCGGGCACGCTCGCGCATCGACCGTGCATCCGAGTAGGGCTGGTGAAGAAACCCGATGCCAACCGCCTCATCGTGGGCGATATGGGCATGTGCATCAATCACGAGCATGTTCTTGAGGGGTTTTCCTTCCCGGGCTAACCCGAGGATGGGATCACGGACTTTCTTTGCGGCATAGGGAGACGGCAATCGTTCCAGCCCGAGAAGCCGCGCCAGATTTTCCCCTGCGATCTTCCGCTTCTGGTCCTCATTCAGTGTGCAGTAGTCGACGAAGGCTTTGGCCGCGCCGGGCGATTTGTCCAGTGCGCCGGTCCCGAAAAGTATCCGCTCGGATCCGAACCATTCCGTGAAAACTTCCATCGCCCGGTTGCCCTGGTGACTGGAGAGTTCCAGATGGAGATTGGCGTGCTTCGCCATTAACCAGTAGAGGTAACGGGTAGCATCCCAGCGGGAGCCCTGCAGCAGGACGTTGAGGCGTGGGAACCGCGTCAGGACGGCGTCGAGTTCCGTCACAAGCACCTGGTTCAACGGCTCGAGGAGATCGGGTTGATAGAGGTGGCCTCCCTCCACAAGCAGAAGGATGCCGCTGTCCTGGAGTTCGGAGAGGAGTTCGCCACACATATCGACGTTGAACGGATAGCGGTGGGCTCGCGGATACATCTTTGCAGCCCGTATGCCGTGCTCGTGCATTTCGCGAACCACCGTTGCCGGCTTGGGCATCTCCCCCGTCTGATGCGGCATGACCGTCCAGACACCGTACAGCCGTTTGTTCTTTTTCAGCTCCTGCAGCAGCATCCGGTTGCCGTACATGGGGTCGTATTCCTTCGCGGTGGAATGCCCGACGAGCGCCCCGTGTATGCCGCACCACGCCATTTCCCTGAGAAGCACCTCGGTCTCGTACTGCGTCTCAACGTCCTTTGGTCCGCGCTTCCCCACCATGGAGTAGCAGTCAATGAAGATTCGTTCGCTCATAATCACCACCAGAATGGTTGTACCGTCTTCCGTTCCTTCGGCTCCGCCTCGAGCGCTCTCCGGAGCGCCCGTCGGGCCTTCTCGAGCGCCTCGTCGATGTCCGCCGCTCTGTGCGAATAGGAGATGAACCAGCGCGGGTTGATGAAGACCCCTTCCCGGTAGAGCTCGCGGTGCCAGAGGAATTCCAGCCGCTCGTGGAAGCCGGGATCCGGATGGACGAATTTCAGATACGGGGCGGGTGCGAGGCCGGCCGCATGACCTTCAACACCAAGATCCTTTGCCATCGCGTCAAATCCCTCCATCAGCCGCCGCCCCATGGCCCAGAGATGTTCATGCACCTTCTCCCGCACCATGATACGAAGTGTTGCAAGGGCTGCAGCGATCGACAGTGTTTCACCGGCATAGGTCGTCGTCATTCTAAACGAGTTGAGCGTCTGCATGTACTCACGTTTGCCGCAGTAGACCGACAGGGGGTAGCCGTTCGCCAGTGCTTTCGCGTATCCCGCAAGATCGGCGTCAACGCCGTAGTACTGTTGCGCTCCACCGGGGGCGAGGCGGAATCCCGTCAGAACTTCGTCCAGCACCAGCAGAATCCCGTACTCCTTCGTCAGCTTCCTGAGGAGCCGGATATACGTTCCGCTGGTGTCCTCGTTGAAGTCATAGGGAATGGAGATCACGCAGGCGACCTGTTCGCCATAGCGACGGATGAGTTCCTCCGCGGTCGAGCAGTCGCCCCACGGAATCACTTTCACGTATTCCTTCAAAACCTCCGGCACGCCGTTGCCGGGACTTCCCTCTGTCGAGAACCAGTCCGGGTAGCCATGATAGCCGCTCATCAGAATCATGTCGCGCTTCGTCGATGCGCGGGCGATCCGGACGTTACACATATTGGCGTCTTCGCCCGTCTTCATGAAGCGGACCATTTCGGCGTTCGGCACCATAGCGCTGATGCGCTTCGCGAGTTCAAGCTCAATCGGACTCGCCATGCTGAAAAGAACCCCCTTTGCCATCTGTTCCCGCACGGCGACATCGACCTCGTCGTAGCAATACCCGAGAGTCACCGGGCCCAGGGCGAGGCGAAAGTCGATATACTCCTTCCCTTCCATGTCCCAGATCCTGCAACCTTTCCCCCGGACGATGAATTTCGGCATTGTCTCCTGGAAAAACGGATACGGCCGCTTTGCGTTGGTCTGTGTTCCCCACGGAATGTAGCGCAGGGCCTCCTCGAAATATGCGTCGGATGGTTTCATGGATGTCAGACGATGGTTACAGTTGGAATGTCGCTTGCGATGTTGATGGTCACGGCGATCTTGGTCCCGTGATGCGAACCCTCGATCTGGAATTCGTTGCCCACCCTGGAGGCACGAAGCACGGCAGGTGGATCATCCGGGCGTCGCGCGGCACAGACGGTCAGGATCGCGTGGTCACGGGAAGATGCTGAAACAATCTCGGCATAGGGGTGCACGCCATGCTCGGCCGGGACGCTGAGCGTTCCCGTCCGCACCGATATGGACCCTGACGCGAAGACGCTCGCTTCCGACGCGGCCTGTGGTCGCTGCACCGCGAACGATGCACCATCCGCCCTGACCGCACCCTGACCGTCCGAGTTGTCAATCTGGAATCGCACCTGGACAGGCACTGCGGTGTTCTTGAGCATGACGCGGTCAAACAGGAGAAGGACATCCGGCTTCAGGAACACCAGCGTCCGCTGAACGGAGGCAACATCCGCATTGACCAGCCGGTACGCATCGGTCGCGTCACTGGTGACGATGGTGGCGCGGTCTGAGCTCCGGTACGCGACAACGCGCGCTTCCGCCCACGACGCGTTCGTTCCTTCATGCCCGTCATGATACTGATGCCCTTTGCCATCGACGAGAACCGCCGTATGTGCTTCCGTCTTGCGCAGGAGCCAGTGCGGCTCTGTATGGGAGTAGGCGGCCTTGTACGGATCGTGAAATATCCGCTCACCGTAGGCCTTGAATATGACGCTGTTCCGGTCGGCGTGTTCATGGTTGGCCGGTCCTCCGCTCCGCAGGGCCACAACTCCGTCCGCTTCCTTCCAGCCGCTCCGCCCGATCACCCAATCGTTGGAGAACCGGACATCCAGAAGATCGCGCCCCGGCTCCTCTGACCGAACGTCAGGATCGAGCCAGATCACGGAAAAGTGGCTCTTGAGTTCGCCAACGTGCGTCGCGACGTATTGTGCGATAGGGTCTTTGAACTGACGGGCAGTCCAGGCGGCAACCGATACGTCCCCCATCGACCACGCGTCACTGAAGTTCACGCAGTCGTTCGGACGGCCCGCCGTAGGCATCGCCATGCGGAGTCCGTAACGAACGGTCCCCGGATAATTGATGATGCTGCTCAGGTCCTTTCCGAGGGTCCTGCGAACAGCTTCGACGAGGAGCGTCAGATGAAGGGCGGTGTAGCCCCAGTAGCCCACTCCTTCGTCGTAGCTCCCATCCGGCCCGAACATCCCCGCAAACGCCTGAGCGCTTTGGACCGCCAGATCGACCCACCGGCCTGCTTGCGGGTGTCTGCCGTGGAGGAGGCAGCCAGCCAGCCCAAGCCCTGCGATCGGGATAACCTTGAGATTGGTCGAGTTCAGAATGAACGGCCACCGGCTCAGATCGAACCGGAACGGATAATCATCCTCGGGGTCGAATCCCCATCCTCGGACACGGTCGGGGTACTTCATCCCGTAGAGCGTCCGGTAACACGCCGGGGCCCCCTTGTCAGCAATCTGTCGTTCCATCTCCACCACGGTTTCCCTGCTCAGGATCTTCTCGATCCATTCCCGTGCGCACGCCATGGCGATGGTCGCCTCCGGCGCCCGCTGGAGTCCGATGACGTGTTCGCCCCCTTCGAGGAAATAGTCCCATTTGGGATACGCGAGAATCTTATCCACGGCACGGCGTGCCACATCCCCCTGCGCACTGCTGGCCGTGACCGCATACACGAATGAGGTCCGCTCGAGAATCTGACGGACCCGGAGCATATCCTTGGCGTGGTTATTAAGACGCGCCTCATCACGCAGGAACTTCGTGTCTGCGGCAAGATCGGCGTTGACCACGGAGTCCCAGTAGGGAGCGACGTGGGGGTGCCCAAGCGCTTTTCGCATACGGGGAAGATCGCCGGCATCGAAGAGCAGACCGGTGCGTTGTCCCGGCGGCTCCTGGGCGGACGCTGCCGCCTTTTCACCCAGCAGGGGGATAAGGGAAATGCCCGCAGCCGCACCCCCCGCCATCCGAAGAAAGCTACGTCGTGTGGTTGTCATGGGATTGGATGAGATATTCAACATCGATGACCGCGGACCGTTCGACCGACTGTGCCATCGCTTCGATCACTGCCAGCGCGCGGAGTCCTGCCTCGCCACCTGTCTCAGGAAGGCGATTGTTCAGAACGCAGTCGCCGAACTCCCGCATCTGCAATTCATAGCTCTCCGCCCCTTCACCCGTGAAGTCCTCAACGTGCGCCTCCATCGCGACACCGTTCTCGTTCTTCTCAAGCCTCAGCGACAGGGGTGAGCAGTGCAAGAGGCCTTTCGTACCGTAGACCCTGAGAAAATACGCGTCGGGGGAGACATAGGATGACGTCAGGGCCACGGGAATGCCCGACTCGAGCATCAGCAGGGCGGCAACGGAATCGTACACGCCCCCCGGCATCGCGACATTCGCTGCCATGCAGCTTACCCGCCGGATGGGCGAAATCAGGTATGCGATCGTGTCCACGAAATGGATGCCGAGCTGCATCATCGGGAGGAGCAGACATTTCGCCGGATCCGCTTTCCACGGCGGGAGACCGGGGAGGATGCCGACGGGCCTGGAAAGATTCGCCTCGACCGCAACGAGCCTGCCCAGGGTGTTTGCCTCCAGGATCTCTTTCGCACGGCGGAAAACCCTTCTGCGACGCGTATTGTGCCCCACCATCAGCACCCGATCGGCTCGCTTCATCGCATCGATCATTTCGCGCGACTCGGGCACCGTGTTCCCGATCGGTTTCTCCACGAACACGTGCTTCCCGGAACGTGCCGCCGCAAGCACTTCCTCGCGATGGAGATGATTCGGGGTCACAAGCGCGACCGCGTCGATCGAGGGATCACTGACCATATCGTCAAACCCGGCCGTGACCCGTGCCGGCGTCCGCTCTGCGACCTGCCGGCACGCGTCAGCATCCGTGTCATACACGGCGACGAGCTCGAGGTTCTTTGCGGCCAGGATCGCCTTCACGATGGTCTTCCCGTGATTGGCGATCCCCACCTGCCCGATCCGAACTCGTGATCCGCTCATGTCAGCCCGTGGGTGGAAATGAACTGCGCAAGGGCATCATCCCCTTCCACGACGCCGATCTGCAGATGGAATTCCCGTTCTTCGCCGGGGGAAAGGAATTGAAGCGTTCCAGCTTTCCGTTCGTCGGCCCGTCCGGTCACGCCGCAATTGGCCGGCTCGATGCCGACGACGTATGTCCCTTCGCGCATCATCTTCCATTCCACCAGCCGCGGGAGCTCGAACCGGCGGTATCTGACAAAGAGTCCCATGCCCAGTCCGGGGTTATGCAGCAGAGCGGCGGCATATCCGTGTTCGTCGGTCCTGAGATCGTGATAGAACACCTGCTCGTTATACCCCGCCACCGGCACGGAAATCGTGCGTGCCTCGGCGATTCCCCCGGCCGCCTCCCGGTCGCGCGGCGCGGTTGCCGCCGCGTTCAAGAGGAGCCGTGCTCCTGTGTCCACCAGAGGCCAGCCAGCGTTGACATGATAGAGCATCATGAGGGGGGTGCGCTCCATCCCCTCGTTCCGTATGGTATCCCGAAGAGTGATCACCGATTCGCCGAGCCGCATCTCGAGGATCCTCTGCAAGCGCAGGTTCTCCCCGAACGTGCTGCACTCCCGGAGTGATCCCGTCAGCGTGAAGACGCAGTCATTGCCCTCCCAGCGTTCGGAGACGCACAGATCCGACGCACAGAGGTGCGACAGCCGCCCGTGCAGGCCAAGTTCCACCCCTTCGTCCACGCAGGGGGCGCCGAGGTACGTCATGCCGCAGCCGGTGAGCAACCCGCCGGGGAAGGTCCGCAGCCACCCCAAGCCGCGTGGATCAAACCGCGCGGGATGGACGTCGCCCTGAGGGGTCCTGAACGCGAGCGCCGTACCACGATAGTCAGCCATTGAGATGTCCATGCCGCGATCCAGCGATACCTGGAATCGCAGTCCGGAGCCCGTCCGCACATCGGCGATCCGCACACCCGCCTCATACCCGTCCGCCAGGGTCATCAGGCGGATCCCTGCGATCTGCGAAAGGTCGCCGACCCGATTCAGAAGCTCCCGCTTCGTCATGGTTTTCCCACCAAGCACCGGCATCGTTACGCGTGTTCCTCCATGATGGCACGGAGCGTACGGACATTCTTTGCGGATTGTTCCACAAGCGGAAGGCAGTGGGTCTCAATCGTTACGTGCCGGACGATCCGGTCACGCATGAGCGCCTTCATCTGTCCCTGCCAGTCAATCACGCCTTCACCGATCGGGACGCACTGGATCAGCGATCCTCTTGCCGTGTCTTTGGCGTGCACATTCACGATGACCGGCCTGATCGCATCGTATCCGTCGGGGTACGGAACCTCCTCAGTTCCGAATGCGTTGCAGGGATCCCAATTAGCTCCGAGCGCAGGGGATCCTGCCTCCTCGATGATCAGGCGGGTATTGATCCCGGTGTCACAATGGAAACCTGGTTCATTCTCAATCGCGATCTTCATTCCTGCGCGGGCCGCGGTCTCCGACGCCCGGCGGAGCAGGTCCACCGCAAGGTTGTGATTCTCCGCCGGTTCGCCGTTCTGCCGCTGAAAACCGAACGCGATGATGATCCGCGCGCCACACTGCTCGGCCATGGCGATCGTGCGCGGGAGGAGCTCGGTGAGCTCATGTTCCAATTCGGCGCGCCTGCTCATGGGATGCTTGAACATTCCGGGCGAGAGAGCCGTGATCGAGAGACTATGCTCACTCACTGCAGCAAGGAGGTCTTCCCATTCGCCGGGATCTACGTCCGGGACCCGGCCTGTCTTCAGACAACGGACCTCGTAGCGGGTGATCCCCCAGGAGAGTCCATGGCGGACAGCCGTCCGGAAGTCCGGCGCGATTTCATCGCTAACGATTCCCAGAGCAAGTGGTGTTGGTGTCATCATGTTTTCGGCTCCACGTATCCGATTGCGCGGGAGATCATGGCGGCTTCTTTCGTAAGCGTTGCGACGATTCGTTCGATCGCGTCACTTTTCTTCTTCCGTTCCGACTGAATCCCGGTCATAAGCGCTGCGACGACGCCGCCCCTATGGTCGTGGATGGGAACGGCGATGGCGCATAGGTCGGTCTTATATTCGGCGTCGGCAACAGCGTAGCCGTCGTGCTTGATCTGTTTCAGGCGCCTCTTGAGCTTTGCGATGCTGGTGATGGTTCTCGGCGTAAATCTCTTTAGCCCGCTTCTCTCGATGATGCGGTCCAGCGTTTCCTCTGGGAGGTCGGCAATCAGGACCTGGCCCGATGCGGTCGCATGGACCGGGGACCGGGCGCCCAGGCGCGCGACAACGGACCACATCTCCGGAGTGTCTGCCCGGTCGATAATGATTACTTCATGGCCGTCAAGAACCGTCAAATAGTAGCTCTCGCGGGTCTCGTGCGCCATGCGGGTGAGGTGCGGGCGCACGATCGTCTTGACGTCGATCTTCTCGAGCGCAGCGTTCCCCCAGTCGAGCAGTTTCATCCCAAGGTGAAAGATCTTCCTTTCGCGGTCCTGCACCACGATGACATGCTGCTCCAACGCGGCCAGGATGCGGAAGAGCGAACTCTTGGGAATGCCAGTCTGCCGCGAAATGTCAGCAAGAGAAAAGCCGGTATGGGAGGCAGCGAGGATTTCGATGACCTGAACGGCCCTGTGAATTGCCGGAACTGAGTAGTCCATGGCGCCGAGTGCTTTCGTGCGACTAATAAAACGATGTTTTATTAGTGATATCAATAATACAAAAGAATAATCCACCCCACAAGAGTCGGTCCTGCGCCCAATAAAGCCCGTAACACCTTACATATCAAGACGTTAGCGCTCGTTGCGGCCTTCCCCGCTTGGAGCGCGCCGCAAGGGTTATTTCTCGGACGGGTGATATTCGCTCGCGCTGCGAATCTCCGAGCGCTTCCCGAAGTACCACATCAAGACACCGAAAAGAACCATGATGCCGACGATCGTCCCGAGCACCACCGTCTCCGTCGAGGTCACGTCGGTGAAGAAAATCAGACACATGAGAAGGCCCATGACAATGGTTGTGCCTCCGACCAGCGGGAACGTCGAAATCTGCTTTTTCCCGGCGCCAAAGACCTCCCTCGCTACATCCACCGGCGTGTCCAGCTTCTTGAAGAACGCGTCGACCATCGCACGCTCGTCCGCACTCTCCCGCGAGAAGAGCCTGGCGAACAGGATCACGCTCGCACCAAGTGCAACCGCGATCAGCACGGCAACGACCCTGTCAGTGTCACTGGCCGGCAACACAAAGGTGTTCAGGAAGAGCATACTCAGAGCGCCGGCCACGGCGGCTGCAATGACTCCCAGGACCCATCGCTTCTTCGCGTACAGGACTCCGAGTCCGTACGACGACGCGAAGATACCAAGGCTCGCGACAAATGCCAGATACACCTGGGGCCCGATATCCCACCCGAGCCAATACCGCACCGTCCACCCGACGACAAGGCCCCAGACAATCGAACCGACCGCCGCCCATTTCGGCGGTCGGCGGATGAGCAGGCCAAAAGCGATCGGAACCACAACGGGAATGTTCAGAAGGGTAAAGAACGTCTGCATCAGGTTGAAAATGCCGAATTGACTGTTGACGAAAATGGTAGCCATCACGGTGACGAACAGACCGAGCGCAATGGAGAAAATCCTTCCGACCTTCAGGAGCCCCTCATCCGTCGTTTCGGGTCGAATCCAGCCCTGGTAGATGTCGCGCGAGAGGATGGAGGAAACCATATTGTACACCGAACTGAGCGTGCTCATCGTGGCCGCAAGCATTGCGGCGATGAAAACCCCGATCAACCCGTTCGGTAGCAGCTTGAGGCAGAGGGCAATGAAGACAAGATCCTGAGGGTTGCTGCTGGCATACGGCTTGAAAAAGTCGACTTGAGAAAGGTCCGGCCAGATCACCTTTGCGACGAGCGGAGGCACGCCGAAGACGAAGGGGACCGTGAGGAAGAGCCCCGCGGCCAGCTTGCCGACCCTCCGGGCATCACGCTCATCCTTGACGCTGTAGAACCGTTGAGCAGCGCCTGCGGCGGTTCCCAGACACATGATCAAGAAGATGGAGACCAGCCAGTGCTCCGTATAATGCACACCGTTATACAGGTGATCAAACGAGAGGGGAGGCAGGGCGTCGATGAGATTCTTCGGACCACCGACGAGGCCCAGCGCCATCGGCATGACAATGAATGTGATGCTGAGGAGGATAACGCCCTGGACCACATCCGTGATGGAAACCGCCCACAAACCGCCCATGAATGTGTAGAGCAGGATGACGACCCCGGTGACGATGGTTACCATGGTGATATCGAGATTCATCACCGGGGCAAGCAGCTTGCAGGTTGCGGCAAGCTGAACGCCCGCCGACAGCGTGAAATTCAGGGAGATCACGGCGCTCAGGAACTGCTGCGTGGTGAAATTGAAGCGGGTGTACGTGTATTCAACCGGGGAGATTGAGCGCGTCCTGCGCCATAGCTTCGCCGTCATCTGCGACCCGACAAAATATGCGATGGACCAGGTTCCGAAATAACAGATCGCAAACCAGCCGGTGGAGTATGCGAACCCCGCAGCGCCGGTGAATGTCCATGCGCTGAAATTTGCCATGTAGAGCGTCATGCCGGATACCCACCAGGGGATCATACTCCCGCCGGCGAAGTATTCTTTCGCCCCCTTGTTGACCTTCATGAAATAGATCCCTATCCCGAGCATGAACAGGAAATATGCTCCGATGACAATGTAATCGTAGAGATTGACAGCTTTCATCGTTTCTCCGATTGTGAACTTTTCCCCTCGCCCTCTGCTGCCCGGTACGCTGTTCCCGCAAGATCACCCGGGCGACTTCTGCGGTTATCTCATTTCTTCGGCGCTGCGGATTTCGGATTTCTTGCCCAGGTACCAGAGCGCCGCACCGAACACCGCCATCATTCCTATCAGCGCCCCTACGACGATCTGTTCCGTGCTGCCGAGATCCGACAGGAAGACCAGACTGAGAAGCCCCGCCATGATGACCATCGTTATGCCGACGAGCGGGAAGATCGAGATCTGCTTCTTCCCGGCCCCGAAGACCTCTCTGGCCACGTCGACCGGCGTGTCAAGTTTCTTGAACAACTCCTGTACCTTGACGCGGTCCGCTTCTGTCTCCAGCGTGAAGAGCCCGGCAAAGAAATAGAGACTCGTGCCGAAGGCCGCCGCGGACAACCATGCCAGCGGAACAACGTAGTCGGTCAGCGGGGCAACGATGGTGTTCGTGAAGAGCAATCCGACGGCCACGGCGACGGCTCCCCCGGTCAGAATGAGCAACGGCTTGTTCCGTTCATAAAGCTGCGCCGTCCACCGGGAGGTAGCAAAAATCGCCAGCGTCATAACGATAGCAAGATACACCTGCGGGCCGATGTCCCACCCGAGCAGGTATCGCACGGTGACCCCGGCCAGAAGCCCCCACGTGATCGATGCCACCGCCGACCACTTCGGGACCCGCCGGAAAATCAGCCCGAAGGCCATCGGAATGCTGACCGGGATATTGAAGAGCGTGAAAAAGGCCTGCATAAGGTTGAATATGCCGAACCGGCTCGTGACAAAAAGGACGGCAAGAGCTACGACAATCAAACCGACACCGATCGAGGCCCTTCTCCCGACGCGCAGCATCTCCTTGTCGTCCGGTTGCCTGCGGACAATCGTCCCGTACATGTCGCGAGCGAAAATCGAGGAGACCATGTTGTACACCGCACTGAGCGTGCTCATCGTCGCCGCCAGCATCGCCGCAATAAAGACGCCGATCACTCCGTTTGGAAGGAAGAGGAGACAGAGACCAACGTAGACCAGGTCCTGAGGGTTGCTGCCAACATACGGCTTGAAGAAGTCCACCTGAGACAGGTCAGGCCAATATACTTTCGCCACCAGAGGCGGGATCCCAAACATGAGGGGAGCAAGGAGCGACAGCACCCCGGCGAAGAGCCCCACCTTCAGCGCCGACTTTTCATCCTTCACGGAGAAGAATCGCTGGGCCCCTCCTGCCGCGAAGCCGAGCGTCGCGATGATGAACATCGAGATCAACCAATGCTCGTCGTAGTGAACACCGTTGTACAGGTGGTCAAAAGAAAGGGGCGGGAGAGACTCGAAAAGCTTCACCGGACCGCCGACCAGGTGGAGACTCAACGGCACAACAATGAACGTCGTACAGATCAGAATAACCCCCTGGACCACATCGGTCACCGATACGGCCCACACACCTCCGAGGAACGTATACAGGAGGATGACAACACCCGTTATCACCGTGACCGTGATAATGTCGACCCCCATAACCGGCGCAAGCAGCTTGCACGTGGATGCGAGCTGCACGCCCGCGGAGAGGGTGAAGTTGACCGAGATAACCCAGCTGAAAAACTGTTGGGTCGGCACGTTGTACCGGGCATACGTATACTCGACCGGAGAGATAGACCGGGTCCGGCGCCACCGCTTCGCTGTCATGAGAGAACCCAGGAAGTAGGCGAAGCCTCCAGCCCCCCACCAGAGAAGCGGGAAAAGCCCGGTGGTGTACGCGAACCCGGCCGCCCCCGTAAATGTCCAGGCGCTGAAATTGGCCATGTAGAGCGTCATGCCGGAAACCCACCAGGGAATCATGTTCCCTCCGGCGAAATACTCCCTGGCCCCCTTGTTCACGCGCATGAAATAGAAACCGATCCCCAGCATGAAAAGAAAATAGCCGGCAATGACCAGGTAATCATAAATGTTGACGGACTTCATCAGGACCTTTCGGCAATTGGCCTACATTTGGATTTTGGATTCAGTGCTGTCCAAGATAAGTTCGTTTAGAGATCGGAATCGATTGTTTCGGACAGGTTTGCGGACGTTTTGTAGGGGGCGTCGGGGTAGGCCCCGATTCTGCCGTCCAAAATAGCTCGAAGCCAACAAGCCCGCGATCAGCCCTCTCAATTAGTCACGTTGTTTCAAAAGCCGCGTCAAACCAGTGCAAAAGAGCGGCATAGGAGCGAAGATTGAATTGAATCGACCAGCTTCCAGAGCGACAAGACACACAGGAGATCCCTATTTTGGACAAGTCTGTTTTGGATTTTGGAATTTCACTTCACCCCTCTCACTCCCTCCAAGACCCTCTCAACCTCTTCAGGTGTGTTGTATATGTGTGTCGAAATCCTCAGCGCCGCCAACCCACCCTCAGAGACCCCGCGCGTCCGGAGGTTGAGCGCATTGAGCTGTTTCTGCAATTCGAGATACGGCAGCTTCGTGTGCATGAAGGTTACCATCGCACTACGCATCCCCTCATCCTCGGGCGAGAGGACGCTGACGCCGGGGATCTTCTGCAGCCCGTGGAATAACGCCGTGGAGAGCGCGCGATCCCGCTTCCAGACGTTTTCGATGCCAATCTTCTGAATGAAGCTGATCGCCGCCCCCAGGCCGACTCTCAGCGGCACGCTGACTGTCCCGTATTCATACCGCTGTGCCGTTGGATGGAAGGCAAATGTCCCCTTCAGAAAATCAAAACCCCCGTCCGAATATGCCCCGACAAATTTTGCTTCGATCGTATCGAGCATCTCCTTACGCACAAAGAGGAGCCCGGTTTCCTTCGGGCCCAGGAGCCATTTGTGGCCGCTCGTTGCATAAGCATCACACCCGATATCGTGCAGACTGAACGGAAACATCCCTGCGGTCTGTGCCCCGTCCACGAAGAACCAGATCTTTCGCGCCTTCGCCATCTCGCCAATTTCCCTGACGGGCAGGATGAGACCCGTCGTGGTCACCGCATGCGGAATCGAGACGAGCCGGGTTTTCTTCGTGACGAGGCTTGCGATGCGATCAAGGTTTTCCGCCTTCGATGCAACAGAGGGTTCGAAGAACCTCAGAACGATGCCGAGGCGCTTCTGGAGTGCGAGCCAGGTAAACGCGTTCCCCACATGTTCATGTGTGGTCGTAATAACCTCGTCCCCCTTCTGCAATGGCAGACCGTTGGCAACGATGTTGATCCCCTCCGTGGTGTTCCGGACGAAGGCGATCTCCTCCGCCGCGCAACCAAGAAGTGCGCCGGCGGAGGTCTTGATCTGTTTCAAGAGCGGCTCGTCGTGACCCGTTTCCGAGACCCTCTCGAGCTCATCCATCTTCGATTTGACCGCATCAATCACCACATAGGGGGAGGCGCCGAGTCCGCCGGTGTTCAGGTACGCCCGCTCATGGGTGAGGGGGAACTGATCACGGACAAATGCCCAGAAGCGGTCATCGTCGGGATTGACGGGAGGCCACGGCGCACCCGCGGTCAGGGCTGCATTCCCGGCATGGTCGCCGGCCCTTGCGGCAAAAGAGCCCGCGGCCAGCACTGCAACGGTTCCAAGAAATTCCTTGCGTTTCATATCCTGGGTGCCTGACGTTATGGGACAGTCATTTCAACCACAAACGAACCCTGGGGCACGTATGGAATAGTGAGTGCACCATCAACAACGGGACGCTCTTTTCCATTCACTCTGGCGGCCGGGGGCCCCGTCCCGCGCTCGACCTTGAGTCGGACCTCCCCACCCCTCAGGGGTACCCGTACGATGAGGCGATCAAGCCCCTTCAGGAGTTTCGGCCTGATGAGACAGTGACCGACCTCCGGCCGTACGCCCGCAACATGCCAGATGAAAAGCGCCAGGATTTCATACCACGCCCAGCAAATAATCCCGACCGGGGGCATCGGAGGCGTAATGCTCTGCCCGACACGCTCGAACCATGAACCGGACTTCTGAGGATTGAGATCAGCGAGCCAGCGCAGAACCCGCCAAACGCGCTCGTCATTCCCGGCCTCGAGGTTCGCCCTCGCGACCAGGAGGGAAGCCAGCGGCCAGGGGGCGGGAGGATTGTCCTCGCCCGTGACGTTGTACCTGGGATATCCCCCGAAATCCCATTGCTGGTTCCAGATCTGCTCCATCAGGTCGAGCGTTTTCGCGGCAACGTTCCCCCGCGGATCAACCATGCCGTAAATGATCGGATAAGAGGTAATCGTGTCGGGATCCGCTGTCGGTTTCCCTTCCGTGGCGATGGGAGAACCCGGAGGGAGCTTTGAGCGATCGGGCGGGATAAAGTACCGATGCCATTCCCCGTTTCGCTTCCTTCGTTTGATGAGGTGCCCATCTTCAATCATCCTGTAAACCGGGTCGTTCAGTATCGACTCCTTCATCCGGGCCGACGAGTCGCCCCATCGGCGGGCAGCAGCGGCGTCCCCAAAAACCTTCGCCAGCTGCGCGGCCTTTTCGAGTCCGTGTGAGACCCAGAACTGATAGGCGAGTTCAAATCCGTCCTCGACACCGAACGAGTCGCTCCGTTCCCAGAACTCCCGCTTGTTGTGGACCATCCGGGCCTTCTCGTCGAAAAAGACTGGTTGCAGGGGAAAGTCCGCGCAGAGCTGGATCTTCTTCCAGTACTTCTTCACCAGCGCGAGATCCCCTGTCCAGCAATAGTAGACCCAGGTCGCCCAGAGGAGGTAGCCATTCTGGTTCAGCTCGGTGTAGTCGTACCCGAACCAGCGGCTCGATTCGATGGTGCGGCCGTCTTTGCCTACCGCGTCCCGCAGGTTTCTTTCCAGGAGCGTCCTGGCGTCGGCCACCATTCCTGCATGCAGGAGCGCTTCGATCGCAATCGAGTGGTCCGAGACCCATTCCATATTGTACATCCACTGCCCGGCGTCGGTCTTGCCGGTCCGGGCAATCACGGACCTCACCCCTGCCTTGCTGGCGCCGAACATGCCGTCGAGCAAACCGTTGCCGGTCGTCAATTCGGTGGTCGCCGACCACTCTGCAACAGCCTCTTTGCGAAGAACATTGAAGCTCTTCTGTTTCAGGATGTTCTCACCATCCCGGATCGAGTACACGTAGACCGCCTGCTGTATCTCGCCGGGCTGGAGCGTGCCCAGGTCTGCACGAACGTCGTAGCGTCCTGAGACGCTGTTCCTGTCATGGAGACAGGCAAGCGACATTCTTGCCAGCCCGACCGCCCGGGCGGTTTTCGTCTCCTCATCGATGTAGATCTGATCGAACAATCCGAAGTTGGCGTAGAGCGAGACACTCAGCCGCACGTCGACCGGCCTGGCCGACGCATTCTTCACGCGTACGGTGCGGAATATCAGCCGGCCCCGCGCGGGAGTAGAGAACTCCTCCTCGACTTCACAGGGCCCTGCTGTCCAGCGGACTGAAACGACGGGGACGCCATCGGGATACTTCCATTCAACCTTCACGAACGTCTCGTGTGTCAGCGCATATCCCTTGACTCCCGTATACACCCCCGACTTCGCCTCCTCGCCGGGGGCATGTTCCCCGACGCTCACGCCGACACGCGTGTTCGTCAGCCCGCGTTCAGGATGATACAGGAAAGAACTCCACTTCCGGCAGAAAATTTCGGTGTCCGTGATCGTGAAACCGAAGAACGACGCTTCCGACCCCTTCGGCGCGAACTGGAGAATCCCCTGGATTTCACCGTTGCCGAAATAGAAGTACTCGATCCCGTCCACATAAGTCTTGAAATCCGGATGCATCCTCTGGTCCACCCCCGGTGTGCCGGTCCCGGGCGGAATTGCGCGGCGGAGCAAACCGGGAAATCCTTCCCCCAGCGCGGTCGCCCCGGGAATGAGCACTCCGAGCGCCGGCGTCTTGAGAAAATCTCTCCGTTTCATGGATGGCTCATTGTTGTTGTTCGCACCTGGACGTCCGTTCTCACCGGCCGATCAAACCGCGATCTCCACACGCACCGCGGAGGGTTTTCCCGGATACTCCAGCACGAGTGTCCCCTGCTGGAAGGGACGGGCAGCCCCGTCAACCAACGCGCCCGGCGTTCCAGTTCTCCGGATGACCACGTCGAATTCTGATCCCCGGACCGTGAATCGCCCCTTGAGTTCGTTCATGTCATCAAGAAGCTTCGGCCGGACCAGGACACGGTCGATCTCCGGCCTGAAACCCATCAGGTGATGCACGACCAGCATGGGGATCTCCGCGTGGTTCCAGCCGACGTAACAAACCGGCGGCGCGGGAGGTGTGATGCTCGGGCCGTACCGCTCGAACCATCCCCCGGATTTCCCCCCGTGGATATCGTTCAGCCACTTCAATATGCGCCAGACTTTCGCGGAATTGCCAGCCTCCGCATATGCACGGGCAAGAAAGAGAGAAGCGAATGGCCATGGCCCCGGTATGTCCGGCTCGCTGTCCGTGTTGTATCTTGAATATCCCCCATGCTCCCACTTCTGATTCCAGAGAACCTCCATCCCTTCAAGAGTTTTCTTCGCAACATCCCCCGTCGGGTTAACGAACTCGTACATGATCGGATAGACGCTCGCGGTGTCCGGCTCGCACGCCGGCTTGTCCAGCGTTGCCATGGGAGATCCCGGGGGCATCCTCTTGCGGTCCACCGGAATCATATGCTTCTGCCACCGGCCGTCGCGAGTCCGCCGCTTGATGAAGTGCCCATCCTCGATCAGCCGGTAGGTGGGGTCTTCCAGCATGATTTTTCTGATCTCTCCCCCTGCCTCTTTCCAGAGGCGCGCAGTCTCCGTATCGCCCACTTTCTCAGCGATGTCCGCCCCCCGCTCAAGCCCGAGCGCGGCCCAGAACTGATAGGCGATTTCAAAACCGTCTTCCACCCCGAAGCTGTCGCCCCGCTCCCAGAACTCCCTCTTGTTTCGCAGAAGACGGGCTTTTGTGTCGCGAAACACATCAAGGAGCAGGAATCCTCCCACAGACCTGATCGTCTTCCAGTATGAACGAACGAGGGCCAGATCACCCGTCCAGCAGAGATATGTCCAGAGCCCGTAGAGCAGCTGCCCGTTCTGATCCAGTTCGGCGTAATCAAACCCCGACCACCGGCTGGATTCGATCGTCCGGCCATCCTCACCGATCGACTTCTCGAGCACCTTGAAGAGAATCGTGCGCGACTCCTCGACGAAACCGAGAGGAAGCATACTCATCGCCACCATGACGTCGTCCCGTACCCATTCCATGTTGTACATCCAGAGTCCCGAGTCCCGCTTGCCGCTTCTGGCTGTCTGCGATTTCAGGCCGGTGCGGGAAACGGCGAACAGATGGTCCAGCATTCCGTTTCCGCTTGCGACCACCGGCTTGGCTTTCCAGTATGCGGCCGTCTCTTTCCAGATCGCATCCATGCCCCGTGACGCGAGTTGTTTCTCGTCTCCCCGCAGGGAATACACGTACACGACCTGCCTGCTATCCCCCGCTTTCAGCGGAAAGGGATCGAGGATCATGTCATATCTGCCCGCTACGCGCACGGGCTCGCCCGGACACAGGAGGCGGATCGTGGCGAACCCTCTGCCGACGACTGTTCTGCTCTTCTCCTCCGCGAGTATCTCGTCAAACATCACAAAATTGGGGCAGAGTCTCTGCCAGAGGGAGGCCTGGCATTCCGCTGTCCCCTTGTTTGTGACCGTCACACGCCGGAACAGGAGTGCGCCTTCGGCAGGGGCGAACACTTCTTCCTCAACAAGACACGCGCCCGCGTTCCAGCGGGCTGAAATGACAGGGACCGTCTCCGGATATTTCCATTCGACCGTGACAAAGGCTTCGGGCTCCGCGGAGTAGCCCTTACCGTCCACATTCACCATCAGCATCGAGCGCCCGAACCCGTCCTCCGGATGGAACAGGAACGTGCTCGATTTCCTGGCAAAGTGTTCCGCGTCCATGATC
>Ga0209253_10000047_pt1 | contig 76403 bp, 74 predicted proteins | sample FrelakmetBRP12BR_FD_187145 | JGI IMG/M metagenome (GOLD analysis project Ga0209253, IMG submission 187145) | Freshwater lake sediment microbial communities from the University of Notre Dame, USA, for methane emissions studies - BRP12 BR (SPAdes)... | ecosystem: Environmental > Aquatic >...
GGGTGAGCGGCGGGAACGTGAGCCCGACCGCCGATTCGGCGAGCCCGTACACCGGCGCGAGCGCGCGCGGATCGAAACCGTAGGGCGCGAAGCGTTCGGCAAACCGCTCCGGTCGCTGATGGAGGAATGGAACATCTTCCTCGATGGCATCCCGGCGACAGGGAGGGATGCCATCGATGTGCTGTTCCGGCAGCCAGCAATCTTCCGGAAGGTGTGTGCGCGGGTGATCGCCCGGAGAAACGAAGAGGCCAGGGAACTTCTTGCCGCGCGGGATTATACCGGTGCACGGCGACTATTCCGGGAGTCCTTTACACAAGCCGGCGGATATGAATCGTTGAGCGGTGTGCTGTTCAGTGGACTCAGGCTGGGAGACTACACCATGGTTGTTGGCATGCTAGACAGCATACGGGAGAAAAGTGATCGCCCGGGGCAATTCGCGCCGCTGTTTCTGTATGGAGGTGATGCTCTCTGGGCGCTTGGCGATATTGAGCGGGCAGGAGAGTTCTATGACGGAATCTGTCAGGAGGATATCGCGGAAAATCTCACCGAGGCTTCGGCAGCGCGCGGCATCGCGCTGCGCGATAGCACGCTCAGCAGGGAATTCCTGCGGTACTTTCTCTCGGACGCGCATGACAGCGTTCGGGTGATGCTCCTGGACTCGATTTCCGCTCTGGCACCGGACGACCGGCTGGCAAAATACCTGAAGGGGCGGCTCCTGGCCCGAATGGGCCGGCATGGGGATGCCGTCGCGGTTCTCGAGGAACTCGACATAGAAAAGCCGGAACTCGAAACACTCCGCCTCAAAACGCTGGGTGCCAGCTTGTTCTTCCTGCGCCGCTACGATGAGGCGCGAACGGCGTTCTGGCTTTCACTCAATGCCGTCTCGACGGACGTTGCGCGTCTGCGCGTCAACGATTGGATCGATCAATGCGAATGGATGGCGGCACATGGGATCTGACATGAAACCACCATACCGCCGTATCCTAATCTCGCGGATGAGATTCATCGGCGACATCGTGCTCACGACGCCGGTCATCCGTTCGGTCCGTCAGGCATGTCCCGACGCCTATATCGCGTACATGGGCGACAGTGCTGCGGTCGCGCTGCTGGAGAAGAATCCTTACCTTGACGAAATCATTCCTTATGACTATTCAGAAGCGGCAATGTTGGAGCAACCGCGTGTGGCGTGGATCCTCCGGCGCCGGAAGTTCGATCTCTTCATCGACCTCTTCGGTAACCCAAGGAGTGCGCTCCTGACCTACCTCAGCGGAGCGGAGACAAGGGTTGGCCCGGACCGGAAAGGAAGAGGATCGCTCTACACCATCCGGGTGAGGGACGACGGTCGGCCAAAGACGGCGATTGCATTCCACAACCAGTACATCAAAGCTGCCGGAATCGAGCCTTGTGCGTCACGCACGGAGATCTTTCTGTCACACCAGGAGTGCGAGGAAGGGAGAGCGGAGATTGCGCGGGCCTTAAGCGATCCGTCGTTTCGCAACCCGGCACGTCCGGTGGTCGGGATCCATCCCGGCGCAACATGGTCAGCGAAGAAGTGGTTCCCCGAACGATTTGCCGGGCTGGCCGATGCCATCCGTGAGAGGCATCAGATCCCCATCGTCATGACCGCGGGTCCCAAGGATGCCGCGTCGGTGGATGCGGTCCGGCGGGCCGTGCATGTGCCGGTGGTGCTTATTCCCGAACTCCCCCTCCGTCGCCTGGCGGCGGTCATCGCGGGATGTTCGGCTTACGTGACCAACGATGCCGGACCTATGCACATTGCCGCTGCTGTGGGAACTCCCACAATTGGAATCTTCGGCCCGGGAGAGGATGACATCTGGTTTCCTTATTCCCATGACGACGGTCATACAGCGCTGCGGAAAGACGTGCCGTGCCATCCCTGCCATCTCAATGTCTGCAACCGTGGGGGTGATGGGTTTATGGAGTGTATGCGCCTGCTAACTGTTGATCGGGTTCTCGCTGGCGTTGAGAAGGTCTTGCTACGGAATCACAGGTCCCCCGGAGATTGATTTTGTCACTCTTTTTGGCGTACTTTTTCATCTGGCACCGCCCGATACTAAGCGAATGCCCAACCCCTGCATCGTTTTCTGAAAGCATGCCAACCCCTGCCGGAATGCCATACGAGGGATAAGTCCGGGATTCCGTTTGACGATGCACCTTTATTGCACCTGATTACCAAGGAGATGTCCATGAATACGACGATTGTTGATATCCTTGCCAGGGAAATCCTGGATTCCCGGGGGAACCCGACTATTGAAGTGGATGTGGAGCTCGAAAACGGCGTGTTGGGTCGTGCGGCGATTCCCAGCGGGGCTTCCACTGGGGAGAACGAGGCAGTGGAGCTGCGCGATGGCGACAAGGCGCGGTACAACGGCAAAGGAGTCCTGAACGCCGTCGAACACGTGAACAATACAATCGCAGAGGAGCTGACGGGGTTTGACGCGATCGACCAGGTTGCGATCGACACGATGATGATTCAGCTGGACGGGACGCCCACCAAGGCGAAGCTCGGAGCCAACGCGATTCTTGGTGTTTCACTCGCCGTGGCCAAGGCTGCCGCTCAATCGTTGAAGCTTCCCCTCTACAAGTATATCGGCGGCACCAATGCCAAGACCCTTCCGGTGCCGATGATGAACATCCTGAATGGCGGTAAACACGCTGACAACAACGTAGACCTGCAGGAGTTCATGGTGGTCCCGGCCAATGCCAAGTCTTTTGCCGAGGCTCTGCGGATGGGAGCTGAGGTATTCCACGCCCTCAAGTCGGTTCTGGGCAAGAAGGGGTACAATACCGCGGTGGGTGACGAGGGTGGATTTGCGCCGAACCTGAAGTCCAACGAAGAAGCGGTGGAAGTGATCCTTGAAGCGATTGCCAAGGCAAGCTACACCGCTGGGACAGACATCTTCCTGGCTCTTGATCCGGCGTCAAGCGAGTTTTTTGAGAACGGGAAGTATGTCTTCAGCAAGTCCGACAAGTCCCAGAAAACGCCCGTGCAGATGGTGCAGTATTATGAGAGCTGGGTCAGGCAGTTCCCCATCATCTCGATCGAGGACGGCATGGCAGAAGCGGACTGGGAAGGGTGGAAGATCATGACGGATGCGCTCGGCGAGAAGATTCAGCTCGTCGGGGACGATGTCTTTGTGACGAATACCAAATTCCTCAAGAAGGGAATTGATCTCGGTGTCGCCAACTCCATCCTGGTGAAGGTGAACCAGATCGGCACGTTGACAGAAACGCTGGATGCCATCGAGATGGCCAAGCGTGCCGGGTACACGAGTGTGATCAGCCATCGGTCCGGTGAGACCGAAGACGCAACCATTGCCGATATAGCCGTGGCAACAAATGCCGGGCAGATCAAAACCGGGTCGGCAAGCCGGACGGACCGGATCGCGAAGTACAACCAGCTGCTGCGGATCGAGGAACAGCTCGGCGCGGAGGCGATCTATCCCGGCCTTGCGGCATTTCCCCGGAAGTAACCTGTCCAAACATCATAGCAAGGGAATTGGAGACATGGTTCAGAACATCACATTCGGAACAGACGGCTGGCGGGCGGTCATTGCCGACGACTTTACGTTTGTCAATCTGGAAAAGGTTGCCCTGGCTACAGCGCGGTACTTCAAGGGTCATAAGAAGATCCGCAACGGCATCGTGATCGGCTACGACGCCCGGTTCATGTCGCGGGAGTTCGCCGAGAGAACAGCTGAGGTAATCGCCAACACCGGCATCAAGGTGAAGCTTGCGGACAGCCTGGTCAGCACGCCGATGATCTCCCTTCTGACGAAGATGGAGAACGCGGCTGGCGGCATCGTGATCACGGCGAGTCATAACCCACCGAAGTACAATGGATTCAAGATCAAGGGCGACTTCGGCGGTCCGGCCCATCCGGAAATGATCGCGAAGGTCGAGAAGGAGCTGGCGAAGATTCTGAAGCTCAAGCAGGTTGGCCCGGGAAAGTACACCCTTGCGCAGCTGACGCAGAAGGGGAAAGTTGTCCCCATCAGCATGAAGCAGCGCTATCTGGATGATCTGGCTACGAAAATCGATCTGGCGAAAATCCGAGCGTCGGGTGTCCGGATCCTGTATGACGCAATGTACGGGGCGGGACAGGGTGTGCTGCCGTCGATCCTGCCCGGCATCACGCAAATGCATGAGGTCTACAATCCGTCATTCGGTGGCACGAACCCCGAACCGCTCGCGCATAACCTGGGTGAGTTGATGCGGCGCGTGAAGGCGGAAGGGTTCGGTATCGGCATCGCCACGGACGGTGATGCAGACCGGATCGGGGCTGTAGACGAAAAGGGGAATTTTGTCGATTCCCATCGGATCTTCTCACTCTTGCTGAAATATCTCGTAGAGCAGAAAGGCCTGCGTGGGGAGGTGGTGAAGACTTTTTCGGTGACGCAGATGGTGGATCAGCAGTGCGCGAAGTACGGCCTGACAATGCACGAAACGCCGATCGGATTCAAGTACGTCTGTCGGTTCATGACGGAACGGGACATTCTGATCGGCGGCGAGGAGAGCGGCGGGCTCGGCGTGAAGACGCACATCCCGGAACGGGATGGCATCTTCCTCGGACTGCTCCTCTGCGAAATGATGGCAGTGCGTGGGAAGCCCCTCAGCGCGCTGGTCCAGGAGCTGATGGACGAGTTCGGACAGCACGAGTTCAAGCGGATGGACCTGCGCGTGACCGAGAAGGAGAAAGTGGCCCTGATGAAAAAGTATGTCCGGGGGTTCAGGGAGCTCGGTGGGTATCCGGTGACAGGCAGAAAGGATGTGGACGGGCACAAGGTTTTTGTGGAGGGTGGCTGGGTTCTGGCGCGCGCATCGGGAACTGAGCCCCTTATCCGGGTGTATGTGGAAGCGGACAGCATGGCGAAAGTAGACGCCCTGCTCGAGGGAGCAACCCGCCTTTAGTGCATAACGGAAATCCACCGTTCAAAGCAGTGGATCTGGCCGGTTGTCTTTGCTGTTTCTGCTTTTCAACTCATCCCGGATTCCCCCGCTCGCCTCTTCAGGGTGTGCAAGGCGGGCAGGCCCATCGTGCGACAGAGGGGGGAGGAAGGGCCTACGGCCTCGTAGAGGGGTGAGTCCGGAGGTTGTTGGGACGATGGTCGCTTGGACTCCAGACGCCGCCTGCTATGCCGGTGGTGGGTTCCTGCGATCAACGAACAATAATGGTGCCTCAGGCACAGAGAATGGACGTGGCGCTATGCAATCGATGATCTATTATACGATCATGCCGGACGGCACGGTGAAGCAGTTGAATCCCTTCACCGGCACGGAGGTCTGGGCGGTGGCAGGCCGGAAGGGACGGCCGATCGTGAATGAAACGGCGGCGACGGGCAAACCGGTTCAGGTTCACGACCCGGAGGACTATTGCAGTTTCTGCGCCACGCGCTATTTCGAGACACCCCCCGAAAAATCCCGCCTGGTCCGCCGGGGCGAACAATGGGAGAGGATCAACACCCTGGCGCCCGACCGGTACTTCGATAGCACCGCAGAGTTCCGCCGCACCGGTAACATGTTTGAAATCGTGACACTGGATTACTGGCGGAAAAACTATGCCTACAAGATGACCGCCGCCAGTCAGAAGTGGAAGGAAGACTATCTCGCCAACCCCGCCGGCCTGAGACACGTTACGGAGATCATCCAGTACAAGCTGAAGCAAGAAGGAAAAACCGTCGAGCAGATTGAAAAGATACCCCTCTCAGACAAGCTCGCGGTTGCCGACGCATTCTTCGGCGGTTGCCATGAACTTGTGATAGCCAAACGGCACTATCTGGAAAGCGCACATCAGGAGTCGGATCTCTATTCGTCGGGCGCGATGACGGAGGAAGAGCACTTCCGCTATTTCAAGCTTACGGTTGACGCCGTTCACGATATCACACTGATGAACCGGTATGTGCGCTACATCAGCGTGTTCCAGAACTGGCTTCGGCCGGCGGGCGCATCATTCGATCATCTGCACAAACAGCTGGTCTCCCTGGACGAGTGGGGCGCATCGATTGAGAATCAGATCAAAATGGTGCGTGATGATGCGAACGTTTTCAATGAGTTCGGGGCAAACTTTGCAGCGCATCACAATCTGGTGTTCGCGGAAAACGATTATGCGATCGCGTACGCGGGGATCGGACATCGCTATCCTACCATTGAGATCTATTCGCGCTCACAGGCTGGACGGCCTCACGAACACTCAGATGAAGAAGTCCGCGGCCTCAGCAATCTTGTCCATGCTATCCATGCGGCAATGGGATCGCAGATCTCGTGCAACGAGGAATGGTATTATACACCATTTGATGCTGTGTATAAGATGCCCTGGCATGTGCTCATCAAGTGGCGCGTCAACGTCCCTGCGGGTTTTGAGGGCGGTACCAGCATTTTCATCAATCCGATGACGCCCATCGAGCTTCGCGATAGAATGGTTCCGCGACTGTACAAGCTCCGTGACGACAATAGAATCTCTTGGCTCCGGATCGCTGAGGAGTGCCGGGTGGACCCAAATCCCCTCAAGTATTACCTCAGATAGCTGATCCGGGAGCTGGCGATCAAGAAGGAACCCGGGCCGAACCGAGGTTTCGCTGGCGCAGCTCCATGAAACGGCGCTGCGAGAGATCCGACGATGCGGTCTTCACCTTTTCGGTCATCCGGTTCTGAACAGGGGCCTGATCGCCGTCCATAGGTACCGCAAGCACTGCAAGCTCACCCCGAGCGGCATCCCTCCCATTGGACACCACAAGCCGGATCCTCCGTCTCTGCTCCCCCTGCTCTTCACGTGCGCTGTCGCAGACCGGCATTGCTGTGTGCCGGGCAGGTGCGGACACACCGGTATCGGGCATTGTCCACACGATCGGCGCAGGCAAACGGGTCTTCCACCAGTGGAAGGAGCAATGGGGGTGAGGTTCATCGCTTGAAGCAGCCGGAGGAGCGGAACCGACGGTTGAGGCCGGTGACTGCCGACTTGACGTCGGACATACCGATCCTTCCGGCTGGCGGTTACCAACTGCGGTCACGGTGCATGGTGATCACACAGGATCTCGTGCACGTGGCGACACGTGATTGTACGTCACAGTCCGGGCGGTTCTGGCAGGACCCTCTCTCCTGGAGCCATCTGCTCCGTGACACTTCCTTCATCGATGCCAACACGAGAACGGCGAATTCCCGGTCTTCCCCCCGGATCTTGAATGAAGGCGCCACCGGTTCGGTCCTTTTCCTGTCTGTTGGAAAATTCGTATATTTATTATCTATGATTGCTGCTGTCAACATATCGCTCCAGTTCGGCGGACGATACCTCTTCAGGGAGATGTCGTTCCATATCGGGCCGCGCGACCGGATCGGGCTCGTGGGCTCGAACGGGACGGGGAAAACCACGCTGCTCAAGGTGCTGGTCGGCGAGCAGATGCCGGAGTCCGGCGAGGTCACCAGGGCACGCTACGTATCGGTCGGATACCTCCCACAGGAAGGAATGGCCGCCGCAGGCCAATCGCTCTATTCGGAAGTAGAATCGGCCTTTGGAACCGTCTTGGAGATCCAGAATCGCTTGGATGACGTTCACAGGAAAATGGATGTCACCGATCACGAAGCTCCGGAGTTCCAGGAGTTGCTGGAGGTGTTCGGCGAGCTCCAGCATAAACTTGAGGCGTCCGATGCATTTCGCATGAAAGCCGCCATAGAAAAGGTTCTGATGGGGCTCGGATTCCAGGAGCGGGACTTCGAGCGGCAGACCGAGGAATTCAGCGGCGGATGGCAGATGCGCATCGCGCTGGCCAAACTCCTTCTCATGCAGCCATCACTCCTCCTGCTCGATGAGCCGACGAACCACCTCGACCTGGACTCCCTCCAGTGGCTCGAGGAGTACATCCGTGGATACGAAGGCTCGGTGATGATCGTTTCCCACGACCGGCGCTTCCTCAACAATATGACGACGAAGACGTACGAGCTCAGCCTCGGCCGGCTGGCGGAATATGCGGGAAACTACGATTTCTTTGTCGGTGAAAAGGCGGAGCGCCAGGAACTGCAGATTGCCGCCTACAAAAACCAGCAGCAGCAGATCAAACAGACCGAGCAGTTCATCGAACGGTTCCGGTATAAGGCAACCAAGGCTCGGCAGGTGCAGAGCCGCATCAAACAGCTGGAGAAGCTGGACCGGATCGAAATTGAGGACGGGGAGAAGGAGATCCGGTTTGCCTTTCCCCCCTCGCCGCATTCAGGGCGCACGGTCATGGAACTCAGAGCAATCCGTAAGAAGTATGGTTCTTTGACGATCTTTGACGGAATTGATTTCGATATCGAGCGGGGCGACCGGATCGCGTTCGTCGGTGTCAACGGCGCAGGCAAGTCCACGCTCTCCCGCATTATTGCCGGTGTGGAACCCTTCGACAGCGGTGAGCGGACGGTCGGCCATAATGTTGTCGTTTCGTATTTCGCCCAACACCAGGCCGAAGAGCTCAACCAGCGCAACGACGTCCTGCAAACGGTGGACGAGGTGGCAACGGGCGAGATCCGCAAGCACCTGCGGAATCTGCTTGGTTGCTTCCTCTTCAGTGGCGACGACGTGTTCAAGAAGGTCGGCGTTCTCTCCGGCGGTGAAAAGAGCCGGCTTGCGCTCGCGAAGATGCTGCTGCAGCCTACCAATCTTGTCGTGATGGATGAGCCGACCAACCATCTTGACATGCGGTCCAAAGGCGTCCTCCAGGATGCGCTTCGGGAGTTTGAGGGGAGCTATCTGATTGTGTCGCACGACAGGGACTTTCTGGATCCGTTAGTGACCAAAGTTGTCGAATTCAAAGGCGGCCGGCTCAAGACGTATTTGGGCAATGTCAGCGATTACCTTGATGCCCGGGAGCGCGAAATCGCTGCGGTGTTGGACCCGGCCGGCGTAGCGGGTCGGGCCGCAGCGGTGACAGACCGTGAACGGAAACGGCTCGAAGCGGAAACGCGTCAGAAACGCTACGCAAGGATGAAGCCTGTCCAGGAAAAGATCTCGGGGCTCGAACGCTCCATTGAGCGCTTAGAGGGGGAGAAAACCGTTATTGAACGGGCGATGGCGGATCCGGAATTCTATAGAGAAGGAGAACGGGTGAAGGAGAACGCCGCACGATACAAGGACGTCCAGGACGAACTTGCCGCAGCGTATTTCCGCTGGAACGAGCTGACCAGGGAACTCGAACAGATTCAGGAGCAGTTCGCCGCGCCGCAGGGACGCCCATGAAGCGCGGCGACGAGGCGGTGCTGACGCTGGAGGGGTTCGCGTTCGAGGGGAAAAGCGTCGCGCGGCTGGATGGACTGGTGGTGTTTGTGTACGGTGCGGTCCCCGGCGACACCGCCCGGGTGCAGTTCACCAAAGTGAAAAAGAACTTCTGCGAAGCCCGGACAATGGAGGTGGTGACACCATCACCTCTGAGGGACATTCCGCGCTGCCGGTACTTCGGCGTCTGCGGAGGATGTCGGTGGCAGAACGTCCGGTACGAAGCGCAACTGGATTTCAAACGACAGCACGTTGTCGATGCGCTCGAACGGATAGGCGGGTTTCGGGGCGTAACGGTGAGTCCGACACTGGGAGTGGATAGCGCCTACTTCTACCGGAACAAGATGGAGTTTTCCTTCGGGCACCGATGGCTGACGAAAGAAGAGATGAAGGAGAGGGGCCAGGTCGTTTCGTCGTTTGCGCTCGGGCTTCACATTCCTGATCGGTTCGACCGCGTGCTGGACCTCGAGGAGTGCTGGCTGCAGTCCGAAACCAGCACCCGCATTATGAACACCGTACGCCGGTTCTGTCTCGAGCGCCAGCTTTCGGTCTTCTCCACGGGTACGCATACCGGCTACCTTCGCAACCTCGTCATCCGCGAGGGGAAACGAACCGGAGAGCTCATGGTAAACCTGGTCACCCGCGATGACCGTCCCGAGATCGTGCGGGAGATGTGCGACACGCTGCTGGCCGGGATCCCCGGCATCACGACCATCTGTAACAATATCACCGAAAGGAAATCGCAGGTTGCGGTCGGTGATCGTGAGGTGGTCTATTTCGGTCCCGGGTTCATCACCGAAAGGATCGGGAAGAGGACGTACAGGATCTCGGCAAATTCCTTCTTTCAGACCAACACCCTTCAGGCCGAACGCTTGTACGATACCGCCCTCCGGATGGCCCGGCTCAACGGACAGGAGGTGGTGTACGATCTGTATAGCGGAACGGGGACTATCGCTCTCCATATCGCCAACGATGCGGCGCGTGTGATTGGGATAGAATCCGTCTCTGCAGCCGTTGAAGATGCTCGCAGCAATGCGGCGGTGAACGGCGTGGAGAACTGCACCTTCGTGCTCGGAGACCTCAGGGACACGCTGAAGAACCGAGCCGATCTGCTTATGCCTTTCGGCACGCCCGATGTCGTGATCATTGACCCGCCACGTGCAGGAATGCATGAGGATGTCGTGCGCCGGGTCGTCGAGCTGCAACCGGAGAGGATCATCTACGTGAGCTGCAACCCAACGACACAGGCCAGGGACCTTAAGCTGATGGGTGATCAGTACGCCATACGCGAAGTCCAGCCCGTTGACATGTTCCCCCACACGTTTCATATCGAGAACGTGGTTTCGCTTTCCCGTTGATTGTTTACGAGGTAACGGGTATCTTGCCCAGCATGGTTCCTGTGCCCCTCGCCGTTCAACAATTTGGCTGGAACGGCTCTTGTTTCGACATGCACACGGTCACAATCCGCGTTTTCATGCTGTCCGTACTTTTCTTCTCCGTTGCATTCGCGGACTCACCCCCGAAGGTCGTTCGCGCGGTGCGCACGGACGAGCCTCCGGTCCTCGACGGGTACGTCAACGAGGCCCAATGGAAAACGACTCCCGCCATTCTCGATTTCATGCAGTCGGAACCCATTGAAGGCTTCCGACCGACCGAGATGACGTCGGTCCGGATTCTGTACGACGACCGGGCCGTCTACGTCGGCGTGATCTGCTATGATGCGAGGCCAGATGGCATCGTACGCCAGTTGAGCCGGCGCGACCGGAACACCGAGGCCGACCGATTTACGATCATGATCGATTCGTACTTCGACAGGAAGACCGCGTTCGTCTTTACCGCAAACGTGTCGGGTGTGCAGAGCGACGGCATCCTCACGCAGGAGGGGACGGTTTATGACATCACGTGGGATGCGGTCTGGTCCGTCAAAACGCGCACCTACTCCGACGGCTGGTCCGCCGAGTTTGAGATCCCATACAACGCCATTCGCTTTGCCGAGCAGCAAGACGGAGGATATACCTGGGGAATCAATTTCCGGCGGTATATCAGCCGCAAGAAAGAGGTGGATGAATGGGTGATGGTTCCCAAAGGCGAGAGCTATTCGATCTCCAAATGGGGCACCGTGGAGGGGATCATGAAGATCCAGCCTCCTCTGCACCTGACGCTCGCGCCGTATGTCGCTGCATCGACAACAATAGAGACAGCCACGCCCGAGCGTGAAGGTTCGACATCGAACATCGTGCGGGCGGGCTTAGACCTGAAGTATGGCCTCGCACGGAATTTCACTCTTGACGCAACGGTCAACCCGGACTTCGGCCAGGTCGAAGTGGACCAGGCGGTGTTGAACCTGACGGTTTTCGAAACGCGCTACCCTGAAAAGCGTCCGTTTTTCGTGGAGGGGGCCCAGTTCTTTACCTTCGGTTCGAGCTATGACTACACTCCCCTCCCGCTCTTCTTTTCGCGGCGTATTGGGAAACGTCCGACCCTCAGCGATTATGTCGCTTCTCTACCGGATGTCACCGTCGTGGATAATCCGCTGGAAACGACTATTCTCGGCGCCGCAAAGCTTTCCGGGCGCTCAGCATCCGGGCTGTCTGTTGGTGCGCTCACGGCGGTCACCGACGAAGAAATTGCCACCTTTACCGATTCACTCGGGAGCCATACGCTGCGCACGGAGCCACGGGCTTCCTACAATGTTATCCGGGTCAAACAGGAGTTTGAGGAGGGCTCGTGGGTTGGGGGGATGGCCACCCTTGCGGCGCGGCAGTCGTTCAAACCGGCAGTTTCGGGCGGTGTGGACTGGAACCTCCAGATGGCCAGACGTACCCATTCACTGGACGGTTACCTTGCCGGCGCGAATACCTGGTCCGGTGACGCGCAGCGTAGCGGCGCTGCCGGGCGGCTGCTATTCTCCCGAATCTCCGCGGAGCACTGGTTCTACGGCGGGTCCTATGATTTCTACACCAGAAACTTCAGCATCAATGATCTTGGATTCTTCTCACGGCCCCACGATCATGGAGGTTACGCCCAGCTGCTGTATCGCGAGTTCGCCCCTTCCGGGCCGTTTCTCCGCTACGGCATCAGCGTTGTGCCGGAATTCCGATGGAACTGGGACGGGGTGCAGACGTTTTCCCAGATCGAATGGTCGGCCACGGGGGATTTCACGAACTTCTGGCGTGCAGTGATCACGTACGATCTGAAGCTGCCCGCCTACGACGATGAGGAGCGCGGGATCATCGGAACGTATCGACGGCCCTTGGCGCATGCGCTGACATTTCAGGTGAGGAGCGATGAACGAAAGCCGGTGATTGGAACAGCTACTCTAGGGTATGAATTCGACACGATGAACAAGACATCGTTTTTTGTTGGCCCGTCCCTGATTATCCGTCCGGCGCCTTGGATCGAGCTGACTCCATCTCTCCTCTATGTGCGCACACGTTCGGAAGAGGCGGCGGTTATCAGCGAGGGCCGCGTGCCGGTGGTGAACGGCACGAGCCTGTTTGCCGACCGCGACATCGACGAGATGGATTTGGAGTTGCGGGGGATCCTTACGTTTACGCGAACCCTCACCCTTCAATTCTATACGCAAATGCTTCTGGCCCGCGGGAATTACGCGAACTACCGAAGGCTCACCGGGAGCAGCGCGTTCGCGTACGACGTTAGCCCCGTGCCGGACTATGATTTCAACCAGGGGACGTTCAACGCCAATGTCCTGCTCAGATGGGAATATATGCCGGGAAGCGCGCTGTATCTCGTCTGGACGCAGTCGCGCGCGGGTGATTCGGGGATGTATCAAACGGGATTCGGGGACCGGTTCGCGGAGGTGTTCGCACTTCCGCACGAGGACGTGGTGTTCCTGAAGGTCAGTTACTGGTTGCCACTCTGATGCGTGAGGGTATTCTCGAAGAAGGCCACGATCCGATCCTCATACGCCTTGCCGCCAACTTCCGCCATATTGTCGTGTCGTGCTCCCGCAATAAGCCAGAGTTCCTTCGGCGGGTTGGCGTTCGCGTATACCTGTTCGGAGTAGGTAGACCGGATCAGTGTATCGGCCGTGCCATGGAGGATGAGCAGGGGGACGTGAATCTGCTGGACCGCCTCCACCGGGGAAACGGCATTCGCTCTGAAATGTGCCATGAGCTCCGAGCGCTTGATAACGATGTTCCGGAGGTAATGCCAGGGGAGTTTGGTCATCCTTTTCTGGTAGTCATCGAAGATGCCCCGCAGCGTCGCAAAGCCACTTTCCGCCACCACTGAGGCGACCCGCGGGTCGATGGCGGCTGTCTGGATCGCCACGGCGGCGCCCATGGATGCACCGAACAAGCCGATCTTCCCGAGGTGGAGATCCGGGCGCGATTGCAGAGAATTGATGATCATGGTAGGGTCGTGCTTTTCGTAGAATCCGTAGGTGCAGAAGGTGCCGCCGCTGTCCCCGTGACGGCGGGCATCATAGAGAAAAACGTTGAATCCGTGGTCATGCAGGACACGGGCCATCGGGATGCCGACGATCTTGCATTCGCTCACCCCGTGCATGTAAATGATTGTACCCCGGGCCATGGCGGGTGCCTGGATCAGCCAGCAACTCAGCGGTATCCCCTCCGCGGTTTTCAGGGTGAACTCCTCGACGGGCAGACCAAGGTCAGAGGGGTGCAGGATCGTTGTGTACTTCCGGTAGTAGTCGATGGTCCGGCGATACGGCTGCATCAGCATTACAGGTCCGATGACGAAAATGACCAGTGACACAAACAGCATGAAGAAGAGGACGAACAGGAGTACAACCAGCAGGGCGTTCATGAACGCAATATAACGAGGACCATTCAGGGAATCAACTTGAGAGAACCGCAACGGATTGCAATCGTTCATGAGTGGTTCACCTCGATGCGTGGCGGGGAGAAATGCGTTGAGGCACTCTGCGAAGTCTTTCCCGGAGCCACGCTCTTTGCGCTGGTCCATGTGAAAGGATCCGTGTCGCCAACCATCGAGCGCATGCCGATCCGCACCTCCTTCATCCAGCAGCTTCCGTTTGCCGCGGATCGGTACCGGCATTACCTACCGCTCTTCCCGGCTGCGGTGCGGCGGTTCCGCATGGGCGAATTTGACTGCGTGATCAGTTCCAATCACTGCGTGGCCAAGGGTGTGCGGGTGCCCGCGCACGCACTCCATGTCTGTTACTGTTACACACCAATGCGGTACATCTGGGACCAGTACGATGACTATTTCGGGCCCGGCCGCGCCGGTCTGCTAACGCGGCTCGGGATGTCCGTGGCCGCTCCTGCGCTCCGGCGTTGGGATGTCCGGACCGCAAGTTCCCCGCACCATTTCGTCGCAATCTCGGAAAATGTCCGTGAACGAATCCGACGCATCTATGGGCGGACCTCAGACCTGATCTATCCTCCGGTGGACACATCGCGTTTTTCGCCCGGGACACACGACGACGGGTACTTCCTGATTCTGAGCGCGCTTGTGCCGTACAAGCGCGTCGACCTGGCTGTCGAGGCGTTCAACCGGAACGGTGAACGGCTCATCATTGTAGGAAGCGGTCCTGAGGAAGAGCGGCTGCGGGCCCTTGCGGGACCGACGATCGAATTCACTGGCTGGAGATCTGAAGACGAGGTGCGGGAATACTATGTCCGGTGCCGGGGGGTGGTCTTTCCCGGAGAGGAGGACTTCGGAATCGTGCCGGTTGAAGCGATGGCGTGCGGGAAAGCCGTCATCGCCTACGCTCGCGGCGGCGCGCTGGAGACTGTGCTGGAAGGCCCCGGATTGCGTACCGGTGTGCTCTTCACTGACCAGACGGTCGACTCCCTCCTGGAAGCGGTGGTCCGCTTCCGCCACACGGAGTTCGATCCCGCGGCCATGCGGAAGTTTGCCCTGACCTTTGACCGGGAACTCTACAAGAGCCGGATGAGGGAGTACGTCCTGAAACGCTGGGGAGAATTCCGTGAGAAATCGCTCCAAGTGCATATCTGAGAAGGCCTTATCGGAATCCCGCGTTGACTTTGGCGGAAGTATTCCGTATGTTATTGTTCAAATTTCTTAGGACAGGAGATGCCTCAGGAGGGGACCCGGCGGAAGAAGATCAACCGCTTTGATATCCTCGTTGTTCCGCTAGGAGAAGGAAAAGGGACCCTTACCTTTCACGCCAGCAGGTGGAAGCTCTGGTTGCTCGGCACGGCAGCGGCTCTTCTCATGGTGGCGCTAACCCTTGCGGTGCTCATGTACACTCCTGTCGCGATGGTTGTGCCGATTCCGAACCCTGAGCTCGAGCAGAAGTATGGGCGGCAAATTAAAGAGACCCAGGAACGGCTGAACGCGCTCGCGCAAGACGTTGTATCGCTCAGCGATTACAATGCGCAGTTACGGAAGGCGCTGGGGGAGGGTGGGGCGAAGGATAGCAGTGCCGCAAAGAAAGCGCCGCGCCTCAGAAGCGCGGATGTCGAACCGCCAACCGGCAGTGATGCAAGTCCGGCGATTCGGACAGATGTGCAGTCGATGTCTGCCGCGCCTGATTTTGGCGGCGATGCAGATTTGCTGTCGGGGGGCTTCAGCATGGTGGCGACCGAAGAAGAGCTTCCACGCTCAAACTTCCCGCTGCTGGTGCCGACGGAAGGATTTGTGACCCAGTCTTTTGATCCGGCGCGGAATCACTTCGGAATGGATTTCGCCGGGCAGCGCGGGACCCCGGTATTCGCGGCTACCGACGGACACGTGGTCTTTTCCAGCTGGACCTTCGATGACGGCAACATGTTGATCATCGCCCACGGCGGCGGGTTCATGACGGTATACAAACATAATCAGGCGCTCCTCAAGAGTGCACAGGCGCGGGTTAGCAGGGGAGAGCCTGTGGCGTTGCTGGGCACGTCGGGCAAAACCAGCATGGGGCCACACCTGCATTTTGAAGTCTGGAAAGACGGGGTACCGCAGAACCCGAATCTGTACCTGTTGACCCCGCTTAAGGGGAAACGCATAGACCAGGAAAACGCATGGCTGAAAAACGATCGGCAGACGGTGAACTGAGTCTCATAGGCTCCAACACTGTTATCGAGGGGAAAATCACCACGGAGGGGAGCATCCGCATTGACGGAAAGCTGGTAGGTGACCTGGTCGCGAAGGCGAGTGCTGCCATCGGACTCAGCGGGGTCATCGAAGGCACCGTCCAGGCGGCGAACATCTCCTTTGCTGGCAAAGTGACCGGCAGTCTGACGGCGGAAGAGAAGCTGGTTCTGGAAAGCAAATCGAGCGTGAAGGGCGACATCCGTGCAGCGCGGCTCGTGGTGGACGAAGGGGCGGTGTTCGACGGACACTGTGCGATGACCACTCCCCCTCGGCCCGGCGGGCACCGCGATCACTGACGGTATGGGGGAAGATTCCGGCAAACATTGGAGCTCGGAGTTTGGCCCTTACCTGACGCTGGGGCTGCAGCTGGCGATGTCCGTGGTGGCGTTTTTCTTCCTCGGCCGGTGGCTTGACAGTGTGTTCAGCACGTCCCCCTGGTTAATGATTGGTGGGCTCGTCGTCGGCACGGTGGGCGGGTTTGTGAAGTTTTTCCGGACCGCGGTGTCGCTCGGCAAGAAGGAAGATCGTGAGGCGAAGCAAGAGAAGAGGGAACACCAGGAGCGGAAGCGTGAGGATTGAGAGGGTTTTTCCCCGGCAGATTCTGATTGTTCTTGCGGCGCTCGCCGCGCTTGCTGCCTATCCTCTCGCGCGGTACGGTTCGGGGGAAGTCATCCTGGCCGTGCTTGCCGGCGCCGTCCTCGCCACGGCCAATGTTGTGGCGGGCTTCCTTACCATCGAATACGGGTTTGAGAAGTCCTACACGACATTCCTCAAGGCCGTTCTGGGAGGGATGGGGCTCAGGATGCTGGCGATGCTGCTGATCATGCTTGCGCTTATCATGGTGGTTCATCTGCACGCGGTGGCATTTATCGTGTCGTTGCTCGGATGCTACGTGATCTTTCTCGTGCTGGAGATCCTGTATCTCCAGAAGAAAGTCTTGGTGAAAAACCAGGGGTGATGTTCGTTGGAAACAGTCCAGGTCCATATGATGGCGGATTCTCTTGAGGCAGTCCACGGTGCACCGGACACGCTGCACGCAGCCGGAGCGCACGGGGGGGGTCCTGGTGAGGGAAACCTGTTTTCCGAACTGCTGCACCATCTTCAGGATTCCCATGAACTGGAGACGCCGTTCGGGCATATTGCCCTTCCCGAGTTTCCGCCCATCCACCTTGCGGGCATGACCATCGACCTCTCGATCACGAAGCACGTGGTTTTCCTCTGGATTGCGGGAGCGCTGCTCTGTGTCGTCGCGATTCCGGCCGCGCGGGCCAACTTGAAAAGGGCGGTCCCGCGGGGTCTCGGCAACCTGATGGAGGTTTTCGTCGTCTTCATCCGGGACGAGATCGTGATCCCGAACATGGGCCTCGACGGTGTGCGATACATGCCATATCTGCTGACCACGTTCTTCTTCATCCTGACGATGAACCTGATGGGCCTGATTCCATACGGCGCATCGGCGACGGCGAACGTGAGCGTAACAGGCGCTCTCGCCATCATTGCCTTCGTAATGATTCAGGCGGCAGCGATCCGGTCACAGGGGTTCGGTCACTATCTCGCCCACCTGACGGGCGGTGTGCACTGGGCGCTCTGGCCGATCATGATCCCGATAGAGATCCTCGGCCTCTTCACCAAGCCCTTCGCCTTGTGCATCCGTCTCTTCGCCAATATGACCGGCGGACACATCGTTATCGTCTCACTGATCGGCCTGATCTTCATCTTTCAATCGTACGTCATTGCGGTCGCGCCGGCCGGGTTCGTGGTCGGGATCATGTTTCTGGAACTGTTCGTCGCATTTCTGCAGGCGTATATCTTCACCATGCTGACATCCCTCTTCATGGGGCTCGGGATGAAGACGGAGAGCCATGATGCCCACGGGGAAGGTGCACACGGAGCATAAGCATACCACACGCAGTCACTGTCACTTATTTCTTTAAAGGAGAATTCTCATGGATCCCAAAGCTCTCGGTTATCTGGCGGCAGGTCTTGGTGCGGCCATCACGGTGATCGGCGCCGGTCTCGGAATCGGCAAGCTCGCCGCTGCAGCTATGGAAGCCAGCGGGCGGCAACCTGAAGTCGCAGGTCAGGTCCGCACTTCCATGCTGATCGCTGCCGCCCTGATCGAAGGTGCCACTTTCTTCGCGTTGGCCATCTGCATCATCCTCGCCACCAAGTAACGAAGGACCACTCATGTTTGACATCAACCCGGGGTTGATCGTCTGGACGATCATCACGTTCATCGTCGTCTTGGTGATCCTTCGCTTCACGGCCTGGAAGCCTCTGCTGGCTGCCCTGACGGCGCGCGAAGAGAAGGTGCGCACATCCCTCGAACAGGCGGAGAAGGCGCGGCAGGACGCGCAGCGCCTGCTGGACGAGAACCGGCGTCAGCTCGCCCTTGCCGAAGAGCAGTCGCAGCGGATCATCCGGGAAGGGCGCGACATGGGGGAGAAGCTGAAGGCTGAGATTGTGGAGAAGGCGAACGTCTCGTCGCGTCACATGATCGATCAAGCGAAGGACGAGATAGGCCGGGAAAAGGAAAAAGCCCTCACGCAACTTCGTACTGAGGTGGCCGATCTTGCGATTGCCGCTGCCGGAAAGCTTCTGGACGCAAACCTGGACACTCCGAAGCAGCGGCAGCTGGTGGACGCGGCAATTCGCGAACTCAATAAGAGCTGAGCGCGCATGAAGAACGTCCGTGTTGCCCGCCGGTATGCCAAGGCGCTGATGGCCGTAGCCGAGGAACGGAACATGCTGGACCGCACAGCCGCAGATCTGGATCGGATTGGTGCGCTCGTCCGGGGATCGCGCGAGCTGAGGCTCTTCCTGGCCCGGCCGATCGTTTCGGAGGAAAAGAAACGGAATGTCCTCCGGAATCTGTTCGGGCCGAGTGTCGGGCCACTGACGATGGAGTTTCTCCTTCAGCTGGTTGTCAAGAATCGTGAACCGGTACTCCTTGAGATCATCGAACAGTTCGAGGAGCTCCGCGATGAAAAGCTCGGAATTGTCAGCGTCGATGTGACTTCCGCGGTAGAATTCTCGCCCCCGCAGGAGAAGGAACTAACCCAGAAGCTGGAATTGCACACCAGGAAAAAAGTGCGTGTGCGGTTTGCCCTGGACAAGGCGGTGCGGGGAGGGTTCCTGGTACGCATCGGCGACACCGTACTGGATGCAAGTCTCAGACATCAGCTCGAGGTCCTGCGCGAACGCTTCACGGAGAGCGGTCCTCTCACGAACTAACAGGGAATTCGGAAGGATACTGGAATGGCTGACGTACGACCGGAAGAAGTTTCGGCAATATTGAGAAGACAGCTTTCAGGGTTTGAAAAGGAAGTCGATGTCTATGATGTCGGCACGGTTCTCCAGATCGGCGATGGAGTCGCGCGGGTCTACGGCCTCACGAAAGCACTGATGAGCGAGCTTGTTGAGTTCCCACACGGTGTGTTCGGTATGGTCCTGAACCTGGAAGAGGACAACGTCGGGTGCATCCTCTTTGGCGAAAGCAGTGAGATCAAGGAAGGCGATACAGTTAAGCGTACGGGAAAAGTTGCATCAATGCCGGTCGGCGAAAAGATGCTGGGTCGGGTCGTGACCCCGCTGGGGCAGCCTACGGACGGTCGCGGACCAATCACCACGGAAAAGGTTATGCCGATCGAACGTAAAGCCCTGGGCGTTATCCAGCGGCAGCCGGTGAAGGAGCCGCTGCAGACCGGCGTCAAATCGGTGGATGCGATGATCCCTATCGGCCGCGGGCAGCGAGAGCTGATTATCGGTGACCGCCAGACCGGGAAAACCGCAATTGCACTTGATACAATCATCAACCAGAAGTATACCCACACCGAGAAAGCGAAAAAGGAAGGCATCAAGCCGGTCTACTGCATTTACGTGGCCATCGGACAGAAGAGCTCAACGCTTGCGCAAGTCGTGGACAAGCTTCAGCAGGAAGGAGCGATGGAGTACACCACCGTCATTGCGGCGACCGCCAGTTACCCGGCGCCGATGCAATACATTGCGCCGTATTCCGGCGCAACGCTGGGAGAGTACTTCCGCGACAGCGGCAGACACGCCCTCGTGGTGTACGACGACCTCTCCAAACATGCCCAGTCCTATCGCCAGGTGTCTCTCCTGCTCCGCCGTCCACCGGGGCGCGAAGCCTATCCGGGCGACGTCTTCTATCTCCACTCGAGGCTCCTGGAACGTGCCTCCAAGTTGAGCGAAGAACTGGGCGGCGGCAGCCTGACCGCTCTTCCGGTTATTGAGACACAGGCCGGCGACGTTTCGGCGTACATTCCTACGAACGTCATCTCTATCACGGACGGCCAGATCTATCTTGAGTCGGGCCTCTTCAATTCGGGTGTCCGGCCTGGGATCAACATCGGTATTTCGGTGTCCCGCGTCGGCGGCAGCGCGCAGATCAGAGCTATGAAGAAGATAGCAGGCCGTCTCCGCATCGATCTGGCGCAGTACCGCGATCTCGAAGCATTTGCCAAGTTCGGATCGGACCTCGACAAGGCGACGCAGGCACAACTGCTCCGCGGTTCACGCCTCGTGGAACTCCTGAAGCAGGGACAGTATGTTCCCATGCCGGTCGAGAAGCAGGTGGTCAGCATCTTTGCCGGCACAAACGGTTACCTCGACGAGATTCCCCTGGAGCACGTGCTGCGGTTCGAGCGCGAGCTTCTCGAAATGATGGAACTGAAGAACCCGGGTCTCCTCTTGACGATCGCGGAAAAGAAGGACCTGTCCGACGACACGGTTGCCCGGCTCAAGAAAATCCTTCGCGAATTCACGGATGCATTCAAGGCCTCAGTAAGAGCCTAACATGGCGACCCTCCGGGAAGTACGCAGGCGCATCCTCGGTATCCGGCAGACACAGAAGATTACCAAGGCCATGAAGATGGTCGCGACGGCGAAACTCCGTCGTGCCCAGCTGGCCGTTGTGGCCGCCCGGCCCTACGCGGCCAAAATGAAGGAGCTGCTCCAGCATCTCATGGGACACGTCGCGGAGGGGATGGGCCCGCTGTTAGCGGGGCGCGAAATCCGGACGGTGGCGCTGGTCATCATTGCGGCCGATCGAGGCATGTGCGGAGCGTTCAACTCCAATGTGATTAAAATGGCGGTCGGGCATATGCAAGAAAAGTACCCGGGCTGGAATGAGCAGGGAAAGGTGAAGCTCTTCTGTGTCGGGAAGAAGAGCGCCGATTTCTTCTCGAAACGTCGGTTCACCGTGACCGGGAAGTATGTCGGTGTCTTCAACGCCCTGGCCTTCTCTCAGGCAGAGGGCATCACGCGCGATCTTGTGCAAGGGTACCTGCGCGGGGATTTTGACCGGGTGGAGGTGATCTACAACGAATTCAAGTCGATTTCCCAGCAGCGTCTGGTGATAGATCAGTTCCTTCCTGTTCCGGAGGCGCCTGCAGCACCGGGAGAGGCGCCGAAGAAGGCGGCGTATGATGAATACATTTATGAACCTTCAAAGGAACAGATCCTTGAAGCGATCGTCCCGAAGCACTTGAATTTCCAGATCTGGCGAATGCTATTGGAATCCAACGCCGCGGAGCAGGGGGCGAGAATGGCGGCAATGGAGAATGCCAGCGATAATGCCAGCGAGCTGATCGACTCCCTGCAGCTTCAGTATAACAAGGCCCGCCAGGGTGCAATTACCAAGGAGTTGCTCGAAGTGGTTGGCGGTGCGGAAGCGTTGGCGGCTGCGGGGTAGGGGGGGCCGGGGATGACGCCCCGGCGGGGTTGTTTGCATAAGTTTATGAATATGACTACCTTATCAATCCGTTCCCGCTTGCGGCAGACGTAAGCGGGATTTCCGTCATTCGGGCAGGGATATGTTTGAAGAGCTGAGCAGGAAGCTCGACGGGGTCCTCAAGCGGCTGCGTGGCCAGGGGAGACTTTCGGAAGCCAACGTCGCGGAAACACTTCGCGAGGTCCGGCGCGTGCTCCTCGATGCCGATGTCAACTACAAGGTGGCGAAACAGTTCGTCGAGGATGTCGGTAAGCGCGCCGTGGGGATAGAGGTGATGCAGAGCATCACGCCCGGGCAGCTGATCGTTAAGATCATCTACGATGAACTGGTCACGCTGCTCGGTTCGACGAGCGCGGAGATCGCTTTCGCTCCGCTTCCCCCGAGCGTTATCATGGTGGCAGGGCTGCAGGGATCCGGCAAGACCACGTTCTGTGCGAAGCTTGCCCGCTTGCTCAATAGTCAGGGCCGTCACCCTCTCCTCGTGGCGGCAGACGTCCACCGCCCGGCAGCCGTCGACCAGCTGGTCATGCTTGGCAAGCAAATCGGGATTCCGGTCTATCAGGAAGCCGGTGCCGGAGCGGTCGCGATCGCGGAGCGTGGAGTCGACCATGGGCGGAAAAGCGCGCGCGATACGGTCATCGTAGACACCGCAGGCCGCCTGCACGTCGATGAAGAGATGATGCGGGAAGTGGAGGCCATCCGCAACGCGGTGCGGCCCCAGGAGATCCTCTTCGTCGTGGATGCCATGACGGGGCAGGATGCTGTCAACACGGCAAAGGTCTTTCACGACCGGTTGAATTTCGACGGCGCGGTGCTGACAAAGATGGATGGGGATGCCCGTGGCGGTGCGGCGATTTCGCTGCGGAGCACGGTCGGCAAACCGATCAAGTTCATAAGCACCGGTGAAAAGCTTGACGCTCTTGAGCGCTTCCATCCGGATCGGATGGCCTCGCGCATCCTCGGGATGGGAGACATCGTCACGCTCGTGGAGAAGGCGCAGGAGCATTTCGATGAAGAAAGCACCGCCCGGCTCGAACAGAAGATCCGGCGGTCGCAGTTCACGCTCGAGGATTTCCTCGAGCAGCTGCAGGAAGTCAGGAAAATGGGACCGCTCAACCAGGTGCTCGGGATGCTTCCCGGCATGAACCGCCTGCCGCAGGATGCGACGGTGGACGAGAAGGCGCTGGGACGCATCGAGGCGATTATCCGGTCCATGACTCAGGACGAGAGACAAAAACCCGCGTTGATCAACGGGAGCAGACGAAAGCGCATCGCAACGGGAAGCGGAACAACGGTACAGGATGTGAATCGGCTGCTGAAGCAGTACGAACAGATGCAAAGGATGATGAAGACCCTGGGGAAGGGTGGCCGGGCCGCCCGGATGCTGCGGGGGTCACGAAGCCCGGCGGGTTTCTGATCTCCCGGCTGAAACAAACCATGCTGTAGGAATGAAGTCATAACGCATCAGGTAAAGGAGTCGAACAGTGGCAGTACGCATACGATTGCGCCGGGTCGGGAAGAAGAAGATGCCCATGTACCACATTGTGGCGGCGGATTCCCGTGCAGCACGCAACGGGAAGTTCATTGAGGTGATCGGGCGGTACGAGCCGCTTCAGATCCCCTTGCTGGTCACCGCCAAAGAAGAGCGCGTGATGTACTGGCTCAAGAACGGGGCGCTTCCCACCGATACGGTACGGAGCCTCTTCCAGCGGACGGGCCTCTGGCTGAAGTGGTCCATGCTCAAGCGTGGTGCCGATGAGGCAACCATCGCGACGGAGATGGAGAAGTGGCAGATGGTCCAGGCTGAAAGGCGCCAGCGCGATGAAGTCCGGAAGGCGCGCCGTCTCGCAGCCCGCAAGAAGGCGAAGAAGCCGGCCGAAGCGGAGACCGCTCCCGCCGCGGTGCCCGCCCCCGCACCGGAGGCCTGATCTCCCTCCCGGCCTGAAGCGACGCCCGGGTGTCATTTCCGGAAGACCAGGAGAAGGGAGAAACAACCGGACTATGGGGACACCGCAGCACGAACCGCTGGCCGTCGGGAAAATTGTGAAAGCCTTCGGTATTCGAGGCGAAATCGTGGCCCGGACGTACACCGATGCGCGGACCCGCTTTGCATCTCTGCGCACCGTGCTTATCGGACGCGAATCAAGTCAGACCCGGGAAGTCAGGATCGAACGTGCACGTTCGGACCAGCGCGGCGTGTGTCTCAAGCTCGAGGGCGTGGATGACCGTAACGCCGCGGAAAAGCTCGTGGGAAACCTGCTCTTCATAGAGCACCGCCAGCGTGTCAAGCTCCCCCGAGGCAAGTACTTCGTCCATCAGATCGTCGGGCTTACGGTCGTTGACCAGGATGGCGCACATGTGGGACGTGTGCGAGAAGTGCTCAAACTTCCCGCCCAAGACGTGTATGTGATCGAGCACCACGGGCGCGACATCATGCTGCCGGCGGTCCAGGAGTTTGTTCTCGGGGTCGATCTGGAGCAGGGCGTCCTGCGCGTCAGACTGATTGAAGGAATGGTGGAAGAGTAATGCGCATCGACGTGGTGACGGGCTTTCCGAGGCTCCTGGAAGGTCCGCTCAACGAGAGCATCCTCCGCCGGGCACAGGATAAGGGCCTGGTGACGATTCTGGTGCATGATCTGCGGGAGTACGCCACCGATCGCCATAAGACGATCGATGATACTCCCTTCGGCGGCGGTGCGGGGATGGTGCTGAAACCAGAACCGGTCTTTGCGAGCATTGAAGCGTTGCAGCAAGAACGACGGTACGATGAGGTGATCTACCTCACCGCCGACGGCGAACCGTACACGCAGGCAGCCGCCAACCGCCTCTCTCTCGCAGAGAATCTGGTCTTTCTGTGCGGACACTACAAAGGGATCGACGAGCGTATCAGGAAGACCCTGGTGACGCGGGAGATTTCGATCGGCGATTATGTCCTGACCGGAGGTGAACTTGCAGCCCTCGTCGTGATCGATTCGCTCGTCCGGCTGCTGCCGGGTGTGCTGAACGACGGAGAGTCGATGCTCGACGACTCGTTTCAGGAAAGACTGCTCGGCGCACCGCAGTATACGCGGCCCGCGGACTTCCGCGGCATGAAGGTCCCGGAAGTTTTGCTCTCCGGCAACCACGCCCAGATTGCCGCCTGGCGGGCAGAGCAGCAGCGACAGCGGACGGTGGAACGTCGCAAGGATTTGTTGGAACATTCGTAATCACTCTCGTACTGGAGTACACCCATGGACAAGTTGAAACTCGTAGAGGCAACGCAGCTGAAGACCGGCATCCCGGACTTCTCACCCGGCGACACTGTCAACGTGCACGTGCGCGTCATCGAAGGGGACAAGGAACGTATCCAGCAGTTCCAGGGCATGGTGATCGGCCGGCACGGCTCGGGCATGAATGCCACGTTCACTGTCCGCAAGATCTCCGACGGCGTGGGTGTGGAACGCATCTTCCCGCTCCATTCCCCCAGACTCGCGAAGATCGAACGGATCAAGCAAGGAAATGTCCGCCGCGCAAAACTGTACTACATGCGTAAACTCGCAGGCAAAGCGATTCGCCAGAAAACAAACGCCTGACACCGGCGCCTTTCGACATCATGGCGTCCCCTGACGGGGAGAGTTAAGGGAGATGGGAAAAGGCCTGTCTCCCTTTTCTATTCCTGCGGAGCGGTGATGCAACACAGCCGGCAATCCACACTGTTTGCACTATGGACCCAAAAAAGACTCTCGGCATCTCATCTCACCTGTACTGCGATCCGCTGCGCGGCAGTGGAAATGGAAACACACCGTTCACCTGGGTCAGCGATGCGGCCGCCAGCAATGCGATCGGCCTCCGGGAGCGGCGTCTTGATGCTGCATTCCTGACACCGATCGATTACGCCCGCCAGAGTTCACTCTACTTCATCGTCCCGCATATTGTTGCCGCATCCGCGGGCGTAGACGGTACTATCACCCTGCACGTCCGCGATGGACTCCAGAACATCAGCTCGATCGCCGTGGACCCCTCCTCCTCGTCGGAGATCGTTCTGGCAAAGATCATCCTCGCGGAGAATTTCGATCTTTCACCGAAAATCGTTCCCTTCAGCGGCAGCCTGGAAGAAGCTCTTGCAAAGGTGGATGCGGCACTGCTCGTAGGCGATCCCTCGCTCCGGGCACGGGAGAAACATGAAGCCGCCCTCGATCTTGTGGAAGAATGGAACGAGTTGACCGGACTCCCGTACGTTCACGGGTTCTGGTGCGGCAGGGAGCACGCACTGACGAGGGGGGAGATCCGCCTCCTCCAGCAGACGTGCGCCGATGGGCTGGGTGGTCTTGATGGCATCTCCTCCCGCGCTCCGCTCACCCACGCACTCAGCGGTTACTCCCCGCGGGCCATCCGTGAATACCTGGAGGGGCTCACGTTCGAACTTTCGGAGGAGGAGGAAGAGAGCGTGCGCGAGTTCAGTCGCTATGCCTTTTATCACACCATTCTCCCTGATATCCCCGAGCTCCAGTTCTATGGCGCTCCGGACGGGGACGATGGCGACAGCCCAACGGCAGTCTGATTGAATCTTTTCGGAAAGATGGCTAGATTGACGTTGAGTGTAAACCTCTCCCTGCAATGTTGAAATCGCTCTCCATAAGGAACTACGCGCTGATTGATGAGCTGAATGCCGAATTCTCGAATGGCCTGGTGATTCTGACAGGAGAAACCGGGGCCGGCAAATCAATCATCATCGATGCCCTCGGGCTCATTCTTGGCGGGCGCGCCGCATCCGATGTCGTACGCGCCGGGGCCGACAAGGCGGTGGTGGAAGGCGTGTTCCAGATTGGCGGTAACCCGAAAGTGAAAACTCTCCTCGGGCGCACCGAAATCGAGGCAACTGACGAGCTCATCATCCGCCGTGAAGTCTCAGCGAAGGGACAGAGCCGTTGCTTCGTCAGCGATACTCCGGTGACACTAGCACTCCAGAAGCAGATCGGCGAGTTGTTGGTGGACCTTCATGGCCAGCACGAACACCAGTCGCTTTTGCGGACCGAGACCCACGGCATGATGGTGGATGACTTCGGTGGCCTGGACGGCATCGTGGGAGAATTCCAGGCGGCATTCGGGGAGTTCAAGGAGCTGCTGAGCCGTCTCGAAGAGCTGCGACGGCGCGAGCAGCAATTGCGCGAGAAAAAGGAGTTCTACGCCTTCCAGATTCAGGAGATCGATGTCGTTGCACCGCGGTCCGGCGAGGAGGAAGATCTCGAGGCGGAGCTGAGAATTCTCGAGAATTCCGAGAGACTCTTCGGCGTCACGGGCAAATTGTATGAACTTCTGTACGATGGTGAACAGTCCGTCCACGACCTTCTGGTCGTTGCCCGAAACCAGCTGCAGGATCTTGGGGAGATCGACCGCCAGTTCGGGGCGGCGGCAGCGGAATGCGCTTCGGCGGGGGCCATTGTGAAGGAGCTCGCGAAGTTTATCCAGGGATACAATGCCAGGGTGGAATTCAACCCCGAACGCCTGGAAGAGCTCCGGGAGCGTCTGGGCCGCCTCGGCCACCTTAAGAAGAAGTATGGCGGGTCGATTGAGGCGGTGCTGGAACACCGCGGGGCGATCGGCCGGGAAGTGGCTCTTGCGGAGAATTTCGACGAGGTGCTGACCCGGCTTACCGCGGATGTGGAATTGGCCCGGGCCGGATGCGGCGTTATCGCGCAGCGACTTTCGACAAAGAGGCATGAAACCGCGAAAAAGATCGACCGGGCTATCGTGGGCGAACTGCAGAAGCTCGGCATCCAGCACGCAAAGTTCACTACCCGCATCACCCAGGCCGATGCCGGCCCCGGCGTGCCGGGTGTTCGCTCGGGCCGGAAAACCGTGAGTCTGAACGCCCGCGGATTTGATGCGGTCGAGTTCTTCCTCTCGACAAACCTGGGGGAGGAAGAGCGTCCGCTGGCAAAGGTGGCTTCCGGGGGCGAAGTCTCCCGCGTGATGCTTGCACTGAAGAGCATTCTTGCAAAATCGGACCGGCTGCCGGTCCTCATCTTTGACGAGATTGATGTGGGCGTCAGCGGGCGCGTTGCGCAGGCAGTGGGACGCAGCCTCAAGAGCCTCTCAGACTTTCACCAGGTCATTGCCATTACGCATCTCCCCCAGATCGCCGGCCTTGCCGACACGCATCATGTGGTTTACAAGTCTGACCGGAACGGCCGATCGGTGACGTCGATGAAGAAGCTGACCCTTGACGAACAGGTCCGGGAGGTAGCAAAGCTGATGAGCGGCGCGGAAATCACAGAGGCAGGTCTGGCCGGTGCCCGTGAGCTGATGGGGCTTCAGTAACCGGTGTTCGAACGTCTTCCTTTCATCGCTTCCAGAAATCATGCCCCTCATAGTCTATAATACGCTGACACGAAGCAAAGAAGTCTTCACGCCGATCCACGAGAACCGGGTCGGAATGTACGTCTGCGGCCCGACAGTGTACGGGCATTCACATCTGGGCCACGCTAAGAGCTATGTGTCCTTTGATGTGATCGTCCGCTACCTACGCTACCGGGGCTACGACGTTCTGTACGTCCAGAACATCACGGATGTCGGACACCTGAGCGATGATGCCGACGAGGGGGAGGATAAAATCGAGAAGCAATCGCGTATCGACCGCATGCATCCGATGCAGATCGTTGAGACATACACCCGGAGCTACCTCGAGGACATGAATGCGCTTGGCGTCATCCCTCCCGATATTTCACCCCGTGCCACAGGACATATCACCGAGCAGATCGAGATCGTTCAGCGCCTTCTCGACAAGAGTTTTGCTTATGAAGCGAACGGATCGGTCTATTTTGATGTGGGGAGGTTTGCCGGATACGGGAAGCTTTCGGGGAGGACCGTCGAGGAACTCTCGGCCGGCGCCCGGGTTGAAGTGAATACGGAAAAGCGCCATCCTGCAGATTTTGCGCTCTGGAAGAAAGCGGAGACCGGTCATATCATGCGCTGGCCAAGTCCGTGGGGGGAGGGGTTCCCCGGCTGGCACGTCGAATGCTCCGCGATGTCGATGAAGTATCTCGGCGACAGCTTTGACATTCATGGCGGGGGACTAGAGAACCAGTTCCCCCATCATGAATGTGAGATCGCACAGAGCGAGGGTGCGACCGGAAAGCCGTTCGTCAAATACTGGCTTCACAACAACATGGTAACGGTCGACGGGCGAAAGATGGGGAAGTCACTCGGCAACTTCCTTACATTGAAGGATGCGTTTGCGCGGTGGCATCCACAGGTCGTACGCTTCTTCATTCTGCAGAGCCACTACCGCAGTACGCTCGATTTCAGCAATGATGCTGTCGAAGGGGCTGCGAAGGGACTGGAGAAACTTGCAAACACGATCAGGAATCTGCGGGATAGGATCAGGACGGCAGGACCCAGCGGAAGTCCCGCGGTTGCCGACCTGGCCGGATACCGAGAGAAGTTCCTTGCGGCGATGGATGACGATTTCAACACGCCTCAAGCCATCGCGGTTCTCTTCGATGTCGCGCACCAGGCCAACCAGGCCATGGGCAAAGGTCTCCCGCTGGCAACGGAATCGCTGAAGGAAATTGATCATTTCTACCGGGAATACGCTGGGCAGATCCTGGGTTTGACATTCGAATCCTCTATTGATCGTGCCTCTTTGGGAGCGGCGGTCGAGGGGGAACTGATGGAGCTCCTCATCGCCATCCGCAACGACGCTCGTTCCCAGAAGCTTTGGCCGCTGTCAGACAAGATCCGCGATGGCCTGACGAAGCTGGGGATTGTTCTGGAGGATCGGAAAGAAGGAACGACGTGGAAACGGACATCCTGATCATCGCCAACGGGCACGTCCTCACCGGTGATCCTGCCAACAGGGGAGGGCGGTATGATCTGTTGATTCGCGAAGGCCGGATCGCCGGCATCGCAAGCGACTCTGCAGCATTTCGGAATCTTCACCCTGAGGCGAGGATCATCAACGCGGAGCAGAAGCTGATCCTTCCGGGCTTTGTGAATGCCCATTTTCATTCCGAGAGTGTTCTCTTGCGTGCGTTGACCGAAGGGAAGCACTTCGGACTCTGGTCACGTGATGTGCACCTCCGGCGAGCGTCGGCCGGGCTGGTACAGCCATCCGCTCATGACGATCTCCGGAGCCTCTACCTCACCTCCTATTACAGCCATTTGAAGAGCGGGACCACTTCCATCGGGGAATTCCCGCCCGCCGTTGACGATCAGGGGCTCCAGATTCTTGCACAATCGATTGTCCGAACCGACGTTCGGTGCGTGCTGACGCTCCAGACATGGTCGCATATCGAACAGGTGCGGATGTCGAATCCTGGCCTCCGCGGATATCTTATGAGTGTCGGCCCCGAAGAGGAGTACACGGTCTACAGCATCGGTAATCTTGTCCGCTCGGCCCGCGACATGGGCGTTGCTCTGCTGGCGCACGTTGGGGAACGCCGCGACGATGTAGAAACCGTCAATCGTAATTTTCAAAAAGGCCTTGGGGCGGTCCTCCGTGATCTTGGGGCACTTCGGCCTGAGACGGTGCTGGTTCACCTCAATCACGCGGGGGAACAAGATCTGGACCTCATTGAAGAGGCCGGGAGCACGGTGGTCCTGTGTGCCCGGTCGGCGGCGTACAAGCAGACGGGCTATCCAATGTTACGCCATCTGGCGGCGAGGAGCATGAGGCTCGCACTCGGCACGGACTGGGGACACGTCGACATGCTCGAGGAGCTCAGGTTCCTTGCGGAGTTGCCCCTTCTGGTCTCAGGGGTTCCGGCATTCTCCCCGCTGGAATTGTTGCGCATGGCCACGATTCATGGCGCACACGCACTCGGCGTGGCGGGCGAAACCGGGTCCATTGAAATCGGCAAGAAGGCGGATCTTGCCTTCTTCTCCCTGAAAGATCTTCGTCAGCCGTTTGTCACGCCCAGGCCGGGCGCCCGCGAGCTCGCTGCTTTCCTGATTGCCCATCTCAGTTCCAGGGACATCACTGATGTAATGATCAACGGGCAGTTCGCGGTCAACGACGGGCAGATCATGACGATGACGGAGGAAGACGTGCTTTCAGGGTTCCGGAAGACATTAGAGCGGTGGTACCCCGATCACGCCGCCCCGGCCGAATCAGGGGTGAAAGAAACCCCGTTGCGGCTCGATCGGTCACCTCAGGCCCAAATTATCCCGTTCATCGTTAAGGAGTATCCGGTGATGTCTACAGAGTCAGAGGGGTTTGAGGAAGGATTTTCGGTTCTCGGCTCTCCCGACCAGGTCCCCCTTCGCCCGGTGGAGCCTCCGGTGACACTGCCTGCACCGGCCACCAAGCAACCCGATGGTGTCAAACCCGAACTCCCGAAAGAAGTCCGGAGAGTCTTCGGAGAGGATGATGAATCGTAACCTCACGAGCTCCTGCAGAGTTGCCCTCGCTGTTGTGTCGATCACTTTTCTCACCGGCTTCCAGGCGTCAGGGCAGGGCTCCGCCGGCACGCAGGGAAAAATCGAACCGCGTTTCATCATCGACATGCCCACTGCAGGTATGCTGGGCAAGGGAATGTACGCGGTGGACGTTGACTTCTACCAGGACGGCGGCGTGCTCGTCGCCCTGAACGCAGGGATCTTCGACCGGCTGAGTTTCGGTATATCCTACGGTGGTTCAAAACTCCTTGGATCGGAATCCCCTGTTATGAATGAACTGCCCGGTGTGAACCTAAAAATCCGCATCCTCGAAGAGAGTCTCGGATTCCCTGCGCTCGTGGTCGGCTTCGATTCCCAGGGGAAGGATGGCTACATCAAGGACCTTGATCGCTACCTGGTTAAATCGCCGGGGCTGTATGCTGCGGTCAGTAAGAATTACACGCTCTTGGGTTTCTTCAGCCTCCACGGAGGCGTCAACTATAGTTTTGAACGTGCAGACGAAGACCGCGACATCAACTTCTACACAGGTGCAGAGAAGTCCCTCGGTCCGTTCCTCTCGGCCATCGTGGAGTACAACCTTGCCTTGAATGACAATGACGGCAAGGCGATCGGGAAGGGGAGAGGGTATCTGGGCGCCGCACTGAAGTGCTCCCTTGGCGGTGGGCTCACCGTTGGTCTGAACTTCAAAGACTTCTTCAGCAACGCACGCGGCGAAAGTATGATCCGGCGAACCATAAGACTCGAATTTGCGACCAAGTTTTGAACTGTCGTCATTTGTGAACGTCCCTCTACCGGCTGTCCATAAATTTGCACATGCCCGGGTCTTCGCCGAAGGGTACCTCTTGGAAAAGTGCCAATTTTTCGCCAATTCCAACTGATTTCCCCCAGGGAGGAGCAGAGGAAGAACAGAACCAGCTGGCATTGATGTTGCTCTCTTAAGGAAAAGGCGAGTCCATTTAGTGTGTAAGAAGGCGAGGAGAACACCATGAAAAATTCTATGACTCAAGCTCTGACGGCCTTTTCCATTGTCCTCCCCTTGCTCTTCCTGATCGGCTGCTACACCCAGGTTGCCGTACAGGATGAGCCGAAGTATGACTACTATTCCCAGGACCGGGATCGCTATGCATACACGGACACAGCGGGCACTGACGAAGACTACGACGGAGCCAGGCGGAGATTCTACTACGAGTACTATCCAACAGTTTCCATCGGTCTCGGTTTTGGATACTATGGTCCTTGGTACGTGGATCCCTGGTACTATGGCTCATGGCCAGGACCCTACTACTATGGCGGTTGGTATGGAGCGGGGTACTATCCCGGGTACTATCCCGGGTACTATCCCGGGTACTATCCCGGGTACGGGTATCCTTACGCTCCCTATAGTTACTATGGTACGACGCGCACCTTCGGCAATTCTCGCACCATTGGAACGAGCCGCAGTGTGAGTGGCACGTCGTATAGTACCGGGCTCTACCGTAGCGGAGGAGCCCGTGGCGGCGGGGCGTATGGGACAGATACCTATCGCCCAGGCGGGGCTCGCCTAAGCGGCAGCGGAACACGGTATGGAACGCCAGCGAAAAAATCGACCGGGCAGCTGCTCCCGTCGCCAAGGACTTCTACCGGACGGCGCGGACCGGATAGCGAGCGTATTGTTGCACCACCCTCGCGGCAGAACTCCGGGGGCCTTTCACCCGGCCGGCCTTCGAGTGAACGTTTGCGAGAGAGATCCGGTAGTCGAGACTATCGTGCAACGCCACCCGCACCTCGAAACGAAGGATCCGGGGGAGGACGGTCGTATTCACCGCCTCCATCGAGACCCAGCGCTCCGCCATCGGGTGGTGGAGGGAGCCACAGTGGGGGTGGGGGGGGATCACGCGGTGGTAACCGCCGTTGAGCGGTGATGACTGGGTCGGTTCTCATACAAACTGGGGAGGGAACCAGCTTTGAAAATGAACAAACACTGGTTTGTCTTAGGGATAGTGTGTGCTCTAGGGGCGGTGCCGGCCGTGGCGCAATTCCCGGAGGATGCTTTGCGATTGGCAACGCCGGGATTCGGCGTCGGTGCGCGCTCCATGGGCATGGGGAATGCCTATACCGGGGTCGCCAGCGACTATAGCGCTATCTACTGGAACCCCGCCGGACTGGCACAGGCGCAGCACGGGGAATTCTCGGTCGGATTGTCGTTTAACGGCCTGACGGACCAGAGTACGTTTTTCGGAAACCAGCTTTCGTCTTCGAACAATGCGACGACCCTGAACGCGCTCGGCATCGTGTATCCCATTCCAGTCCGCCGCGGTAGCCTGGTGCTCGCCTTGGGTTATGAACGGCAGTCGGTTTACACGGCCGGGTTGCAGTTCAGCGGGTTCAACCCCAACAGCAGCTACATCCAGATTTCAGCGCCCGACGGTCAGCTCTATCCTTCGTACCTGGGAGACAATCTTGCCTACCAGCTCTTCCTGGCGGATATTGATACGCTCTCGGGCCGCTTCATCAGCCCTATCAAGAACAGGGTGACGCAAAGCGGTGACATCCTGGAAGCAGGCGGTCTTAATAACTGGTCCTTTGGCGGCGCGGTGGATATAGGCAGGGATCTCTCAGCCGGGGTTACCCTGAACTATGTTGCCGGAAGCTACCGTTACGACCGCATCTATGTAGAGGAGGACCTGAACAAGTACTACGACACCTTCCCGTTTGACTTCAAGAAGCTTGAAGTGAAGGAGTACATCGAAAGTGATATCTCTGGCTTCAATGCAAAGTTCGGCCTGATGTATCGGATTCCCGACAAGTTCAGGGTCGGCCTTGGGGTGCAGGTTCCGACGGCCTACTACATCCATGAGATCTTCGGCACGACGGCTAACAGCTTCTTTGACAATGGCGATGTGCAACCCACGGACGGGCCCTACCGGATGGACGGCGTAACGGACTATGAGGTACACACTCCGTGGGTGTTCAGCGGCGGCGCGTCTGTCATTATTGCCGACCTCGTGCTATCGGGCGATCTCGAATTTACCGACTGGACCTCGCTCCAGTTCGCCAATCCAAGCAGCGATTTGGCCGAACAGAACCGGATCATCAGGTCCACATTCCGGGAAACATGGAATTACCGGGTCGGTGCCGAGTATGATATTCTCGGGAGCGGGTTCCGCATCCGCGGGGGCTACGGTGTTAATGCCTCTCCGTACAAGGACGATCCGAAAGAGTTCGACCGGAAATTTGTCACAGGCGGGATCGGAATCCTGCTTGGCAGCAACGTGATGCTGGATGCCGGTTATATGTACGGCTGGTGGAAGACGTACCGTGTGAACTATGACAACTCCTCGCGCGTGGATGAGTCCAACACCACCAACACCGTTCTGGCGACGCTCACCGTCAGGTTCTGAACGCTGTTCCTTGCACAAGGTTCGGGCAATCGATATATTGAAGTCCATCACTCGATGGACTTCTTTTTTCTATGCTGAGCACGAGAACGAAACTGATCGTTGGTTCCCTGGCTGTGCTGATCGTGCTGGCACTCGCAGCTGCCCTCTTCGTCCGGTATCAGATCAGGAAATCCTTCCCTCTTACCGCCGGTTCAGCCGTCCTTGAAGGCCTCGTAGAGCAGGTCGTTGTGACTCGGGACGAATATGGAGTCCCGGACATCAGCGCGAAGAACGAACACGATCTCATCGCCGCAATGGGCTATGTTCATGCCCAGGATCGCCTCTGGCAGATGGATATGCAGCGGCGGGCGGCTGCGGGAAGACTTTCCGAACTGTTCGGTTCAGTGACGGTTCCCTTCGACCGGATGTTCCGTATCGTCGGGCTTGCGAGGATCGCGCGGAACATCGAAGAACACCTCCCTCCAGAGAGCAGGGACCGTCTGGCATGGTACGCGGAAGGGGTCAACGCCTTTCTTGCCACACACCGGGGATCCTATCCGGCGGAGTTCGATCTTCTACGGTACGATCCGGAGCCATGGACTTCCCAAGACTGTATCCTGGTCGGCCGGATGATGGCGTGGGAGTTGAACCTCTCGTGGTGGACCGATCTCACGATGGGAGCCATTGCTGAGCGGGTTGGCCTGGAAAAAGCCATGGACATCTTCCCCTCGTATCCGCGTGAGGTCTCGCCCATCGTACCGGCCGGGAAACGGCCTTCGGTGGCATCCCTGGGGCTCGAAATGCTGCGGACGGCCGAGGCATACCGCTCCTTCAAAGGTGTTCCAGGTGTTGCCACGGGGAGCAATGCGTGGGTCGTGGGACCGTCCAAGTCGGCAACGGGAGGCGTCATACTTGCCAACGATACCCATCTCCATCTCTCGATTCCTTCTCCATGGTATGAAGTCCAGATGCACTGTCCGTTGTACAATGTTCGCGGGATGTCGGTTCCCGGTGCACCCTGCGTGGTCGCTGGCCGGAACGATTCGATCGCCTGGGGGATCACCAATGCCATGGCGGACGAGGCGGACTTTTATGTTGAGCGGATTGACTCCTCGGACGAAACCCGCTACTGGTACGACGGGCAGTGGGTGTCGCTGAGCATCCGCACGGAGGAGATAGCGGTCAGAGGCGACAGCGCCGTCCCCGTCGTAATACGCGAAACGCAAAACGGGCCTGTGATCACGGATATCCGGACTTCGCTCCAGCGTAGCCAGCCGCCATACGTTGCCAGCATGCGCTGGATCGGGAGGGAAATCGACGACCAGATCGGCACGTTCAGCCGGATCAACCGCGCACGGAACTGGGGCGAGTTTACCGAAGCACTCCGGGGCTTTGCCGTCCCGGGCCAGAACTTCGTTTACGGCGATGTCCGGGGAAATATCGGCTACCGGTGCGGCCTTCGGCTCCCTATCCGCGGACGGCAGAATTCCCTCCTTCCGATGCCGGGGTGGGACCGGAGCACTGCATGGAAGGGATTTGTCCCATTCGAACAGCTTCCCCAGCTGTATAACCCCCCGGAGGGATTCATCGCGACGGCAAACAACAAGATTGTGGGAGATGACTACCCGTATCACATCTCGGATCTCTGGGAGCCGCCGTCGCGGACTGTGCGTCTCTACGAGGTGCTTGGAAAGAGAGGGGAGTCGTTTACCGTGGAAGACTTCGAGCGGCTGCAGAACGACACGTATTCGTACATGGCGCGCGAGGTGGTCCCGTTCATCTTCGCGGCTTTCACCGACACCTCAGCCGTCCGACCCGAAGACGAAACCCTCCTTGAGTATCTCCGGAACTGGAATTTCTATTTCACGCGGGAGGATATCGCCACCTCCATTTTCCAGATGTTCTTTGTCCGCCTCCTCGAGAATACGTACAAAGACGAAATGGGCGACGATCTGTACCATGACTTTGTTATCTTGGTCAACGTTCCCGTCCGTGTGACGGAAAGGCTTCTGCGGGAGGGAAGTTCTCCGTGGTTCGATGATGCCAATACCGCCGCCATCGAGACGCGCGATGAGATCGTCCGCCGAAGTCTACGGCAGGCGGGAGACACTCTGCGGGAACGATTCGGGCCTGAGATGAAAACGTGGCGGTGGGGCGATCTGCATACTGTGACGATGAAACACCCCTTCGGCCTCCGCCAGCCCCTGGACAGGATTTTCAATGTTGGCCCGTTCCCCGTTGGTGGTGGGACATCGTCGCTCGTCAGCTGTGAGTACAGTCTCAACACGCCGTTTGCCGTCACGGTCGGGCCATCCTTCCGGCAAATCTTCGACATGGCAAATCCACGTGAGGTGCGCGCGGTACTTGCTTCAGGGCAGTCCGGGCAGATCTTTCACCGGCATTATCAGGACCAGACTCACCTCTGGTTAATCGGAGGGTACCGCGTTGCGCGCCGCGACGATGCCGGCAGGGACCGGGAAGTCCTGAGCCTGGAGCCGCGGCGATGATGATGCGGCTCTCCGCCCGACTGGAATCCGTACTGGCCCGTGCGGGCCAGATAGTCGCCTTCACCGGAGCAGGGATCTCCGCAGAAAGCGGCGTGCCGACCTTTCGCGGCGTTGACGGAATCTGGAAGAAAATGCGCCCGGAAGAGCTGGCAAGCATGGATGGGTTCATGAGAAATCCCGCGCTCGTCTGGGAATGGTATGCCCATCGGAAAGAGATCATCCGGAACGTGAAACCCAATGCGGGTCATGCCGCTCTGGTGCGGATGGAGAGAGTGTTCCCCCACGTTGCCGTCATCACACAGAATATTGACAATCTGCACCGGCGTGCAGGGAGTTCCACAGTGCTGGAACTTCACGGGAATATCGAGCGCAACTATTGCATGAAGTGTGGCCTGAGCTATACTGATCTTGATGTGCCGCTGAAGGATGGCGTCCCAACGTGCACGCAGTGCAGCGGATTGATCAGGCCGGATGTTGTCTGGTTTGGGGAAATGCTTCCGGAAGAAGAGTGGGAGGCCTCCGTCCGCGCTGCCGGATCGGCAGACCTCTTCTTCTCCATCGGGACGTCGGCCGTGGTGTATCCTGCCGCTTCACTTCCGCTGCTGGCAAAGCAGCAGGGCGCATTCCTCGTCGAGGTCAATCCTGAACCCACGCCGCTCACGGATCGCGCGGACGAATACCTGCAGGGACCTGCAGGTATCGTGATTCCGGAGCTTCTTACTTGCGCCGAATACCTACGAAAGGAGCATTTCCCTTGATGACACCCCGACGCGGCAAAACAAAGATTGTCTGCACCCTTGGCCCGTCGACGTCCAGTGTTGACACGCTCGTCCAGCTTATCAGGGCGGGAATGGATGTCGTTCGACTGAACTTCTCCCATGGGACTCACGACGAACACACAAGAGTTCTTGCCAATGTCCGGACGGCGATGGAGCAGACAGGAGAACATGTCGGCATTCTCCAGGATCTCCAAGGACCGAAAATCCGGATCGGCGACCTTGCCGTGCCGTTCATCGAGTTGCTTCCGGGAGGAAGGCTGACGATTACCACCGATCCGGTGCGGGGTGAGGGAGATCGGGTCTCGACCACATATGCTCACCTATCGGAAGATGTCCGGGCGGGCGACAAAATCCTGCTGGATGACGGGAAACTACAGCTCCGCGTGGTCCGGGTGGCCGGCTCCAACGTGGAATGTGAGGTCGTCATCGGCGGAAAACTGTCGTCTCACAAGGGAATAAACCTTCCGGGCGTGAAAATCAGCGCACCATCATGCACACCGAAGGATCTGGAGGACCTGGCGTTCGGTCTGGCGAACGACGTGGACTTTGTTGCGCTCTCGTTTGTGCGAAGCGCGGAGGACATCGCTCAGCTCCGTGCCGCCATCGCGGCGCGGGGTGTCGTGCACAGGGTCCAGGTGATTGCGAAAATTGAGAAACCCCAAGCCGTGGACGCTATTGACAGCATCATTGCCGCTTCCGACGGCATCATGATTGCCCGCGGTGATCTGGGTGTCGAGCTTCCCCCTGAGGATGTTCCGATTCTTCAGAAGAGGATCATCCGGAAGTGCAACGACGCTGGCAAACCAGTGATCATTGCCACACAGATGCTTGAATCGATGATTGCGAGCCCGACCCCCACGCGTGCCGAAGCCAATGACGTAGCGAATGCTGTGCTCGATGGAGGCGATGCCGTCATGTTGAGCGGGGAAACGTCGGTGGGGAAATATCCGTTGGAAGCTGTGCAGATCATGAACCGCATTATTGGGCGCGCTGAAACGGCGCACAACCCCGGCAGGCGTGGGCCGGAACGCGTGTCCCGCGCCGTTGAGAACCGGCATGATGCGCTGGGCCGCGCCGCGTGCGTTCTCGCGGAACAGATGTTTGCGGCGGCTATCGTCTCGGTGACACGTTCCGGCCAAACTGCGCGTGTCCTGGCGCGCTACCGGCCTGACCCTCCGATCATTGCCATTACCGACAGCGCGAAGGCGCTCCGCATGCTCAGCCTCGTATGGGGAGTCCACGGCGGAGTCATCGGGGATCTCAACGATGATTCCGACAAAGCCCTTCAAAAGATTCAGGAACATCTGTTGCAGGCGGGACTGGTCCAGCACGGCGAATATGTGGTCCTGCTCGCCGGCCAGCCGTTCTTTGCGCGGGGGTCGACCAATTTCATCAAGGTGGAGCAGGTCGTGTGAACCCCCGGCGTGGCGGGGCAAACCGAAGGGGAAAGCTTAGTGCTTGGGTGAGGCGGTACCTTCCTGAATGTCGAATACCCGGTCGAGCATCGAGATCTTGAGGAGGCTGAGGACTTTCTTGCGAACGTGAACAAGGCGGACCACGCCTCCATGCTCCTTCATCTTCCGATCCGCAATGAGGAGGGCGCTCAGCCCGCTGCTGTCGCAGAACTCCACCTCGGCAAGATCGATCACGAGGGTCTGGACCTTCGGCGTGCAGAGAAGGAGGAACTCTCCTTTCAGCTCGGCGGCAATCAGGGAGTCAAGCTTGCGTTCCTTCAGCTTGAGGACCGTTGAGGTACCGTTCTTTTGCACCTCGAACTTCATATTCCCTCCCACTAGAACATCCGTAAACACTTTGCCATGCGCTCGTACAGGATTGTCCTGCTCTGCGCTGGGTTGACCTGTATCTGGAGATTGTAGAATGCATCGGCACGTTTGCCTACAAATCCCACACGCACCCGTGCTTTGCTTTCCCTACAAATATACCCCGAGGGAAGATTGAAGTCAAGGTTGAGGTCGACTGCTGTGTCGTACGTACGTCGGTGCACTCTTTCGACGACGTCTCGGTGCGGCAGAAACCAGGCGTTGACTTCTTTTGGCAGGATTCTGATGATGTGGCTTCGGGGAAGCGCCGTGAGGGCTTCGGTGCTGTGCTCCATCGTTACGATGGTGAGATTGTCCTCGGCCAGGAGGTCCCTCATCATGGCCACAACCGGCGCGACGGGGTACAGAGGGCTGCCGTCAAGCGGCATGATCAGCAGGACACGGTCCGCCGCCGTAAGGGATCCGGTGAAGGAAATCACCTCATCGGTGGATCTGCGGAAATGGTAACGCGCCGCCCTGTATCCTATGGAGCTTCGCAGCAAATCGATCACAATCCCCTCACGTCAGCATGGCTAGGAATTCTTTTTCGGTCAGGAGCGGAATGCCGAGCTTCTTCGCCCTGGCAAGCTTGGAACCCGCGTCTTCGCCCACGATCACATAGTGGACGTTCGTACTGATGCCCGACGCCACTGCGCCTCCCCTTTCTTCGATCATCCGCTTCGCTTCTTCACGTGAGTAGGTCGGGAGTGTCCCGGTGAGGACGAATGTTTTTCCCGACAAAGCGCCAGTAGGTCTCGGCGACGACGCAAAATTCACTCCTGCCTGCAGCAGCCTTTTGATGATATCTCTATTGTGCTTCTCGCCGAAAAAGTGCACGAGGCTCTCCGCGATGGTCGGTCCGATCGCAGTGACCGACTGGAGATCATCTTTTCCCGCAGCCTGGAGATTTTCGATGGACGCGTACCGGTCGGCGAGAATGCGTGCAACGCCGGTGCCGACGTGCCGGATTCCGAGGGCAAAGAGGACGCGGTGGAACGACCTCCCCTTGCTTTTCTCTATTGCATCCAGGAGATTCCCGGTGCTCTTTTCACCCCAGCGTTCCAGCGCGATCAGCGCTTCACGGCGGTTCTTCAACGTATAGAGGTCAGCACAATCCTTCACGATCCCGAGGTTTACCAGCTGTTCAATGGCTGCGTCGCCGAGGCCTTCAATATCCATGGCTCCCCGCTGCGCGAAATGCTCAATCCGTCCCCTGACTTGCGCCGGACATCCTGAGTTTTCGCAGAAATAGTTTGCCTCGCCCTCGGGGCGGTAAATCCGTGACCCGCATGCGGGGCAGCCGGAAGGCATGGCAAACGGCTTTGTCCGGCTGGGGCGCTTTCCGGGGACCACGGAGCTCACTTTCGGTATCACGTCCCCGCCCTTTTCGACCACCACCGTATCACCCACACGGAGGTCCAGGCCCGTAATGTAGTCCACATTGTGCAGCGTTGCGCGGGACACAGTGGTTCCTCCGAGGAACACGGGCTCGAGCTCGGCTACCGGCGTGACGGTTCCCACACGGCCGACTTGAAGGGTGATTCCTTTCAAGACCGTTTCTGCCTTTCGGGCGGTGAATTTGAACGCGATCGCCCACCGGGGGCTCTTCGCGATTGTCCCGAGGATACGCTGGTGCTCGAGCGAGTCCACCTTGACGACGACTCCGTCGATGTCATAAGGGAGGGACTCGCGTTTCTCCTCCCATTCCTTCCAGAATCCAATGACCGCATCGATCGTGGCGCACAGGCGCGTGTGTTCGCTCACCGGAAGTCCGAGGGACCGGAGCACGCGAAGATTGTTCCAGTGGCTCTCCAGTGCGGAGCCTGGCGCATGCAGGAAGTAGGCGAACACATGCATCCGCCTCGCGGCAACGATCCCCGGGTCCTGGAGTTTCAGCGTGCCCGCAGTCGCATTCCGTGGATTGATAAACGGTTTTTCGCCGGAGGCGGCCCGCTGGGCATTCATTGCGGCGAAATCGTCCCGGTGCATGAACACCTCGCCGCGTACTTCTATGGACATCAGATCCGCTGACGGTTTGCGCAGAACGAGAGGGAGCGACCGGATGGTTTTGAGGTTGTTCGTAATATCATCGCCCTGGGTGCCGTCACCCCGCGTGGCGCCGCGGACAAAAACACCGTCATGGTAACGGAGCGCGATCGCCACACCGTCAAATTTCAGCTCTGCAACATAGACAGGGCTATCCTTCCCGAGGAGCCCCCGGATACGCCGGTCGAACTCACGAATTTCCTCTTCTGAATAGGAATTCCCCAGGCTTAGCATCGCCGGATCGTGCACGACGGTGGGGAACACCTTTGTCGGTTGTCCGCCTACGCGCTGGGTTGGGGAGTTCGGGCTACGGAACTGCGGATACCGTTGTTCCAGGTCCTGCAGCTCACGCAGTAGACTGTCGTATTCTTCATCGGAAATGGAGGGCTCTGCCAGCACGTAGTACCGGTAATCGTGCTCGTGCAACGCGCGGCGAAGCTTCTCGATCTTTCGGGCAACATTTTCCGAAGTCTCAGGCATAGCGGCTTCACCGTGACGAAAGGGTCTGGCGGTTCAGTTCAAAACCGCGGATCACTGCCCCCTTCTTGCCGAGGGCTCCGAGCTGCTTCTGATTGAGTGTAAACTCTGCCGCGCCGGCATTTCCCAGCGTCACTGCAAAGCGTTCCCTGCCTCTCCATGCGACCTTCGCACCGGCCGGGAAGAGGTACTCGCGGGGCTCGCCCTGGTCGATGACGACCATGATCCAGACGGAATCGGTGGTCACGGCCCTGAGGGTAAGGCTGTCGGTTGCCGACCCGGCCGGCACCGCCGGGCTCACCGCAGGAAGAGGTGCCGGTGCAGGGGAAAGACGCCGCTCCTGTTCTTTAATGACGTTCTGAAATGGGATCTCCTCGGTCGGTGGGGTTTGCTGCCTGCCGGTCATATTCCAGGCTATGATCGCAAGGGCGGTCATGCCCAGCACGGCCAGGGCGACCTTCGTCATCGTGGGTGTCATGAGTGTCTTCTCGGGGGCGAGTCCCGAGCCGGCGACCGTGCCACTTGCCAGGGTCGCTGTTGGCGGCGCTGTCGGAGGAGGGGCTGCGGGTCTGGTGGATGTGCCGGGGGCCACCTCGTCGTACTGCCTCATGATTTCATCAGTGTTCAGGCCGACAATCGATGCATATTCGCGGACAAACGCGCGTACATACGCCTGGGGAAGAATAGAGATGTTTCCCTGCTCGATGGCCTCAAGGTAGTTCTCCGCGATCCGCGTGATATCAGAAATCTGGGCAAGGCTGATGCCCTTCGCCTCACGGGCGTGCTTCAACTGTTGGAGGAAAGAATTCACGTCTCCACAATCGCTTCCTCGGGCACCGTCCGTGCGTCAAGCACGTCGCGCACCGTCATGGCCAGCGTCTCAAGCTGGAAGGGTTTCTGGACAAACCCGTTCACCGGCGAGGAAAACCTGGAGGTTTCCACTGCCTCCTTCCCGTAGCCGGTGATAATCATAATGCGCGTCGAGGGGTTGATGCCCCTCAGGAGATCGAACGCCTCCTTGCCCCCCATGACCGGCATGTTAATGTCCAGCAGAACCAGGTCGATAGTCCCCTGCCGCGTTCGGTAGTACTCCACACCCGCCTTCCCGTCGTGGACGATGTGGACGGTGTATCCGAGGCCGGAGAGCATGTCACGGGCGATCTCGCAGACGCTGACTTCGTCGTCGATCATCAGAATGTTCTCGGTCCCCCGGGGGAGCCGCTGCCGGCGTTGCCGGGCGGTCGCAGGGGCAGTCAAGACGACGTGGGGGAGATACACGCTGAAGGTTGTCCCCTGACCTGGGGAGCTTTCCAGATTAATGAACCCCCCGTGGTTCTGTACCACACCATAGACCACCGATAGCCCGAGTCCCGTGCCATGGTCTTTCGTTGTGAAAAACGGCTCGAAAATTCTCTCACGGATATTGGCAGCAATTCCCTGCCCCGTGTCGGTCACGGTGACCGCCACGAACGGTCCGGGCCGCACAGAGAAAAACTGGCTCGTTGTGGTGGCGTCGGCGGTTGTCACAGCCGTGGAGACGGTCAGCTTTCCGCCATTCGGCATGGCGTCCCGGGCATTCAAGAAAAGATTGAGCAGAGCCTGTTGGATCTGTCCCTCGTCCCCGCTCACGGTGACGCTTTCCGCGGAGAAGTGCTTCTCCACCTGGATATCCTTGCTCACGCTCCGCTGGAACAGGTGGAGCGTGTCGTCGATGATGGCGTTGAGATCGACAGGTTTGACGAAGGTTTCGGTCTTCCGTGCGAACGTAAGCAGCTGCCGTGTAAGCGACGATCCGCGGCGGGCCGAGGACTCGATAATTTCAACGTACTTGCCCAGCTTGGTCTTCTCGCTGAGACGGCGGCGCATGATTGATGCGGATCCCAGAATGGCGGCAAGGATGTTGTTGAAGTCGTGGGCGATGCCGCCGGCCAGGTTGCCGATGCTGTCGATCTTCTGTGCGTGCAAGATCGCCCCCTCCATCATTTTCCGTTCCGTGATATCGCGGGCAACGATGCGGGCGTTCACGGTGCGGCCTCTTTCGTCGAAAACTAGCGACGAATTCAGAATGACATTGAAGGACCGGCCGTCCTGCCGGGACATCTGATCTTCGAAATCCTTCAGCCCCCGCCCGTCGTTGAACATCCCCTCTATGACTTCCTGCAAGGGCTCCCTCCGTGGTGCAATGAAGAAGTCCTCGAGCGGGTGGCCAATGATATCGCCCTTCGGGTGTCCGAGCATATCCGCTCCTGTTCTGTTGCAGCCGACCACGATGTGCCGGCGATCGACGCTGAAGTAAATATCCGGGGCGTTTTCAAAGAGATCGGCGTACTGGTGCTCGGACTTCTTCAGCCGCTCGAACAGCAGGGCGTTGTTCACAGCTACGCTGACCTGGTTCCCGAAGGCCTCCATCAGCTCAGCCTGCTTGGAGGTAAACATGGCAAAATCGTTGCCTGCAACAATCAATGCACCGGTGGTTCCCTCAACAGACTTCAGCGGAATGGAAGCCCAGAACTGGATCCCCATGTGCTTGAGGGCCGGATGAACCTTCCCCGCAGCATCGGCCAGGCGTTCGCGTTCCACCCGCGGTTGGTGCAGCCACAGGGCGGGCGTACGCATCGCCGCATCGTGAATCGCAAGGAAGTCAACAGACGTACCTTTGGCGCACTTGAGCGACAGACCCTCACCCTCGAGCAGATAGATCCACCCGAATGTGGTGTCAAGCATTTCGGTGATTCGTGCCAGGGCGGTCTGCAGAACGGAATCGAGCTCGACGACGCGGTTGACCGCCTCGGCGATGGTGTTGAGCGCAATGAGCTGGCGGCGCTGTTCATCGAGCTGACGGCTGTAGTGAAGGGAGAAGTAAACGCTGGTGAACCCGATCGTGCCGACCGCAAGAATACTGATGAAATCCATAAGACGTGGCGATTGCCCCGTAACCGCCATCGCGCTGATGATCGTCGTCATCGTGACGATGACTGCAGTGGAGGCGACCACCTGTGCCTGCTCAACAGGACCAAGGTTGCGGATGAATTCCTTTGCTCTGGCGATCGGGTTTCTCATACGCTTTCAATGTACTAAACGAGGCCCTGAGTTTCAACGCGCCGTCCAGTGCACAGGAAGGCATAAAAAAGTCCCGGCAGTGATGCCGGGACAGTTGTCCTACGGACGGAAAAGAGAACGGATCCGTGCTCTCAGTGCTTCAGATCTTCTTCGGAAGAACCGCTTCCTTGCATGCCTTTGCCACGCGGAATTTCACCACGGTCTTCGCAGGGATCTGAATCGTCTCGCCGGTCTTGGGGTTGCGGCCGAGGCGTGGCTTGCGGTTCACCAGCACGAGTTTTCCAATGCCGGGGAGCGTGAACGCGTTCTTCGCTTCCCGGTACGCCAGGTTAGCGAGCTCCTCGAAGATCGAGGCCGCGACTTTCTTTTTCAAATCAAACTTGTGCGCGAAGTGGGCGATGATCGCCGACTTTGACATTGCTTTTGCCATTGATCCTCCTTCGGATTGTTAGGCAAAGATAGTCTATTCATTTGAATTTTCAAACAGGAAAAAGAAAAAAATCACTCCAGGTCAGGCAAAATCTCCTCTACCTCCCCAGTAGCCGAAAGGAGTTCAACCGGACAACGGGGGAGCGACCCGAGGAAGACGCGTCCGTAACTTTTGTGCAAAATTCGCGAATCAAGAAGGGTCAGGATTCCGGTGTCGGTCTGCGAACGGATCAGGCGACCCGCCCCTTGGCGGAATTTCAACACAGCTTCCGGCAGCGAGTACTCCAGGAATGCATTTCCCCCGTCGCGGGCTATCAGCTCCAGCCGGGCCTCGGTTAGCGGGTGGCTGGGAACGGCAAACGGAAGCCTGGTGATGACAACGTGCTCCAGGGCTTCCCCGGGGACATCAATCCCCATCCAGAAGCTGTCCAACCCGAAAAGGACGGACTGGATGTCGCGACGGAACTCCTCGAGAAGCCAGTGGCGCTGGCCATCCTGCCCCTGCACGAGAAGTCGGAGGTCCCGCCGGGCGAATTCACCGGCCAGTGTGGCAGCAACAGAACGCATCAGCGTGTTGCTGGTGAAGAGCACCAGCGCCTTCCCTCCTGTCAGATCAATCGATCGCATAATCCATGAAGGGAGCACATCGTGGTAGCCCGGGGTATCCGGCTCCGGGATGTCGCGGGCGATACAGATCCTCATCTGGCGCCGGTGATCAAACGGCGAGTCAAGGATCAGAGTGCGCACGCCTCCGCCTCCGATGCGCTGCTGGAAGTACCGGAGGCTTCCCGCCACTGAAAGGGTCGCGCTCGTCAGGATGACCGAGGAGCCATCGCGGAACAACCGGGGGCCGATGAAGCTGGTGAGGTCTGACGGCGAAGCACACAGGGCAGCCCGTTCGCCCCGGCTTGCGGCAAGTTCGAGCCAGTAGGTGAACCCCGGGTCTGTCTGTTTAAGGAATTCGCCCGCGAGGATCTGTGCTTCCCAGAGGGAACGACGCGTCACGGCCAGCTCCTGCCGCAGCTCTCCCAATCCCTCCTTCTGTTCAATCGTCTGGATTGCCGCCTGCAACGCCTCCAGCGGCTCTGCGAGGATGTCCGGAATGAGGTGCGGCGAACGAATCCTCACCAACCGCATCGCCTCCTTCTCTCTGAACCCTGCGCCAGCTGTCAGCGCCCGTCCCGCCTGCGCGGCCGAGTCGAAGAATGCCTGGACGGTCTTCTCCGTTTTCGCGACCAGCTGCTTGAGGCTCTTCGTCTCGTCTGCGAGAAGGCCCTTTTTCGTCTTCGGGTTGTAGAGGCGGTGCAGCGTGGTGAGTATCTGCCGGTGAGAAAGGCGCTTCCCGGCGCCGTTTCCGGCTACCGCTTCCAGCGTGTGCGCTTCATCGAAGATGACAAAGTCGTTGTCGAAAACGTACCGGTCGTCGTTCTCCTGAAGGACAAGAAGATTGAAAAAGAGCGCGTGATTGAGGATGATGACGTCGGCACTCCGCGCCCTTTCGCGCGCGCGCTGGTAGAAGCAGTCGGAACCGCAGGTCCTGGGTGTACAAATGCCCTGTTCGGAACAGACGGCATTCCAGACTTCGGGGTTCGGGGTGAACGGGAGTCCGTCGGCATCGCCGTCGGTGGTGCCAGCGGCCCATAATTGAATTTTCTGCAGGTCATTTCGATCATCGCCCCCGAACAGCGATGCCGGTGCAGTCATGGCGCTGCGGAGGCGTGTGGTGCAGAGATAGTTCCGGCGTCCCTTAAGCGTAGCCGCGCTGAACGGTTTCCCGAGCAGTGTCCGCGCCAACGGAATGTCGTTTCGCAGCAGCTGTTCCTGGAGGTTCCTGGTGTGCGTGGAAATGACCGCGCGTTTTCCTTCGCGAAGAGCGTAAAGAACAGCGGGGATGAGGTAGGCAAGAGTCTTGCCTACACCCGTCGGGGCTTCGATAATGAGGTGCTCCGTCCTCTCCAATGCCTCGGCGATCGCCTCGCTCATTTCAACCTGCTGGTGCCGGTACTCAAAAACGGGGAGGGCAGAGAACGGCCCTGATGGCGAGAATATTCTTTCGACGGTCTGCAGAAGCCTGGTCATTCTGCGGGTAAGGTACTGAAATCGCCGGCGCCAATCCACCGACCTGTTTTTTCTACCGAAATTCCCGTATACTTGTCCTGTTCGAATTACCAACAATCGTTCGTCGTGGAGAAAGGGAACTATGGCTGAAAAGGCAAAGAGTAGAAAAAAAGCGGAACCCGCTCCTCTGACCGCCAGCTCCTCAACGGATCTGATGTTCCGGCTGATGTCCGGAAACACCGTCCAACTGAGCCAGATGGCGGACAACAAGGCGCATATCATGATCACCATCTGTGCCGGGGTCATCGGGCTGAGTGTCGGGCACCTGTTTGATCCCCAGCTCTTTTATGCGACGGCTGTTGTCATTGTCACCTGTCTGATCTCGCTTGCCTTTGCGGTGTTCACGACCATGCCGAGACTGGTCACTCCCGCGAAGCCTGATACCAAAGATCCGAATTTCAACATTCTGTTCTTCGGCGACTTTGTCCAACTGCCGTACGAGAGTTTTTTGCAGGAGCTGGATGTCATCGCGCGCGACCCGCAGATGGTCTACCATACCCTGGCGCGTGATGTCCACATCCTCGGCAAAATGCTTGCCGCGAAGAAGTACCGCTACCTAAACTATTCCTACCGGACGTTTCTTGCCGGTCTTTGCCTCAGTGCGGTGGTTGTCCTGATCTCTCTGGCGGTCAGGTACCGCCCGTGAGCAGTGTTCCGGATAGTTGCCGGCTGGCACCGGGACTTCTCATCACCTTCTTGCTGTTTCTGTCCCCCCCTGGCCAGGCACAGACCGATTCTCTCAGTGACTCCTCCCTTGGAGCCCGTGTTGGCGACGATGCACTGACGATGCTGCGCGCCACCGGGCATACGCTCTCCGGACCGGCCCGCTGGGAAGCTGACGATTTCCTGAAAGCAGGCGGCGTTGTCGCTCTCACGGCCGGTGCGGCGCTGCTTGACCGGGATATGAGGGATCTGCTCCATCGTAACCGGTCGTCGTTCGCAGACGGGCTGTCGGATATTGCGGTACACTATGGCGAAGGCGGCCCCGTGATTGCCCTCATGGCGGGGATGTACGGTGTGGGACTTGCTTTTGAAAACGACTGGTTGCGCGAGACAGCGTTCCTGGCGGGAACAGCGGTTGTCATCTCCGCAGGGTTATCAACGGCCGGGAAATTCATCGTCGGCCGGGCCAGGCCGTACGCGGAGCTGGGCAACCACGAGTTCAGGCCCTTTTCAGACTCCGATGAGTTTCATTCGTTTCCGTCGGGCCATACGATTGTGGCGTTTGCCCTATCTGCGGTTCTTGCAGAACGAATCAAGAACTCCTGGGCTACGGTCGGACTCTACACTGCGGCCGCTGCGTGTGCGTTTTCCCGAATGTACGAAGACCAGCACTGGCTGTCCGATGTGGTCTTCAGCGCTGCAGTCTCCATTGCGGTCGCGCATTCGGTTGTCCGCTGGTTCGAGGAAAGCTTCAGTCCGGCGGGGGAGGCGGGACTCTCCGTCGTTCCCACGGGTCAAGGCATCGCGATTGTCTGGAGATTGTAGGAAGAGCAGGTCAGGATTCAGAACCCAGAAACCAGGAGAGCCTCCGGCATGTCCGGCCTTCCCGTTGAAGAATCTGTCATCAAAGAAGGCGTTATCCGCACCACGCTCCGCGAAATCACCCAACCGTTCATCGATCTGTTCCATGCTTCCCGAGCTCTCTGGGGGATCAACGTCTCGTATCTCCTGGAGGGACTGACGTATTTTGGGGTGGTTGGTCTCCTTGCGATCTTCTTCAACGACTATATCGGGCTTGACGATATTAGTGCCGGACGGATGGTGGGGTTCCTCACCGCCGGGATTACACTGAGCATGCTTTTTCTGGGTGCCACGGTGGACCTCATGGGCGCCCGCAAGGCTTTGCTCCTCTCCCTGGCGCTGATGCTGGTCGGCCGGATTCTCCTGACGATCAGCCCCGACGTCAGCGGCGCGCGGGGTCTGTGGACGTTCCCACACGTTGTCGCAATGGGCGGACTTCTCTGGATCGTTCTCGGCTACGGCATTTACCAGCCGGCCTGCTATGCTGCGGTCAAGTTCTTTACGACCGAGAAAACCGCAGCCATGGGCTATGCCATGCTCTACGCACTGATGAACCTCGGCGGCTTCCTCCCTGGTCTGCTCTCTCCCCCGGTCCGGAAAGCCTATGGTATTCCCGGTGTCTTCTGGGTCTATGTCGTGCTGACCGTTGCGGGAATGGCGGTGATAGCCCTGATCCTTACCAACAAGGCCGTCCGGGAAGCGATGGAATCAACGGGGCACGCTGCCGAGCAACAGGGCACGAAAGAAGACCGGAAACCCCTGAAGGAACAGGTTTCCTTCTACCTGAGAAACTTCCCTTTTCGCGACACACGATTTCTCTTCTTCATTTTCATCCTCATCCCGGTTCAGACCCTGTTTGCCCACAACTGGCTGACGCTCCCGCAATACTGCAGCAGGGCCTTTACAGGGGTTGTGAGCGACAACTACGAATTCTTTGTCAACTTTGCCCCACTCCTGATCTTTGTCCTGACGCCTATGGCCACGGCACTCACGAGTAAGCGGGACACCTACACCATGATGATTGCCGGAACGCTCGTCATGGCCGCTCCCACATTTCTCCTCTGCCTAGGCCCGAATATCTATACCCTCTTTGCCTTCCTGATTATTATGACGCTTGGCGAAGCGATGTGGTCGCCGCGGTTTCTGCAGTGGGTGGCCGAAATTGCCCCCAAGGACATGACGGGAATCTACATGGGCATCGGTCAGTTTCCGTGGTTCCTCACGAAGGTGATCACCAGTTTCTACTCCGGATGGTTCCTCATGAACTACTGTCCCGCCGGGGTTCCACCGGCCGAGCTAGATACCGAAACAATGTGGTTTGTCTACGGCCTGATTGCCATCATGACTCCCGTTGGTCTCTTCCTGGCCAAAGGGTGGATGGTCAAGGGGTTCAAGGAAAAACACCAGGTGAGGAACTGAGGCGGGAAAAAGGCCGGGGGAGAGGAATACCATGGATGATCATGCAGGAATGATGAGACGTATGGTGTTTCTGCTCGGGATCCTGTTCTCCGGATTTCTGGCTTCCGGGCAGGATTTGCGGACTGAATCCGCCAGCATCCTTGGTGAATGGACAACCGCCGAAGGAAAAGCAATCGTGCTCATCACCAGGTGCGACAGCTCCTACTGCGGGAAGATCGTCTGGTTGAAAGAGCCTCTGAAGAACGGCAAACCCGTCGTCGATTCGAAAAACGCGGATCCGAAGTTCAGAGACGAACCCATCCTTGGAATGACATTCCTGCGCGGGTTTCAGTATGATGGGGATGGGGACTATATCGGCGGAAAAGTGTATGATCCTGAGAGCGGGGAGACCTACAGCGGCAAACTGCGGTTGGTCGATGCGAAGACACTTGAATTACGTGGCTACGTCTTGATTCCTCTTTTCGGAAGAACGGAAACCTGGACAAGGTAAGCAGGAGTAACCCTTTAGCTCTATTGCTGAATACCTGATCCCGGGAACTCGCCCTACTGGCGGCGTGATATCCTGGCGCGTTGAAGTTGACGATCAGAGATCAACCGGGACGTTTTTGTCCTTCTGGTCCGGGACCCTCCTGCAATTGCCTCACCGGTAGATAAGCTCAGGAGGTTCGACAAAGTCTCTCTCCCCTCTCGAATCATACCAATGGTTTGCAGATGCCGAACACACTCTTCCGAAGTAGAAGAAGGGTTTCGTCTTCCTTTCTAGATGCAGACGCGGTATGAGGAAAAGGAAATCCACGGATCAATACAGAACGACAGGACTTAGGATCGGATTCGGCGAAGAAACGGGACACCCTTTGGTTCTTCTCGCCGGCCGTACCCCACTCCATTTCTCATCGCAGTAATCCGGGGATAGTTTTTTCCCCCAATCATCACCGGAATTTGCAGAGAGCGAACGTCTTCGTGTGGAGAAGGAGATTCTCGTCAGGCCTCGTAGGAATCGGGCAGTCAGCCTAAGCGTCAGAACTTACGGCATCCGGAGTACCTTTGCTCCACGGATCAGCCGGGATTTCAGCTCCCAGAGTGCTCGGTTGGCCCCCGTCAGCGGGAATTCGCGGATTTCTGGTTTTATGGGGATTTCCGCCGCCAGGGAGAGAAATTCTTCCACGTCTGCCCGCGTCACATTGGCGACGCTCTTGATCTCCTTTTCCATCCAGAGGTGCTCGGCATAGTCGAGATTCTGGAAGGCCTTCTTGTCGGCATCCTCTTTTCTGATGGCATTGACGACGAGCCGGCCTCCAGGCTCCAGGTTCTTCAACCCCTCGACAATAGACTGCCAGATAGGTGTCGTGTCGATGATGCAGTGCAATGGTTCGGGCGTTTTCTCGGTGCTGTCACCGGCCCATGATGCTCCCAGCTCTCGGGCGAAGGTTCGTTCTGACTCGCTCCGTGCGAAAACAAAGACCCTGCTCTGGGGGAACCGCTGGCGGGCCATCTTCAGCACAAGATGGGCTGAGGCGCCGAAACCCGTCAGGCCGAGCGTCTGTCCGTTGCGTAGTCCGGAAAGCCTGAGCGAGCGGTACCCGATCGCGCCGGCACAGAGGAGCGGTGCGGCCTCCCCATCGGTGAAGGCGGGAGGGATTGCATAGGCAAAGTCCTCCTGAGCGGTCATGAACTCCGCATATCCTCCGTTGGCATCCCTCCCCGTGGCGAGGAACTCGCGGCAGAGATTTTCTTTCCCATCACGACAGAAAGCGCAGTGACCGCAGGACGAAAAAATCCAGGCAACTCCGACTCTATCACCTGCCCGGAAACGTGTAACGCGATCCCCGGTACTCCGGACGCGGCCGACCACCTGGTGACCGAGAATCACAGGAAGACGCGGCGGCGGCGTTCGCCCCTCGATCTCATCAATCTCGGTATGGCAGACGCCGCACGCGGAAACTTCGATCAGGAGCTCATGGGGACCCGGGACAGGGGTGTCCATGTACTGCAGGTCCAGCACGTTCGAATGTTCCTGCAGCGGGCCGATCTGCCGAAGAACCATTGCTCTCATGGTGGGTTTCTCCTTCCGGGCGGATGGGCTGCTCGCGAAGAGATATTCGCAGGATGCCGAACTTCGGGGTTGGTTCGTTGACGCGGGGAGGATGTCCCTTCGTTCAACCCCAATCGCTCCAGCGGGGGGTGTCTGGTTCGCTCACCTGACCATCTCGAGCACCACCTCAACTGTCGAGGGATTGGCCCTCGTAATAACAGCGTAGGATGTTGTGTTGACAAAGAGGGGCTTGTCCTCTACCGTGATTCGAGCCAGGATGCTATACGAATGGTTGGGAATGATTGTTGCAGGATCGTACGACAGGGAAAACGGGATGGGCACCTGTCGGTCCGCCGTGATTGTCTGTTCGGCAATCGTCATCGCCGGTGCGTCGGCGCGTGAGACGTCTTGGAGCTTCACTTCGATCTTTGCATTCGGCGGAAGAGCGATTCGTTGGCGATACGTGACGGTCCCGGTGACAGTGGCGCTCGCCTTCCCAACGGTTTCTGGCGTGCGGCTCATGGCGAGGATTCCTGCAAGGATGAGACAGAGAAGGAAACCAAAGTTTCGCATGATGTGGTGTCCTCTGAGTATATGAATCCAGCCCGGCCGTCCGTAGTTGTTTCCTCCCGGCTCACGGACTTGCCGGTCTGATCCGGATGGAGCGGACAAGCCCGTCGAGTTTTGCCAGGTCTGGAGTGAAGTCTGATTCGCGGCGACCGTCGAGGAAGCGTGCCGCTTCCGTCGGTTGTCCGTCCGAAGAAAATCCCTGTACTGTCACCGGGTAGTAGAAGCAAACCAGGTATTTCCCGTTTCGTGTCAGACCCTGGAAAGCATACAAGAGGCTGTCGCCGGCATGCTTGCCCGGTCCAGAGGTGCTGTGCGCGATGCACCGCACACCGGCTCCGTCCGTGAATTCCAAGTACCGGATCTGACCGTGAAAGAGCTGCGGCGTGTCGGTGGAAGGGAAGAAATGGATTGGCTCGGCGACGCGCGGTGGTCTGTTCTTGACCAGCGTGGCAAGCAAGTCAACCCTCTTTTCAAACTCCATCCGCTCGACACCGAGAAAAAGGCCAGCATATGATGCGACGGGATAGACCAGGATCTGACGTTCCCGCTGATCACCCTGACCGGTAAGACGGTCGTCGTCGAATGCGAACCGGAGGTGTTCCGGCTCCCCGTCCATGAACGGGGGAGCGTCCGGGTCGCCGACGACTAGTGGCACAACTTCCCCGCGCAAACGGGATCCAAGTCCCTGAAGGTCAAAGGATACCTGCTCCGGTTTGAGGTCCAACGGTTCCTGGGGACCGGGCGGACGCCGTGGTTTCTTACAGGCCGGCAGGAGCACGAGACATGCAACAAGAAGCAGAAGAAACTTGTACATTGTGTCACGCTATCGATAAGAATCAATCCATCGGAACGAAATAACGCGCGATCCTCCCCCGAGAGTGGCCTGTGGGACTTCCACATCGATATATCCGTCGGAGAGAGGAACTTCTCCCGCCGAGCCGTCGGCAGCGACAACTCCCAGGCTTATCCATTTTGGGCTTCCCGGGGTCAACGAAATTTCACCGGATTCCGGTGTAAGCAACGTCTGCCGGATGGAATTCGGCCGGCCGGGGGTGACCGAAAGGAGGATTGTGCAGGAATCGGTAATGAGGCGCAAATCCTCGAGTCCCCGGAGATGGAGCCGGAGGGTGATGTGTTCCGGCGTTTCTGGCGACAGAATCCGTACCTCGGCATTTCCCATGCCGCTAGGGCTGAAAACCTCCACGAGAGCAGTCGGCCCGTTCACCTGGACTCTAAGATCAGCATCCTTCCTGCCCGGTGTCGCGGCGATCGTCACCTCCTGCGGTAAACAAGAAGAAATCGCCGATGCCACCGCTCCCAGGAGCATCGGCGTCAGGAAGCGTCGTTTCATCACAGGAGAAAGATACACATCCATCGATGCTGGAATGGTCTACGCAGCCTTCTTCTTGAAGAGCCGGTATACCCCCAAGAGCAGGACGGCACCCACCACCGCGGCGATCAGTCCTGCTCCCTCGCCTTCCTGGTACCAGCCGATGAACTTACCCAGATATGTGGCCACCAACGATCCAGCGATACCAAGGAGTGTGGTGATGATGAATCCGCCCGGATCCTTTCCCGGCATGGCGAATTTCGCAATAGCCCCCGCGATGAAGCCGATGAGAACAGTCCAGAGAAGGCCCATGATGATGTCTCCTGTCGTTGGTGATCGATGGTGTTATGAGGGTGTTTTGTGCTGCTTACCGAACAACAGCCGACCGGTTGAATGGAAGACGAGGTATATGCCGGTCGCAATCATGATGACGCAGATGACCGGGACGAGGAGCGCCAGAAGGGAAGTGGCGACCGAACCAAACAGCTCGGCGGTCGACACGACGGGGTTTCCCAGACCGCCGGTGAAGGCGGTGGACTTGATCCGTGCCAGGACTGTTGCTCCTTGCACGAGCCCGGCGATGCCCCCGCCGCCGATCAGAGCAAGGACCCACTTCAGCAGAGGAGTGATGTCCGTAAATGCTGAGGCACTTGCCACCACGCCAGCGACGACAGCCGCCGGCGTAGCGACTGTATCCAAGAAGTGTCCGAGCCACGGGATGTAATAGGCAAGAATCTCAAGAACAGTGGCCGTCCCAAAAGCAATGAGTGCCGGCAGTGATCCGATCCACTCAAAGCCCGAGGAGAGCGTCAGGTTTCCGGTGTATGCGGCAATGCTCATGATCAGCAGGGGAACAAAAACCCTGAAGCCGCATGCGGCACTAAGCCCGATACCGAGAGCAATGCTGAGGACTGTCTCCATGTTTTTTCCTTTCCTTGCAGCGAAACGGGTCATTGTGGGTGCTGTCGCCGCGGTTTCGGGCAGGCGTTTGTGTTGTGCCGTCAAGGACTAGACGCTGGAGCACCTGTCCGGAAGTATCAGAAAGATCTTGACCAGAATCAAGGAATCGGGTGGATTGCCTCCCGTCTGGACCTTGGTTGTTCTTGCAGAATTCTATTGAAATTATCAAGAAAACATGTATTTTTCTGCTGGTTTCTCTGGAGGAACTCTAGGGCGGGACGATAGCGGATTCTTGTTCCTCAGGGATCGCGGTGCTCGTCCACATAGGAACTTCGCGCTGGAAAATTCTCACAAACATGGAGGAGGTATCATGGCACCATACCCTGACGATGACGGTCCAGTGGACTTTTCAGACGTCACAAGCGGCGCAAGCACATCCGGCGAACCCCGAACATACGTTGTCAAGAAAGGGGATTCGCTCTCGAAGATTGCGAAGGAGTTCTATGGCGAAGCGAAACAGTGGAGGAAGATCTTCGAAGCCAACAGGGATACGATTTCGAATCCCGATCTCATTCGGCCCGGGCAGGAGCTGGTGATTCCAGAGTAATTTTCACAAACCTTGATGGAGACGACCACCATGACACAACGAGTTCTTCTCACAGTTCTCTTGTTCGGGCTGATCCTTGCCGTGGCCGTGTCCGGCTGCGGAAAGAAGGAAGAGCCGAAACCCGTGATGCAGCAGCCGTCGGAGACCGCGCCGCCCCCGCCACCTGCGCCCGCTGTGGCGTCCGTGAAGCTGGCAAGGGGTGTAAACATCACTTCGACCGCCGTCAGCGCCACTGTGGAATTCAAACCGTCCGATCGTGTGAATGCCTTCGTGGAGACGGAGAACGCGGTTGCCGGCAACATGCTTGCGGTGCGCTGGCAGTATCTGAAGACCAATCAGCTGGTGAAAGCGGATTCAATCGCGCTGAAGGAGAACGGGCGCAACAACTCGCTGTTCTTTATCGAACGAGCCAAGGGGCTGCCGCCCGGTGAGTACCGCGTTGATGTCTACCTTAACGGAATGATGGGAAAATCGGCCAGTTTCAGTGTTGCGAAGTAAACCTCCGGGTTCCCGGAACAAAAAGGACAGGCAATGGGCCTGTCCTTTTTTTTCCCTCTCTGGGACACTTCGCGCTTGTCCGCTGTTTAGAAATCCAGCCCGAGAGTTACCTGCGTCGGGAAGCTGTTCGTGTTGCCTCTCATGAGCGTAATCTCAAGAGGACCCAGCGGGCCGAGATACCCGGCGCTCGGGCCAATCCCGTTCTTGTAGCGCCTGCCTGTTACGGAGAGCCCATGGCACAAAGTGCACCGACGATGCTTCCCATTCTTATTCAGCTAGCGTAGTCAACCCGCAGCCCGATTTCGTCGAACATATTCAGGATACCGACATGGGCAAGGCCGACCTTTGGATGACCCTGAGCCCAAATATTCGAGGGAAAGCAGAGAATCGTCAGAAGGAACAGGAAAGAGACGGGCCGCATGTAACCTGGGCGAGGTACTTCGAGGGCCGGGAGAAACGGTCAGGACTCCAATCGGACATCAGATGTGCAGCGAGCGTAGTGTGAACGGTAGGAGAGTGAAATCGTGCGGCGCACACCGCACGGTGAAACGACAGGTGGAACATACGAACTGTGCTGGTCCTCTTCTTTCCGTTCTGCCGAGCGCCACCGGGGTCTTTCCGGGGAGGTTGGGCGACTCTCTACGCGCGGTGACGTCCGCGATACCAGATGACAGTCTTGCGTATTGCGTCGCGAAGCGGCGTTGCGTGGTTCCCGAACGCTTGCACGAACTTGCTGCTGTCGACGATGAACGGCTTCTGGAATTCGTACATCATTTCCATCATCTCGCGCGCTGCGGGAATGAAGAGGCCGCCCAGCCGCATCATTGCCGATCCCATTCCGGTCACGTTTGGCTTCTGCCGCGCCTCCTCGAAGACCATGGTCACGAACGCCCGCGTGGTGACGGTTTCGGGATTGGGGACATGCCATACCTGCCCGAGCGCCTCATCCCGTTCGCCCAGCAGTACGAGCGCTTTGCCGAAATCTTCAATGAATGTGTACGTATGCGGAGAGTCGATGTCCCCGATGGCGGCGACCCGCTTACCGGTGAGGGCCGGGACAAACGTCCGTTCACCCAGCACCGAATTGAGAACGTGCGGTCCAAAGAAGTCCGAACCCCGGCCAATCGCAACGCGAAGCCGTCCCTTTGCATGTGCCTCGAGAAGGTCGTGGGCCATTGATGCGCGCACACTGCCCTTGCGGGTTGTTGCGGCATAGGGGAGGTCCTCACGGATCGGGCCGTCGACCTCCCCGTACATGTACAGGTTCTCTGCTGAAACGAGTTTCGCCCCCGCTGCGGCGGCCCCTTCGACGATTGCGGCCTGGAGAGGCGGAAACCGCTCGACCCATTTATCATACGGTGGTGCCGCGCACTGGTAGACGACCGCAGCGTTTGCGCAGGCCGCAGTCGTGCTTTCCACCGAAAATGCATTGCCCTGAACCACCTCGATGCCGGCGGGGGCATCAGCCTTCCCGCTCCGGTTGACCATTCGCACCCGCTTACCGGAGGCGAAGAGCTCCCGTGCGACCGCCCTCCCGAGCGGACCCGTCCCGAAGACAACATGCAGCTGCTGCTCGTTCATTCCCGATGACCTTCTTATGGCGCTTTTGACTGTGCTACTTTTCGAGGAGTCTTCCCTGTGCTTCGGCGAGCCTTACTTGCAGTTCCACCAACTCTCGCTCAAGCGACAGGGCCCGCTCATGTTTCTTCAGCGTGTCAATATGGGATTCCAGAACGCTGTTCTCGTATTCCCGGATAGCCTGATCGGCGGCGGCAAGAGCGGCACCGCCAGTACCCTTTTGCGCAGCCCGGTCGTTGCGTCTCTTCGCCAGTTCAATCTCCTTTTCATACAGGTCCTCCGCTGCTTGGGCATATTCCTGCGCGGCCTCCGCAGCATCCACTTCTGCCGATCGCATGTCTTTTCGCCGCTTCAGCAGGTCCTGGATCTTCTCCACGCCGGCGATCTGGGCCTTCAGCGCCGTCACATCCGCTTCCCGCTTTTCCTTGTCCGCAACATCTGTCCGGGATTCGAGGATATCAATTTCCTTCTCTTTCAATTCGATCTGGGTCTCGAGTCTGCGGACCTGATCCTTCGATTCGTAGAGCCGCGACTTCGCGCGTCCCCTGTATGCTACGGCAACTTCGATGTCCTTCTTTATCTCGTCGATCGGCCTCAGCGGCACGATGACCGTCACAGTGTCCACGGCCGTGACGACACCCGCACCCGGGCCCTGGGATAGGGCGCTCCCGGTGACGAGAGCTGCGAGGCCGATAACCACCAGGCCGGGTTTTGATAACCGATGAACAAGCGTGCCCATGGAGGAATCTCCCATATTGTGTCTTCGTAATTTTGTCTGGTCAACGTTTTGCGCAGCCAAACCTGCGCTGGAGCTCCCGCACACCTTCCTCAACCTCCAACCGCGGCAGCTTTCCCCTGATCAGATCATCGTCACTCTTGGCAAGCAGGCGTTCGTAGAAGAGCCGTCCGCTTTCAAGAAAACGGGCATCATGCAACAGAAGTTCAAACAGCAGATTTTCTGCTCTGTCGAACCGGCCAAGGAGCTCATAACAGGCAAAGAGTCTTTCCTGGCTTTCCGCTGCAAGGTCGGATTTTCCAAGAAGATCAACAGCCTCGATCAGGTGCTTTTCGTGCGCGGGATCCAGGGTATTCCCCGACTTCAAAAGGGTGTCCATCAAGAGGTCCAGGGATTTCAGCGCTGACACGGCAGATTCATCGAGCTTTCTTTCCTGATAGAGAATGCTCGCCTCTTCCTTCAACAACACACCGAGCACGTACCTCTTCGGGAGCGCCAGGGTCTGATCTGAACCAAAGAACTCCATGAACTGGGCGGGGGAAAAACGCCGAATCATATTCCTGTCCACTCCAAGGAGCGACTTTGCGGTGCGGTCAATTTCCGCGAGGGCCTGCGGGAATTCCTTTGCTCTCTTGAGAAAGAACAGCCGAGACAGAAACGTGGCCAACAGGCCGATCATCCGCATGATATAGTCGGTCTCGATCATCCGTGCCTACCATACCGAAGTGGCGTTCACCGGAGGGGGTGTCCGGATCCACTGAACAGTAAGGGAGTCGGCGGCCGTTGGCTGTTCACCCCTCGTGAGCTTCTGGACGAAGCCCGGGAAGAATCCGAAGCCGACCCGCTGGAGAATTGTGTTGTGAGGAACCGTAGAGCCGACCATTGTCTTGATGCCGATGTCACTTGCCCGCCCGGCGCGAACAGCTATTTCTTCCCCGGTTCCTTTTTGCTCTTGCGCTTGATATCCATGCCGTGAGCGCGCTTGTACGTCTGAATGTCGACAAATCTCCCCTTGCTGTCACGAACGGCATACAGCTTTGTGCCGGCAACGCTTCGGTGTGTCGTTCTCCTGGGTTTTGCCATGGTGTCCTCCCCGGTTATTGAGTGATGAAGTGTGTGAAGGCGATGAGACCCGGTGCCCGCACGATACGCAATCTCGATAAGGAAATCAACCAGATCTTCCAGGGGCAAAGAGCGCGGCTACGGCTCCTGCCGGATCCTGAATGACGCAGTACCGACCCTGGCTTCCCATGCTCTTCGGCTCGACAACAACCTTTCCCCCAAGTTCAACACACCGGGCGGCACATTTTTCCAGATCTTCCACCGTGATATAGATGAGCCACTGCGGTGGGAGATCTGCATTGACGCCGCGGGCGTAACAGATACCTGATACCGCCATGCCGCTCTGGCGTGCCGTCATGGCAAAATCCTCGTAGCCGTCCATCCGGACCGGCGTGAAGCCCCAGCCGACCACGTCAGCATAGAAATTCCTGATCAATCCGGCATCCTTCACGGTCAGGTCGACCCATGTGATAGTCCCCGGCTCGTTGTTGACTGCATCACTCATCTATGTCCTCCTTCGATTTTGTGGGTGTGGGGTCAAGCCCACCGCGACAGAGCTATCGCATCGAACAGCGTTACTCCCCGTTGATGAATGTCATCAAGCCGGATTTCAGTTCGATCAGCAACTGCTTCCCATCGATGCTGTACACAGTGGCTGTCTGCAGGCTCTTAAGGTATTTTTCGGAGAGTGATCCCGGGGGGCATGCGGCACGCGTTGTGGCAATCGGGCCGAAGGTTATCCGGGATACATCGAAATCGCATTTTCCGGATCCGCGATTGCAGTCCGCACGGACTTTTGCGAGGCCCTCTGGCTCGATCTGCAATGCATAGCCGTCCGGATTGGATACGGGAATTCTTTCTACCGGCGTGGTCAGTTCTTGCCATTTCCAGAGAATACCGACAAGGGTTCCGGAAGAGGAAGCGGTCCCCTTGGAGAGTGTGAGTGGTCGCCGGGCCAGCGACAGCCCCTCGGTTCCATAGAGACTCGTATCATTCAACAGCGCCCGGAGTGTCGTACCGGAGAGCCCGAAGGTGATGATATTCCGGTTGGCCGGCGCACCATTTGTCGAACTCAGGCTAACTTCCACAGTGCTGTCGGTCACGGGCTTCCACACTCCGCGCTCCATGGTCGGGGGCTTATCGTTGAGGTAATCCGTGACCATCTCCGCGGAGCTGTCGGCCTTCAGTGCCAGCAGGATCTTGCGACCGGGACTGGACGCTGCTGGGAGACTAGCTTGGTAGTGGCCGACGAAAGGAGCAGGGTGAAGGTCTGGTTTCTTCCGGGTTTGTATTGCCGGACTGCCGGATGAATTCGCTGATTCCTTCCCTCTGTTGCATGAGGCGAAGAGGCTGCACAGAACAATTGCTGCCAAGGCAAATGATCGTCCCTGTCTTATCATAGCGTTGGGTCTCCCGGCAATGGTGATCGTCTATGGTGCCCGAAGGTCCTCGGGTTTCGTTACCCGGCTGATCTGAAGAAACTCCACCGGTGCACCATTGTCCACGATAAAGGCGACGAGGACACCATCCGAGGGACTGTTGGGTTTGATCAGTACCTCCTTCCCTTCAAGTTCGGCGAGCAGATCATCCACCTCGAAGGCGATATGAGGGACAGTCTGCACAAGTTCCGGGAGCGGGCAGTCTGGCTCGAAGCGCATCCATTCAATGCCGTAGGGGCTGCTGTCGTACCCCGACACGTACAGTCTGTGGCTTTCGAGATAGGTTTCGTCCGGATGCTGTATGGTCGTTGGAATTCCGAGATGGTGGTATTGTCTCACCGTTCGACCCTCCGTGGTTTCAGGTCCCAGGTTTACATGAACGTGCCGGCCGGCTTTCCGTAGTCCGTTTTGCCGTCAACCCTTCAGAAACGCAAGTGTTTGACAGTCAACCCGTTGTTGATGAGTTCGCTCAGGGAATCGATCCCCATCCGGAGGTGCAATTCCATAAACTCCCGTGTCACCTTCTGGTCACTCTCCGCGGTTTTCACGCCATCGGGGATCATGGGTTGGTCCGAAACGAGGAGCAGTGCCCCGGTGGGAATCTGGTTGTAGAAGCCGGTGGTGAAGATGGTTGCCGTTTCCATGTCGATCGCCATGCACCGGATCTTTCGGAGATACTGTTTGAACTGGTCGTCGTGTTCCCACACGCGACGGTTGGTCGTATAGACAGTTCCTGTCCAGTAGTCGCGGTTGTGGTTGCGGATGGTGGTGGAGAGGGCCTTCTGCAAGCTGAAGGCCGGTAGTGCGGGCACCTCCGGCGGGAAGTAGTCGTTGGAAGTCCCTTCGCCCCGGATTGCGGCAATCGGGAGGATGAGATCGCCGAGCTTGTTTTTTCGCTTCAAGCCGCCACATTTCCCGAGGAAGAGCACGGCTTTGGGTTGGATGCTGCTGAGAAGGTCCATGACGGTCGCCGCGCTTGCACTCCCCATTCCGAAATTGATTATGGTAATACCGTTCGCTGTAGCGTTCGGCATCGGCTTGTCTTCGCCGCGCATCGGAACCTTGTGTAATGCGGCAAACTGTTTCACGTAGTTGCTGAAATTGACGAGGAGAACATAGCCGGCGAACTCTTCCAGGCGAAGTCCGGTGTAGCGGGGGAGCCAGTTAGCGACGATTTGTTCTTTGGTCTTCATGGGTTCCGGAAACCTGTGTACGTGGGTGAACCGGGAAATCGCAAGGAACACCAAGCACCTGACAGCAAAGGAGAGAGGCAGAGTATCATATTCAAGGGAACAGGCAAGAGAGGGAACGGAGGCATGGACGAGGCCGCAGGCATTGACATGGCAGATCTCCAGATTTGCAGCAAGGGCCCATTGAAAGCCGGGACATCTTCTGTGGAGTGCACGGCGGGATCCGACGGGGGCTGGCAATGTGCGGCTCCCGGACTTTCTCAGCCCTTCTCCTCCTTTGCCTCCTGGCATTCCATTGCCGCTCTCACGAATTCCCTGAAGAGTGGATGTGCATTCGTAGCTCGGGATTTCAGCTCGGGGTGGAACTGGCCTGCCACGAACCAGGGGTGATCCGGAAGCTCGATCATCTCCACCAGACCGTTGTCCGGGCAAATACCGCTGAATACCATTCCCTTCGCGCTGAGCTGGTCCTTGAACGCGTTGTTGACCTCGTAGCGGTGGCGGTGACGCTCGTGAATGAGCTCCGTCCTGTAGGCCTTGTGGGCTTTGGTTCCCTTTTCAATCCGGCAGGCATAGGCGCCGAGGCGCATGGTCCCGCCATACTCCTTGACCTTCTTCTGTTCCAGCATCATGTCGATGACATTTTGCTCGGTCTGTTTGAACTCGGTGCTGTTTGCCCGCTCGAGGCCGCACATGTTGCGGGAAAACTCGATGACGGCGCACTGAAGGCCCAGACAGATTCCGAAGAAGGGAATATGCTTCGTCCGGACGTATTGAACGGCCTTGATCTTGCCTTCGATGCCCCGTTCACCGAATCCGGGAGCAACCAGAAGTCCGGCCAATCCGCGCAGGTGCGTTTCGGCGCCGTCTCGCTCGATGTCTTCCGCGCGGACCCAGGTGAGGTCCACGCCGACATTGTTTGCCGCGCCGGCGTGCACAAAGGCCTCCGCGATGCTCTTGTAGGCGTCCTTGTGGTCGGTGTACTTCCCGCAGACGCCGATTCTTACCCGTCCAGCGGGATTCTTGACCCGATCCACGAATTTCTTCCACTCACGGAGATTCGGCCGGGGGCACGTGAGATCGAGTTTTTCAAGGATAATCTCATCTACTTCCTGTTCGGCATACACGAGCGGCACTTCATAGATTGTGGTGACGTCACGGCCATCAACGACCGACTCCGGTTCGACGTTCGTAAAGAGGGCAATTTTTTCGCGAACGTCATGCGACAAAGGCCTGTCCACGCGGCAGATGAGCATGTCGGGCTGGATCCCGAGCTCCAGGAGTGCTTTGACGCTGTGTTGGGTTGGCTTGGTCTTCGTTTCGCCCGCCGAGGGAATGTACGGAACAAGCGTCACGTGGATCGCCATCGCGTTCTTGGGGCCCACTTTGAACATGAATTGACGCATCGCCTCGAGGAAAGGGAGGCTCTCAATATCGCCAACCGTGCCACCGACTTCCGTAATGACAACGTCGTACTCCCCGGTCTCGCCCAAGGCCTGGAAGCGTCGCTTGATTTCGTCCGTGATATGGGGGATCACCTGCACGGTGGCGCCGAGATAGTCTCCGCGCCGTTCCTTGCTGATCACCTCATGGTAGATTTGGCCGGTGGTGGAGTTGTTCTTTCGTGTCGTCGTGATATCCAGGAACCGCTCGTAATGCCCGAGGTCCAGGTCCGTCTCCGCACCATCATCGGTCACGTAGACCTCCCCGTGCTGGAACGGATTCATCGTGCCGGGGTCGACGTTCAGGTAGGGATCAAACTTCTGAATGGTTACCCGCAGCCCACGGAGTTTCAGCAGGAGGCCGATGGAGGCCGAAGCTATGCCTTTGCCGAGAGAGGAAACGACCCCGCCCGTCACGAAAATGTACTTGGTGTGATGTCGCCGACGCGTCACGTGATACCCCTTTAGTCTGCCATCTTTTTGCCGGTCAACCGTTCCGGAATGACGATGCCGCCGGACAGGACCAGCTTCAGGCCGTCTTCAATGGTAAGTGAGAGTTCGATTGCCTCCTGCTTGGGAATCAGCACGAGGAACCCCGATGTGGGGTTCGGAGGGTTTGGAATGTAGACGTTCAAAAACATGATGGTCGTACCGTCTGGGCCGTTAAACGACATCTCGTTGGTGACGAAGCCTATGGTGTACAGTCCTTTCCGGGGGTACTCCGTCATTACGACGTGACGAAAGGTTTTTCCCTTCCCGCCTATCACAAACGCCCCCACCAGATCCTTGACCGCGGTGTAGACCGAGCGGACAAAAGGGATGGAGGAGAGCAGATTCTCAAACCATCCGAAAAAGAGCCGACCGATGAGATTACGCGTCAACAGGCCGACCAGCAGGATGATGACAATCATCGATATCAGACCGAGGCCCGGGATCGGCCTGCCGATGGCCCGTTCGAGGATCGGGGAGAGGATGCCGTCCACGGCGTTCAGCAACGCGCTGAAAAACCAGTACGTCAGGACGAGCGGGATAATGATGCCAACCCCGCGAAGGAACGCTGTCCGAACCTGGACGAGAAAAGTTCTCTGAAGTTCTTTCATAGGTGACGTCCCAAAAATGCCCTGACGCGTTCCAGATCGGCCCGCGTGTCAACAGGCATGGTGTCGTACGATGTGATGACCGCTTTGATGCGTTCCCCGTGTTCAAGGATGCGCAGCTGTTCGAGTTTCTCCGCCGACTCGAGCGGCGTCTGTGGCATCTGTGCGTAGCGTAGCAAAAAAGTGCGCCGGAAGACGTACAGTCCAATGTGTCTGTAATACGTATGCCTCTGCAGCCATTCCTCCGGCATTACATCGCGTCCGAACGGAATTGCCGACCGCGAGAAGTACAGACAGAACCCGTCCCGGTCCAGCACTACTTTCGGGACACCCGGGTTGGTGAGATCGTCACGGTTGTCGATCCTTCGCACAAGAGTGGCCGCCGGAAGAGCGGGGTCGTCCAGGAGCGGCTTGACCGCCTCGTCGATCATCTCGGGAGCGATGAGAGGCTCGTCGCCCTGGACGTTGACGACGATGTCCATATCCAGCATTGTCCGCGCGACAGACGCTATCCGGTCGGTGCCGCTCGGCAGCCCGGCTGGTGTCATCACAACCTCGCCGCCGAACGAGTGAACCACATCGGCGATCCGTTCGTCATCGGTTGCAACGACAACACGGCCGACCAGAGCCGCTTTGGCCGTCCGCTCATACACGTGCTGGATCATCGGCTTGCCGGCGATCGGCAGAAGAGGTTTCCCCGGCAGACGCTCGGACGCATAGCGCGCAGGAATGATGGCGACGATCCGTGTGCCGGGGACGTTCATCGGTCTCCGATGACCTTGGGAACCCTGAAAAATTTCCCTGTTTTCGCCGGAGCATTCCGCAACACCTCGTTACGGGGAAGGCCCGGTTTCATGACGTCGTCCCGGAAGACGTTACGCAGCTCGATGACGTGAGACAGGGGCTCCACACTCTCGGTGTCAAGCCGGTTCAGCTGCTCCATGTACTGCAGGATGTCATTCAGCTGACCGGTCAATTTCTGTTTTTCCTCGTCCGAAAACGACAATCGCGCCAGCGCAGCCACGTGTTCAACATTCTTGATGCTTACCGCCATCAACCATGCTCCTTTCCTGTGCGGATCGGCCTGAAAGTTACTCTTGATTGACGTAATGACTTGCGATTGCCGTGTGCACCTGTTCCATCAACCGTATCTCTTCCTCTTTGCCGCCGGAGGGGTCTACCGGAATCGGCGATTCCAGGACCAGCTCGATCCTCCCGCCGCGTACGCTGAGGGAGTGTTTTGGCAGAATGTTGAACGACCCGTTGATCGAGAGCGGGACGACGGGGACGCCCGACCGGACGGCCAGGTTGAACGCGCCGCGCTTGAATGGCTGCAGCTTACCGTCAAGGGTTCGAGTCCCTTCCGCAAACAGGAGCACGGATGCACCATGGCTGATCTTGCGTGCTGCGGCCTCGAGGCTCTTCATTGCCTCCGCGCGGTTGGTTCGGTCGATGGCGATGTAGCTTCCCCATTTTAGACCCCATCCGAAGACAGGGATGCCCTCGAGCTCCTTTTTATAGACGATCCGGATCTGGTCCGGGATGCCGGCTACCACCGCCGGGATGTCGATCAGACTCGCGTGATTGGAGACATACACGTAGGTGGAGCTGAAATCGAGCTTCTCCAGGCCCTTCACGGACACTCGCAGCCCGCACAGAAACAGCACCCCGCGGGCCCAAACCCGCGCAAGGAAGTGGAAAACACGCCCCTTCCGGTAGTCCACCGGCAGCATGATGATCTCGAGGGCGGCCATCACAACGGAGAAAGCGCCGGCCACCATCACTCTCAGAAATCCCAGGAGCTTCGTCATCCCCCGCCCATCGATTCTACAGCACGTATCCGCCGGCCGATTGAGGGATGGCTGTAGAACAACAACTCCACCAGGGGATGGGGTTCCGGGTCGGCAAGGTTCGTTTCTGCAAGTTTGCGCAGCGCAGAGGCGAAAGCAGCCGCCTTGCCTGTTTTCTCTACCGCGTATGCGTCGGCCTGCCGCTCATGCCTCCGCGAAAGGAGGTTGCCGAGAGGCAACGTCAACAGTCCGAAGAGAGAAAGCCACACGGCGAGGAGCGGCAGCGCTCCCAGATCCGTCAGCGATGCGAACCCGATCCTTACCAGTGACCACGCATGGAGCTGTGCGGCGATGTACAGCCCGGTGAAGGTTGACACGGTGCCGACCACAATGCCGACCGTGATGTGCCGGTGCCGATAATGTCCGAGCTCGTGTGCGAAGACAGTCTCGATCTCTTCTTCTGTGAAGTCCCGCAGGAGTGTGTCGCCGAGGATGATTCTCTTTGCCTTCCCCAGTCCGGTGAAGCCCGCGTTGGCCTTCCGGGTGTTCTTGCTCAGATTGAAGGCAAAGATCCCGTTGATGGTCAACCCGGTATTCTCGCAGAGACGGAGTATGCGATCCCTCAGCGAACCCTCCGTGATGGGCGTGAAAGTATAGAAGAGTGGCATGATGAGCACCGGGGCGAGACGTGCAAGAACGACGCTGAGCAGCGTGAGCACGATGCCCACCGGAAGCCACCACAGAGTCCCGTACGTATCAAGAGAGTAGAAGAGCAGCACGGCGATCCCGGTGGCAAGGGGAAGGGTCACGAGTACTCCCTTGAACTGTTCCCACGCCCAACGCGGGGCGGACTGATTCGAGAGGTGAAACCGGTGTTCGATGATGTAGCCTGAGACGAATCCCAAGGGAAGAGTAACAACGGTCTGTAACGCCCCCAAGGCGACAACGAACAGAAGAAGTGCCAGATACCTGTTCGCGCTGACCGAGGATGCCCAGACTGCAAGGTGTCTGGAGGATCCCGAAGCCACAAGGGCCACCATCAGGAAAAACGTCAGGACCGATGACGTGATACCGATGATGAGTTTAATCCGATTGTATGCTTTGGCCTGGCCGGGGCTTGGGGGGGAGGTCACCGCACGGAATATCAGCTGGTGTGGTACACAGTGGTTTGTTCAAAGTACCAAAAACACCCCTGAAAATCAAGGATTCGTGGAAATGGGAAGCACGGCTCCGGGGCTTGTCAAATGTGAGAAGCAGAATCCGGGTTCACTCGTTCCGTCGTGCTGGAGTGTGCAAATCCGAGACCGATTTGACCTCGGGGAAAATTAGCAGTACCTTGGCTAGTGGCATAGGCTTTGAGTCTTTTCAGCATACGATATCCCGATTTCCTTCTCACTCTTTCCACTGTTAATCCTACCATAAGGAGTTTCGGTCATGGCATTGATCCGAAAGCAGGATGCCCTTGACTATCACAGCACGGGTCGACGGGGAAAAATCGAAGTCATCTCCACGAAGCCGTGCGATACGCAGCGTGATCTGTCGATGGCGTACACGCCTGGCGTAGCCGAGCCATGCCGTGAAATTGCGGCAAATCCGGCTGATGCATATAAATACACTGCCAAGGGAAACCTTGTCGCAGTGGTTAGCAACGGCACCGCGGTGCTTGGGCTCGGGGACATCGGCGCTCTGGCAGGAAAGCCGGTCATGGAGGGGAAGGGCGTGTTGTTCAAGCGCTTTGCTGATGTTGATGTGTTCGATATCGAGCTTGACACCCACGACCCCGATGAGATCATCAGAATTGTCAGGGCTCTTGAGCCGACCTTCGGCGGGATCAATCTGGAAGACATCAAGGCGCCGGAGTGCTTCTATATTGAAGAAGAGCTCAAGAAGACCATGAAGATCCCGGTCTTCCACGACGACCAGCACGGCACTGCGATTATTTCGGGCGCGGGACTGCTGAACGCGCTGGAGATCGTCGGGAAAAAGCTCGACCAGGTAAAGGTTGTCTTCAGCGGCGCCGGCGCTGCAGGGATTGCGTGCGCAAAGTTCTATCTGATTCTTGGCGTCAAGAAAGAGAATCTCGTCTTGGTTGACACAAAGGGTGTCGTCTACAAGGGGCGGAAAGAGGGGATGAACCCGTACAAGGAGTTCTTCGCGATCGATACGAAGGCACGGACACTTGCTGATGTCATGGTTGGCGCAGATGTGTTTGCCGGTGTTTCCGTGAAGGGCGTGGTCACCAAGGACATGGTCCGCTCTATGGCGAAGGACCCGATCATCTTCGCGATGGCGAATCCCGATCCCGAGATCACGCCGGAGGACGCTTTCGACGCCCGCAAGGACGTGCTGATGGCAACCGGCAGGTCCGATTATCCGAACCAAGTCAACAACGTCCTCGGCTTTCCGTTCATCTTCCGCGGTGCACTCGACGTGATGGCGACGGCGATCAACGACGAGATGAAGCTGGCCGCGGCTCATGCGCTAGCAACACTGGCGAAAGAAGATGTCCCGGACGCCGTGATCAAGGCGTACGGCGGTGAGAAGATACGCTTCGGAAGAGACTACATTATTCCCAAGCCGCTCGATCCGCGCGTGCTCTTGAGGGAGGCCCCGGCAGTCGCAAAGGCCGCGATGGAAACCGGCGTCGCGCGTAAGCCGATCGAAAATCTATCTGCCTACCGGGATGCTCTTGAGAACCGCTTCGGACGGTCCAAGGGGATGATGCGCATGGTGATCCACAAAGCTCAGCGCGCACCGAAGCGAATCGTCTTCCCCGAGGGGACCGAGGAAAAAATCCTCCGAGCCACCCAGATCGTCCTCGACGAAGAGATCGCCAAACCGATCCTTCTCGGCGATGAACAGGTGATCCGGCAAAAGATCAAGATGCTCGATCTGGATCTCGAAGGAGTAGAGATCATCACTCCGGAAGCATCGCAGAAGTTCGACGAGTACGTGAGCAAGTTCTATGATCTGCGCAAGAGAAAGGGCGTGACACGCCCCGATGCGCGCAACCAGGTACGTCGCCCGATCAACTACGGCATGATGATGGTCAACAACGGTGACGCGGACGGGCTCGTGGGTGGCCTGACCCAGAACTACCCGGCGACCATCCGCCCGGCGATGCAGATCATCAAAGCGCGCCCGGGGATCTCGACGATCGCCGGTCTCTACATGTTGGTCTTCAAGAACGACGTCCGGTTCATTACGGACGCCACGATCAACTTCGATCCGAGCGCAGAACAGCTCGCCGATATCGCCGTGATGGCCGCGGAGCGGGTACGCAGCTTCGACATCGAGCCGCGGATCGCGATGTTGTCGTTCAGCAATTTCGGCAGCACCGAGCATCCCTCTGCGGCAAAGATGGCGGAGGCAACGGAGATCGTGAAACGCCGCGCGCCGGACCTGATGGTGGATGGTGAGATGATGGCCGACACGGCTGTCTCACCGGATATTCTGGAATCGCTCTTCCCGTTCAGCACGCTGAAAGGTGGTGCGAACCTGCTTGTCTGCCCGAACCTCGAGTCGGCGAACATTGCCTATAAGCTGTTGGTCAAGCTGGGCGGCGCAGAGCAGATCGGACCGATTCTGCTCGGTATTCGGAAGCCCGTCTATGTGCTGATTCCCGGGAATGAGGTGGCCGATATCGTCAACGTCACGGCGATGGCGGTCCGCGATGCCCAGGAACCAACCAACGGCACGGCGGGTCCGGCGAAAGTCCCCGAGCATATGGTCATCAACAGGTAGGAGGGCTCTTTGGCGTAGGGGATTTCGTTCAGATGGAAAAAGGCCTGCTGTCGTGCGACAGCAGGCCTTTGCATGGTGCGGTGAGGGATGATCCGACAGACGGCCATCAGGCAGCAGGCTTCCGCCTGCGGTTGCGGATGATGGATCCGATGACTGCACCCATAAGGATCACGCCGACAATGATCAACGATACGGTGATGGAAATGGGGAAGAAGTCCGCGATAAGCATCTTCAGTCCGATGAAGATGAGAACCAGCGAGAGTCCATGACTGAGGTAATGGAACGAGTCCATGATGCCCGCAAGCAGAAAGTAGGTCGCGCGCAGGCCCAGAATGGCAAAGACATTTGAGGAGTAAACGATGAAAGGGTCCTGCGTCACGCCGAAGACCGCCGGGATGGAGTCGACCGCGAACACGATGTCCGTGGTCTCGACAGTGATGAGGACGAGGAAGAGCGGCGTCAGATGTATCTTGCCGTCCTTCCGGAGGAAGAACTTCGATGATTCATACCCGGAAGTGACCGGGAACAGTTTTCGTGTTGCGCGAATGAAGATGTTGCGGTCCGGATGCACCTCGATGTTCTTCTCCGTCATCATCTTCCAACCGCTGACGATCAGAATGACACCGAAGATATAGAGAATCCATTCAAAGTGGATGATCAGGGCAGTCCCTGCGGCAATGAAGATCGACCTGGTGACGAGTGCTCCGACAACCCCCCAGAAGAGGGCCTTGTGGTGGTAGTGTGCCGGGACGCCGAAGTATGAGAAGATGATGACGAAGACGAAAATGTTGTCGAACGACAGAGCGCGTTCGATCAGGTATCCCGTGAAGAATTCCAACCCCTTGGTCGTTCCGGCGACAACGAAGACACCTGCGTTGAAGGCCAGCGCCAGGACCGTCCAGACAATACTCCATATCACCGCTTCTTTCAAGGTGATGGCATGAGCCTTCCGGTTGAAAACGCCCAGGTCCAGGGCGAGCATCGCCATGATGAAGACGTTGAAGAGGATGAAGAGCAGAAGTCCGTTGGATAGCACGGGGAGCTCCGGGGGTTATATCTCGAGCCTTTGTGTCGCCCAGGTGACGACGTCGGCAAGGCTTTGTTCGCTGATTTGGTGCGCCATCGGGTATTCCCGGTAGGTCACACTCGCGTTCGACTTGCTGAAGAGGTCCCGGGCGCGGCGGGCCATTTCCACCGGAATCACGGGGTCGGTGATTCCATGGGTGATGAAAAAGCCGGTTCCGGCAAGTTCGTTCCAGCGGTAGCTGAGGAATGTCCCTTCGGGGAGATACCCGCTGTTGGCGGAGACGCCGCGGATCAGTTCGGGGTGCGTCAACGCAAGGGCGTAGGACATGACTGTCCCCATGCTGAAGCCGAGCAGGAAGACGCGTGAGGTGTCGACCGGGTAGTTGTTGATGACATCCCGCAGGAACGTGAGGAGTTTCTCGTAGCTGGTGCGGAACATGGTGGGGTCGGGTGATCCGACCTTACCGATATCGTACCACGTGTATCCGCCTCCCGGGGAAAAAGGATACGGTGCACGCGCGCTGACGATCAGAAACCGGTCGTCGAGTGAAGATGCAAGACCCAGCAGGTCTTCTTCATCTGCACCCCGCCCGTGAAGCATGATCAGGGCCGGAGGGCGGGACGATGACGGAGCTTCCGGCATGAGAACGCGATGAACGAGGGACGTTGCGATGGGCTTGATATCAGGGCTCCTCGTCGTCGGGAGGGAACAGCGGTTCGTAGGCGGCTTCGTCGCGATCGCTGAACAGGATGAACCGAACCTCCTGAATCTCCGGGTGCACCCGCACGAACGCGGTCACGGTGTCAAAAGCGATCCGGGATGCCCGCTCAATGGGAAATCCGTAGATCCCCGTACTTATGGAAGGAAAGGCAAGGGAGGAGATGTGGTGTTCCAGCGCCAGGCGCAGGCTATTCTGGTAGGCGCTGCGCAGAAGTGCTTCCTCGTTGTGTCCCCCCCCGCGCCAGATAGGCCCCACTGCGTGGATAACAAATCGGGCTCTCAGAAGGCCGCCTCCGGTGATGACGGCTTCCCCCGTCGGACACTCTCCTTGCTTTGCCCGGATTTGCCTGCATTCTTCAAGAACCTTTGGTCCACCGGCCCGATGAATGGCACCATCGACACCGCCCCCGCCGAGCAGACTGGAATTTGCCGCATTCACAATGGCTTCGGTGTCCTGGATTGTGATATCGCTCCGGACCAGGGTGAGCGTCGAAGTTCCGATATGGATATGGCGACTCATGGGAAACGAGAGCCGTGGGAAAGCCAAACGGCTGATGTACTGGGTCTGTCCACGGAGTCAATCTAAGAAAAGGCGGGTGACGAAGCAACAGCGGCACGTCAGGCTTCACTGCAGGTCTTCCTCGCCAATCAGAAGAGAGGGTCCGACGCAGCTAGTGCCGTTCCAACGAACTGTTTGAACACTCAGGGATATTCTTCATAGTTGGAACGTGCTCCCCTATTTGTGTAGAATCATTGAGTTGGAGGGGCACTAGTCTTCCGGTCTTTCCCCGGCGGGCGCCATTTTCACCAGCCGCGGAATGAACGTCGCAATCGGCCGTGCGAGGTCACGTTGGGCGTTCATCACGGCATTGATGTCTTTGTACGCCCACGGTACCTCATCGAGCCCGGCAGAGAGAAGAACCACTCCCTGTTCTTCGAGGAATGCGCGCGTTTCTTTCCAGGTGTACCGCTTCAGCGCCGCGGTGCGTGACATCCGGCGTCCCGCGCCGTGAGCCGCAGAGCTAAGAGATTCGGGATTGCCCAGCCCTTCGACGAGATAGCCAGGTGTCGCCATTGAACCCGGGATAATGCCAAGGGTTTCCTTTTCCGCGGGCGTCGCTCCTTTCCGATGCACAATGACCCTTCGTCCTCGGTATTCCTCACGCCAGGCGAAGTTGTGGTGATTTTCGACCTGCTTCAGCACAGAATGGCCCAGGTACTTGATTATGGAGCCATGAATCACGTGGTGGTTTGCGGAAGCATATTTGCCCATCAGCTCCATCGCGGCCCAGTACTCCAGCCCGTCGCCATCCATGTCGAGCCACGCCAGGTTTCTGGCCGCTCCTTCGAGCTCCGGGTGGTGGGATCGGGCGACACGGGTGTAATGACCGGCGATCTGTGCGCCGGGGTTGCGACTTCCGCTGTGAGAGAGGAGCGCAAGGTACCTACCGGCCTGAATTCCGGCGGCAGATGCGCCGAACGTGATTTCTCCGAACTCCACGAAATGGTTCCCGGATCCCGACGTACCGAGCTGTCGGTGCGCTTTGTCTTTCAATGCGCGCGTGACCGGCGTAATGTCCCAGTTCTCGTCCATCACCGTGTGGCTCTTGTGCACTTTCCACTCAGCTCCAACGCCGAACCGCGTGTTGTTCTCAATGGCGCTTCTGTAAAGGTTCTTCTCGGATTGGAGGACATCAGGTGGAAGGTCGAAGATCGTCATCATCATACGACACGCAATATCCACGCCGACCCCGTACGGGATAACGGCATTGTCGGTTGCCAGAACCCCGCCGATGGGAAGGCCGTATCCAACGTGTGCGTCGGGCATCAGGGCGCCCGCCACGGCGATGGGAAGGTTGATGGCGGCATCCATCTGGGCTGCCGCCTCAGCATCGATATCGGTTCCCCAGGTTTTGTAGGACGGTGATCGCATTCGTGGGACGTGATTCTCAGCTTTTCGGTCCGGCGCGCATCACAGGCTCAGAAGCGGAGTCCGCGAACTGTTCGAAATTCTTCCGAAACGCATCGACAAGCTGACGCGCTTTTGCGTCGTAGGCGTCCTTGTCCGCCCACGTACTGCGTGGATTGAGGACGTCAGCGGGAAGCTCCGGGCAGGAGGACGGGACGCTGAGCCCAAAAAAGGGGTCAGGGACCACAGGAACTGTTGCGAGCGAACCATCCAGGGCAGCCCGAATCATGGCGCGTGTTTGGGCGATCTTCACTCGCGACCCGACCCCGTACGGCCCGCCGCTCCAGCCGGTATTGACAAGCCAGCAGTCGACGTGATGCCGCGCGATTTTCGCGCCGAGCAGTGATGCATAGACGGTAGGTGCCAGCGGCATGAACGGAGCACCGAAACAGGTGCTGAACGTCGTCTGTGGCTCGGTCCCCACGCCTTTCTCGGTTCCGGCAACCTTTGCTGTGTACCCGGAGAGAAAATGATACATCGCCTGTTCAGCGGTCAGTTTCGCGATGGGGGGCATGACGCCGAACGCATCGCACGTCAGCATGATGATGTTTTTCGGATGGGCGCCCAGTCCGGACCGCACGACGTTCTTGATATGGGTGAGAGGATAGGCTGCGCGAGTATTCTCTGTGAGTGATACATCATGCAAGTCGATGTGCCGTGAATCATAGTTGATGACGACGTTTTCGAGCACGGTGCCGAACATGCGTGTTGTGCGGTAGATGTCGGGCTCCGCTTCCGGCGAAAGGCGAACGACCTTTGCGTAACACCCGCCTTCGAAATTGAAGATCCCATCATCGCTCCAGCCATGTTCGTCATCCCCGATCAAGCCTCGCTCGGGGTCCGCGGAGAGCGTGGTTTTCCCGGTTCCGGAGAGGCCGAAAAAGAGCGCCGTCTCGCCGTCCCCGCCCATATTAGCCGAGCAGTGCATGGGGAGAACGTGTCTTTCCGGTAAGAGATAGTTGAGGATCGTGAAGACCGCTTTCTTGATCTCTCCACCGTACGTTGTCCCGCCGATGATGGCGACCCGTCGTGCGAAGTTGATGACGATGAAAACCTCGGAGTTGGTTCCGTCGGTTTCGGGCAGGGCATGGAACCTGGGAGAATCGATGATGGTAAAGGTTTCCGGCGAGGTGTGGATGACGTCTTTCTCGGGCTGTAGAAGAAGGTTCCGGGCGAAGAGATTGTGCCATGCATAGTCGGTGATCACGCGGACGGGAATCCGGAATCGGGCGTCGGCGCCGGCGAAGAGGTTCTGCACGAAGAGGTCACGTCCCTGGAAAAACGCGCAGAGCTTGGCATAGAGCGCATCGAACTTCGCGGCGTCCATAGGACGGTTCACTTTTCCCCAGGCGATCTTCCGCTCGCAGGAGGGTTCTTTCACGATGAATTTGTCATTCGGAGAGCGGCCGGTGTGGTGTCCCGTGTGTACGACCAGCGGGCCGAGGTGTGAGATCCATCCCTCCCGGCGACGCACAACCTCTTCGTACAGAGCCGGTGTCGTGAGATTCCAGTACAGGTTGCCCAGATTTGTCAATCCAAGCGATTGCAGGATGTTGCTGGAGGCGCCGTGCTGTTGCATGGAAGAACCCCGAGGATTGCTGATGAGAGCGTGGTCCGAGAAAAGCCGCCCTGTCCCAAGACAGGCCGGCTTGAAAAATGGAAGATGGTCAGCTCTTGCCGTATTCCTTG